>Ga0316627_100000608_pt1 | contig 10352 bp, 9 predicted proteins | sample OWC_Aug_M2_C1_D1_FD_207653 | JGI IMG/M metagenome (GOLD analysis project Ga0316627, IMG submission 207653) | Wetland soil microbial communities from Old Woman Creek delta, Ohio, United States - OWC_Aug_M2_C1_D1_C | ecosystem: Environmental > Terrestrial > Soil > Wetlands | place: USA: Ohio...
GTGTTCGCCTTGCGGCGAAAGGAGGTCGCAAACTCGTGATGGTCAGCAACGGCGCACAGCGCGCGAACTCCGTGGCAGCAAACGACGCGCTCTCTCTGCCTGCTGAGGTTGACGCGAACACGCGTCCCTTCAAGCTGACTATGCCAACGATTGCAGGAACCATTGCCGTAGGCTACCCCTTGCCAAGGCCCGGGGTGCGCTGGCTTGGGCTGGTCTTCTTCATCGTTCTTCACGTCGTGGGCATCGTCGGCACGCCGCTCTACATCTACCACCGTGGCATCACGGCTGGGGAAGTTGCGCTATTCATCTTCTTTTGCGCAGCGACGGGCATGTCAATCACCATGGGCTATCACCGCCTGTTCGCGCACCCCACATACAAGGCATCACCCGTGCTGCGGTTCGTGCTTCTCTTCTTCGGCGCGGCAACGTTCGAAGAGTCGGCACTGAAGTGGTCTTCGCAGCACCGCCAACACCACCGCTTTACCGATACCGCGCACGACCCCTACGGCGTCAACATGGGGTTCTGGCATGCCCACATCGGCTGGATCCTGTTCTGGCGCCACACCACCAACTACGACAACGTGAAGGACTTGAAGCGCTCCCGCCTGCTGTCGCATCAGCACGACCACCATGCATGGTGGTCCGTCGGTGCGGGCGTTGTGCTTCCGATGCTGCTTGCGTGGTGGATCGGGCATCCGCTGGGCGGGTTCATCATGGTGGTCTGCCTGCGAATCGTCGTCGTTCTGCATTCCACGTTCTTCGTGAACTCCTTCGCCCACACCTTTGGCACCCGGCCCTTCGATCCGGCGCAGTCTGCGCGAGACAACTGGATCGGCGCCATCCTGACCAACGGCGAAGGTTTCCACAATTTTCACCATCGCTTCCCACTGGACTATCGCAACGGGGTTCTCTGGTATCACTGGGATCCGTCGAAGTGGGTCATCTACAGCTTGTCGAAGGTCGGCCTGGCCCGGGATCTCAGGCGAACTTCCGGGCGACAAGTCGCCGAAGCGTTGCGGAACTGAAGATCGTTCAGCGGTTGCTCACCCAGGTCATGCCGGCGGGCCTTCCAACAACGCATCCGCCTGGCGCAGCAATGCGGCAGCCATCGCGTCGATGGCCTCGCGGCTGAAGGCGCTGGTGCGAAAGGCGAAGCCGAGATGGATCTGATCATGCACGCGGGTGACGGCCAGCACCAGCGGGCACAGCGGCCCGGTGGGCACGGCGCGCAGATAGTCCAGGCCAGCGGTGTCGGCGGCGGCCCCCGGGCCCCAGACGGCGTTCAGGTCGAGCGAGGTGACGCCGGCCCACACCGGGAAGTGCTTGGGGTAGATGCTGTGACGCTGCAGCGGCGTCAGCAGCGGCCACAGCAGCGCCGAGACGCCCAGCCCCAGCAGGCTTTGCAGGTACAGATGGTTGCGCTTGATGCGCGAGGTCTGCTGCTGCACCTCCTGCGCGAGCTGGCGCAAGCCGATGTCGTCGGGCACGGTGTGCGAAACCCTGAAGGCCGCCAGGAAGGGGCTCAGCGCATCGCGACCGTCGGGGCGCAGGTCGCGCCGCATGTTCATGATCGAGGCCACGGCCAGCTGGTTGCGCCGCGGCGCGCCGCGGCGCCGCGCGGCCAGCGGCGACAGCGAGCGCAGCAGGCAGGCCGTCAGCAGGTCGTTCAGCGTCACACCCCAGTCCTTGGCCGCAGCGCGCAGCGCCCCGGTCCGCGCCGCGTCGACATGCACGTAGGCATACGCGTTGTGGGTGTCATCGATGCGGCTGTAGGGCACACGGCATGCCCGGCGGGCTTCGGCGATCAGGCGGGGCAGGCCGAGCAGCGAGCGCAGCGCCCAGCCAGGGTGGCGTACCAGTGTTCGACGGTATCCGGCCGAGCGGCCGGCCAGTCGCAGTGGCGCGGGCGCCGTGCCTGGCCTGGCCATCGCACAGGCCAGGCTGGTGAGCAGACGGGCGATTGAATCACCGCTGGCGACATAGTGGTCGTACACCAGCACCAGCAGGAAGGCTGCGCCCTCGTCGATGGCGATGAAGCGGAACGGCTGCTCGTGCGCCGCCGGTTCGAAGGGCCGGTTGAATTCACACTCGATCGTGTGTGCCAGCAGTGCGCGCGGGTCCTGTCCGCCGACCAGCACGCTGAGCTTGACCTCGGCCGGCCCGCCTTCGTAGCGGTAGCGCCAGCGATCTCGGTCCACGGCCAGACCGGTCAGACCCAACGACTCCAGCCGCTCGACGACGCAGGCGCGCAGCCGATCGGGGTCGAGCGCCACCGGCACGCGCACCACATGCACCGGGTTGTACGGATGAAGCTCGCGCCAGCGCAGCATCATGCGCTGGAAGAAGTTGAAGTGCGCCCAGGCCGCCGTCACCGGCCGACGATCGTCGCGCGGGCGATCCGGGTCCGAGGCACGCACGGGGGCGGCCGCAGGCAGCGGCGGAGCCGACAGCAGAACGTCACGCGTCATCTCGAGCGCCGGACCGCTCCCACAGGCGCGGCACGAAACGGCCGGTGCGCCGCATGTAATGTAGGTACGCAGGGCCATGCCGCCCGACCAGGAAACGCTCCTCGTTGCGTGCCTTGGTCAGCATCAGGCCGATGTGGACCATGGCCATCGCGGCGACGGGCAGTGTCGGCACCACGACCACCGTGCAGGCCATCAGCAGGATGCTCAGCGCATAGATCGGGTGCCGCACCAGCCGATACAGGCCGGTGGTCACCAGTTCGGTCTGCTGGTCGGGGGCGATCGCCATGCGCCAGTTGCGGCCCATGCGCCGCCAGCAGTGGATGCTGAGCCCCAGGCAGGCCAGGCCCACCCCCGCGGCCGACCAGCGCAACAGCATCATCGGCATCTCACGTGCGAATGCCGGCAACTGCCAGGGCGGGCTGGACGCGCTGGCTGCAACATAGGGCAGCACCATCCACAGCACGACCAGCGGCACCCAGACGACCCACATCAGTTGCTCGACACTCTGGCTGGGCACGATGCCCGACAGCTTGCGGGTGCGCCGGCGCACGCGAATGGTCATGGCACCGACACAAGCCCAGTAGGCCCAGACCGTCGCGGCCAGAACAATGCAGGGCAGGTCCTTCATTGACTCGGCGTCGAACAACCTCGCGGGACAACCCGTTGCGCGCGAAGCTTCATTCCGTCAATGGTAGACGATGCGACCGACGGCACCGGCACACTCCGCGCATGTTGCTCAGCATCCGCCATGCGCTGCTGCCGCTGCTGGCCATTGCCCGGGCCTGTTGCCCGATTGCGGATAGCCATAGCTGTCGTCGTCGAAGCGGTCCAGGTAGTCGAAAAACCGGAAGCGGCAGTCCGAGGCGGACAACGGCGCGGTCACGCTGATTCAACGCTTCGGGTCTGCCGTCAACCTCACCAGGATAGGATTTGCGGTCGCCGGCACGACAGGGTAGTCTCGAGTGCATGACGCCGACGCGCAGGGATCTGATGGGGGCCGGGCGCGGCGCCGGCCTTCGGACCGGTGCTGGCGCAAGCTGCCGCGCCCGCGCAGGTGGCTGTGGCGAGCGTGCAGCATATGATCACGCTGCAGCGCGATGCGCGGGCGGATGCGGGGCCTGGTAGCCGCCCATGAACATGCGAACCTGCCTCCGACCTTGAAGCGCCACCTGTCCATCTTCGTTCTCGCCACATTCGTCGGGCTGCTGGCCGGCTGCGCGGCGCCGCCGTTGCCGACCGACCGCGTCGAGTCGCAGGCGCTGACCGACACCGCGCAGACGCGGCTGGGCCAGGCGGTGGCGCCGAGGCTGGCGCAGCATCCAGGCCTGTCCGGCTTCATGCCCTTCGAAGACCCGCATGATGCCTTCGCGGCGCGCGTGCTGCTCTCCCGCCTGGCGGACCGCTCGCTCGACGTGCAGTACTTCATCTGGCACGGCGACGCCGTCGGCACGCTGCTGTGGCAGGCGATGTGGGAGGCCGCCGAACGCGGCGTGCGCGTGCGCTTGCTGGTCGACGACGCCAACAACGCCGGGCTCGACCCGGTGCTCGCGGCGCTCGATGCGCACCCGAACCTCGAGCTGCGTCTGTACAACCCTTTCGTCAACCGCGGCTCGCGTGTCATCGGCTACCTCACCGACTTCGGCCGGCTGAACCGGCGCATGCACAACAAGTCCTTCACCGCCGACAACCAGGTCAGCGTGGTCGGCGGCCGCAACATCGCCGACGAGTACTTCGGCGCCGCCGAGGGGCTGGGCTTTGCCGACCTGGACGTGATGGCCATCGGAGCGATGGTGCAGGAGGTCTCGCGCGAGTTCGACCTGTACTGGAACAGTGCCTCGGCCTATCCGGCCGCGCCCTTCGTCGGGCCACCTCCCGCCGACCCGGCGGCGGTGCTGCAACCACGTTTCGAGGCCGTGCCGCAGGACCCGCGCGCTGCGCTGTACCTGCAGGCGGTGCGCCAGGCCCCGTTCGTGCAGGAGCTGCTAGAACGCCGGCTGGAGTTCGACTGGGCCACCGGCCAGGTGCTGTACGACAACCCCGCCAAGACACTGGATGCCAGCGCGGACAGCGACCTGATCTTGCTGCCGGTGCTGATGCGGCGCATGGGCTCGCCGCAGCAGCGGCTGGACATCATCTCACCGTATTTCGTGCCCGGCGCCGTGGGCACCGAGATGCTGGCCGACATGGCCCGGCGCGGCGTGCAGGTGCGCGTCATGACCAATTCGCTGGCCTCGTCGGACGAGCGCGTCGTGCACGCCGGCTACCTGAAGCGGCGCATGGACCTGCTGCGCGCCGGCGTGCAGTTGTACGAGCTGAAGCCCGGCGCCGCCAAGTCTTCATTGCGCGTGCGCGGCCGCTTCGGGCCGGGCAAGGTCTCGGGGCTGCATGCCAAGGTCTACGCCGTGGACGGCAAGCGCATCTTCGTCGGCTCGTTCAACTTCGACCAGCGCTCCGCGCACCTGAACACCGAGATGGGCTTGGTGATCGATAGCCCTCTGGCCGCCAAGCAGCTGGCCGACGCCTTCGAGACCGAGGCGCCCGACATCGCCTACGAGGTGCGCATCGCGCCCGATGGCACCAACCTGCAGTGGGTCGAGCGCACCTCTTCGGGCGGGACGGTGGTGTACGACGTCGATCCCGAGACCAGTGCGTGGCAACGCATGCAGGTCGGCTTCCTGGCCGGCCTGCCGATCGACTGGCTGCTTTGAGCTGTGCGGCAGCCCACGCCCGACCGGCTGCTCAGTACGGCGGATTGACCACGATGAACTGCGACCCCTGCGGCTGGTACCACGTGCTGCCGCACTGCTGGTAGACCATGCCTCCGTAGTTCACGGGCACGCAGTTCGCCGGCACGGTGCGCACCATCGAGCCGATCACGGCCGAGGTCACCATCACCGTGGCGGTGACCGCCGCGGCCGTGGCCACCGGGTGGTAGTCGTTGTCCCAGCCGTTGTCGCAGCAGTTGTTGTTGCCTTCGACGTTGACGTTGACGTTGGTGTTGCGGCTGGTGTTGACATTGTTCACGCTGGTGGAGCGCACGTTGTTGCTGCGCTTGTCGGCCTTGGCGTTGTTGGCCTGAGGCGTCGCCCGGTTGGTGCTGCCGGCGCTGGCTCGAGCCGAACCGCCGCCGCCACCGCGGCCCTCGCGCGCGGCCTCGGCCAGCGGGGCGAGTGCGAAGCCGGCAATGACGATGGCGACCAGACCGGCCTGGGCCCGCTTGTTGAGTAAGGCTTGCATGTTGACGCTCCTTTACTTCGACTTCACCGGAACGATCTCGATCTTCGTGGCCCCCTTGGGCGGCGTGAACCTGAAGGTCGATGCGCTAAAGGTGGGTTTCAGGTTCCAGTCGATGATGCTGACCGATTGCGGCCGGGCCTCGTCGGCACGGCTGGTGATCACCAGCTTGCGCGGCAGCGGTTTGCTGCCCGTCGTGATCCAGATCTGCCAGTCGAAGTTGCCCTGCCTGAAGGCGTAGTGGTCGCACAGGTCGTCACCAACGAAATCCTGGCCCGCATTCATCGCCGAGTCGATTTTGTCGACCGGCGCCGCCGGCGTTCCCCATTTGAACAGGTCGGACAGCGGAATCTCGACACCGAAGCGCTGCTCGAGCCGGTCGACCAGCTCGGCATTCGTGCCGCTGAATTCCACCTGCGAGTAGTACTTCGGCGCCGGGACGAAGATCGTGAAGGTCTTGCCGTCGAAGAACAGCTGGCGCTCCGATCGTGCACTCCACATGCGCGCATGCAGCTTGTTGGGCCGTTCGGCGTCGAGTGTCGCGTAGGCGATGTGCTGCAGCTTCTGGCCGTCGGTGAGCACCCTCTCACCGGTCAGCGTGCTCGACGCACGGAAGCGGTTCAGCGATTGCAGGTGGGCGCCCATGTCCTTCAGCGCCTGGATCGAAGCCGGGTCGACCGGGTTGGCAGCAGGCGCCGGCGCACTGGCCGCCGCGGCCGCCTGGCCGTACACGGCCGGTGCCGCCAGCGACAGCACCATCAGCAGCGTGGAAAGTTTTCTGGAGTTCAAGGGACTCTCCCTTTGAGTTGAAAAGGCCAGCGGTGGGGCCGACAATACACCAGCGAAGCGACTATGAGGACATGCACATGAAGAAGTACGCAGCGGAGTTCATCGGAACCTTCTGGCTGGTGCTGGGCGGCTGCGGCAGCGCGGTGCTGGCGGCGGCCTTCCCCGAGGTCGGCATCGGCCTGAGCGGCGTGTCGCTGGCCTTCGGCCTGACGGTGCTGACGATGGCCTTCGCCATCGGCCACATCTCCGGCTGCCACCTGAACCCAGCGGTGTCGATCGGTCTTTGGGCCGGTGGCCGCTTCCCGGCCAAGGAGCTGCTGCCCTACATCGTCGCGCAAGTATTGGGCGGCATCGTCGCCGGCGGCGTGCTGTACCTGATCGCCAGCGGCAAGGCCGGCTTCAGCCTGAGCGGGGGATTTGCCTCGAACGGCTACGGCGAGCATTCGCCGGGCGGTTATGCACTCGGCGCGGCCTTGGTCTGCGAGGTGGTGATGACGATGATGTTCCTCGTCGTGATCCTCGGTGCCACCGATGCGCGCGCGCCGGCAGGCTTCGCGCCGATCGCCATCGGCCTGTGCCTGACGCTGATCCACCTGATCAGCATCCCGGTCACGAACACTTCGGTCAACCCGGCACGCAGCACCGGCGTCGCCGTGTATGTCGGTGGCTGGGCGGTCGAGCAGCTGTGGCTTTTCTGGCTGGCGCCGATCGTCGGCGCGCTGCTCGGAGCAATGATCTATCGCATCATCGGTTCCGAGCGCTGAGCACTACGTGCCGGCATGCTCCCTGCCCGGCGGATAGACGCCGGCCAGGCGGGCGATCAGGATCGCCAGGAAGAGAGCACCCACCAGCTGCTCGAGCACGCACAGCGCGCGCGCGTAGCGCAGCAGCGGCACGGCGTCGCCGAAGCCGGTGCTGGTCAGCGTGGTGAGACTGAAGTAGAGCAGGTCGCCGAGCAGCGGCGCTGCGACAGTGCCGCCGAACGCGAAGGACCCCGGCTGGAGATGGTTCGCGATCGCGTAGAGATAGCCCCACAGCACGCCGAGCATGAGGTACGCGGCCGCGGCGCCGTAGAGCTTGTCGGCCGTCATGACGTCGCGCTGGAAGACGTAGCGCAGCAGGTAGGCGATCGTCGACGCGTACAGCACTGCGCCGAAGGCCCACGAGTGCAGCAGGAACCGGGACTCGCCGCCGTCGATCGCGATCACTTGGAAGAACAGGGTCGGCACCGCGAGCAGGAGTGCGATCACGAACGACAGCTGGGTGCGTCCGACCGCGGCGACCGCTGCCACGACCACGAGGAGATTGGCGACGTTGAGCATGATCCGTCCGCGCGGCGTGGGCTCGAGCAGCAGCACCACCATGATGAGCGACAGCACCGCGACGAAAAGGTAGAAGCAGCGCTGGAAGAACACCTGTGCGAGTGCCGTGCGTGCGCGGTCGATTGCCATGTCTCAACCCCTCGAGAGCCTGGGCCGATGTTAGGGCCCGCCGAGCAGTCACGCGCCACCGCCGGGCAGGGCCGCACGGTCGGCGATGGATCGCTCGCCGCTCAAGGCCTGAACCAGGCATTGCCCACCTGAAAATACACGGCGGTGGTGCCGGGGCTGTGCGCGATGTCGATGCCGGCGTGCAGGCCGAACTTGCGCGCCAGCTCGTAGCGAAAGCCGAAGCCGCCGCTGCTGACATCCTGCGTCGCCGTGAAGGCCTGGCGGCTGGTGCGCGTCATGCCGGCGCCGCCGAAGGCGGCGACACTCCAGCGCCCGTCGAACTGCCAGCGGCCCTCGATCTCGGCCGACGCCATCTGCTGGCCCTGGTAGCGCATGGCCGGCACGCCGCGCAGCACCACGAAGGGCTTCAGGAAGAAAGGCGTGCCCGAAGACGACCAGGCATAGTCGCCGCGCGCACCGAGCGTGACGGTCGGCCCCAGCGGATACCAGCCGATCAGCAGCTGCTGAAAGCGCTCGAAGTCGTCGCTGGCCCCGAGCGCTTCGCGTGAGGCCAGGTACGAGGACTCGGCGTACAGCCCCGTCGTCGGCGTGAACAGGTTGTCGCGGCTATCGAACTCGACGATCGCGGTCGGCGCGGATACCTTCACGCGCACCGCATCGGCCAGCCCGGGGAAGACCGTATCGTCGCGCAGCGTCGGGTCGACGTCGGCATAGACATAGCGCAAGCCGATCCACCACGGCGACTTCGGCGCGAGTTGCCAGCTGGCCTGGGCCACGGCGGCGCTGAACTGCAGCGAGTAGCGCACACCCTGGTCGAGCGCAGGCAGATCGAGCCCCTGGCCGTAGAAGTCGAGATTGACGCGGCCGGTGCCGATTCCGGCCAGCGTCTTCAGCCGCCCGTCGAACCACCGGCTCGCATCACCGGCGAACGCGCCCCAGGTGCCGTTTTGCGTGCCGAAGGCGCCGACGCCTGCGATATCGGGCCGCGACCAGCCCTCCTGCCCGGCCTCGCGGCGCGGCCGCAGGAACATGCCCGCGGCGCCACCGCCGTAGCCGACCGCGGGCTCGGTGACGACGATCGGTATCGGCAGGAAGCCCTGCGCCGTTGCAAGGAATTCGCTCAGGTCCAGCTGCCCGTCCTCGGGGTCGATGAAGCGCGACTTGCGCTCGGTCGGCGTGGCGGCGGACGCCGGATCTTGCTGATGAGCGCCGGCCGTTGCACACAGCGCTGCGCAGATCGCAGCGGCCAGAAGTCCGAGACCAGGCTTGTTCATCGCGAGGCATTGTGCCGTCGGGCCACCGCACGAGCGGCGCGTCTCGCGCGTCAACCGGCGGCAGGGAGGGGTGTGCCGCCACCCGCTTCGGATCAGTCCGGCAGGTCGATCTGTTCGGGGCGCAGGTACTTGCGGGCATAGCGCCGGCACACGCCGCTCGTGACGAACAGCTCGAACAGCTCGCCGTCCAAGTGCCGGCGCTCGCACATGCCACCCATGATGGCCAGTGATTCCGAAAGCGTCTTGCCGCGTTTGTAGGGCCGGTCGGACGCGGTCAGCGCCTCGAACACGTCGGCGATGGCCATCATGCGTGCGGCGGGGCTCATCTGCTCGCGCGTGAGGCCACGGGGATAGCCGCTGCCGTCCATCTTTTCGTGGTGTGCCCCGGCGATTTCGGGCACCGCGCTCAGGTGCGCGGGCAGCGGCAGTTGGGACAGCATCTGGATGGTCTGCACGATGTGGTGGTTGATGACGTAGCGTTCCTCCTCGGTGAGCGTGCCGTGGCGGATCGCCAGGTTGAGCAGCTCGCCGCGGTCGTACTGCAGCGCCGGCACCGGCATGTTGAAGTGCAGGCCCGCATCGCCGGGCAGCGCGGCGCCGGCCGTGCGCTCGATGCGGTGCTCGGGCTTGTCGGCCAGCAACGGCTCGGCCACCGGCAAGGGCGGCGCGTGCGTGCGCTGTTTGCGCTGCAGCTCCTCGTGCGAGATGCCGATGCGGTCGTCCAGCGTGCGCAGCCAGCTGCGGCGCGCGATCGTGTGCAGCCGCTCGATGTGCGCCGCGTCCATCGATTCGCCGCCCTCGTTGCACGCGGCGACGAAGCGGAACTCGTCGTCCAGCGTCGCCAGTTCGGTGTCGCGTTCGGCCTCGCAGTCGGCGCGCACTGCGCCCTCGGCGATGCGCCGCCAGCAGCGGATCTGTGCGTCGCGCTTGAGCACCTCGAAGCGCATGCGCACCTCGTGGATGCGGTCATACAGCGTCTCGAGCTTGGTCGCCTTGTCGACCACGTACTCGGGCGTCGTGACCTTGCCGCAGTCGTGCAGCCAGCTCGCGATCTGCAGCGCCTCCCACTGCGCGTCGTCGAGCGCATAGTCGGCGAACTGCCCGTCGGCCGCGTCGCAGGCGGCGCGCGCCAGCAT
>Ga0316627_100000609_pt1 | contig 10344 bp, 6 predicted proteins | sample OWC_Aug_M2_C1_D1_FD_207653 | JGI IMG/M metagenome (GOLD analysis project Ga0316627, IMG submission 207653) | Wetland soil microbial communities from Old Woman Creek delta, Ohio, United States - OWC_Aug_M2_C1_D1_C | ecosystem: Environmental > Terrestrial > Soil > Wetlands | place: USA: Ohio...
TGGCCTCTCGCAGTACCGAGCGCGCTGGGGGGTCCTCCTTAGCGGTGGGTTGCTCGTGTCCACGCCTCCCTGGGAAGCGCTCGAGTACGTCTACTGCGGCTCGCGTCCGTCGCGTTCACGCCTCGGCCAGCTCGCATCGGCGGGAGTCGGCGTCGTCGCGCCGACTGTGGTGCTACCCGACCTGTATGCGCGGCTTGCAACGTGCCTGGACATCGCCTTCCAGGCGGACGAAACCGACCGCGCGGTGCCTGAGCAAGGAAGCAACCCCGGCGTCGCCAGCCACGGGCCCGACGATGGTCGACGCCCCAGTGCGCTCGCCAACGTGCGGTAGTGAAGATCTTGAATCAAAGGGAGGTAGCGTGAGCAGGACAACAGAGTGGCAGAGCAGCCCGTTGGACGCGAGCGATCTCGATCTGTCCGGCGACAATCTGAGGAGGCAGTGGGACCGGATGCACCGCGGCAACCGCGAGCCCTTTCCGGCAGACGAGCGATTGCAGGAAGCCTGGCGCCAGTATCACCTCGGCAACTTCGCACTCGCGGCTGACCTCGGTGTCGCAGTGGGCGGCGCAGGGGCGGTGCCCGCCGCGTTCGCCACCACGATCTACGCGCAGTACGTCGAGCAGGATCCGGAGCGCAAGCAGGCCCTGTTCAAGGAGGCGATGGCGATCTGCCGTGACGCCGAAGAACGCGGAGTCTCGACACCGAACCTGCACTACATGCACGCGGTATCGATGGGCCGCTACAGCCAATTCATCTCGATGATCGAGGCGCTGGCGCAGGGCTTCGGCGGCAGGATCAAGGAGCAGGTCGAGAAGTGCCTTGCGCTCGACCCGCAGCACGCGGAAGGCCATGTCACGTTCGGGGGATGGCACGCGGCGATTACCGACCAGGCGGGCGGCCTGATGGCGCGCATGCTGTACGGCGCGACGCAGGACGAAGCACTCGAGCACTATGAAGAGGCCGTTCGGCTCGTGCCGGACTCGGTCGTGTGCCGTCTGGAGTACGCGCGCGGACTGGAGGTGATGTACGGCGACTCGGAACGAGCGCGGATCGTCGCGGAGTTCGAGAAGGCGCTGGCCCTCAGTCCCGCCGACGCCATGCAGCGCCTCGACGTCGTCCAGGGCAGGTCGCAGCTGGCGAGCCTGCGTGGCTGACCACCAGTCCAATGCAAAGTGAAGCTCGGCGGCGGCATGACCGTGGTCGAGAAGTCGCTCCGCACCAACCGTCCTTCTTGAAATCCAGGAGATTGAACATGCCCCTTCCACAGGCCATCACCCACCAGGACAGGCTTCTTACCGTCGACACCAACCGCGGCAAGTTCCTTGAGGGACTGCTGCACCCCGGCATCAAGGCCTATCCGCTGTTCCTCGATCCGCAGAACGGTGTCTGGGTCCTGCGCGTGAAGTTCGCGCCGGGCGTCACGCTGCCGTTGCACTTCCACACGGGCACGGTCCACATCTACACGATGTCGGGTGCCTGGTACTACACGGAGTACCCCGATCAAGTGCAGAAGGCCGGCGACTACTTGTACGAGCCGGGCGGCTCGGTGCACCAGTTCAACACATCGGCCAGCAACACCGAGGACACCGACACCTTCATGATCGTCACCGGCGCCAACATCAATTTCGGTACCGACGGTGCGTTCCTCGGGATCATGGACGCCGGAATGATCAAGGCCTGGGTCGATCAGGGCATCAAGGACCAGGGCTGCGACCAGATGAACTACATCTCGGCACCGATCCCGGGCAACGCCCGCTGACGGTGGCCCCTTGCGTTGAAGCCGGCACTATCCCCTCCTCGGGTTGGTCGCGGGCGTTGCAAGCGGGCGTCGCGAGCGCCTAGACCGAGGGCGTTCCGGCGGCGGGCGGGACCTTGCTCATCGCATGCTCGGCCAACGCGGTGATCGTCAGTGCCGGATTGACGCCGGGATTGGCTGGCATCGCGGCGCCACAGCAGACCAGCAGGTTCTCGTAACCGAAGACTCGATTGTGACGATCGAGCACGCCCGTCGTTGCGTCGCGACCGATCGGCGCGCCGCCGAGGATGTGCGACGTCGACGGAACGTTCAGCAGCGCCTCGGGAAGCGCGCTTTGCGCGACCGCGCCGTGTCGCTTCGCGAGCCACGACGCCACGCGCTGCGCGGCTTCGATGTATGAGGGCGCCGGGTTCAGCGGATCGGGCTTCGACGTCACCCGGATCCCGTTCCCGAACAGACGTCGATGCGCCTTGAACGAGATGGCGTTGTCGAGGCTCTGCATCACCAGCAGCACGGCGGTCCTCCGGCTCCAGCCGATGGGCCACAGCGTCTGCAGGAACGCGATCGGATGACGCAGGATGCTGCCCAGCAGCTTGAGCGGTCGCGTGATGCTGGTTCCCTTGCCGACCATCAGCGTGAAGAACGTCGCCATCGCGTCTCCCCCCTCGCCGTACGTGCAGAACTCGACGTGCGTATCGGGCGATGTGAAGATGCTCGCGCTGTTGCCCACGTCGCGCCACAGCTCGAGCTTCGTGTTCGCCGGCATCTTCACGGCGAGGATCGACTCGCTGTTCGTGCGCACGAGCGTCCCCAGTAGGTCACTGATGGCGGGGAGTGAACCCATGGTCCGGCAGTGCAGAAGCAGGCGGTTGGTTTCGACCGCGCCGGCGGCGACCACCACGCCCCGGCACCTGAATTGACCGCGGCGCTTGTCGAGCCACGCGCCGGGACGCTCGGTCGTGACAAAGTAGCCATCCGAGCCGTCCGCAGCCCCGATGGGCCGGATGTCCGTCACGAAGTGTTCCGGCAGGATGGTGGCGCCCTTCCTCTCAGCGAGCCAGAGGTAGTTCCTGTCCAGTGTGTTCTTCGCGCCGACGCGGCATCCGACCATGCACGCGCCGCAACGCGTACAGCCGCTGCGTTGCGGCCCCTTGCCCCCGAAGTAGGGATCGGCGACTGCTTTGCCCGGTTCGCCGAAGTACACGCCGCACGGCGTGCGGCGAAACGTGTCCTGCACCCCGAATGCCTGGCCCACTTCCTTGAGGAAGCGTGCGCCGTCACTCTCGAATGGCACCGTCTGCACGCCCAGCATCTTCTCGGCGGAGTCATAGTGCGGCGCGAGTGCCGACTGCCAGTCTTCGAGCCCCGCCCACTGCGGGTGGCGGAAGAACGCGTTCGGTGCCCGGTACAACGTCGCGGCGTAGTTCAAGCTGCCGCCGCCTACACCGGATGCGCTCACCATCCATGCATGCCTGAAAGGGCGAACGCGCGTGATGCCGCGCAATCCAAGTCGCGGCAGCCAGAAGAAATTGCGGAAGTCCCACGTGGAGCGGGGCAGCGTCTCCGGTGCAAACCGGCGTCCCCGCTCAAGCACGGCGACCTTGTAGCCCTTCTCCGCCAGGCGAAGCGTGCTGACGCTGCCGCCGAAGCCGGATCCAACCACGAGCCAGTCGAAGTCTAAGCCGGCACCTGAAGCTTGCATCCTGGCTCCTTGCCTTGTTCCGGATTCCGCTAGCGGAGCCGGAACACGCGGAAAGTCCGGTGAAGTGGACTCTGGTTCAAGACTTGTCTCCGTTGCCACCACTCACCTCGAAGAACGACCTGGCGAGCTGGATCACGCGCTGTGGCGCTTCTTCCGGGATGAAGTGCCCGACGTCGTCCCAGATCTGCAGCGCGAGATTGTCTCCTCGCCCATCCATGCCGCGACCCAGTTCCCATGAGATGCAGCGGTCGGCGCGCCCGAGTACCAGTCGGGTGGGGACGGTCGCGCGCACGTCACGGTAGCGACCGAGGCCCACGGGCATGAATTCTCGAAGTATGAAGTCGGTGTACACGCGGCGCGTGGCGGCGATCGCACTCGGGTTGCGATACGCGTCTGCATGTAGTGCGAAGTCGGCGGCACTCCAGCGCTCCGGATGCGCGAGGTTCATGCGTGTGAACCGGGTGACAAAGCCCGGCGTCGCGCGCAACGCCGGGCCCGCCCATGGACCGGCGGCGACCAGCTGATACCAGAAGCGCCACAGGTTCTTCAGCAGGGGCCAATCGAACCGCTGCCAGGGGTGCGGCACGCCCAGGCAGATATAGCGGTGAAAGCGCTGGGGATAACGCAGCGTGGCCACGAAGGTCGTCCAGCCGCCCCAGTCGTGGCCGATGGCATGCACCTTGGACAGACCCATGACGTCCAGCAGCGCGATGAGGTCCCTCGCCAGTTCCTCCTTGCAGCCCTGACCGGGCGCCAACGGCGCATCGATGGACTGGCCCATGCCGCGCAGGTCGGGCATCACCACATGGAAGTGTCGTGCCAGCTCCGGCGCCACGTGACGCCAGCAGGCCGAGTGCTGCGGCCAGCCGTGCACCAGCAGCAAGGCTGGTTGGCCCGGATCTCCCAGCTCGGTGACGTGACAGTCGAAGTCGCGTACGCGCACCTTGCGGCGCCGTGCGGCGGACCACGGTGCGGCCGATGGGCGAATCGCAGGCACCGCCGCCTACCTCCCGTCCTACTTGCCCGCTCGCGCGAAGTCGAAGCGCGACAGCGTCTGGTTGAGGCGCTCCGGCGAGCCTTCGAGCTTGACCTCGCCGCTCGCCAGTGCGGCGGGCAACTGCACCTTGCCGACGATCCAGCCGGCCCAGGTCTTGAACGTCATCGCTAGCGTCAGGTCCGCAGGAGCCGCGTCGGCCTCCGTCACTTCGACGATGCTGTTGCGCAGCTGCAGGCGGTAGGCCTTGCCGATGTCGGTGAAGCGCAGGACAAGCGAGGTGTCCGGCCCCTGCGAGGCAGGGTCGAGCTGGAAGCGCAGCGCGTTGACGAACGTGATTGGCGGGGAGCCCAGCACCTGGTTCTCGCTGACCAGCGAGAACGGCAGCTTGAACGGGTCGATCTTGCCTTCGAGCTGCAGCGCCTGGCTGATGTACCAGTTGCGTGTGGTGGCCGCGGTGGTCGTTTGACCGAGCTTGCGCAACGTGTCGGCCTTGAACTGGCGCCACGCTGCGTTCGTCGGCTGCGTGGCCACCAGGTAAGTCGCCAGTTGCGCAGCCCATTGCACGTTGGCGGTATCGCCCTTGGCGAATGCCGCCCGCGCGGCCGCCTCGACCTTGTCGGCACCGCCGACCAGTTCGATCAAGCGCGCGGCCTCGTCGGTTCGATGCAGGCGGTGGGCATCGGCCATGTCGCCGCCCCACCAGCCCAGCAGGCCCGAATACACCTGGCGGACGTGGAACGGAAGCTCGCCGTAGAACTCGCGCACCGCCGGGACGCCGGCGATCGAGGCCGGCAACTTGACTTCGCGCGCCAGATCATCGGGCGAACGGCCGCGATTGATTCCGCGAACGGTCTGGTCATAGACAAACTGCAGCCCGTCGTGCCAGGCAGTCGCGGCGCGGCGTACCGCCTCGCGCCCCATGATCGGTGCTCCGTGCACGCCGGCATTCGCTTCGGCGTCAAGCGCCATTACGCGGCGCAACCCGGGCAATATGGTTTGCGGATCGCGGAAGCGGTCGCCGCGCAGCGTGTGCACGTTGAAGAACGCGGGCCAGATCAGGTTGCTGACCAGCACCTTGCGCTGAGGCAGGTAGATGGCGATCGTGTCGTCGGTATCCGACGGAGTCCAAAGAAACAGCAGCGTTACGCCGTCGATCGAGAGTTCTTCGCCGTCGTTCACGGTTCGTGTGGGTGGTACGAACGCCGGCTGAGGGACGCCGTGGCTCAGGTCGATGAGGAACGGACCGACGCCCATGTTCGGCATGGCGTCGGGGCCCTTCGGCGGCAGCAGCACGCCGAACTGCATCATCGCGTTCCTCAGGAAAGCCGGGCCCGTATCGGCGACCTGGTTCGCCATGTTGGGCAGCAGCTTTGGGTGCGCGATGAACTGTACCGGCTGTCCGCCGCCCTCGTTGACGTAGGCCTGCGCACCGAGCGCATAGTGGTTGTGCGAGTAGATAACCGCGCGCACCGGCTTGTCACTGACCTTGCGGATCTGCTCGAGCTGCTCCTTGGCCATCTGGATCGAGTCGCCGGTGTCGACGACGATCAGCCCCGTGCGGCCTTCGATCACCGTCGCGTTGGCGAGGCCGTAGCCGACCACCGTGTGCACGCCGTCGGCCACCTTGTAGGTGCGGCGCGCGAATTGCGCCGAGTGCGCGATCAGCTCGGCGTTGGCGACTTCGCCCTTGGGTCCGACGGCGGTGGGTGGTGTCGATACTTGCGCATCGACCAGCGTGTGGATCGCGAGCGCGGCAACCAGCGCCGACAGCCGAAGGCTCACTTGGCGGTTCATGGTGTCTCCCAGATTGCAGTCAGGCAACGGTCGCCCGTCAAAGGGGCATTGTCAGCGACGGCAGTGTCGAAGGCTTGACGGCCGCCGACAACGACTTGTCTTTCGGCGACTTGCCGCCTCGTTGTCCGCTTCAATTCGAGGGCCGCCGGGGTTTGACCTCGATCGTCACCTTCTCGAGCCCGCCGCGGAACTCGAACGGCACGCTGTAGAGATGGCTGACGGCGGTTCCAGTGTTGCGTCCGATCAGCAGCCCGTAGCCGGTCACCGAGGAGTACTGGCCTGCGACCTTGATGTCCTTCAGTTCGCCGACCGGCTGGTCGTCCACCAGCAGCTTCACATCACCCGTGAAGAATGCGGGGCGCGGCGATGCGCCGGTGGGGATGAACTGCATGGCGAGTCGATGCTTGCCCGATGGGAGCCGGCCTTCACCGACCACCGTGTACTCCTGGATCTTCAGGTAGTTGTGCACGTAGTGCAGCCGGCCGCCCTTGATGAACAGCGACCAGCCGCCGAACTCGCCGCCGAAGGAGGCGAGCACGCCATCCGCTTCGCCTGCAGGCAGGTCGACGAACGCCGTGATCAAGTGCTCGCGGCCCTGAACTTGCGGTGCGGCGAGCGGGTGCACGACCGACGTGCCCGGGTAGAACGTGTAGACCGGTTTCGGCAACGCGGCCACCGGGCGCGTCGGGTCGGCCACGCGCTCGTAGCGGCGATCGTCCAGTGGCAGTACGTCGTACTTCTCCGCTTCGGCCTGCCACAGCGCCTGCAGCGCCTTCAGCTTGTCCGGATGCTGTGCGGCGAGGTCGGTGGACTCGGAAAAGTCGCGGTCGCTGTGGTACAGCTCCCAGCTGTCCCTTTCGTATGGCTGTCCGCGGTTGTGCCAGCTCACCGCTGTCCAGCCGTCGGCCCACATCGCCCGGCTGCCGAACATCTCGTAGTACTGCGACTTCTTCCGCGACGCGGAAGTTGCGTCGGCAAACGTGTAGGCGAGGCTGGTCCCGGGCAAGGGCAACTGCGGCACCCCGTTGACGATCCTGGGCGCCGGCACGCCGATCAACTCGTATAGCGTGGGCACCACGTCCACCACGTGGTGGTACTGCCGACGCAGACCTCCGCGGTCCTTGATCCCGGTGGGCCACGACAGGATCATCGGCACGGTCACGCCGCCGCCGTGCGTGTCCTGCTTCCACCGCTTGAGCGGAGTGTTGCCGGCCATGGCCCAGCCCATGGGGTAGTGCGGGTCGGTGTCCGGGCCGCCGAGCTTGTCCAGCAGCGGAAGCATCTGGTCCACCGATTCGGGGTTGAAGTTGCGGTAGCGGTCCGTGTTGGCTGCGCCATCGCGCAGGCCCTCCTGCGAAGCGCCGTTGTCCGACACGAGCATCACGATCGTGTTGTCGCGCACGCCCATCTCATCGAGTGCGGCGATCAGGCGGCCGATCTGCGCATCGGCATGGTCGAGGAAGCCGGCGAAGACCTCTTGCAGCCGCGTATAGACCTGCTTCTGGGGCTCGCTCAGGCTGGACCACGCAGCGACGCCGGGATTGGCCGGTGGCAGCTGGGTGTCTGCCGGAATGATGCCCAGCTTCTTCTGCCGCTCGAAGGTCTGCTGGCGCACCGCGTCCCAGCCGGCGTCGAAGCGCCCCTTGTACTTGTCGATGTAGGGTTTCGGAGCGTGCAGCGGCGCGTGCGCCGCGCCCAGTGCCACATAGGCGAAGAACGGGCGGCCGGTGTTGGCCTGCTGCTGGTCGCGGACGAATCCAATCGTTCGATCGACGAGATCGGCACTGAGGTGGTAACCAGGACGGTTGGGGATGTCGATGAACGAGTTGTCCTGCACCAGCAGTGGCGCCCATTGATCCGTTTCGCCGCCCAGGAAGCCGTAGAAACGTTCGAAGCCCAGGCCGAGCGGCCAGCGATCGAAGGGGCCGGCCGCCGTGTAGCTCGTGTAGGGCGTCAGGTGCCACTTCCCGACGGCAAAGGTGTTGTAGCCGTTGTGCTTGAGCACTTCGGCAATCGTTGCCGCGCTGCGCGGCATGTTGGCGTTGTTGCCGGGGTAGCCCGTGGCCGCTTCAGTGATCGACGCCATGCCAACCTGATGAGCGTGACGTCCCGTGAGCAGCGAAGCGCGCGTCGGGGAACACAGCGGGGAAGCGTGGAAGTTGGTGTAGCGCACGCCGCTTGCCGCCAGCCGGTCGATGTTCGGCGTATCGATGGGACCGCCATAGGCGCCGAGTTGGCCGTAGCCGACGTCGTCGAGCACGATGACGACGACGTTCGGCGCACCCTTCGGCGCCTGCGGCGGCAACGCCGCGCGCCAGTCCGGCGTCGAGTCGTTCCAGGTCGCGCCGATCCTTCCGCCGAAAGCCGGGGAAGCCGAGGGGAGCACGGTGCGGTCGAGCTCGGCGGCATTTGTCGTGGCGACCAGCAGGACGAGGGACGCTAGCGGGGCGGCAAGAGTGGTCCGATTCATCGTTAGCCTCGGCAATGGGGTTCATAGGCGGCACCGGTTGCGCTGCCGCGCGAACCAGTGCCCCGTATCAAAGCGTGATCTCAGCAGTGAACTTCTTCGTCGTTACCGGCCGGCCGACACGGGCTTCGCCGTGCCGGCGCGGATCAGAACTGGTAGCCGACGTAGGCCTGCACGACGCTGCGATCGCGCATGTTGTTGTAGATGCCGCCCCAGGTCGGCAGCCAGGAGATGGCGGCGGACCAGTTCTTGGCGTAGACGGCCTGCAGCGTGGCCACGGCCAGCGTGCGCCCTTCGAGGATGCCGCCGTCGCCCGACCAGCCCGACACGTCGTGGCCGAACGTGAGCGATGGCACCAGGTCGAGACCGGGCACCACCTCGCCATAGCGCAGCCCCGCACGCAGCCGGTAGCCCCATGCATTTTTCGACACGTAGCCGTCGAACGTGCACGACACCGGTGCCGCCGGCGGCGGGCACACGCCGTTGACCGGGCCCTGGCCGAACACGTCGGCACGGCCGAAGCGGACCACTGAGGGGTCGGGCAGGTCCGGAACGCCCTTGTAGATCAGCTCCGCCCCGAGGTTCATGCCGGCCGCGCCGAGGACGTTCGGCAGCGTCGCCGTCGTGCCGAGCTGCAGTTGCACGTTGTTGTGCCGCTCCCACCCTTCGAACGTCGAACCCGGTGCGGCAGCGTTGGCCCGCGCCCGCAGCGGCGTCGGCGCTGTCAGCGACGTGAACGCGGCGATCAGGTCGCCGGCGTTGTAGCCGAGCGGCTGGTTAGGCCGATAGGTGAACTCGCCAAACACGCCGCCGCCCGGAAACTTCTTGTCGAACGACAGGCCGTACATCTGGATCTTTTCCGGGTACTGCGTGAAGTACTGCGGATTCAGGCCGCCGGGGTCGCCCGGCAGGTAGGGCGATCCGCTGGTGCGCCCACTCTTGATCACGTCGTTGAAGGTGGCGCGCGAGTGGAACTGCGTAGCGTAGAGGCCGAACTCGGTGCCCCAGTCGACGACGTTGTGCTTCAGCGCGACTCCCAGCTGACCGGAGTTGGACGGATCGTGGGTCGGTGCCCGCTTGACGTAGTTGTTGGCGGCCATCAGTGCGCGATCCGACTGGGGTTGCGCCAGGAGGACCGCGCCGCAGCCCTCGGAGACATAGTCGTACTGGGAGAAGAACGTCCCGCAGCCATTCACTGCATTGGGTTCGAACACGAACTGGTAGAAGCCTTCGACGCTGGTGTTCTTGGTGATGCCGAGGCGGGCGAACGCGGCCGGAAAGGCGATCCGCGTCTCGTTCGCGCGGTCCGCGCCGGGCCGCAGGGTGCCCGGAACGTCGATCGGATTGAGGTCGCGCAGTCCGCCGAGCACGACGTAGCGGTTGCCCCAGTCGAGCTTCTGGTTGCCGAGGGCCCAGTTGAGCGACACGCTGTCGAACTGGTTGCGTCCGTAGACATAGAGGTTGTCCAGCACGATGCCGCTGAACTTCGTGCGCGCCGCCGCACCGCTGTCGGACAGCGGCTGCCCGAGCGCATAGCGGTTGGGGGAGTTGCCCCACTCCATGCCGCGGTTCTCCAGCAGGTAGTCGTACCAGGCCTTGGCACTCGCCAGCACGCCATACTGCTGCCA
>Ga0316627_100000611_pt1 | contig 10330 bp, 6 predicted proteins | sample OWC_Aug_M2_C1_D1_FD_207653 | JGI IMG/M metagenome (GOLD analysis project Ga0316627, IMG submission 207653) | Wetland soil microbial communities from Old Woman Creek delta, Ohio, United States - OWC_Aug_M2_C1_D1_C | ecosystem: Environmental > Terrestrial > Soil > Wetlands | place: USA: Ohio...
GTGGCATTTGTCTGAATCCCGTTAATAATAACCCGGTCAGCAGGTTTATATTTTTTCTGGTACCGGATTGCTTTTCTGAAAAATTCGAGTCCCGCCAGGGTAGGTTCACCTCCATGCCAGGAAAAAATGATCTCCCTCCCTGTGGTTGCCTCAATATGCTGACGGATATATAGTTCAAGCACCTCATCATTCATACAACCGGAAGGAGAACCAGGATTCAGAAACCCTTTATCGAGGTAATAGCAATATGAACAGCTCAGGTTACACCTTGCTCCTGCGGGTTTGACAAATACCTGGAATTCACGGATCTCTGAGGTCATAGTTATATGATAATCACAATGCAAAACTATTACAATGAATACCTGTTCCTCAGATATTCCTCAAGGTACTTGTATTCCGGTTTCATGATAAGCGCCTCCTTGTTTCCAGTACGGCTGCCGGATAGATTGGCAGGAACGGGCAGGGCATTGCCGGTCAGTGGCTCTACCGTGTCACTGAATTTGGCCGGATGGGCAGTTTCAACAAAGATGCCTGACGTTCCCGGATGCTCATCAAGGTAACGATCCAGGCCCATACTGGCTATTGCTCCATGAGGATCAAGTGTGTATCCCGACCTCTGGTATTCTTCCCTGATATGCTGCCGTATCTGATCATCATCAAACCAGGACCCGGAGACCATGGCAGTCATTTTATTCCGGTCGTTGTCAAAAATGTCAAGCAATCTTTCAAAGTTACTCGGGTTGCCCACATCCATGGCGTTTGCGATGGTCTGGACCGATGCAGCCGGAATATAAAGACCTGTCCTCAGGTATTCCGGAACAACATTGTTGATGTTTGTAGATGCAACAAAATGTTCAATCCGCAGGCCAGTCTTCCAGGCCATTACGGCAGCGGTAAGATTACCGAAGTTACCGCTTGGAACAGATATGACTTTATCTCCGACGTCTGCGTGACAAACGGCAAAGTAATAATAGAAGCTCTGCGGGATAAGGCGTGCAATATTTATTGAGTTGGCAGATGTCAATCTTATAATCCCGTGTGTTTCCATCCTTGTGAAAGCGCTTTTGACCATAGACTGGCAGTCATCAAAGGTACCTTCTATCTCCAGGGCGGTAATATTCTGCCCAAGGGTGGTCATCTGGTTCTCCTGCAGCTGGCTCACCTTGCCCGAGGGATAAAGGATGATGACATCGATGCCTTCCATTCCCCAGAAGCTGTTGGCTATTGCCCCGCCTGTGTCACCTGAAGTAGCAACCAGCACCACTGTCTTCAGGTCATCACTCTCTGAAAAATACCTGAAGCACTGAGCCATAAATCTTGCGCCGAAGTCCTTGAAGGCCGCAGTTGGTCCGTGAAAGAGCTCAAGTACGTATTTCCTGTCGCTTATCCTGACGACCCTCACAGGGAAATTGAATGCTTCCTCACATATTGTCATCAGCTTTTCGGCAGGGATTTCTTCACCTGTATATTTCGCTCCAACCTCAAATGCAATCTCCCGGAAAGTCATTCCCGGAAGCCGCCTGAAAAAATCAGGTTCCATCACCGGAATAGCTTCGGGCATGAACAATCCCATGTCCGATGATATGCCAAGGCTGACAGCCTCACGGAATGTGACTCTTATGCTCCTGTCCCTTATGTTGCAATACCGCATTTCGAACGAGATCTCCTTGAATTTAACAAACCTTTACCCCTTCCCTGTTGACAGGAGAAAGATATGCGTTGCAGGCAATACGACTGGCATCCATGCATGCCTTCATGGCTCTCAGTACTGTCTCACCGCTTGCCTCTCCCCTGCAGAGTGCAAAGACAGAAGGGCCTGATCCGGAAATGCCTGCTCCCAGGGCGCCGCTCTGCATCGCTGCCTGTTTCAGCACATTAAAACCCGGAATAAGGGATGATCTTTTTGGCTCAGCAACATGATCGACGAGGGACCGTCCGATCAGGTCATAGTCTTCGCTGAAAAAGCCCGCAATAAGTCCGCCCACATTACCCCATTGTTTAACAGCAGTTCCGAGGGGAATATGTTTGTCAAGGATCCCTCTTGCCATGGATGTTTTAATCTCCATATCAGGGTGAATAACAACACAGAAGAGCTCCGGCGGAATATTTACACGAATGATATCAAGCGGTTCATAGCTCCGGATCAGGGTTATGCCTCCCAGCAGTGCCGGGGCCACGTTATCAGCATGTGCCGTACCTGAGGCCAGCCTTTCACCCTCCATGGCAAATGCAACGAGCTCCTCAATCGAAAAGATGTTTCCCATAAGTTCATTTGCAGCATAGACTGCTGCGGCTGAGCTGGCAGCGCTGGAGCCGATACCGCTTCCGGGCGTTATGCCCTTTTCGATATATGCCCTGAAGCCTGATTTCGTTCCTGCTTCCCTGATCAGGGCATTCAGGGCCACGCCAACGACATTCTTATCCGGGTCCGTGCTGAGGGTGCTGCAACCTTTTACCCCCGTGATCTCAACTGCACCGTTGTCTGTCAGCTCAAGATCAATGAAATCACAGGGTCCGTTGATCGCCATACCGAGAACGTCAAATCCGCAATTCAGATTTGAGACTGTCGCTGTGGCTTTAACCCTGATTTTTTTGATCATCATTTCAATTATTTATTATTGAAAGTATATCTGCAAAAATTCCTGCGGCAGTTACGTCCGCACCTGCACCGGCGCCCTTGATTATCAACGGCTGGTCAGGATAGCGTTTAGAGTAAATTGAAACTACATTATCATTGCCCTCAAGGTAAAAAAACGGATGAGAAACTCCCACTTCCTTTAAATAAATATCTGCTTTGCCGTTCTCATACCTGGCAATAATCCTCAGCCTGGCATTCCGTGCAACAGTATCTTCTCTCAATTTCTCAAAATATTCATCATAGTTCCTCATCTGATCTCCGAATGTACCGGTAACAAAAACCTCAGGCAGAGGGTGAGGGAGATAGCTTTCGAACATTATATCTGAAGCCTCAATCTTTATCCCTGCTTCCCTCACAAGTATCAGTAATTTTCTTGAAACGTCATCACCTCGCAGGTCGATAAGCGGATCCGGCTCTGTATAGCCTTCACTCATGGCTTTAAGTACAGAATCACTGAATTTCATGCCATTGCAATAATTGTTAAAAATAAAATTGAGACTTCCGGAAAGCACTGCTTCTATTCTGGAAAGTTGATCGCCTGTTTTTACCATATTATCTATGGTCTGAATTACCGGCAATCCTGCAGCGACATTGCTCTCAAACCTGAAGTGTACTCTTTTACTGACTGCCATCCTTTTCAGTCTGAGAAAATTATCATATGGCGACGATGCTGCAATTTTATTGCATGTAACGATAGAAATACTTTTGGAAAGGATTCTTTCATATAATGCTGAAACAACAGCATTTGCAGTGTTGTCAATAAAGATTGAGTTAGGCAGGTTTAACCTTACCATTTCATCAATAAACTCCTCAAGGTTGGTACCCCTGTCGCTTGACATCAGAGTACGCTTCCAATCCTGTTCCCGAATGCTTTTACTCCTGATCAGCATTTTCCTTGAGTTTGCCAGGCCTGTAATTCTGAAATCAGTCTGATATTCACGGACAAAGAACTCTGACTGCGAAAATATCTGCTTGACAAAGGCTGTTCCAACATTACCTGTACCGACAATAAACAGGTTGATTATCTTATTCGCAGAAAGCAGAAACTCCTGATGAATCGCGTTTACAGCCTTATGACAGTCCCTGGTTTTTACAACTGCTGAAATATTCAATTCGGAAGAGCCCTGTGCAATAGCATGAATATTAATGCCGTTTTTTCCGAGCGCTGAAAATGCCTGGCCACTTATTCCTACAGAGTACTTCATGCCTTCACCCACCATCGCAACAATTGAATATCCCTCTTCCAGTAACGATTGTTTGACTCTCGCTGTTTGAATTTCAAACTCAAATTCCTCGTTCAGGACTTCAGTTGCCTTTTCTCCTGACTTCTGATCAATGGCAATGCAGATTGACTGCTCCGATGATGCCTGGGTAATCAGTATTACGTTAATATTGTTTCTTGCAAGGGCAGTGAACATTCTTGCTGCAATACCAACCACACCGACCATTCCGGTTCCGGTTAATGAAACCAGGCATATCTCATTGATTGCTGATACTGCTTTAAGAACATTACCATTCCAGGAAGGTGAATCACTTATCCTCGTGCCAGTGTCAGCCGGAGCAAAGGTATTCTTAACAAGCACAGGTATCTTTTTCTTCATCACTGGCTGGATGGTAGGAGGATAGATGACTTTTGCCCCAAAATGACTTAGCTCAAGCACTTCAGCGTAAGACAACTCAGGGATGGGGTAAGCATCTTCGGTATAGGAGGGGTCGGCTGTATATATTCCACTAACATCAGTCCATATCTCAAGGATATCAGCGTCCAAGGCCGCAGCAATCAGAGATGCTGTGAAATCTGAACCTCCCCTTCCAAGCGTGGTGGGATAACCCTGCACGGAGCTGGATATATATCCCGAGGTAACGGTTATCGCACTGTCTGACTTCAGTTTTTCCCTAATTGCATTCTCGGTGACCTCAGCCTCTACCCTCTCAACGCCGTTAATTAATTTTGTGAATATTATATTTCTTGCATCGATATATCTGACGTTTACAAAATTCTCTGCCATTACAGAATAGATAATCTGAATGGACATTTGTTCGCCAAAGCCAAGTACCAGATCGGTTGACCGCAAAGTAATCTCCCCGATATTTGAAATTCCACCGAGGATGTCTTTTAACCTTGTTTTCAGTGCTTTTATTTCCCCAATGACTTTATGGGCACTTTCCGGATTAAGAACCTGCGTGGCAACTTCCACATGCCTATTTTCAATATCATCTAAAACTGACAGGTAATTGTCGTCCTTACCTGATGCAAGTTTCAGACAATCAGTCAGCTTGTTTGTTATTCCGGCCAGAGCAGAAAAAACAGCAACCAGAGGCTCATCCTGCCTCCTGATTATCTCAACTACTGCCCTGATGCTGTCAGCGCTCCCGACAGATGTACCCCCGAATTTCAACACTTTCATGTTCAGTTGATTATAATTATTCCCTAAATTTTTGTACCCGTTGAAGCACAAATATAATAAACAATAAATAAATGCCCTGTCAGCCACGATATGCGCGCTATTCGAACAGGTTTTGCTGTCCTGCCCTCTACGCAGTTAAAGGATACTGATCTCAGCCCATCAGGGAACCGGACTAAAAGTCCTGATCATGCAACCTTCCGCCGGCTTAATATGTCTGTATTATGGCTTCAGATGATAATATGCAGTTATGATTTGCGTTAAAAATGCTAAGTTTGGCACGATTCCAGGGAAGTGATGAGACAATTCTGCATATATGCAATACTGCTTTCTGTTTTTTGCCTGCCGGTAAAAGCGCAAACCTTTACCAGCAGCAACCTTCCGATCTGTATAATCACAACTGACGGCGGGGTATCAATTCCCGATGAGCCGGGCGTCCTGGGCAACCTGAAGATCATATACCGCGGTCCCGGCCAAAGAAACTATGTGTCTGACCAGAATAATCCGGCTTACCTGAATTATGACGGCAGAATTGACATTGAAAAGAGAGGGTCTTCATCCCAGTCCTCACCCAAAAGGAACTACGGTTTTACAACCCTCATGGCTGACAATTCCACCAACAACAACGTCAGCCTCCTTGGTATGCCTGAAGAAAACGACTGGATACTGGGCGGAATGGTTTTCGATACCGCCCTGATACGCGATTATCTCTGCATGAACCTGTCACGTAAACTCGGTAATTACGCTTCACGTACAGAATACTGCGAGGTCATGGTCAACAATGATTATAAAGGACTCTTCATCCTGGAAGAGAAGATCAAGGCTGATGACGGCAGGGTTGATGTACTGAAGATAGGTACCGGTGACAACACACAGCCAAACATTTCCGGCGGTTACATTACAAAGGCGGACAAGACAACAGGAGACGATCCCATTGCCTGGACCATGTATTCTTTCCAGGGATCACCTGTGGACTATATTCATGTCCTGCCGAAGCCTGAAAACGTATCCTTCTATCAGACGGGTTATATCAGAGGTGAATTTACAAAGCTTGAGACAGCCGCAAAATATAATGACATCTCGATCGTCAACGGCTATCCTGCAATAATTGATATTCCCTCCTTCATTGACTTCATGATCATTAATGAGTTCGCCTCCAACCCCGACGCATACCAGTACAGCACCTTCTTTCACAAGGACAGGAACGGTAAGCTGAGGGCCGGCCCGATATGGGACCTTGATCTTTCTTTCGGTAATGATCTTTTCTTCTGGGGGATGGACCGCAGTAAAACAAACCTGTGGTACTTCGAGGACCAGTATTATAATAACGGGTCCAGGTTCTGGTATGACCTCTTTTATAACAGCACCTACAAATGCTATCTCGCCAGGAGATGGAATGAAATCATCCAGCCGGGCCAGCCGATGCATCCTGACAGTATCAACGCATTCATAGACAAGACTGTGACAGTCATTAGTGAGGCTGTTGCAAGGGATTATGAAAGGTGGGAAAAGATTGGAAGTCACGAGCAGCGTATTACGAACATCAAGAATTTCATCAAAGCCCGGATGGCCTGGATGACACACAATCTTGGTTCATACACGGCATGCAGCAATATTACCGTCCCCTCACTGGTTATATCCAAAATCAACTATCACCCATCCCCAACAGCAGCCTACCCTGATGATGATGATCTCGAATTCATTGAGATACAAAATAACAGTGATGTGACTGTCAATCTGACAGGGATTTATTTCAGGGGCACCGGGCTGACATACGTCTTTCCGGCCGGAACCTCCGTTGGTCCTCATCTGTCAGTAATAATTGCCAGCAATACAATTGCGTTCAGGGCGAATTGGGGAATCACCCCATTTGGACAATTTACCAGGCATTTATCGAACAGCAGCGAAAGCCTGGTGCTTCTCGATGCTTTCGGAAATGTAATCGATGAAGTATGCTATCAGGATGTGGCGCCATGGCCTGCAGCAGACGGGAATGGCTATTGGCTGAAGCTTGCAGATGTGAACCTTGACAACAGCTTTGCCTCCAGCTGGACAGCATCAAATGGCGTCATAAGCTCAACCGGAGAGACGCCGGCAGATATAAGCCTTGATATTTACCCTAATCCGGCAGGTGATTTTCTGTACATCAGATCAGACAGGGAAATTGTCAGCCTGAACATATATGACCTGCAGGGGCGGATGCTGCTTACAGTCAACGGTGGCGACAATTTGTGTGAAATTGACATAAGACACCTTATTAAGGGCGCCTATATTGTCAAGGTGTTCACCGAAGGCGGCAGCCGGACGGAAAAGATTATCAAAGACTAAACTCCTACCAGATATAAGTACCGGCAGCACCGCTCTCAAGGCTCAGCTGTACAGTATTGCCCCTGAATTTTACGTTGAAGTTCTTCTTTGCCGGTGCAGTATTAATCACTATCAGTACCTTCTTGCCATCCGGTGTCCTGAATGCCACATTAGGAATGTTCCCCGGCATGTTAGTGGAGACCCTCACAGATCCGGGTCTTACAAATTTTGCGGCATGTGCCAGGATATAATATGCCGGATTGCGTGTCACCGCGTTACCGTTAATGGTGACTGTCCCGAGGCACCGGTCACATCCGCCATCAGTATGAGGATCGTAATTGGGGTCTGATGCAAAGTTCCATTCAATTACATTCCTGCACCAGTTGCGTGAAGCCCCTATTATCAGGGTCTCGACATGCCATTTGAGGTCCTCGGCAAGGTTTCCAGGGCCGCCCACCCACTGCTCGGTGAAGTAAAGGTTTTTGTCCGGATAAGCCTCATGAACGGTAGTAAGCGCATCAATTGTGCCTCCATACAGGTGAAATGCCGATCCGTCCACATACTTCCTGGCATCGGGATCATTAAGTACGCTCAGAGGATAATCAGTCCTGTCGGCATTATGATCATAGACAATAATTTTCGTGGTGATGCCCGCAGCTGCAAATGCCGGTCCGAGACTTTGTTTGATAAAGAGTGCCTGATCGGCCGCTGTCATGTACATACTCGGATTGTTTCCGGGATGAAGAGGCTCATTCTGAATGGTGATGGCATCTATAATGATACCCTCAGCCTCCATCGCCTGGATGTATTTCACAAAATACTTTGCATAGGCATTGAACCATTCAGTCTTAAGGCTACCTCCAATGGAAGAATTGTTGGTCTTCATCCATACAGGAGCAGACCAGGGTGAACCCAGGATTTTTATTGAGGGATTAATGGCAAGTATCTCCTTCAGCACCGGGATCAGATCCTCCTTCTCCATGTCAATACTGAATTGTTCCATATCAGGATCGGTTTCGCCGGCGGCAAGGTCATCGTATGAAAATACCCTGTCACTAAGGTCTGAAGCTCCGATACTCACTCTCAGGTAACTTAACCCCAGATTGTTACCGTCTGTTCTGAAAAGCTCGTTAAGCAATCCCGACCGGTCTGCCTGCGACATATTATTCAGCAGTATGGCGCTGCCGCCGGTAAGACAGTTGCCAAACCCGTCCATGGTCTGGTATGTTACGGCAGTATCGACAACGATCGTCGGGTCTGTGTTTGAAGAGGTCCTGAATTCGAGCTCTCCGTCGTACTTCTCAAATAAGATACCCTTCACGGGTGAAGTTATCCATGCCTCCACCATTAATCCGGTCCCGTCATCCGGATCCGGATTGGGATCATGATTGCCATTGCATGCAGCAAGCAGGATAAATACTGTAAAAACTATTTCTTTCAACTGAATTTATTTTTTCTGGTATACTCTTACATAGTCAACCACCATTGTGCGGGGAAAGATCGTGTTGTCGATCCCCTGAGCCCCGCCCCAGTTTCCTCCTACAGCCACATTAAGCAGCAGATGGAACCGTTTATCAAAGGGCCAAGCCTTGTAGCCCGTGCCTTCATTTTTGAAAGTAAAATAGAGATTGTCGTCTACATAAACACGGTACTCGGTTACCTCCCATTCCAGGGCATAGACATGAAAATCTGAATAGCAGGTAGCTATAGTGGTCGTTCCGCTCTTCTGCGTACCAATTGAATGATTGTAAGATTCGGTATGGGCGGAAGCCACGATAACATATGGATTATAACCCACATTTTCCATGATGTCAATCTCGCCGCTTGAAGGCCACCCGCCATATGCCCAGTCAGTCGGAAGCATCCATATTGCGGGCCACATTCCCCTGCCATCCGGTAACTTGGCTTTTACTTCGACCCTGCCGTAAAGCCAGTCTCCCTTGAGTCTTGTTACCAGCCTCGCCGATGTATAATCGTGATCCTCATAACTTTCCTTAATAGCGGTTATATTCAAGAAACCGTCTTTGACCTCGGCATTTGCCAGCCTGGCGCTTGTGTAATACTGTGCTTCGTTATTACCCCAGCCTGTTGCATTTCCTTCTGTGTCATAACTCCACTTACCCGCATCAGGAAGTCCGTTAACGTTAAACTCATCACTCCAGACCAGCACCATATCCCCATTGGCTGGATTATCAGGTGCAGGATCAGTGTCGCCGTTTCTGGCACAACCCGGTGCCAGCAGCGCGAAAGCTAAAATCAAAGCAGCAAGTGTTCCCATTTTTTTCATTTTGCAAAGTTACTTAATAATAAAATCGCTGTGGAGTCCTTCATCTGAATTTGGGCCGACCCACACATCAAATCCGCCCGGCTCTGTCAGTGTCTCCTTCCCGTTAAAGAATGCCAGGTCGTTTCCGGTTAATGTGAACTCAACATCAGCGGTTTCACCCTGTTTAAGTGTGATACGCCTGAAATCCTTAAGCTCTTTAATCGGTCTGGTAATACTCCCGACCCTGTCACGGACATATAACTGCACGATCTCATCAGCATCGAAGGTACCGCTGTTTGTCACCTTTGCCCTGACGGTTATTGACCCGTCAACACCCATCACCTGTGAAGAGAGGGCAAGATCGCTGTAGGTGAAAGTGGTATAGCTGAGACCGAATCCGAACGGAAGTAACGGGGTGAAACCGTAATCAAGATGGAATGACTTGTACCCAAGCGAATTCTGCTGGTCTTCCGTCGGTATGCTGTCAATAGGGATCCATGATTTATCTGAGGCCGGCCGGCCTGTGCTGTTCCTGTAGTAGTAAAACGGTATCTGGCCTGATCCTTTCACAAAGGTAACGGGAAGCTTCCCGGAAGGTGATTCTTTACCGAATATCAGGTCAGCAAGCGCTGGTCCGGCCATTGTTCCTCCGTGCCAGGCATAGAGTACTGCGTCAGATTCCTTTAGTTCATCACCTATGGCGAGTGGCCGGCC
>Ga0316627_100000612_pt1 | contig 10325 bp, 12 predicted proteins | sample OWC_Aug_M2_C1_D1_FD_207653 | JGI IMG/M metagenome (GOLD analysis project Ga0316627, IMG submission 207653) | Wetland soil microbial communities from Old Woman Creek delta, Ohio, United States - OWC_Aug_M2_C1_D1_C | ecosystem: Environmental > Terrestrial > Soil > Wetlands | place: USA: Ohio...
ATCCGGGGAAGCACAAAGGTGGCACGTCGTTTTCTCCATATGTCTTCCCCGCGGCAGGGTGAGATGATATAGAGCTTTGTTTTCATTCTGGAAGCATATCACAAGTTGCGGAACCAGCGAAACAGAGCAGGCGGGACGCTCCTATTTGGTATACTTATTTGCATATGAGCATGGTTATCGGTCTTGTTGCGGGTATTTTTGGCGGGCTTGTCGGGCTCGGCGGTGGTGTAATCATGATTCCGCTCATGGTTGGAATCCGGAAACTATCGCAGCACAAGGCGCATGGGACAAGCCTTGTTGCCCTGGTCTTTACCGGACTGGCCGGAGCAGTAACCTATTTTCTGGAAGGCTCCATTGATATACCTGCATCAGCGCTTCTTGCGGTCACGGCGATCTTTACCGCCCGCGCCGGAGCAAAGTTCGCTCATGCGCTGCCCGAATGGAAACTGAAGCGGTATTTCGGCGGTTTTCTGATCTGTGTTTCAGTACTCCTGCTGACAAAACCCTATCTGCCCGGCCTGGTGCTTTCAACCGGGGGATGGTACAAAGCAGGGGTGCTTCTGATGACGGGTATATTCACCGGTTTTCTCTCCGGTATGATGGGCGTCGGGGGCGGCACGATCATGGTACCCGCTATGGTGCTTCTTGTTGGTATGGGTCAGCATGTGAGTCAGGGCACATCGCTTCTTGCCATGGTGCCCGCGGGCAGTGTAGGCGCGTACACTCACGGAAAACTCGGCAACGTCGAAGGGCGGCTGCTTGCCGGACTCATTCCGGGGATCGTGATCGGCACCTATCTGGGTGGCACGCTTGCGCATGTGCTTCCTGATACTGCGCTGAGGATTATCTTTGCCGCTGTCCTGATCTGGACAGGTGGGCGTTACCTCAGGGCAAAGGCACCTGAGATGAAAATCATTGAGAATGTTTAGAAAAATGTGGGAAAATAGCGTTGCATGACACCCCTCAGCAACAGGAGACGGCATAGAAGATTTACCGTAGATTTCATGGAGATCCAGGGGCGGGCGAGTTTTACCAGCGATATAGCTATCCGCGACCTCAGCATTGCCGGTGCATCTCTTGTCACTGACCGCAGGCTTGAGAAGGGAAGTGAATACAGCCTGAATATTGGCGACCATGAGCTGGACATCACGGTGAAGGGTATCGTCAAATGGTGCTCGGTCTTATACGATACGGATAATCTTCCTGGCGAGGCGCGCCTCAGATATGCCGCTGGTCTGCAGTTCTCGCTTCTTACCCATGACGAGGTGGAGAGCCTTGCCCGGTTTATCGAGAGGCATTTTATCGACAAACACACGGTGGTCGATATCCCTGAGGTTAGCGGCTCCCGCTTCCGTATCCGGTTCCACCTTGACCACGAGGAAATGGCGACGATGAAGGTTGATGAGACCTACCGGATCAAACAGCTCAGCCTGGGAGGCATGCTGTTTGAAAGCGATCATGCGTTTGAGCGGGAGACACGGCTTCATATGGAATTAGCCATACCAGACAATATATCTCTGGATTTTGTAGGACGGGTCACATCCTGCATCCCGTCGCCTGAAAAATCGGCGTATTTTGACGTAGGAATCGAATTCAGAACGATGCATGAGCCGAGCAAAATAAAGCTCAAAGAGTTCATCCGCAGGCTCTACCTCGAGGACGCCGGCTTTATCCCCTCGGTCTGATCGGCATATCCTCATCATGACTGCAATGGGAGGAAGAGGTGACGGGTAGGCGTGATCTGGAATCCTGCAAGCACAGCAAGATATGCGATCGGAATATGAGAAGAATATCCTATCCGGCAGCGGACAGCCCCCGACGCCGGAAGAGGCCCAGTGACTATAATTTTTGCGCACAGTGTGTTACCATTTTCATAATGCCACGATTTATCCGCTGGAGGACGGACTGAACATGGAACCGGTCAAAGTTATCATGCGGTTTGCCAATGGAAGGCTCATCAAGGGGTACACGAGAGATTTCTATCCGAATAAACCGCTTTTCCGCGTTCGGCCGGCTGACGCTGATCCGACGGATGCGGGAGTTGAGGTTTTTGTGAAGGAGCTGAAGGCAGTTTTTTTCGTAAAGGATTTTACCGGGAACCCGGGGTACAATGAAAGGAAAGACTTTGCCGGAAACCAGCAGTCTGTTGGACGGAAAATGGAGGTGACCTTTTCGGACGGCGAGGTTCTGGTCGGCTCGACCATGGGTCACGACCCGAAACGTCCCGGGTTTTTCCTTTATCCTGCAGACCCGGAGTCCAATGCCCTGCGCGTGTTCGTCATATCCGCAGCTGTGAGCAGTTTTCGCTATCTGAAGTAATCTCTCAGAGACCGCTGTTCTGGCTGGTCTTCATGCATTCCCCTGCTTTGTATAACTGCGAGCCGGTTGTCCTGTTCGGACGCACTGCATGCAGCAGCGAGGATAAGAAATGCTGTAATGCATGATTCTTCATGGTTTTCCCCCAAAGATGGTCAGTTTCAGAACAAGGATGCTGATCCGGTAAAAATCCCTGACGGGCCTGAAATTTGTCTTGTAGTCGCTGTGATAGATGGCAGAGACAGGCACGGAATGGATCCTGAACCCGGCCTTGCCTGCTCTGATGAGCGCCTCGGTCTCTGTTTCAAAGCCGCTCGTGCCGAGCGATATCCTTTCCAGCACCTCCCTCCGGTACAGGCGGAAGCCTGACTGCGTATCAGCTATCCTGCATCCGGCTGCCTTTGATATGCAGAATATGCCGATCCGGTTCGGTATATAGCGGTAGCGCGGTATGGCTGCCTTGTCCCATAACCGTGCACCTATAATGATATCTCCTGCATCAGCATCGTATGCCGAGAGGAAAGATGCGATCTCCGCCGGAGCATGCTGTCCGTCTCCGTCAAGGGTGAGCACGGCGGCATACCTTTGCCTGAGCACATGGCTGAACCCGGTTCTGAGCGCCAATCCCTTCCCCTTATTGGATTCATGCCGTATCACGACGGCGCCGGATCCTGCTGCCTGCTCTGCGGTTGCATCGACAGAGCCATCATCCACGACGATGACATCAGCGATATGCTCACGGGCGCCACGGACCACTTCAGCGATCCTTCTTTCTTCGTTAAATGCAGGTATGAGGCAGCAGAGCGGCCGTTTCATGGTGCGTTGCCCCTTTCATGAAGTCCGAGCATTGCAGGGATAAGGGTAAAGGACAGGATAACGCAGAGGGTCGTTCCGATGGCAGCTACCTGGCCCATGGTCGCCAGCCCCTTGTATGAGGAGAAGCCGATGGTCCCTATGCCCGCCACGGTCGTCAGGCCCGCAACGAGCACGGCCTTGCCGATCTGGAGGAAGGTCCTGCCGATGTCGGGATCCACCATATGCCGGTGAAGCAGGTGCACGGTATAGTCAGTGCCTATGCCGAAGAGGAGCACCAGGACGATGGCATCCATAAAGTTCAGGCTGATCCCGGTCAGCCCCATAATACCGAGCGTCATGACAACACTGATCACAACAGGAGCCTGGCAGAGAAAGACATAGAAGATTGTCCTGAAATCAAGGTAAAGGATTATGTTCACAAACAGAAGGCTGATGATGCCGATGGTGAACGTGTCTTTTCTCAGTACCGAGAAGAGCTCTTTTTTGATGAAGACAGGCCCGGTATAGACATAACCTTCAAGCGCCGCCCGGGGAGCATTGCTCCTGAGATTTCCGGTTACGATGATCCTCCACTGGTCGTCCTCATTGATCAGCAAGCGATCGAGCATATCGCTGACAGGCTCAATATCCCTGAGCGAGATCATTTCCTTGTTGCCGAGCATCTTCACGAGGCCGTCCATGAAGAGACCGAAGCCTGAAACGTCAAATCCCTTTTCGGCGGCAATTTTTTTAAAATTCCGGGCGACGCCGTCCGGGTCAATGGTTGCAAGGGCCGCAAGGTTCCTCTTCTGCATCACCAGGGGCGGCAGGATATCTCCTGCTGCTGACAGGCTTTCGAAATCTTTAGCAAGCGTTTCCTTAATCTCAATGCTTCTCACAAGCGCTGATTCCATATCCATGAATCTGTCGGTTATGTAGACGCCCTGTTCCCTGATATAGGTCTTTTTCAGGTCTTCAAGCACCTTGCGTGGTCTGTTGTCATCTGTTCCCAGTTCGGTGATGTCTCCCAGGAACCTGACCCGGGGACTAAAGGCCCCGAGGAGCAGTGTGACCCCAAGCACGACAGCAATGACCCAGCCGGCTTTCCTGCAGGAGAAAACCGCGATATCCCGCAATCCCGGTATCTCAAGAAACCTTCCTGATGACGGCTTTATCGTGAGCGATGTGATCGTGAAGAGGAAGAGCCAGCAGAGGAGCATGCCTGTCCCGGTAAGAATACCGAGCTCGCGTATGCCTCTGAACGATGAGAGGACCATGGGAAGGAAGGTGAGCGCCGTGGTGAGCATGCCGGTCGTTATGCCCCGATACACTGCTTCGATAGTCCTGTCCATGCGCTCGACAGGGTTCGCCGTGTCGTCCATGGTGACCAGGTACCTCACGTAGAGCACGATGCCGAGGTCGTCGCTGAGGCCTGCGAGCATGCCAGCAAAGGCGCCGGTCACCTCCGAGAAAGAACCGGAGAAGAAGAGGACGATGCCCATGGTCGTGATCATTGCGGTCACGACCGGAAACATCACATAGAGCAGGCCTTTCAAAGACCTAAAGAAAATGAGAAATATGACCATGACAGAGATCACGGATGAGAGCGTGTTGCTGATGATCTCCCGCTTCATGGCAGACGCCTCGTGGAGCGTTATAGCATGGTTTCCGGTCAACTCGGCTGAAAAGTCCTTGCCCTGGTTTGCAGCGAGGACCGTTTCTACGTCTCTGACGAACTTCTGTGCGAAGGCAATATCGCGGGGAGATCCCGTCGGCGTCACGAACATGACAAGGGCTTTTTTGTCAGGTGTCAGGAAGTAGCCTGAGCCCAGGTCAAAGGAGCCATCCGAGAACTTCAGGTGCGGCGCGAAGAGTTCGAAGAAGTTCAGGGGGTCGACCGTGGCAAGGCCCTCCTGGTCCCCGGGGAGCGCAAGTCTCTGGCGGATTTTTTCGAGTTCCCTGCCCATGCCTTCAGGCGAGAGTTTCCGGACGAACTCGTCCATCTCCTTTTCCGAAAGGAGCAGGGGGGCCTTTCTGGCATAGACCTCCCTGAGAAATACCCTGGTCTCATCAGATATCTTCCATGAGACCTTGCTCACCAGGCGCGACGATCTGATCTCATTGCCGATCTTTTCGATCTCCTGAAGATGGTCCATGAGAGTATCAGATCTGAATACAATGTAGGCCTTTTCCATGCCGCCCATCTTCTCCATGAGACTGAAATAAAGCGCGGTCTTTTCCGCATGGGTTGGTATCAGGCGCGTCACATCGGTGTCGAACTTTGCGCTGACGATGATGGCAACCGAGGCGAGCACGGCAATGGCAGATGCGAGCACGGTGAAGAGAGGGTACTTCTTCGCGAAGCTCCGGACAACCGGTATCTTAGGCTGCATTGAGATATGAGAGCATGCTGCTGATCCTTGCCTTCAGTTCTTCAGGGATTTCGTAGAGCATCTTTTTCTCAAGGGTGAGGAGTACGTGCGACGTTTCACCTTCCGCGATCACCTGTCTGTCCTGCTCCCTGATAATGGTATACGTGAAGACGAGCATTGCCCTGTCTGTTGGCCGCACCGAGGTCTGCACGATCAGGTTGTCATCATACCGTGCAGATACCCGTATCCTGCACTTCATGTCGACCACCGGCGAGAAAAAACCGAGCTGCCTTAATGCGTCAGGAGAGAGGTTGAACTTCCTGGCGAGGTCAAGCCTGCCGTTCTCAAAATATCCGATGTAATGGCCGTGCCAGACAACATCAAAGGAATCTACCTCATGGAACCTTACAGCGAGTTTTGTCTCATGTGCCTTCATCGAAGTGCAGCAGTATGCCCCCTTCTGCAATGATATTGGCGCCCACAATCGCACGGGCAGTGAAGCTGTAGAGACCTCCGATATTCCGTTCAACCGTGCTTTCCACCTCGAGGGTGTCCCCTGCCATAGCTGTGCCGCTGAAGGAAAGTCCGTTAATGGCCGCGAAAAGCGATCCGCCCACCCTGCCGCTTGCTATGCCGGATATCTGAGCCATGGACTCGATGACGTAAACCTGAGGCAGTGTACCGTCGGGAAGAAGGAGGGGATCGTTCATCGTCACCCGCCTTGTCCCTTTTGCTTGCCTGTTTTTCTCTACTACTTCTGCCGTGTCGAGCATGAACACGGGGTAGCGGTGAGGGAGAAGCTCGGACGGCCTCATCAGCGGTTACTTTATGTTCTTGAGGATATAATCGGCAAGGGCATCGACTGATGCGAATGCCTCCTTGCCGACATCCTCGTCCGGTATCCGGATGCCGTAGGTCTTTTCGAGCCCCACGACAAGTTCAAGCGCATCGATCGAGTCGAGCCCGAGGCCGCTTCCGAAGAGCGGGGCCGCAGGGTCAATATCCGCGGGCATGATACCCTCGAGCTTCAGGCTTTTTATGATAAGCGATCTCAGTTCTTCAATAAGGGTCCCTTTTTCCACTAGGTAAGCCCTCCGTCCACGGAGAGATATTCTCCGGTGATATATCCTGCCTCATCAGAGGCGAGAAATGAAACTGCTCGGGCGACTTCTTCCGGTGTCCCGAACCTGCCCGCAGGGATCATCGAAATGAACTCCCGGCGTATCTTCTCTCCCATGTCTCTCGTAAGTTCCGTTTCGATGACACCGGGGGAGACAGCGTTCACCGTTATGTTGTAACGAGCTACCTCTCGTGCCAGTGATCGGGTGAGGCTGAGCACCCCGCCCTTTGCAGCGGCGTAGTTTGTCTGTCCTGCCCTTCCCATGAGCGCGCTGGGAGATATGATGTTGATGATCCTCCCCCAACGGTTTCCGACCATGGGTCTGAGCGCTGCCTTTGAACAGAAAAAGACGCTGTTCAGGTTTACTTCCATGACCCGGTGCCAGTTCTTTGCCGGCATAAGCATGAGAAGGCCGTCCCGGATGATACCGGCGTTATTCACCAGGATATCGAGCCTGCCTTCTTTCTGAACTATTGCATCGATCATGGCACTCACCTGCTCCTGGTCCGAGACATCCGCCTGAACCGTTTCTGCAGGGAGCTCCTGGCGTGCAGCTGCCGCGGCATCCCGGTCTGACGAGAAGTTCACGTAGACCCGCATCCCTTTCTTCGAAAAAGAACGGGCTATCTCTTTCCCGATGCCCTTTGTGCCGCCGGTGACAAGAGCTACAGGGACTGACATGGCACCAGTTCCTCTGCCCTGAGAATTTCGCTGTCGCGTTCTATCCAGCGGACAAGCTTTGAAAGCACGTCTGAAGGGCCGACTTCCAGGAAACGCTCGATGCCGCCTTGACGGATCCCCTTTACCGTGTCTCTCCAGAGTACTTTTTGCGTGAGCTGTCCGCAGAGGACGCGGAAAATGCCTGCCGCGTCAAGCGGATTTCCGTCAAGATGGCTCAGGAGGGGGATCGCGGGTTCCCGTATCGCTATCGATGCCACCAAAGGACTGACGATATCTTCGACCCCCTGCATGAGCGGGCTATGGAGCGGAAAGGAAATCGGGAGTTCCCGTGAGCCCAGTGCACCGGCCTTCATGGCAGCGCAGCATGCTTCCCTTGTATGTTCTTCCCATCCCGATATGACAATCTGGGTAGCAGAGTTAACGTTTGACACATACACGCCGCCGATCTCGCTGCAGATGCTTTCCACTTCACCGGCTTTCAGTCCGACGACCGACGCCATGAGACCTTTCCGGATTCCTGCTGTGATCTCTATAGCCTCCTGGACCTTCAAAATGATACCTGCGCAGTCTTCGAGCGAAACTGCCCCGGAGGCATAGAGTGCGGCATACAGGCCGAGACTGTGGCCTGCAAGACAGTGAAAGCGCTCGCTTTCCGCGAGCAGGTGCCAGTAGCAGGCGCTCGTACCGAACAGGGCGAGCTGGGAAACGCGGACATCTGTCAAGCCTGCAGGATCATCTCCGATCGCTGCAGCCAGAATGTCCTTTCCGGCAACCGCGCTGATACGGCTGAATATGTCATGGAGAATCACCTCTTCCCTGATGCAGGCGGCCATGCCCGGGTATTCCGAGCCCTGGCCAGGGAATATTGCAGCTGATCGTATCGCGGTCGGTTTCTTGCTCATGCAAGCTCTTATTATGCCATGCAGAGAGTGCATAAGCCAATCATACGCTGAAGGAAATTCTTTTGGTATTTTGGTGTGTTAGAATAAATGCAAACCAACAGGAGAGGAAAGATCATGGCACGGGTAAAAGATGGCGATACCATCAGGATCCATTATATCGGCAGACTCGAAGATGGCACGGTATTCGACTCCTCCGAGGGAGGTGCATCTCTTGAGCTGAAGCTCGGTAAAGGCGAATTCATCAGAGGGCTTGAAGAAGGCATCATTGGCATGATGCCGGGCGAGACGAAGAGCATCTTTATGACTGCAGAACGCGCCTATGGCCCTCACATCAAGGAGAAGATCTTTGAATTCCACAGGGACAGGGCCCCGCAGGATTTCAAACCCGAGGTAGGACAGCAGTTCCAGATGTACCGGGCTGACGGCATGCCGATCGTGGTAACTGTCCTTGAGAAGACCGAGACCGGGTTTGTGATGGATTCCAATCACCCCCTGGCAGGCAAGAACCTGATCTTTGAGGTTACCCTCGAAGAGATTGTGCAGGAATAGCCAACAGCGTGTCTTTTGTCAGTCCTTATCACTGCAAGGAACATGGCACGGCCATGAAAGAGCGGCATCGTCCGGGACGTCCCTTCGTGACCGTGCAGCAGATCTCTGGTTACGGGACGCTTCAGTCGTGGATCAGCTCTCCCGGCCCGCTGTTGCATTCTTCGGCCGCCGTTGCAGGCCGGCCCGCTGCCTGACTTCCTGCCAATGGCAAAGAACATAGATCTGAAGTCGCTGTCTCAGGAAGAAGTATACCGTTTTGCCGCTGGCCGCGGCCTCCCCAAATACCGGGCAACCCAGCTTCTCCATTGGATATATGAACGATATGTCGTGAGCCTTCAGGAGATCACCGAGTTTTCCAAGTTGCTGCGCAATGAGCTGGCCCAGACCGCCGCTATCAGCAACCTTGAGCTCGCGGTACGGCAGAGGTCACAGGACGGTACCGAGAAGTTCCTCTTCTCTCTCGAAGACGGCCAGACCATAGAAAGCGTTTTGATCCCGGACAAGGACCGGCTCACGCTCTGCATCTCTTCCCAGGCCGGCTGCGCCATGGGATGCAGCTTCTGCCTGACTGGAGATATAGGGCTCATCAGGAACCTGAAAGCCCACGAGATCGTTGATCAGATCATATCGGTGAACAGGCTTATTGCCCCACGCAGGATAACAAACATCGTGCTTATGGGCATGGGAGAACCGCTCGCGAATTTCGGCGAGGTGGTTGAAGCGCTCTGGAGGATCACCGGTCTCTTGGGAATTTCCAAGCGGAGGATCACGCTTTCGACATCAGGCCTGGTGCCGAAGATGCTCGAACTCCCGCAAAAGGCACCCGATGTTAATCTCGCCGTCTCGCTGAACGCGACGACCGACGAGGTGCGGAGCAGGATCATGCCGATCAACAAAACTTATCCGTTAAAGGAGCTTCTTGACGCATGCAGGAGATATCCGCTTCGGCCAAGAAGGAGGATCACCTTCGAGTATGTCCTTATCGGCGGGGTGAACGATACGCCTGCCGATGCAAAGAGGCTCGTAAAAATGCTCAGGGGCATACCGTGCAAGGTGAACCTGATACCCTACAATCCCGATGCCCAGAGCAGCATGAAGCGGCCTTCTGAAAAAAGCATTCTTGCTTTCCAAAAGGCTGTCGCAGACAGCAATATCACCGTGCTGGTCAGGGAAAGCAAGGGGCAGGACATCCTGGCTGCCTGCGGCCAGCTGAAGGCCCGCTACGGGAAGAAGGTGCGATGAACCCGCTGAAGGTCAAGGCGGCCTCAACCCTTATTGATTTTCTGACGGGGCTCGGGTATACCAAGACCAAGGTAAAGCAGCTCCTGAAACACCGCGCAATTGCAGTCAACAACAGGATCGTCACGCGCGCTGACCATAAGCTTTCTGCGAATGACAGCATTTTGCTTGATGCAAAACCGAAGCCCGGCGCCGAGATCCTCGAACACACAGGCATCGGCATCGTATATGAGGACGATGCGGTCATCGTCATCAACAAGCCTTCGGGCCTGCTCACCATTGCAACGGAGAAGGAAAAGAAGGAGACCGCATATTACCTCCTGAACGCTTACTTCAAGGAGCGTAACCCGT
>Ga0316627_100000613_pt1 | contig 10315 bp, 8 predicted proteins | sample OWC_Aug_M2_C1_D1_FD_207653 | JGI IMG/M metagenome (GOLD analysis project Ga0316627, IMG submission 207653) | Wetland soil microbial communities from Old Woman Creek delta, Ohio, United States - OWC_Aug_M2_C1_D1_C | ecosystem: Environmental > Terrestrial > Soil > Wetlands | place: USA: Ohio...
TTCATCTCTTCGTAAATCCGCCCGATGTACTCGCCGAGAATTCCCACGGTGATCAGCTGGACCGAGCCGATGAACAGCACGGCAATGATGGTAGAGGCCCAGCCGGGAATGGCAGTGCCGGAGACGAACCGGACGTAGAGGACATAGACCAGATAGAGCAGACAGACGCAAGCGATCAGGAATCCGAGATAGACGGCCATCCTCAGCGGAAAAACGGAGAACGACGTGACGCCATCCAGGGCAAGGAGGACCATCCGGCGAAGGGAATACTTCGATTGGCCACCGTTGCGCTCCGAGGCTGCATAGTCAATCCCGGTCTGCCGGAATCCCGCCCAGACGCTCAGGCCTCTCATGAACCGCGTTCTTTCCTTGAGCCCTTTCAGGACATCGACCACTTTCCGGTCCAGAAGCCGGAAGTCTGCGGCGCCGTCGGGCATGCGGAACCCGGCAAGCCTGCTGATGAGTCGGTAGAACAGCCGGGAGGTGATACGCTTGAAGGCATTTGCCCCGGAAGAGGATGTCCGGGTCGTGTAGACGACGTCGTAGCCCTCTCTCCACTTCTCGATCAGCGCCGGAAGGACCTCCGGCGGATGCTGCAGGTCTCCGTCCATGATGACGACCGCGCGGCCGGAGGCATGGTCGAGTCCCGCGGAGATGGCGGCCTGATGGCCGAAATTTCGGGAAAAGGAGAGGATCCGGATGCCGGGGTCCGTTTCCGCGATATCGTGCAGAAGAGGAAGGGACCGATCCGTACTCCCGTCGTCGATGAAGATCACTTCGCGGGTCATGCCGAGTCCGTCGATCACCCCGGCCAGTCTCGCGCAGAGAGCCGCCACGTTGTCCTCTTCATTGTGCACGGGAATGATGACGGTCAGTTCAGGCTGCCGCTCCGCCTGGCTTCTGGCCGGACGCAGGGGTTTCACAAATCGGGCTTCTCGGGTCTTCATCCTGCAGGCTCCCGGTTGTCGGTTGATGTTGAACGGGACGGACCCCGCGCCTTCAGAACGCGGCAGACGGACTCGAACGCATCGGACGGTGTGATGAGGCGCATGCAGTCATGCGTCCCAACCCGGCACCGCCCGGAATTGCAGCCGATGCAGGGCAGATTGCCCTTTCGAAGCACCGTGTGCCCCTCCCCTGCGGGATACCATCGCTCCATGACGGTCGGCCCCATGAACGAGACCGTGGGAACATCCAGGGAGCAGGCCACGTGAAGGGGACCCGAGTTGTTGCAGACCAGAAGCCTGCAGTGCCACAACAGCGCGCAGAACCGGCGCAGGTTGCCGGCGACAACGCGGATGGCGGACCGGCTGCGCATCCGCCCGGCAATCCGTTCGACGAGAGCCCCGTCAGAGGGCCCTCCCAGGAGCATGACGGCCGCTCCCTCCTTTGCCAGGCGATCGGCCAGCTCGACGAAATAGTCCGGCATCCAGCGCTGTGTCCCGTACGTGGCGCCGGGATGGATACCCACGACGGGCGCCCCGTCGTTGAGCCTCTCCGCCAGCCACTGCCCGGCCTGCGCTTTTTCCTGTTCGAGAAGGGCAATCTGCGGCTTCCGATCCGCAGTCCGGATTCCGAGCGGCTGCAGAACGCGAAGAGCGACATCGACCGCCGGCGCGGGGATGCGCGGCCTCTCGAGGATGCGGTTGAAGAAGACCTCCCGCCCCGCACCCGCATAACCGATGCGCACCGGGGCGGCGCTCCAGGCGGCGATCAGGGCCGGCTCGAGATCCCAGTCATCGAGAGGATCGACGGCCAGGTCATAGCGTCCCTCTCGCAGCCCGCGGAGGACGGCTGCCCGTGCGGCCATCGATGCGGTCCGGTCATAAACAACGACGCGGTCCACATGGGGGTTGTTGTCCAGGATGCCGCAGGCACCGGGAGAGGCCAGCACGGTGAGCTCGGAGCCGGGAAAAGCGCTCTTGATCGCCTTCAGGGCGGGGGTGGAAAGGACGAGATCCCCGACCCGGTCGATCCGGATGAACAAAATCCGGCGCGCATCTCCGGGCGCCGGCACCGTGCGTCCATTGGCTTTGACGAGCGGCACCAGTCCCCGCAGGGCACTTCCTCTTGCCCCCAGATAGGCATCCCGGATGAACGCGGTTGCCGTCATGCGCTACATCGCCTCCGGCTCGGCCCAGATTTCGAGTGCATTGAAGATCTTCACCCCCGACAGATAGTAGAAAAGGGCGCCTGCTGCGTTGATCCAGCGTTTGGCCGGCTCGACGATCCCGTAATCGGGACCGACGCGGATGGCGCCAAAGCCCGCTTTCCGAAGATAATGCGCTGCCGTGCCGGCGGAAAAGTGGTACAGGTGAATCTCCCGGTCCTGCCGGGTAAAGAGCCGAAGCCGTCTGCCCCTCACGATCCGATAGGCGGCCCGCATCAGCAGGTCGTTGACATTCGGCACGGCGATCACGAGCAGGCCGCCGGGCCGGAGGATCCGCCGGATCTCACGGAGAGTGGCCCCCGGATCCCTGACGTGCTCCAGGACGTGCCAGAGCGTGACCGTATCGAACGAGGTGCCGGGGTAGCGGGCTTCATGAAGCTCCCCGCAGAAAATTTCCGCCTCCGTGCGGCGAGCGGCCTCCGCTGCGGCAAAGGCCGAGAATTCCGTTCCGCAGACCTCCCATCCCCTGCGGCGGGCAAGCTCGAGAAATGTCCCCTCGGCACATCCCACGTCGAGCATGCGGCCCCGTTGGGCTTTCCGTTCGATCCTGTCCAGGCGCGCTATCCACATCCTCATGCGACGCTCCCGCTGGTCGCCCATCCACGCCCTGTAATAATCCCCGTCATAGTGCTCCCCGAGGGCCCGCGGATCCGGCTGCGGATTCACGAAAATCAGAGAGCACCGCAGGCAGCGAAGAACCCGGAAGGGCGCCTCGTCCTCTTCGACAACACGGAATCGGGCCTCCCCGCAGAGGTTGCAGACGATCTCATCCACGGCTCATGCCCTCGAGAACCTCCCCGTAAAGGGATTCCGTCTTCTGCACATTCCCGTCGATGCTGTAAAGAGTCTCGGCCCGCCTTCGCGCCGCATCCCCCATGCGCTTCCTCAACCCCGCATCCTGAACCAGATGCACGATCCGGACCCGAAGGGCCTCCACGTTGCCGGGTGCGACGATGTAGCCCGTTACCCCCTCTGCAACCGCCTCAGGAGCCCCCCCCACTGCCGTTACGACGACTGGCCTGCCTGCAGCCATGGACTCGATGGTCGCACGGGGAAAGGCTTCGCCCGACACCGAGCAGCCGGCCACGATATCCACTTCGGCCAGAAAACGGGCAGCCCCGTCGATGTGGCCCGTGAATGCGACGCGGTCCCCGATCCCCAGTTCCTGCGCGCGCCGCCGGCAATGGGCGCAATACGCCTCGTCGACAATTTCCCCTGCCACCACGATGTGGAAATCTGCCCCGATATGACGAAGCGCGGCGCAGGCCTCAATGAGGTAAATCTGTCCCTTGGACGGCTCCAGCCTCGTAAAGGTAGCGATGAGGACGCGGCGGCCGTCGATGCCCAGCCGTGCCATCAGACCTCTCGACGGGTCCGAATCGGCGGTGAACTCCCGGGTATCCACCCCGTTGTAGATGACGGTAAACTTCCCGTCACCCGCAACCCAGTCAAACCGGGATCGCAGGGACCGGGCGACCAGAACGACCCTTGAAGACAGGCCGTAAAGCAGCCGGTCGTAGGGATCCCGATCCGATGCCCGGATGTGCCAGACGAGGGGTCTTTTCCGGAGCCTTGCGGCAAGGCCCGCATAGAGGGTGTTTCGGGGCCCGTCCGTATGGACGACCCGTGCGTCCAGACGGCCGATCAGCTCGTGAACGGCACCCAGCGCCCGGCTCACCCGCCGGGCGTTTCCCAACGCAACGGGAGGCAGGTCGAGAACGGTAACGCCGATGTCGGCTTTCCGCAGCGCATCGGCAAGCCCGTCCTCGCAGGGGACAACGACATGGGCTCGGAAGGCGGACCGGTCGAGCCGGGTCGCGAGATGGTAGAGGCTTTTCTGCCCCCCCCAGCGAAGGTTGCCGAAGCTCGAGAAGTAAAGGATGGTGTGGCGATCAGACGGCATGGGCCTTCCTGTTGAGGGCTTGATCGTAAATGGACTCGATCTTCCCGATCATGATATCCGGGGCGAATCTCAGCCTGTAGATTTCACGGCTCTGGCGGGCCATCCGCTCTCTCAGCCCGCGGTTCTCGAACAGCCGCTGCAGGGCGGCTAAAAGCTGCCGGGCATTGCCGGGTTCCACCAGGATCCCGTTACTCCCGTCCTCGATCACTTCGGGGATCCCCCCAAGGCGGGTCCCGACGAGGGGAAGTCCCGCCGAGGCGCCTTCGATGAGGGCGACACTCAACCCTTCGCGCTCAATGGATGCAAGGACAAGCAGATCTGCGATCCGGAGAAACGGCGACACGTCGGCCTGCACGCCTGTAAACAGGACCACGTTCCCGATGCCGAGGCTCTCCGCAAGCCTTTCGAGCGTCCCCCGCAGGGGGCCGTCGCCTACCAGGATGCACCGGATCTTCCTGCCCGTGCCGGCAAGTTGTTTCACGGCATGCAGAAGCACCTCCTGCCCCTTGTTTCCCGTCAGGGAGGCCATGGACAGGATCACCTCTTCGTCCCCGTCGAGGCCGAATGCCGATCGCCACTGCTGCACGCTCGCCTCGGAACAGGCCGCCGCGTCGGCGAAGGCCGTGTTGTAGATCACGGAGATGTTTTGCGGGCGGATCCCCAACTGCTCGACGGCGAACTCCCTGACGGCCCGCGACACGCAGATCACCCGGTCCGTATACAGGGACAGAAGATTTTCGATCCTGCGATTGCGGGCCTTGAAGTGATGATACGTTGTGTGGATGTGAGTGACGATGACAGGAACCTGCACCTTCAGTGCCGCCAATCGGCAGAACGTGCTTGCGAAATACCCATGCGTGTGGATCACGTCGAAATTCGCCTCACCGAGTATCCTGGCGAGATCTCCGATCCGAGCCGGGTTGTAATAGGACGTCAAGCCCAGGATCCTCACGGGAATGCCGCGGGCCCGGATTTCCTCGGCGACGGCGCCGCCGCGCGCGAGACACCAGACCTCCACGTCGTAGCGCTGCCGGTCGAGACCGAGGACGATCACCTCGACGACCCGTTCGAGACCACCGATGTTCAGGTCTTCCGTGATGTGCAGAATTCTCTTCCTGGTGTTATGCCCGTTCATGATCGCACCTGTTCACGACAGAGAACAATTCCCGGAGCCGGTGGATGTAGGTATGGCGTTGCAGGACTTCCCGGCGCCCCTGCCTTGCGATGGACTCCCGTTCAACGGGCCTGTCGAGGAAGTAGCGGGCCTTTTCCGCCAGTTCCCGGGCATCGCCAAAGGAGACGAAGTGTTCTCCGTCCCTGAACAGGGCGAGAACGTCCCGCTGCCGGTCGCAGAGCAGGAACCCCCCGCAGGCGATCGCCTCGAAGACCCGGGGGCTCGCCTGGTGCACGGCAAAGCGGCCGTTGGGGTCGTGGTAGTGTGAGGCCAGGATGATACGGCTCGCACTGTAGATTCTCAGCCACATCTCCGGTGTGCAGTGGGCCCCGCGCACGTACTTCCGCAGCGGAGAGCGCGGCGAAAGGTTCTCCCAGCCGGGTCCCCAGAGGCCCAGATCGAAACCGCAGAGCGCCTCGAAGAGCCGCTCCCTCTCCACGTAATGAGAGCCGACGAAAACGACATCGCTGCCGAATTCCTTTCTTTCGCGTTCCGTCAGTTCCATGGGCTGATGGCTCCCGGGCTCGCAGCCGACGGGCAGCCACTGCGCCCCTTCGAACCCTCGGGTCTGAAAGATCTCGACGAACTCCGTCCCCTGGCAGAAGAGATAATCGTAGAGTGGGGCGGCCTCGAGGATGGTGTCGCTCCGGCGCGGTGGATCCGTTGTCCAGAGTGCCGTCGTTACCCCGCGGTCCTTCAATTGCCTGAGGGTTCCACCCAGAATACGGTCCCCCCCGGTCACGATGACCAGTTGCGCGCCGGATTGCATGGCCCGGGAAGCGAGCCGCCGGTTGATCCCTTCAAGGTCCCACCGGTTCAGCCATGGCACACGGTATCGGATCCGACCGGGGACGACATGACACCGGTCGTCGAAGCGCACGAGATCATGGCCGAGAGCCACAACGGCCCGCTCCATGTACTCCGTGATCGTCTCGTAGTGAGGGTTGTGGTAACCCGACAGCAGGACCTTCATGGGCACTCCATTGCCTCGCGGCCGGCAGAACCGGCAATGCTTCCATTTCGATATTCAAGAAGCGTGCAACCGGCGAGGTGTTTCTCCCTGAAAAAACAAAGCATTTCCTCAAATTTTACCCATACGCGCCCGGCATCTTCCTCCGTGCGGGACAACGGGCTCCCCCCCGCCATAAGCTCCGAGGAGTGGATCATGAACTGCAAGGCGTCGAGGCCATCACGCTGCGCTGCCAGCAGGATGCACCGCCAGTCCCGCAGGTTGCTCGACCGGGAAATCCGCAGCCATCGTAGTCGAAAAACGAACCGGTTCAGCAGCCGCTTCAAAAGGGTCTCCGGAAGCCTGGAGAACCGGCGGGCAAGAGCCCTGTTCTCATGGCCCAGCGGACCTGTATAAATAACCGTCGGGGGAACCTCGAGGACGGCCGAATCACCGGGTCGGCAGACGTCTTCGACGGAGAGCGGGTAGGGACGGAGCGGCGCAAGCCGATAGTCCGGGCCGCCAACGCCCCCGGGAAGACCCTGTTCCCTGCTCCACGACATCTTCGGCGTAACCGAGCAGTCGGCGAGATAGCCGCAGGCCGCGAGCGCGCGGACCATGGAACCGCACAGCCCCCACCGGGCCGCCCGAAAGCTCCGGGGCGCATCACCGAGCGCGCCTTCAATCCGCGCCGTCAGGGTCTCGAGCTTCCGCCCGAACCAGGGCTCGGGCAACTCGCTCGGAAAGGCCTGCATGGCCCGGTCTTTTTCCTCCTCCTTCAGAAAGGGCGGCGTCGTCCAGGGCTCCAGGTGGGCGCCGATCTCGGCCCTCCCCTCCTGCCGCCACTGCCGCAAAAGAAGAAGGGCCCTGTCGTCCTGCAGAACCTCGCAGGCAATGAGGTAGGTCGGCCTGAATGCATAGCGATCGCAGAGGTCCTGGAATCGGGAGAGATACTTGAGATTTTCAAGCGAAACCCTGCCGTTGTAGTTCCACTGGTTGTCCGCTTCGGTATCGACGGTGATGATCAGCTTCATGGTCCTGCACCGTTTCCTGCTGCCGTCGGACCCTGCCCGCTGAATCCTCCGACACGTGCCGCCCCCATAAGGAACTCGATGCGCTGGACATAGGTATGGCGGCGGATCACCTCTTCATGTCCGCTGCGGGCGATCCGCTCCCGCTCCCCGGCGTGACCGAGGTAGTAGCGCACTTTCTCGTGCATCTCCCCGGGGCTGCCGGCCGTTGCCAGATGCTCCCCATCCTTGAACAGAGACAGGACATCACGCTGCCTGTCCGAGATCACGAAAGCCCCGCAGGCCATGGCCTCGAAAACCCGCGGGCTCGCCTGATGGACGTCCACCCGTCCGGCGGGATCCCGGAAGTGGATCGACAGGACGATCCGGGCGGCGCTGTAGATCTTCCCCCAGACCCATGGGGTCGTATGGTCCCCCCGTACGCGACGTTTCAGGGGCGAACCCGGGTGAAGCTTCTCCCAGCCCGGACCCCAGACGGCAAGATCGAGGTCTGCCAGCGGCTCCAGAAGTTGCTCCCTCACGGGATAGTGGGACCCCACGAAAACGACGTCGTGGCCGTATTGCGCCCTGTCGCCGGCCGTCAGGTCGGCGGGCCGGTGCCAGTTGGGGTCACAGGCCATGGGAAGCCAGGAAAGTCGGGGAATTCCCGTCTCCCTCAGAATGTCTATCGCTTCGGTCCCCTGGCAGAAGACATGATCATAGGCGGGGGCCCCGCGCAGGATCGGGGCAAAATGCATGGGCGCATCGGTGGTCCAGAGGACGGTCCGGGTTCCCCGCCCCTTCAAGGCAGCCACTGTGGAAGGCAGGATCCGCTCGCCTCCCGAAGCAATGAACAGATCGGGGCTGAAACGTTCGCACGCCCGGAGGACCTTTCCGTTGAACCAGCTCAAGTCGACACGCTCGATGAACCGTGAGCGCTGCCGCACCCTTCCCGGAAGCAGGTACCGGTTCTCGTCGAGGATGACGATCTCGTGGCCCAGGGCCTCGAGGGCCTGCTCGATATACTCGGTGATGGTCGGATAGTGCGGGTTGTGATGTCCAGTGAAAAGGACCTTCATGTCGGAGCTCCTGCCTTCCCGGTTGCTGCACTCAGGATATCCGGCCCGCCAGTCCCTCGTAGACAAGGCGGTAGGATTCGAGCATGGCGTCCTGGGACAGATTCGCCGCGGCGAAACGCCGCCCTGAGCGGCCGAGACGTTCGCAAAGCGACTCATCCGAGATGAGGCGCTCGATGGCTGCGGCCATGGCCGGGGGATCGGCTGGCGGAACGAGAAGGCCCGTCTGTTCGTGGAGCACGATTTCGGGGTTGCCGCCGACGGAGGTGGCCACCACGGGCAGACCGCAGGCCAGCGCCTCGCCGATGGCCACACTGAGCGCTTCCGTGCGGGACGGTTGAACGTAGAGATCGGCGGCGGCAAGAACCTTGCGCGGATCGCGGCAGGGATCCACGAGGAGCGCCCTGCCCGCTTCGAAATCGGACCGGAGAACCGACAACGCCCCCGTGCGGTGCTCCTCGCAGCCCGGCCCCGGCATCACGCTGCCCGCCAGAACAAGTTTCAAGCTGGGAATCCGGCCGGACAACCGAACAAAGGCCTCTGCCAGGACGTCCTGCCCCTTCACGGGGTGAAAGTTGGCCACACAGGCAACGACGCGGTCATCGGGCCCCAATCCCAACTCGCTTCGGGCCTGCAGCCTTTCTTCCGTGCCGACCTGTTCGAAGAACCGCCGGTCGGGCACGTTGAACATCACACGCACGGGGGGATCGGGAACGATACCGGTATCCCGGATTCCATCGGCAAGGGATTGGCAGACGCAGGCGTAAAGCGAGAGTTTTCGGCCGTGGCGCGCATACTGGCCTGGGATTCTTTCCATCCAGCGGATATAGGAGAAGCTCTGGCACGTCACCATCACGGGCACCGAGTCCGGCCTGGACCGCACGGCGACGAGATCCGCGTCGAAGGAATGGGCATGGATGAGGTCCGGACGGATACGCCGCAGGAGCCGGCCCAGGCGCGCATGGATCAGCCGCGTCCGCAACGCCCCGGTCCAAAGCGGAGGTGCCGCAAGGGCATGAACGGGCACTCCCTGCGACTTCAGATCGGGGGCAATGCCATCGTGCGGGCCGTAATGAACGAGGTGATGCTCGAAGCGGTCCGGATCACACGCCGTGGCGAGAAGCCGAATCGTGGCCGTAACGCCGCTCGTAGCCGGGCTCGAAACGAGATGAATGATTTTTTTCCGCATCAAGGCTTTCCCTGTGAAAGGCGATAATCCGGTCCAGGATGGCGGGCAGATCCACTCTCGGCTCAAAGCCGGTGACGGAGCGGATTTTCGACGTGTCCGGCACCCGGTGCAGCATATCCTCGAAGCCTTCCGCATAGGCCTCCTCGTAGGGGATGCAGACAATCTCCGAGGGGCTGCCGACCCTGGACTGGACCATCCGGGCCAGGGCACCGATGGAAATCTCGTCCGTGCTTCCGATGTTGAAGACTTCTCCGAAGGCCTCGTCATGGCGGACGAGCTCCGTCAGAGCCCAGACGACGTCCCTGACGTCGCAAAAACACCGGGTCTGCTCGCCCGTGCCATATACGGTGATCGGTTTCCCGGCAAGGGCCTGGGCGACAAAGCGGGGAATCACCATCCCGTAGCGCCCGCTCTGGCGGGGACCGACGGTGTTGAACAGCCGAACGACGATCACGGGAAGCCGTCGATCCCGCCAGTAGGCCATGGCCAGGAATTCATCGAGCAGCTTGGAACAGGCATAGCTCCACCGAGCCTTGCTGGACGGCCCCAGAGTCAGATCCCCGTCCTCCCGGAAGGGCACCTGCATGCCCTTGCCGTAGACCTCGGATGTGGAGGTGATGACAACGGGCTTTTTCTTCTTGTTTGCGAGATGGAGGATAATCTCCGTTCCGCGGACGTTGGTTTCGATGGTTCGAACGGGATCCTCGACGATGAGGCTCACCCCGACCGCAGCCGCGAGATGGTAGATCAGGTCCACCCGGTCGACCAGTTCCGCCAGAAGCGGAACGTTGGTGATCGTGTCGATGGCGTACGTGAATTCCGTGTTCCCTTTCAGATGGAGAAT
>Ga0316627_100000620_pt1 | contig 10293 bp, 6 predicted proteins | sample OWC_Aug_M2_C1_D1_FD_207653 | JGI IMG/M metagenome (GOLD analysis project Ga0316627, IMG submission 207653) | Wetland soil microbial communities from Old Woman Creek delta, Ohio, United States - OWC_Aug_M2_C1_D1_C | ecosystem: Environmental > Terrestrial > Soil > Wetlands | place: USA: Ohio...
GCACCGGGCGCAGGCAGACATAGAGGTCGAGCATCTGGCGCAGCGCGACGTTGAGCGAGCGGATGCCGCCACCGATCGGCGTGGTGAGCGGGCCCTTGATCGAGACGAGGTACTCGCGGCAGGCCTCGACCGTCTCGTCCGGCAGCCAGGTGTTGTAGAGGTCGTTCGACTTCTGGCCCGCGTACACCTCCATCCAGTGGATCTTGCGCTTGCCGCCGTAGGCCTTGGCGACCGCGGCGTCGAGCACGCGCACCGACGCGCGCCAGATGTCGGGGCCCGTGCCGTCGCCCTCGATGAAGGGGATGATGGGCTGGTCGGGCACCTGCAGGCGGCCGTCGGCAATGGTGATCTTCTGGCCCTGGGCGGGCACGCTGAGCTTGACCGAGCTGGACATGTCTGGCTCCGGTGATGCGTCGATTCGGAAGGAAAAATCAGGGTGAAATCGTAGCACAGGGCGGACGGTGCCGGGCCGCCGGGTATCGGACTAAGGTAGCGTTGCGTAGGCAGTCCGTACGCGAGACGTCTCCCCGGCGTCGGTCCACGCAAACAGCAGTCCGCCCCCGGCGCGAACCATCTGCGGGAACCCGGATGCTCGCTGCACCGTGCTCGCGGCGACCGTGAGCGGCGCGCCAGCCGGGCCAGCGCGATTGAACGGTTGTGCACGGATTTCGGCGCCGTCCGCCGACGGCTGCAGCCAGCTGACGACCGCCCGGCCGTCGTCGAGCAGCGCGACGTCGACGCGGCCGGTCACGTCGCCGCTTGCCACCTCGATGGGCGGAGAGAATGTCTGGCCCGCATCCTCCGAGAACGCCACACGCACGCGCGGCAGATCGGCGGCGGTGAACCAGGCAACCGCGACCGTCCGACCGCGGGCGTCGACCGCGGGGCCGTTCACCGGGCACGCATCGACCTGCCACCCGTCCGCGTGCACGTGCACCGGCTCCGACCAGCGATCCGCGACGAGACGCACCGCGGCAATGTCGCGAACCTCCTGCCCGCTGCGGTCGCGGTAGACGACGATCGGCCCGTCCGCCGTCAGGGCCGCATCGGTCTGGCAGCAGTCACAGACGCGCGCGTCGAGTTCCTGGTCGGGACCGACGCGCCAGCCGTCGCGGCCGATCGTCGCACTGCGCAGCGTCATCGCGCCGGATGCGCCGTCTGCGTGATCGTGACCGCCCCCCGTGTGCCGGCCGTCGAGCCAGACTGCCTGGGTGCCGCCACGGGCCTCGAACAGCGAGACGAAGCCGTGCTCCGTGGGCGTACCGTCGTCGTGCGGCGACATTGCAGCCGACCAGCTCGCTCCGCCGTCGCTGCTCACGGCGATGCGCACGTCGTACGAATAGACGCTTCCCGGTTTCTGCTGCAGCCAGTGCGCAGCCCATGTGGTTGCGTTCATCGGTACCACCGAGGGGAAGTCGGCCCAGTTGACGAACCAGTCGGCGCCCCGGGTCACCGTGGCCGCCGGGCTCCAGGCGCCGTCCCGCCATTGCGCGTGTTGCAGTGCGAATCCCCCTTCTGGCAGCGCCTGCAGCCAGCTCATCACCACCGTCCCGCCGCCGACCGCGAGGTGCGGATAGCGGCTGCCCGGCAGGGCCGGATTCTCGACCGGAGTCACCGCGCCGAGCCAGGCGTCCGGGGTGTCGGCCGGGCCGCACGCGGCCAGTGCGACGGTCAGCATGGCGGCGAGCCCGAGGGAGGCATGGCGTCTCATGGCAGCATTCTGCCTGCCGGGCAGGCAGGTTCCGCAAATTTTCCGGACCGGCGGCACTATTGCTTGCGGGCGGTGGTCACAGGGGGTACGTTTGCCCCCTCGGTTCGATTCAGGTGGACGGCGTGGGTTTTGGTCTTGCATGGCTGCGGCGACGGCAGCGCTCCCTCTCCCGGGGGGTGCTGGCGTTGTTCTGTGCCGCGTGGCTGCAGGCCGCAGTGGTGCCGTGCGTCATGGCCCACGCCGACGCAGCAGCGCCGTCGGCCGAAACGTCGCGACACGACGGTCACGAAGCGCACGGCGGCCACGACCACGCCGCCATGGCGGCCGGGCACGGCGGCGGCCACGCGCCGCATCCCTGCCTGTACTGCCCGCCCGAAACATCGGGCGATGACTCGTGCGATGGGCACGGCGGTTGCGCCTACCCGCACGACCCGCAGGTGGATGCGCGGGCCGGCGCGATCTTCGCGGCGGTGCCCGTGCCATATTTCGCACCCTTGCCCCGCGTGGCACGGGTCACGCAGCGTGTCGAGACTGCGGCCGTCGATGCCGTCCCCCGGATCAGTCTCTCGGTCAGTTACTGCCGCTTCCTGGAGTAGCGCCACCTCCCGGCCCGGCGCCCGCACGGGCGCGCATCCGTTCCAGTCCGGAGGTGAATCATGCTTGCTGTTGCTCCGGCGCCTGCAGGGCGTCGGTCCCGTTCGATGTCCCGTGTGCGCGAGTGTGCGCTGCTGCTGCTTGCGGCGGCGTCGGCGTTGCCGGCGCACGCGCTCGATCTCGCCGAAGCCGAACGCATCGCCGTCGAGCGCGACGCCGTACTGAGGCAGTTCGCCGCAGAGGCGCAGGGCATGCGCGAGCGCGCCGTGGCCGAGGGCCAGTTGATGGATCCGAAGCTGCGTCTCGGCGCCGTGAACGTGCCGGTCGACTCGTTCAGTCTCGATGCCGAGGACATGACGATGCTCGAAGTGGGCGTCAGCCAGGAATTCCCGGCAGGGCGCACGCGCGAGCTGGCGCGCAAACGCATGGAACAGTCGGCGACGGCGACCGAGGCGGCCGCGGCCGACCGCCGGCTGGTGGTGGTCCGCGAAGTGCGCCACGCATGGACCGAGCTGGCGTACGTTGCGCGCGCGCGCGAACTGCTGAACGGCCAGGTGGAGTGGGTCGAGCAGATGCGTTCCTCGGCCCGGGCGCGCTACGCCGCGGGCGAGGGCAAGCAGCTCGACGTACTGCAGGCCGGCCTCGACGTGGCGATGCTGCGCGAGCAGCTCCTCGACCTCGATCGCGACGAAGCCATGCGGCGCGCGCAGCTCGGGCGCTGGATCGGCGACGAAGAGGCGCGGCGAGTGACGGTGAAGTCGCTGCCGGCGCGAGCCCCGCTCGAGCCGCTCGCCACGCTCGAGGAGCGGCTGTTGCAGCATCCCGCGCAGCTGGACTACGAGCGGCGCATCGCCGCGGCGGAAACGGGTACCGACCTGGCGCGCCAGCGCAACCGTCCGGCATGGATGCTCGACGTGAGTTACGGCTTCCGCAACGGGAACATGCCGGACGGCGAGCCGCGCGCGGACATGCTGAGCGCGATGGTGAGCTTCGACCTGCCGCTGTTCCGCGCGAACCGCCAGGATCGCGAAGTTGCCGCCGCTCGCGCCGAGACGCGTGCCCTGCACGAGATGCACGACGACCACCAGCGCGAGATGGGCGCCATGCTCGCCGAGGCGTGGTCGGTCGCGGATCGAACCGCAACGCTCGAACGGTTCTACGAAACCGACCTGCTGCCGCTGGCCGGGCAGTCGGTGCAGGCCGCGCTGCTGGCCTACCGTTCCAACCGCGCCATGATCGACGAGGTCATCACCGCGCGGCGGGCATGGCTCGAAACTTCGCTCAAGCACCTGCGGCTCGCGACCGACCGCGCCCAGGCCCAGTACAACGTGGATTATCTCGTGGGAGAAGCGCCATGAGCGGCCGAGGGGATAGGGGATGGGGGATGGGGGATAGTGGCGCTGGCGCGCGCGGCGTCGCGATGCTGGCGCTGTGGCTGACACTCGGCCTGGCCGGCTGTGCGCAGGAACAGCATTCGGCGCCGGCATCGCAGCCGGTCGCGGCGGGGGCGGGCGAAACACCGGTCGAGCACGCGGCCAGGCACGCCGATCCGCTGTACCGCTGCCCGATGCATCCGGACGTGATCCGCAACGAGCCGGGACCGTGCCCGATCTGCGGCATGGCGCTGGTAAAGGTGGAACCCGAGCCGGGCCCGGCTGCGACGAGCGCAGCCGCACCCCAGGGCAAGCCCCTGTACTACCGGCACCCGCATGACCCGAACCGCACGTCGCCCGAGCCGAGACAGGACGAGATGGGGATGGATTACATCCCCGTGTACCCCGATGCGGCAGGACCGGAGGTGCGGATCTCGCCGGCGGTGGTGAACAACCTCGGGGTGCGCACCGCAGCGGCGTCCAGGGCGGCGCCGGAGCGCCGCGCGGCGACCGTCGGCTACGTGACCTTCGACGAGCGCCGCATGCGCCGCGTGCAGCCGCGGGCCGAGGGCTGGATCGAGGGCCTCGCGGTGCGCGCGATGGGCGAGACCGTCAAGGCCGGGCAGCTGCTGTTCACCCTGTATTCGCCGATGCTCGAGAGCGCGCAGCAGGAGTATCTCGATGCGCAGCGCATCGGCAACCGCGACCTCATCGAAGCGTCGCGCGAGCGGTTGCGGGCCCTCGGGCTGGACGCCGGCGCAGCCGAGCGCCTGGCGCGCGACGGCCGGGCATCGGGCCGCGTGCCGTTCCACGCGCCGATCGGCGGTGTCGTGACCGACCTCGCCGTGCGGGAGGGTGCGATGGTCTCGCCGGACATGATGGCGCTCACCATCACCGAGCTCGGCAGCCTCTGGGTGATCGCAGAGGTGCCCGAGTCGCAGGCGGCCTGGGTCCACGCCGGCACCGCTGCGGAGATTCGCCTCCCGTCCCTGCCTGGCGAGACGCTCGCGGGACGCGTCGAGTACGTCTATCCGGAACTCAACATGGAGACGCGCACGCTGCGGGCGCGCATCGTGCTCGACGCTGCGGGCCCCGGCCTGCGGCCCAACATGCTCGCCAACGTGACGCTCGTGGGAGAGGCCGGCGAGCCCGCCGTGATGGTGCCGCGCAGCGCGCTGATCCGCAGCGGCAGCGAGGACCGGGTGGTAGTGGCGCTCGGCGAGGGGCGGTTCGCGCCGCGCCGGGTGATCGTTGGTCCGGAGAGCGGTGATCGCGTGGTGATTCGCGAAGGCCTGGCGGAGGGCGAGCAGGTCGTGGTCACCGGCCAGTTCCTGCTCGATTCCGAGGCGAACCTGCGGGCCGGCATGGAGCGCCTGGGCGAGGCGTCCCAATGATCAACTCGATCATCAGGGCATCGCTCGAGAACCGGGCGGTCGTGCTGCTGCTCGCGGCGATGCTCACCGCGATCGGCGTGCACTCGTATCTGCGGACGCCGGTGGATGCCTTGCCCGATCTCTCCGACGTGCAGGTCATCGTGCGCACGCCCTACCCGGGGCAGGCCCCGCGCCTCGTCGAGGACCAGGTGACCTACCCGCTCACGACGGCGCTGCTGTCGGTGCCGGGCGCCACCTCCGTGCGCGGTTACTCGTTCTACGGCGACTCGTTCGTCAACGTGCTGTTCGAGGACGGCACCGACCCGTACTGGGCGCGCTCGCGCGTGCTCGAGTACCTGAGCCAGGCGGCGGCCCGCCTGCCCGAGGGCGTGCGCCCGGCGCTCGGGCCGGATGCCACCGGCGTCGGCTGGATCTACCAGTACGCGCTGGCGGACCGCACCGGCCAGCACGACCTCGCGCAACTGCGCTCGATCCAGGACTGGTTCCTGAAGTACGAGCTGCAGGCGCTCGACGGCGTCGCCGAGGTCGCCACGATCGGCGGCATGGTCAAGCAGTACCAGGTCGTGGTCGACCCGCTGCGGCTGCGCGGCTACGGCCTGTCGCTGATGATGGTCGAGGAGGCGATCCGCGCGGGCAACCAGGAGGTTGGCGGGTCCGTCGTGGAGATGGCCGAGGCCGAGTACATGGTGCGCGCCACCGGCTACGTCAAGGGCGTCGAGGACCTCGAGCGCATCCCGCTGATGGTCACCAAGGACGGCACGCCGGTGCTGCTGCGCGACGTCGGCGAGGTGCGCATCGGCCCCGAGATGCGGCGCGGCATCGGCGAACTCGACGGCGAGGGCGAGGCGGTCGGCGGCGTGATCGTCATGCGCAGCGGCGAGAACGCGCGCGACACCATCCACCGCGTCAAGGCCAAGCTCGACGAGCTGCGCGCCAGCCTGCCGGAGGGCGTCGAGATCGTCGAGACCTATGACCGTTCCGCGCTGATCCAGCGCGCCGTCGACAACCTCAACCGCAAGCTCATCGACGAGTTCATCGTCGTGGCACTGGTGTGCTTCCTGTTCCTGTATCACGGGCGCTCGGGGCTGATCGTCGTCATCGTCACGCCGATCGCGGTGCTCTCGGCATTCACCGTCATGCGCCTGCAGGGCATCAACGCCAACATCATGTCGCTCGGCGGCATCGCCATCGCGATCGGTACGCTGGTGGACGCGGCGATCGTGATGATCGAGAACGTGCACCGCAAGCTCGAGCACGGCGTGCGGGACGAGCGGCACCGGCTCGAGCTCGTCTACGAGGGTTGCCGCGAAGTCGGCCCGTCGCTGTTCGTCTCGCTGATGATCGTGGCGCTGTCGTTCCTGCCCGTGTTTGCGCTCCAGGCGCAGGAGGGGCGGCTGTTCGCGCCGCTGGCCTACACCAAGACGTACGCGATGGTCTCGGCGGCGCTGCTCTCGATCACGCTGGTGCCGGTGCTGATCTACCTGCTGGTGCGCGGCAGGATCCGGCCGGAGACGGCCAATCCCATCAACCGCGCGGCGATGGCGGCGTACCGGCCGTTTCTCGGGCTGGCACTGCGCGCGCCGTGGACGGTGACGGCCGCGGCCGCGGTGCTGGTGCTCGCGACCCTGTGGCCCGCGTCGCGGCTCGGCTCCGAGTTCATGCCGGAGCTCGACGAGGGCGACTTCCTCTACATGCCGACCACGCTGCCGGGACTGTCGACGGATGCCGCCCGCGCCCTGCTGCAGCAGACCGACAAGCTGATCCGCACCGTGCCCGAGGTCGAGCGCGTGTTCGGCAAGGCCGGCCGCGCCGAGACCGCGACCGACCCGGCGCCGATCGAGATGTTCGAGACCACGATCATGCTCAAGCCACGCGACCAGTGGCGTCCCGGCATGACCCCCGAGAAGCTCAAGGCCGAGCTCGACGCGCTGGTGAAGTTCCCGGGCCTGTCGAATGCCTGGGGCTACCCGATCAAGACCCGCATCGACATGCTCGCAACGGGCATCCGCACGCCGGTCGGCATCAAGATCATGGGGCCCGACCTGGAGGTGATCCAGGGACTGGGCCAGCGCATCGAGGAGATCGTGCGCGGCGTGGAAGGCACGACGTCCGTGTATGCCGAGCGTACGGCGACCGGCCGCTACATCGACGTGGACATCGACCGCGTCGCGGCGGCCCGCCACGGCCTGAACGTCAGGGACGTGCAGGACATCGTCTCGAGCGCCGTCGGGGGCATGACGGTCAGCTACACGGTCGAGGGTCTCGAGCGCTATCCGGTCAACCTGCGCTACCCGCAGGACTTCCGCGACTCGCTCGAGGCGCTGCGCGCGCTGCCGGTCGTCGCGCCGACCGGTGCCAACATCGTGCTGTCGGACGTCGCGCGCGTGGACGTGGCGGATGGCCCGGCGATGATCCGCAGCGAGAACGCCCGGCCGTCGGGCTGGGTGTTCGTGGACCTGCAGGGCCGCGACCTCGGGGGGTTCGTCGACGAAGCGAAGCAGCGCGTCGCCGCCGAACTCGACCTGCCGCCAGGCTACAGCCTGGCCTGGTCGGGACAGTACGAGTACCTCGAGCGGGCGGCCGAACGACTCAGGGTCGTGATCCCGCTGGCTCTCGCGATCATCGTGCTGCTGCTGTACCTCAATTTCCGCCGCGCGAGCGACGTGCTGCTGATCCTGGGCGCACTGCCGTTCGCGCTGGTCGGCGGCGTGTGGCTGCTCTACCTGCTCGACTACGACCTGTCGATCGCCGCCGCGGTGGGATTCATCGCGCTCGCCGGCGTGGCGGCCGAGACCGGCGTCGTGATGGTCATGTACCTCGAGCACGCCTGGGCCGAGCGGCGGCGTACCGCCGCCGCAGAGGGGCGCGAACCCACGCGCGAGGAACTGCGCGAGGCCATCGTCGAGGGGGCGCTGCTGCGCCTGCGGCCGAAGCTCATGACCGTGATCACCGTGATCGTCGGCCTGCTGCCGATCATGTGGGGCTCCGGGACCGGCTCGGAGGTCATGCGACGCATCGCGGCGCCGATGGTCGGCGGCATGGTGACCGCCACGGTCCTGACGCTGGTGATCCTGCCGTCGCTGTACCTGATCGTGAATGGCTGGAGGCTGCGTCGCGCGTAGCAGCCGCGCCAGCGGGGATTCGCGGTACCATCCGGCCAGGAGTACTTGAGACACCCACGCCAATGACCCGAACACTCGACGGCAACCCGCGTCGTGACGGCTACCGCATGCCCGGCGAGTTCGAGCCGCACGCCGGCTGCTGGATGCTCTGGCCGGAACGGCCGGACAACTGGCGCCTCGGCGGCAAGCCCGCCCAGGCCGCCTTCGTGGCCGTTGCCACCGCGATCGCCGGCAGCGAGCCGGTCGCGGTGGGCGTGTCGGCGGCGCAGTACGCGAACGCGCGGCGCCTGCTGCCGCCGGCCGTGCGCGTCGTCGAGCTCTCGAGCAACGACGCGTGGATGCGCGACGTCGGCCCGACCTTCGTGGTGAACGATCGCGGCGGGATGCGTGGCGTGGACTGGACGTTCAACGCGTGGGGCGGCCTCGACGGCGGCCTGTATTTCCCCTGGGACAGGGACGACGCGGTCGCGCAGAAGGTGCTCGAGATCGAGGGCTGCGACCGTTACCGCGCGCCGTTCATCCTCGAGGGCGGCGCCATCCACGTCGACGGGCAGGGCACGGTGATCACGACCGAGGAGTGCCTGCTCAATCGCAATCGCAATCCGGGGCTCTCGCGCGGCGAGATCGAGGCGCGGCTGCAGCGCTATCTCAACGTCGAGACCGTCGTGTGGCTCGGTCGAGGCGTGCATCTCGACGAGACCGACGGCCACGTCGACAACCTGTGCGCCTACGTGAAGCCGGGCGAGTTGGTGCTGACGTGGACCGACGACAAGGACGACCCCCAGTACGAGATCTCGCGCGACGCCTACGAGCGCCTGATGACGGCGCGTGACGCGCGCGGTCGCCGATTCAAGGTGCACAAGCTGGTGCAGCCCGGCCCGCTCCACACGACTGCGGAGGAGGCGGCGGGCGTCGACGCGGCCGAGGGCACCAAGCCGCGCGAGACGGGCGCGCGCATGGCCGCGTCGTACGTCAATTTCTACCTCGGCACGAAGCGCGTGGTGGTGCCGCTGCTCGACGCGAAGCGCGACGGCGCCGCGCTGCGCAAGCTGAAGTCGCTGTTCCCGGGACGCGAGGTCGTCGGCGTACCCGGCCGCGAGATCCTGCTCGGCGGGGGCAACGTTCACTGCATCACGCAGCAGGTGCCCGCGGCGCGGCGCAGGGGCTAGTCCGGAATGCTGCACGAGGCATTGAGCGGGCGGCGGCTGACGAAGCTCGAGTACCAGCACGAGCTGCCGCAGCTGCAGGACGGGCTGCTCGACGCGCAGTTCGAACTGCGCAAGTCACGTCCGCGGGCGGTCGTGGTCATCGTCACGGGCATCCCGGCCGCCGGGCGCAGCGAGGTGGTGAACGAGCTGCTCGGCTGGCTCGATCCGAAGTTCGTCACCGTGTACGGCTTTCGCGCGCCGAACGACGTCGAGCGGCAACGGCCGCCGCTCTGGCGCTACTGGCGGGTGATGCCGCCGAAAGGGCGCATCGCCATCCTGCACGGCGGCTGGTACGACGATTTCCTCACGGCGTCCGTGCGCGAGCCGAAGCGGCCTGCGGCCGAGGTGCAGCGCGAGGTGGATCGCATTCGCCGGCTCGAGCGCATGCTGGTCGCCGACGGCGTGGCGGTGGTCAAGGTCCACCTCCACGTCGGGCCGGAGTTGCAGCGGCGGCGGTTGCACCGCCTGACGAAGGACAAGACCACGCGGTGGCGGGTCACCGCCGAGGATCGATGGTACGCCCGGCACTACGCCCGCGTGGAGAGCGCGTTCGAGCACTGCCTCGAGGTGACCCAGCAGCCGTGCGCGCCTTGGCACGTGATCGACGGCACCGACCGGCAGCACCGGGCACTCGAGGTGGGGCGCGTGCTGCTCAAGGGCATCGAGGGCCGCCTGGGCAGGGTCGCCGGCCGGCCCGACCTGCCGCCGCCCGCGAAGCTGAGGACGCTGGCGGCACGCGTGAAGCTGCCCACGACGAAGCGCGGCCCGGCGGTCGCCGAGGAGGACTACGACCGGCGCCTCGAGGAACTGCAGGGACGGCTCGCGCTCCTGTCGCGGCGAAGCAAGTTCGCTGAGCACTCGGTGGTCGCGCTGTTCGAGGGCATGGACGCC
>Ga0316627_100000621_pt1 | contig 10291 bp, 7 predicted proteins | sample OWC_Aug_M2_C1_D1_FD_207653 | JGI IMG/M metagenome (GOLD analysis project Ga0316627, IMG submission 207653) | Wetland soil microbial communities from Old Woman Creek delta, Ohio, United States - OWC_Aug_M2_C1_D1_C | ecosystem: Environmental > Terrestrial > Soil > Wetlands | place: USA: Ohio...
TTCAACATGTTGCCCTCCGGACGAGCCGGGATGACAGAAGTGCAATGCAAACAACTTCTTCGCGGTAGCCGTTCAGGTGCGTCCATCCCGGTCGCTGTTGTGGTAAATTATCGTGTAAGACCTTAATCTTTCCGATGCGGAGGCATTTCATGGTTCGGGCTCTGGTGATTATTCTTTTGGTCTTTGCACTCGCTCTGCCGTCTGCCTCATTCGCCGCTGACCAGCCTATAATAACCACCCTTCATAAGCGGCCTCCTCCTCCCTGCATGAGCCAAGGCTCCGGATGACACATCCTCAGGCATGAAGACCCACCCGGAAGGGATCACCAGGGAAGATGTCATACGGGTCATGGTTTGGATGGCCTCGAAATTTGTCGACGCAAACAGAGATCTTCTGTCGGCTCAGTCAGTACGGAACAGAGATACGGTCTATACGGCCGTGTTTTACCAGGACAAACCGATCAACGAAGTGGGCATCTACGCATACCGGTTCGACCAGCCGATACGGTTGGATGACTTCAAGGCCAAGCCGGAGTTCAACGGGAGGTTGTTCGTTATCCATAGCGAACTGCTGATACTTCTGTGGCATAAGGATTTGAGGAGGTCAGCAGGATGTTTTTCCGCCATCGAAAACGCCCTGGAGACTTATTCGGAAAGGCGGGAATAAAAGACCTTGTTTCAATAAAGCAAGGGAAGGCTATTCAGCCTTCCCTTCTTGTGCGGTATGAGACAGCGTATCAGGCTTAAATATCGTAATAGAGAAAGAACTCATACGGATGGGGTCTGAGCCTCAGTGCATCCACCTCATTTTTTCTCTTGTAGCTGATCCAGGTATCGATCGCATCCTCGGTAAAGACATTGCCCTTCAGGAGGAAGTCGTGATCTGCCTCAAGCGCATCAAGCGCCTCGTCAAGGCTGCCCGGCATGGTCGGTACGGATGCAAGCTCTTCCGGCCCGAGATCATAGATGTCCTTGTCAAGCGGCTCTCCCGGATGGATCTTGTTCTCGATGCCGTCGAGACCTGCCATGAGCATTGCGGAGAATGCAAGATACGTATTGCAGGACGGATCAGGGAACCTGACCTCTATCCTCTTGGCCTTCGGGTTTGCTGAATAGGTCGGGATCCTGATCGATGCCGAACGGTTCCTGGCGGAATACGCAAGGTTGACCGGAGCTTCAAAACCCGGGGTCAGCCTCTTGTACGAGTTGGTGGTCGGGTTGGTGAGCGCTGCAAGAGCATGCGCATGCTTGAGCACGCCGCCGATGTAGTAGAGGGCCAGCTCGCTCAGGCCTGCATAGCCATTTCCGGCGAAAAGAGGCTTGCCCTTCTTCCAGATAGATTGATGAACATGCATGCCGGAGCCATTGTCACCAAAGAGCGGCTTGGGCATGAAGGTTACGGTCTTGTTGTGCCTTCTCGCAACGTTCTTGATGATGTATTTGAACAGCATGTTCTTGTCAGCCATCTTCACGAGCGAATCGAACCGCATGTCGATCTCAGCCTGTCCCGCCGTCGCGACCTCATGATGCTCCCTCTCGACATAGATGCCGCATTTCAGCATCTCCATGACCATCTCTGTCCTGAGGTTCACCTGACTGTCTGTCGGCGGTACCGGGAAATAGCCTTCCTTGTGGCGCGGCTTGTACCCGAGGTTCGGGTTCTCTTCGCGCCCGGAGTTCCAGATACCCTCTGAAGACTCGATGTAATAGTACCCGCTGTGCGAATTCTGGTCGAAGCGGACACCGTCGAAGATGAAGAACTCTGCCTCAGGGCCGAAGTATGCGGCGTCACCGATACCGGTCGACTTGAGGTACGCCTCTGCCTTCTGCGCAATAAAACGGGGATCCCTCGTATACTGCTCCTTCGTAATCGGGTCAACGATGTTGCAGATGAGGCTGATGGTGGGGTACTCCATGAACGGGTCCATGAATGCGGTCTCTGCGTCAGGGACAATAAGCATGTCCGATGTATGGATTGCCTGCCAGCCCCTGATGGATGAACCGTCAAAACCGAGACCGTCTTCAAAAACCTCTTCCTTCAGCTCTGCAATAGGCACGGCAAAATGCTGCCAGATACCGGGAAAATCAAGAAACTTGAAGTTTGCCATTACGGCCTTGTTTTCCTGCGCCATCTTGATTACGTCTTTTGCTGTCATGTACTTCCTCCTTATCGTGAGTTGATGTATCCCTGTGTTCACGCGTACATGCGTGACGGTGCTTTTTCCCGCGCATAACCGCATGTACGGATATACGCGGTATCGTTCTTCATACTGCGGCTTCCCCCTGTTCTCCTGTCCTGATCCTGATCACCTCTTCCACGGGAGAAACGAAGATCTTGCCATCGCCGATCTTGCCGGTCTTGGCAACCTTCTCTATGGTGCTCACAACCTTGGGTGCAAGGATGTCCGAGGTGACGATCTCGAGCTTGATCTTGGGAATGAAGTCGACAATATACTCTGCCCCGCGATAAAGCTCTGTGTGGCCTTTTTGCCTGCCGAACCCCTTTACCTCAGTCACCGTCATGCCCTGGATCCCGATCTCGTTCAAGGAATCCTTGACCTCGTCCAGCTTGAACGGCTTAATGATTGCCTCAATCTTTTTCATATCTCACCTCCTGTTCCTTAGTATCGTGCGCATGCGGATATGCGTAGATGCAGAATCACCCTCATCTTTCGGCATGCCGGATGTCATGCTGCTATACTCCGCTTGCCGTAAAGAATGCTTTATAGAAATCCTTTGCCCGCCGGGCGTAATCCGCAGAGAATGCTGCCGTATCACGGCCGATGCGGTCAAAGTCTACCGCCTCATGCCTGAGCCACTCAAAGATCATGCGCTCCGTCACCTCGATGTGGAACTGGAACGCATAGGCGTTTCTGTCAAAGCGGAAGGCCTGGTTGGGATACAGCGGCGACTGAGCCAGCCGCACGGCTCCCTGCGGTATGTCGAAGGTTTCGCCATGCCAGTGAAATACCCTGAATGTTTTCCCGGCAGTTCCTTTTTCGTCGCTCGCCAGCAGTTTCATGCGCCAATCGTCCACTCCGCCGTCCACCAGTTCGATGTCGTACCACCCGATCTCCTTATCCGTTCCCGGATATACCCGAGCGCCCAGCGTCTTGGCCATGATCTGCGCACCGAGGCAGATGCCGAGGACCTTCTTGTCCTGTGCCATGAACGTCTGCGCAAGTTCGGCCTCCCGGTCGATATACGGATAGCGGTATGATTCGTTCACGCTCATCGGGCCACCCATCATAACCAGCGTATCATAAGCCGAAGCGTCGGGGAATTCCACGCTCGTCAGGTCAGCGATCGCGTACGGGATGCCGCTCTGGACAAGAAAATTCTCGATCGTCCCCGGCCCCTCGCTGCTAATGTTCTTAAGAATCAAGACTGACATTCGTATATAATTATGCAATAGCGCTGCCAAATTGAAAATCATTTCAAATCAGCAAGTTAACTCTCAGAGGCAAGACTTTTCTGCCTCATTATTAGGCAGTCGTGTCTGTTTCTTGGGCAGGGGTATCGGTCATTCCGCTGAGGCGCGCACCTTCGCCGTCCGTTTCAGCAGCTGCGTACGAATATTACCCTGTATGATCATTTTGAAATAATCAGGACAAAAGTGTACTATACAGTCGCCATGCAGAAGAATTACAACAGGACCATAGAACTGACAGCGCTCTACGAGATCAGCAAGCTTCTCGGCTCTTCGCTCAATCTCCGTCAGAACCTGAGAGGGGTTATGCGTGTGCTTGCGGAATATCTCGACATGAAGCGCGGAACGGTATCTCTGCGGAGCAATAACGAGGTATCGATTCTCGTTGCCCACGGCATGTCGGAAGAGGAGATCAAACGCGGCAGATACCGCCTCGGCGAAGGCATCATCGGCCGCGTTGCCAAGCTCGGCACCCCCATCGTCATACCGAATATCGGCGACGAGCCGCTCTTCCTGAACAAGACCGGCGCCCGGGAGATGATCAGGAAAGAGAACATCGCATTCCTCTGCGTTCCCATCAAGTTCAAGAACGAGGTGCTCGGCGTCCTGAGCGTCGACCGGCTGTTTGGTGCGAAAAACGTTTCGTTCGAGGAAGACCTCAGGCTGCTGAAGATCATCTCCTCGCTCATAGCGCAGTCCGTAAAGCTTTACCGCGAAGTGGAAAAAGAGCGCGAGGCGATGCAGGAGGAGAAAGAGCGGCTCCGGCAACAGCTCAAAAGCAAATACAAGGTCGAAAACATCATCGGGCAGTCCGACAGCATGCAGGAAGTCTTCGGAGCTATTCACCAGGTATCACCTTCGAAGGCTAACGTGCTGCTGCGCGGTGAAAGCGGTACAGGAAAGGAACTCGTTGCCAAAGCGATCCATTTCATGAGCCAGCGGGCAAAGGGCCCGTTCATTAAATTCAACTGTGCGTCCATACCTGAAGGTCTCCTCGAGTCGGAACTGTTCGGCCATGAGAAGGGTTCCTTCACCGGGGCCATGGCGATGCGGAAAGGCAGATTCGAGCTCGCCCATGGCGGAACGATCTTTCTTGACGAGATCGGGGACCTGCCGATAACTCTTCAACCCAAGATACTGCGGGTGCTTCAGGAAATGGAGTTCGAGCGTGTCGGCGGTGAAAAGACGATCAAGGTCGATGTACGGCTCGTTGCGGCAACAAGCAGGAATCTGGAGGATCTTGTGAAGGAAGGCAAGTTCAGGGAAGACCTCTACTACCGGCTGAACGTCGTGCCGATCTACCTGCCGCCGCTCCGCGACCGAAGGGAGGACATACCCTTGCTCCAGGAATTCTTCCTCAATAAATACAATAAGGAAAACAACAGGGCTGTCCGGATCGCCCCTGAAGTGCTGAACGTCTTCATGAACTATGACTGGCCGGGCAACGTGCGTGAACTGGAGAATACGATAGAGCGCGTTGTGGTCATGTGCAGCGGCAAGACCGCAGCCAAGACGGACCTTCCGATCAATATACGTGATCACTCATTCAAGACAAAGTTCGCCGCCCAGTTGAAGGATGCCCTTCCCTCCACCATCGAGGACATTGAGAAGACCAAACTCATCGAGGCGCTGACACGCACCGGCTGGAATCAGGCAAAGGCAGCCCGCCTCCTTGGCATCACGCCCCGCCAGATCGGCTACAAGGTCAAGAAGTACGACCTCAAGCAGCCCTAGAACCAGCTAATTGCGGGTGCCCTGCTCCAGTCGCCGGAGATCATCTGGCCCAGATAATTCATGCGATTCTGATAGCATGCTGCCCAAGGCACCCTCTCTCATTCTCGCTCGCCGGTCAGGCTCGCTCCGAGGCACCTGCCTTGTCCAGACATTCTGTCTTTCACAAGGACAGCTGAAACCGTTCGGATGCCTTGACCTGCATGCCCCTGCACCAACGGGCTGTAACTTTATGAAAAATGTGGGCTAGGCCGGGGTTATATGTACGTATTTTCAAGAAGTTACTTGCCTTTCTCCTGAATTGTTTCGATCAGGTACCTTCTTGGAAAGATATGCATTGACAACAGCATTGCTCCGTGATAGAAGATAAGCAGGAAACGATATCGACAAAGCCGAACCCTCCGTGAGAAGGGGGCGATCTTAATATCAAGATGGCCGAGCTGCCGGAGAATCCACATTCGGTAAGCTCGGCTTTTTTATGTGAAAAGGGAAAGGAGGAGATGAGAGACCGGCCTTGATGTGCCATGTCAGCTCTCAGGGACAGGCTTCTGATTCGGCTTTTGTTTCATGAAGGCCGGAAACAGCATGGGTACTGATCGGAAAAGGAGGGAAAAGTCATGAAAGCAGCGCTGGTATTTTTCTTGGTCATAGTCGCAATAGGTGCAGTTATCCCTGGCCCGGCCTCAGCACAGCTTGTGCTGTATGATAATTTTGAGGCATCGCTTCTTGACCCGGGGAGGTGGTTTGGGGCTGAATCCGCAGGTCCAGGAGTAGACATTCTTGAATCCAGACGGCAGATAAAAAACGAGCCGATCACCGGCTTCAGGGGCCTTAACATCTTTAGCCGCAGTTACGCGGCCACCGGATCAGATACAAGCCGTTCTTCTTCCTCAGACAGACTCATATTTAATGACGGAAGTCTTATCAAAACGATTCGGGCCACGGTTCTTGTGAAGAAATTCGAAGAAACTGCATGCGCTACGAATACCAAGGGTGTTACTGAACCGCGGGTAAGGATTGGGGGCTTTTTTTTCAACACCGGCACATCCGTCCCCGGTGATGCCACCAATGACATCCAGGCATTCATTATTGTAGGACGACCCACTGACGCAACAGATCTGGCGGCGGACGAACTCAAGATCTACGCTAGGGTTAATCTCTGTAACGATGCAGAATGCGACAACAGTACAGAGATTGGCGGGCAGGATATCGGCACGGTACGTGTGAACAAGAAGGTAAAGCTCCGCATCACCTGGGATCAGGCCAGTAACCGCTTTGTCTTTCAGAAGGGCAAGGCTGCAGAGGTTTCTATCAACTATGCCGTGCCTGTCGGCAGTGGTCCGGGAACACTCAATGGGGGGAATAAACGTCTGGAAGTCCATCTTCTCATCCCCAATTGCACGAGTGCACCTCGTCCCTTAGCTTCCCTGGAAGCCTTTTTCGACGACGTCATGATAGAACAGTAGCCGTAGGAGCATAACAGGGGATAATATCCCCTGTAGCGTAAGGCAGGGGCTGGAATACCAGCCCCTTGTCTATCGCGTTGATGAGGTCTTGAAATTGCCATTGGCATGCAGACGGTGCCGCGTTCGGTCTAGGGCATCCCCCCGCAGTGTGCGCAGCAAACCTGATCACGGGGCATGCTGCTAAATCGCATCTCTTCCTCTTTCATTTGTTCTTATCTTTACTATTTCCTCAACATTAACCACAAATATTTTCCCATCGCCGGTATTGCCGGTATGAGAGAATCTCTGAATCACGTTGACAACTTCATCAACCATAGCATCATCTACAACAACTTCTAATTTTATGCGTGGAATAAATTCCACCATTTCATAAACAACCTTATCTTTTGCGGTCTTTGCCCTGTCTTTGCCGAATCCTTTGATTTCCGATACGGTCACACCCGGCAGTCCTTTAATTCTATGAAGCTCTTCCGTTACTTCAAGCAATTTTGAAGGTCGTATTATTGCTTTTATCTCTTTCATACAATTCTCCTTATGAGCTTTCGCTGATATGTATGATACTCAGAGACCAATTCTTTTACATTTCTGCTTCGACTTCTCTCTTTTCGAACCAGCCGTACACGGACGGAATAATCAACAACGTAAGCAGTGTAGAAGTAACTAACCCTCCCACAACAACCGTAGCAAGCGGTTTCTGGATTTCAGAACCGGTCCCGCCGGCCAGCAGCATCGGTATCAAACTGAAAATTGCAATAGATGCGGTCATCAATACCGGGCGTAATCTGTCAAGACTTCCCTTCCTGATCGCTTTCTGCAAATCGAGTCCTTCATCCCGCAGTTGCGAGATGCGAGACACCAGCACGAGTCCGTTCAGCACGGCAACGCCAAACAGGACGACAAACCCCACGGATGCCGGAACAGAGAGATACTGCCCGGAGATGTAGAGGGAAAAGACACCGCCGATCAAGGCAAACGGCAGATTGGAAATAACCAGCAGCGCCAGGCGGATTGACCTGAAGGTGACGTACAAGAGAAGCAGGATCAAGCCGATGGCAACAGGTCCGATGATCATCAGTTTTTTCATGGCACGTTGCTGATTCTCAAACTGTCCGCCCCAGGTGAGATAATATCCGGCAGGCAACCTGACCCTATCTTTTATCTTTTGTCTGGCTTCTGCGACAAAACTGCCGATATCCCTGCCGGTGATGTTCATCTCGATCCCGATTCTTCTCACCCCGTCCTGGCGGCTTATCTGGACCGGTCCTTCGATCATTTTCACCTCTGCCAGCTGTTCGAGCGGAACATTAATGCCGGTTTTTGTCGTTATCATCAGATTCTTGATCGCATTCAGGGAATTCCTTTTTTCTTCAGGCAAGCGGACAGATATATCAAAGCTGCGGTTCTCTTCGTACAGTTGCGAAGCCGCTTTCCCGGCCACGGCTATTTCAATAACCTTCTGTACATCGCTGATATTCAGGCCATACCGGGCAATTTTTGCCCGGTCGATGTTGACAGTCAGATATGGCTGTCCCGAAACCTTTTCCGCGTTCAGATCGGTCCGCCCTCGTATGGTGGAGAGGACCTTGGCTATTTCGGCCGATTTTTCACTGAGCACGTTGATATCTTCGCCAAACAGCTTGAGAATCAGTTGTGCGCGGGTCCCGGCTACGAGTTCGTCAATGCGGCACTGGATCGGCTGGCTGAAGCCGAAGGTGATACCCGCAATCGATTCCAGGGACTCGCGCATCTCATTGGTCAGCTCTTCTTTTGAAATGTCCCGTTTCCATTCTTTCTTTGGCTTGAATATTCCAACATACGCGGTTTTATCAGTTCCCCTGGTATCCAGGGCAATGCCGGTTTGTCCTGTTCGTGCTACCACCACATCCAGTTCATCGAACTCCTTCAGCTTTTCCGCGACATGCTGGTTCACTTCCACAGATTTCGCAAGGGAAACCCCGGGAAGCATGGATACATCCATATCGAACGAGCCTTCATCCATGGTCGGGATGAATTCCGTTCCCAATCTCGTAACGAGTAACAGGGACGCAACCAGAAAAACTCCGGCAACACTCAACACCACTCGCCTCTTGTTCATTGCATAGTCGAGAAGCGGCTGATACAGTCTGTTTGCATGCTTCATGATGAAGCTCTCTTTTTCGGGCTGCGATTTCAGGAAGAGAATGCAGAGGACCGGAATAACGAATACGGAAAGGAACAAGGACGCCAGAAGCGCAATCGCAACGGTGACGGCCAACGGCGAGAACATCTTCCCTTCGATCCCTTCCAGGGAAAGGATCGGGATGAAGGTGAGTGCGATGATAAGCTCGCCGAAAATGCTCGGCTTTCTGACTTCCATGACTGCTTTAAGCACCGTCAATAATTTGGGATGTCGATCCCCCTCGTCACTGAGGAGTCGCTGGACGTTTTCCACCTGAATAATGGTCGTATCGATAATCATACCGATGGAAATGGCCAGGCCACCAAGGGACATCAGATTTGCGCTGATCCCCGTAAGCTTCATCACGATAAACGTGGCCAGGAGCGACAGCGGTAACGCGATGAGGACCACAATACTGCCCCGGATGCTGTTCAGCAGCAGATACAGCACGATCAGCACAAGAATAGAGCCTTCAATCAGCGCCTTGTTTACCGTGCTGACGCTGGCACTCACAATATCGCTTCTGTCGTAGAAGGGAACGATCTTGAGGCCCTCCGGAAGGACATTGTTTTCATTGATTTCCTTTACTTTATCCGCGACCCGGCGAACAACGTCACGGCTATTTTCGCCGCGCAGCATCATGACGATACCACCGACACATTCATCCTTTCCGTCTTTCATGGCGGCGCCCATACGGACGGCTTCACCGACCTTTACCTGTGCTACGTCCCGAATATACGTCGGCGTACCACCCTGGGATTTCAGGACAATGTTTTCTATATCGCTGATATCTTTTATCAATCCAACGCCGCGGACTATAAATTGATCGCTTTTTCGTTCGAGAATGTTACCTCCGACGTTTTCATTGTTGCTGCCGATGGCTGAGTACACATCGTCCACGGTTATTGCATATTTCAGCAGTTTTTCCGGTGACACGATCACCTGGTACTGCTTGAAATACCCGCCGAAGGAGTTAATCTCGTTTACTCCGGCGACACTTTTCAGCTGGGGGGTAACAATCCACTCCTGAATGGTTCTCAGATTTGTCAGATAGGCAATCTTTTGGTGCGGGTCTTTCGGCATTATTCCTTCGAGAGTATATTGATAGATTTCACCCATTGCCGTGCCAATGGGTCCCAGGGAAACCTCAACGCCTTTGGGGACCTTTTCCCTGGCTTCTGCCAGGCGTTCGAATACCAGCTGCCGCGCGAAATAAATATCAACATTATCCTTGAAAACGATTGTTACGATTGAGAGCCCGAACTTTGTAACCGAACGCATCTGCTCGATATCAGGCAAGCCGCGCATTGCCATCTCGATCGGGTACGTCACGTTTCTCTCGATCTCTACGGCAGATAGTCCATCTGCGTGGCTTACTACTTCAACCTGAATGTTAGTTACATCCGGAAAAGCGTCAATCGGCAATTTCACATATGAATATAACCCGATTGTTATTATCAGCAGCGAAAGAAATATGACCATTCCTTTCTGCTTTAACGTATATTCA
>Ga0316627_100000623_pt1 | contig 10274 bp, 10 predicted proteins | sample OWC_Aug_M2_C1_D1_FD_207653 | JGI IMG/M metagenome (GOLD analysis project Ga0316627, IMG submission 207653) | Wetland soil microbial communities from Old Woman Creek delta, Ohio, United States - OWC_Aug_M2_C1_D1_C | ecosystem: Environmental > Terrestrial > Soil > Wetlands | place: USA: Ohio...
CTTCCGGAAACGTCAAACTCTTACTGCCTCCCCGGCAGAGCCGGGGGTCTCCCTTGGTAGCTAGAACTTGCCGTACTTCAGGTAGGCCTGCACCGGGTCCATGCCCGAGACCAGCGCGCGGCGCATGTCGCTTTCGGTGGCGACGACCTGCTCGGTCTTGGTGACCACCTCGTCGGCGATCTCGGCCGGGATGATGACCACGCCGTCGCGGTCGCCGAGCAGCCAGTCCCCGCTGCGGATGGTGACGCCGCCGATGTCCACCGGCTCGCCATAGGCATGCGGGATCCAGCGAGCGACGATGTCCGACGGCGTCAGGAACGAACAGAACACCGGGAAACCCTGTTCCAGCACCAGGTCGGTGTCGCGCGAGCCGCCGTCGACCACGTAGCCGAGCACGCCGCGCGCGGCCAGCGTCTGCGCCGACAGCTCACCCATCAGCGCCACCTCGTGGTTGTGCGGCTGGCACACCACCACGTGGCCGGCGGGAGCCTTGGCCAGCAGCGTGCACCAGCCGAGCAGGCAGTCGTGGCGGCTCTTGCTGCGGTCGATGTGGCCGGCCACCGTCCACACCGGGCCGGCCAGCTTCTGGCCCGGCGCGATGGCCTTGATGGCCGGCGGCAGCACGATGTGCTCGTGCCCCATGGCGCGCAGCACGTCGTGCACGGCACCGCTGTAGCAGGCGGCCAGGCGTTGGGTCAGTGGGCTGTCGCTCATCGGCGGTCTCCTCGGGGTGGCCATGGCCGTGCCGGCGCGGGCCGGTGTGGGGCCGTCGTCGGTTGCATCGGCCCTGCGATGGCCGAGGTCCTGCCGGAACTGCCGGCCTTCAGCACGCGGACGACCGGCTTCAATCCGCTGATGCTGTCCATGCGGCAACTGTAGCCGCAGCTCGTTTAAGCTGCGTGCATGCACTACGACACCGTCAAGCGCGACCACGGCCTGCCGCACGATCCCTTCAAGGCGCTGGTGGTGCCGCGGCCCATCGGCTGGGTGTCCACCCTGGATCGCCAAGGTCGCGCCAACCTGGCGCCCTACAGCTTCTTCAACGCGGTGAGCGACCGCCCGCCGATGCTGATGTTCAGCAGCGGCGGCACCAAGGACAGCCTGCGCAACATCCTCGACACCGGCGAGTTCACCTGCTCGATCGCCACCTGGGCGCTGCGCGAGGCGATGAACCTGAGCTCGGCCCCGGTGGCACCGGGCGTGGACGAATTTGCGCTGGCGGGCCTGGGCAAGGCCGACTCGCGCTTCGTGCGGCCGCCGCGCGTGGCCGAGTCGCCGGCGGCCTTCGAGTGCAAGCTGTGGCAGACGCTGCCGCTGCCGCCGGCGCGGCCCGGCGGCGCGCCGGCCTACACGCTGGTCATCGGCACGGTGGTCGGCGTCTACATCGACGACGCCTTCGTCGAAGGCGGCATCGTGCAGAGCGGCAAGATGCGGCCGCTCGCCCGATTGGGGTACATGGACTATGCGGTGCTCACTCCGGAGGCCCTGTTCACGATGAACCGCCCGCTGGCCAGCGACGACGGGCAGCAGGCGGTCGTCACGCCGGGCCCCTGGGATGGCGTGTACCGCTGAAGAAGGCCACGGCGACAACGGCATGAACACCCTTGACATCGGATTCGTCGGCCTGGGCGTGATGGGCGAGCCGATGGCCACCCACCTGGCGCGAGCCGGCCATCGGCTGCGCCTTCACGATGCCGACGCGGCCGCGGCCACGGCGCTGGCGCGCCGCCTGGGTGCGCCGGCCGTCGCGGCCGACACGCCGGCGGCGCTGGCCGAAGGTTGCGACGTGGTCGTCACCATGCTGCCCAACGGCCAGGTGGTGCAGCAGGTGGCGCTTGGCGAACGCGGGCTGCTGCACGGACTGAAGGCCGGTGCGCTGCTGCTCGACACCTCGTCGTCCGAACCCTGGTTGACGCGGCAGACCGCCGCGTCGCTGGCTGCGCGCGGTGTCGCCATGGTCGATGCGCCGGTGTCGGGCGCGCAGTGGGGCGCGCAGGAGGCCGCGCTGGTGTTCATGGTCGGCGGCGACGCGGCCGACCTGGCGCGCGTGCGGCCGCTGCTGGATTGCATGGGCCGGGCGGTGCATCACGTGGGCGCGCTCGGCGCGGGCCATGCGATGAAGTGCATCAACAACCTGATCACGTCGATGACCTTCAGCGCCACCATGGAAGGCCTGGTGCTGGGCAAGCGCCTGGGGTTGGATCCGGCGGCGATGGTCGAGGTGCTGAATCAATCGACCGGCGGATCGTGGATCACGCGCAACCACATCGCGCAGCGCGTGCTCAGCCGCAGCTTCGACGACCCCTTCAAGCTGGAGCTGATGCTCAAGGACATCGGCATCGCGATGGAACTGGGGCGCGACGCCCAGTTGCCGATGCCGCTGTCGGGTCTGGGGCAGCAGCTGTGGCGGGCCGCCGCGCTGGCGGCCGGCCCCTGCGCCAGCGTCAGCGAACTCGCGCGCTGGGTCGAAACGCAGGCCGCCACGCCGGTCACGCCCGGTGGCCACGCGTCCTGAGCGAGCCCGCGATGAAGATCTTCCTCAGCCATGCCAGCGAAAGCAAGGCGCTGGTGCGCCGGCTGACCGAGCCGCTGCCCGCACACGTGTCGATCTGGCTCGACCGCGACGCGATGGCACCGGGGCAGCGCTTCGCGCCGCGCATCGAGGCCGCCATCCGCAACGACTGCGACTTCGTGCTGGTGTTCATCGACGAGCACGCGCTGGCCTCCGAGTGGGTGAAGCGCGAGACCGCGCTGGCGCTGCAGCGGCAGCAGGCGCTGCAGCGTGCCTATGTGCTGCCGGTGCTGCTGCAGGACGTGGGTGCACGCATGAAGGTGCTGGGCATCGACCCCGAGGAAATGCTGTACCTGGAGGCCTGCGACCACAGCGAAGAAGGCATCGCGGCGGCGGCACGCTCGCTGGCGGACGAGCTCTTCAAGCACTGCAGCATGCTGGTCGAGAACCTGCGCAGCGCCGACCGGCGCCTGATGCTCGACGAACTGGCCGCCGAGAGCACCGAGTTCAAGCAGGCGGCGTTCATGTGGCAGGCCTCGATGGGCAACAGCCTGGCCGTGCTGTCGGTGAACCAGGCCGCCTTCGACCACGTGCGCGACAGCGTCGCCGCCTACAACGCGGTGTGCGACCGCTTCATTCCCCGGCTGGCGCTGCACCGCGACCGCATCACGGCGGCCTGGCGCGAGCGGCGCAGCCTCTGCGAGGACGTGCGCGAGGTGCTGGCGTCGATCGAGAACGACGTCTACCGTGGCGCGATGTTCCGGCTGAACGAGGTCATCGAGGCGATCCATCACCTGGACGCTGCCGGCGGCGCGCCACCGCAGGAGATCGCCCGGCTCGACGCGCAGAAGGAGTCGCTGAACGCCGCTGCACGCAGTGCGCTGGAGCGCATGAGTGCCCAGGTCGCCGAACTGATCGGCGACCTGGAGAGCGAGCTGGAGTAGGCGGTGCCGTTGCCGCGCCGCCGTGTGCTGCAGCTGCCGCTGGTGGCCTGGGCCCTGCGCGCGCCGCGGGCGGCCTGGGCCGCGACGGCGACGCTGCCGCTGCAGCTGCTGCGCACCGGTGATCTGGGCGGCCTGCCGTGGGTCGAGATCGAGCTGCAGGGCCAGGCCACGCGCTGGCTCGTCGACAGCGGCGCCAGCGCGGCGCTGGTTTCCCCGGCGCTGGCCGAGCGCTTGGCGCTGCGCCCGCTGCCGCCGATGCGCGTGGCGATGGCCGGCGGCGTGCAGACGCTGCAGCGCCATGTGTTGCCGGCGCTGCCCGGCGCCGGCATGGACGCGGAGACGCCCGCCATCGCGCTGGACCTGCAGCAGCTGCTCGGCGCGACCGGCGCGTCGCTCGACGGCGCACTGGGCGCGCCCTGGCTTCGCGAGCGCCGCACGCGCTTCGACTTCGCCCGCGGCCAGCTGCAATGGGGCGGGCCGGACGTCACGGCCACGGCCGGTGCCGCAGTGCTGCCGCTGCGCTGGGACCAGGGCCTGCCGGTGGTGTCGCTGGCGCTCGGTGCGCGCGCCGCCGACGACTTCGTCTTCGACACCGGCAATGCCGGCGCGATGCTGCTGTTTGCCCGCCGCGCCGAGGCGCTGCTGGCCGCCGCGCCGCCGTTGCCCGAGACCGCGGTGCGCGAGCTCGGCGGCGTGGTGCAGGCGCGCCTGGCGCGGCTGGAGCGCGTCGCCGCAGCGGGCTGGCTGGCCAGACAGGTGCCGGCGGCGCTGGAATCGGGGTCGGCAGCCCGCCGCGGGCTGCACTTCGATCGCCTGGCCGGCAGCCTGGGCGTGGCCTTGTTCGAGCCGGGCGCAGTCACGCTCGACGGCCCCGGCGCTCGCCTGGTCGTCGAGCTGCCCGGCCTGCCCGAGCCGCCGCCGCTGCCCGGCGGATTCGGCTTCAGGCTGCAGGCCGGCCATGCGCTCGCGGTGAGCGCGGTGTTCCAGACGGGGCCGGCCGCCGCGGCCGGCCTGGTGGCCGGTGACCAGATCCAGGCCATCGACGGCGTCGATGCGCGCCAGTGGAGCGTGCCGCAGGCCTGGGCCGCGCTGGCCGGACGCGAACACGCCATGCTGCAGGTCTACCGCCAGGGCCAGTCACAGCGTGTCGAACTGCGGCGCGAGCGCTTCTTCCCGCTGCTGCACTGATGCCGATTGGCGATCGAACGCATCGATCTTCGGTGGCGGCGCATGGCTGCCGGACGCGGGCCAGCTGTACTGCCGAGACGCAGAGGACGCCGAGCTTCGCAGGGAAGACCGATTCCCGGGTTGTGCTCGGCGTTTCTCTGCGCCCTCTGCACCTGCGCGGTGAAGGGTCTTGTCGCGGCGTCGACGGCAGCTGCGCGTCAGCAGTCGCGGGTTCCCCCGTCGTTGATGGCGAAACCGCATCAGCAGCTCGCGTTGCCCTCGCGGCGCTCCAGTTGCAGCACGTCGTCTCCGCGCGTCAGGCGCATGCCCGAGACGCCGACGAAACGACCGCTCCAGGCGGCGCCGCCCTGGATCGTGAAGGACTGGATCGTGGTCTCGAAGGGGCCGGCGGGGTTGCGGATGTCGGCCGAGACGATGTTCACCGCCACCGGCACGTTCGGCGTGCCCAGCTCGCAGCCGCTGCCGTTGTCGCTGAAGGCGAAGCGGCGCTGGCCATCCTGCAGCTCGACCCAGATGCCCTGGTTCAACGGCGGCGTGAAGTTGAAGAACATGCGCACCGTGCCGCTGTCGGACAGCGCCTGGTTGATGTTCAGGTAGGCGCCGACGAAACAACCGGTCAGCTCGAGCCGCTGGCCGTCGGCTCGGCCGCTGCCGCTGCTGGCGCAGCCGGGCAGGTTGCTGGTGTAGCTGAGGTCGAAGCTCGAACTGAACAGGTTCTGGCCGCTGACCGGCTGGATGTTGATGACGCAGTCGCTGTTGCCCGTGGCGCCGCAGTTGCTGCGGACCTGCAACCCGTCGACGCCGGGCTGGTCGTCCTGAACCCAGTCGCCGCCGGCCGAGCCGATGAAGCCCAGCACCAGCAGCGCGCCACCGCCGCAAGCGGCCAGCAGCGCCAGGGTGGCGAATGTCGATGCGAGGATGCGCGAAGGCCTGAAGAAGCTCGATGGCATGGCGATCTCCATTGAAGCGATGGCTGAGCGCGGACTTCTAGTGCAAGACGCAGCCGGGCGCAATCCCTTGTGGCGCACTGGCCGCGTACGAGCGGGCCAGGGCCTAAGATGGCGCCGATGAGCCCCGATCCATCGCAGCAGCCTGCCGAGTTCCTGCGCGCCTTGTACGACGCTGCGGTGGCGCGTGCGCTGCCGGCGCACAACACCGCGCGCTTCCTGCCCGCGCCGCCCAGGGGGCGCACGCTGGTGCTCGGCGCCGGCAAGGCCGGCGGCGCAATGGCCGAGGCGGTGCACCGACTGTGGCCCGGCGACAAGGCGCTGTCCGGCCTGGTGGTCACGCGCTACGACCACGTGCCGCCGGCCTACAAGGCCAGGCCCGGCCGCATCGAGGTGGTCGAGGCCTCGCACCCGGTACCCGACGCGGCCGGCGAACGCGCGGCGCAGCGCATCGTCGAACTGGCGCACGGCCTGACGGCCGACGACCTGGTGCTGTGCCTGATCAGCGGCGGCGCGTCGGCGCTGCTGTCGCTGCCGGCGCCGGGGCTGAACCTGGACGACAAGCGCGCCATCAACAGGGCGCTGCTGAACAGCGGCGCGGCCATCGACGAGATGAACTGCGTGCGCAAGCACCTGTCGGCGATCAAGGGCGGGCGGCTGGCGGCGGCCTGCGCGCCCGCCACGGTGGTGACGCTGCTGATCAGCGACGTGCCCGGCGACGCGCCCGAGGTCATCGGCAGCGGACCGACCGTGCCCGACCCCGGCACCTGCGCCGATGCCTTGCGCATCCTGCAGCGGTACGGCATCGCCGTGCCGCCAGCCGCGCGCGCCGGGCTGGAGAGCGGCGCCTTCGAGACGCCGAAGCCCGGCGACCCGCGCTTCGCAGGGCATCAAGTGCACATCATCGCTACGCCGCAGCAGAGCCTGGAGGCCGCGGCGGCGCTGGCGCGTTCGGCCGGTGTCGATGCACACATCCTCAGCGACGAGATCGAAGGCGAATCGCGCGAGGTCGGCAAGGTGCATGCGGCGCTGGCGCGCGCGGTGGCGCGGCGCGGCGCGCCCTTCGCCCGGCCCTGCGTGATCCTCAGCGGCGGCGAGACCACCGTCACCGTCAGGAGCCACGGCGGGCGCGGCGGCCGTGCCGGCGAGTTCCTTCTTGGCTGCGCGATCGCGCTGCAGGGGCAAGCGCGCGTGTGGGGCCTGGCGGCCGACACCGACGGCATCGACGGCGTCGAGGACAACGCCGGCGCGCTGATCACGCCGGACACGCTGGCGCGTGCCGCGGCTCTCGGGATCAAGCCCGGCGAGTCGCTGGACCGCAACGACGCCTACGGCTTCTTCGCCGCGCTCGGCGATCTGGTGATGCCGGGTCCGACCTTCACCAACGTCAACGATTTCCGCGCGCTGCTGGTGCTGTGACTTCGGCGCAGCCGGGCCGCGCTGCGTCAGCTGCGGCGCAGCACCAGCGTCAGGCGGTTGTAGCCGCCGTCGTGCGCATGTTCCAGGCGCTCGGCCATCTCGGCCACCAGCCACAGGCCATGGCCGCCGAGGCGCGCGCGATCCACGTCCGGGTCCTGCGACGCGGTCTGAAGGTACTGGCGCGGATCGAAGGGCGCCGCGTTGTCGGCATAGTGCAGATGCAGCTGCGTTTCGGCGGCCTGCAGGCCCACCAGCACCGGCGCGTCGCTGTTGCCGCGGTGGCCGTGCATGACGGTGTTGGTGAACAGCTCCTCCAGCACCAGCACCAGACGCAGCGCATCGGCGCTGGCCACGCCGTGCCGTTTGCAGAACTCCTCGGCCAGCGCCAGCGCGGCCTGCAGGTCGTCCATGTGCGCGCGGAAGCACCGGCTCGTCGGGGTGTCCATCAGCGGCAGGGCTTAAGCTGCGCTCCGCGAGCCTGCGGCCGTTGCCGCGCCGCTGCCCGGGAGAGAGACATGAACGATCCGATCTGCCGCCTGCGCCCGACCCGCATCGCCGGCCTGGCGCTGGCCGTCGCGCTGGCCCTGCCGGCGGTGGCCGACATCGGCCAGGTCAAGACGCGCAAGGGCCAGGTGTCGGTGGAGCGCAAGGGGCAACTGCTGCCGGCCGAGGTCGGCATGGCACTGGAGGCGTCGGACACGCTGAAGACCGGTCCCGACGGGGCGGTGGGCATCACCATGCGCGACAACTCCCTGCTATCGGCCGGGCCGAACAGCATCCTGTCGCTGGAACGCTTCGAGTTCGACGCCGCCACCAGCCAGGGCCGCTTCGACGCGCAGTTGCAGCGCGGCACGCTGGCGGTGGTGTCCGGGCGCATCGCCAAGCAGTCGCCGCAGGCCATGACGGTGCGCACGCCGTCGGCGCAGTTGGGCGTGCGCGGCACCGATTTCGTGGTGTCGGCCGGTGAATAGGCGCTGGCACGCCATCGCGTCGCTGCTGCTGGCGGCGCTGCTGGCCGCTTGCGCGTCCAAGCCGCAGGGCACGGTGGTGCTGCTGCCCGACAGCGACGGTCGCGACACCGCGCTGCAGGTGCGGCAGGCCGGCGGCGAGCTGCTGCTCGACAAGCCCTACGCCGCCGCCCAGCTGACCGACCGCGGCCCGGTCGCGGCCAGTTCCAGCGCCGAGCAGGTGCAGGCCCGTTTCGGCGCCGCGCTGGCCGCCCGGCCGCTGCCGCCGCAGCAGTTCACGCTGTACTTCGTCGAAGGCAAGGACGAGTTCACCGACGAATCGAAGCGTGCCTTCGACAGCGTCTTCGGCGAGATCGCCCGCCGGCCGGTGCCCGACGTGCTGGTGATCGGCCACACCGACAAGGTCGGCACCGATGTCTTCAACGATGCGCTGTCGCGCCAGCGTGCCGAGGTCGTGCGCCGTGCGCTGCTGGCGCGCGGCATCGCGCCGGACAACATCGTCGTCGTCGGCCGCGGCAAGCGCGAGCCGGTCGTGCCCACCGCCGACGGCGTGGCCGAGGCGCGCAACCGGCGCGTCGAGATCCTGGTGCGCTAGCCCGGGCATCACGCGGCCTTCCCGGGGCCGATCCAGCACAGCGCCAGGATCGTCAGGTCGTCGGCCGGCTCGGCGCCGGCGGCATGGGCCGCGACATCCGCCCGCAGCGTCTCGACCAGCTCGCGCGCACCGGCGCCGCGTTGCTGCAGCCGCTGCAGCAGCTGCTGCAGCCGGTGATTGCCATAGAGCTCGCCGGCCGGCGTCTGCGCCTCGGTCACGCCGTCGGTCATCAGGCACAGCAGCTCGCCCGGCCGCAGCCGCGTGCTCGCGCCGCGGTAGTCGAAGTCGGGCATCGCGCACAGCGGCGGGCCGTCGCCGTCGCCGATGCGTCCCGGTGCGGCGTCGCCGGCATGCAGCCGGTACGGGTTGTCGTGGCCGGCATTGCAGTAGTGCAGCTCGCCGCTGTCCAGGTCGAGGATCGCGGCGAAGCAGGTGACGAACAGGCTGCCCGGGTTGTCACGGGAGACTTCGCCGTTGGCCACCGTCATGATGGCGCCGATGTCGGCCCGGGGGTCGCGCAGCATCGCGCTCTTGTACAACGCCTTGCTCACCGCCATGAAGATCGACGCCGACAGCCCCTTGCCGGCGACGTCGCCGATCAGCAGGAACAACCGGCGCTCGTCGAGCATGAAGAAGTCGTACAGGTCGCCGCCGACCTCGCGCGCCGGCTGCAGCGTGGTGTACAGCTCGATGCGCGGGTCGCCGTGCAGCGTCTGCGGGCTCGGCAGCGTGGCCGTCTGCACCTGCTGTGCCGCCTGCAGCTCGCCGGCCAGGCGCGCGCCGTCCTCGCGCTGCGCCTGCACCAGGCGCTCCAGCGCACGGCCCTGCTGCGTGGCCTCGGCCAGCGTCAGCAGCAGCAGCACGCCGAAGAACAGCAGCAGTCCCAGCGACGGCGTCAGCGCGTCGAACAGCTGGTGGTGCCAACGGAACGCGCCCCAGGCCAGCAGCACCGGCACGGCCACGCAGGCCAGCAGCATCAGCGCCGCGTGGTAGGTGCGCCAGCGCGGCACGACCCACAGCAGCAGCCCGCCCAGCACCAGCAGCACGGCCGCCTCCAGCGCCGGCGCCCAGCGTGGCCGCTGCAGCAGCGAGCCGTCGAGCAGGTTCTCCATCAGCTGGGCCTGGATCTCGCTGCCCGACATGCGCTGGCCGATCGGCGTGTTCTGGTACTCCTGCAGCGCCACGCCGGTCAGGCCGATCAGCACCAACTGGCCGCGCAGTTCGGCTTCGCGCACGCGGCCGTCGAGCACGTCCACCGCCGAGACGAAGCGCTGGGCCAGGTGCGGCGAGAAGTACACGCGCACCGCGCCGTCGGCCTCGGTGGGCACCTGCAGGCTGCCGACCGTGACGCTGCCGACGTCGCGCCCCGACAGCTCCAGCCGCAGCGACGGCGCGCGTTGCGCCACGCGCAGCATTTCGGCGGCCAGCGACGGCACCAGCGTGCCGCCGATGCTGCCGACCATCGGCATGCGGCGGATGACGCCGCGCGAGCTCTCGGCCGAGATCAGGCCCCAGCCGCGGGCCTGGCGGTCGAGCTCGTCGATGCTGGTCAGCGCGCCCGGGTAGTCGGGCACGCCTGGATGTGGCGCCGCGGTACCCGCCGCCGCGGCGCCATGCACGGTGATCGGCGGCGCGCGCAGCATCTGGCGCGTCGGCTCGGTCGTGCCCGCCACCACCAGCACGGCCGGTGCGGCGCCCAGC
>Ga0316627_100000626_pt1 | contig 10259 bp, 7 predicted proteins | sample OWC_Aug_M2_C1_D1_FD_207653 | JGI IMG/M metagenome (GOLD analysis project Ga0316627, IMG submission 207653) | Wetland soil microbial communities from Old Woman Creek delta, Ohio, United States - OWC_Aug_M2_C1_D1_C | ecosystem: Environmental > Terrestrial > Soil > Wetlands | place: USA: Ohio...
GCACTGATTGCGACGCTACGCAACGAAGGCGTCGTGCCGTTGGCGGTCAGTGGCATCAGCGTTACCGGCACGTATGCCTCGTGGTTCGCACAGACGAACAACTGTCCTGCCAACCTGCCGGCAGGGGCTTCCTGCGCGATCTCGGTCACGTTTGCGCCCCAGGCAGCATTGAGCAAGTCGGCGAAGCTGAGGATCGCGACCAGTGGGACGATTGCTCCGCTCGGCGTGTCGCTGTCGGGGACGGGCGTATTGCCGCCGTAAACCCGGCGGCGGCGCGATGGATCGATGCAGGACCCCGCTTCGGCGGGGTTCCTGCTTCCTGAGGTACGCCCTGAATCCACGATGCATCCCAAATTGCAGCAGACCGCAGTCAGTGCTGCACATGAGTGGCTCTTGCGACCCTGCAGCCTGCGTCCCCTCGACCAACCGAGCCTGACCGCGGTTGTATGCAGCTGCGCGTCGCCGAGGCAGCCGCGCGGTGGCCCGCTCGCGTAGCGGCTCCCCGGGCCGCGAGGCAGAATGCGCCGTCGACCGCAACGGCTGGACAAGATCATCAACAGTCACCCCTCGATCGCCGTGAGCCTGCCTCCGAGCCTGCTGCGCATAGCGCCGGGGCTGGCACGCCTGCTCGCCTACCGTCGCGACGACCTGCCGCACGACCTCAGGGCCGGCATCGCCGTGGCGGCCGTCACCGTTCCGGTCGGCATCGCAAATGCTCAGCTCGCGGGGCTGCCGCCTGCGACGGGCCTGTACGCCAGCATCCTGCCGCTCATCGCCTACGCACTATTTGGCACGTCGCCTCAGCTCATCTTCGGCGCGTCGGCCGCGGCCGCTGCCCTGGTCTCCTCGGCGATCGCGCCGCTGGCGGGTGGCGATCCCTCGCAGTACCTGGCGATGACCATGATGCTCACCCTTCTGGTCGGCCTGATGTGCGTGGCGGCAAGCTTCCTGCGGCTCGGCGCGATCGCGGACTTCCTCTCCAAGCCGATCCTCGTCGGATTCATGAACGGCCTGTCGCTCAGCATCGTCCTCGGGCAGATGGGGCCGCTGCTAGGGATCTCGCTCGAATCGACCGGCTTCTTCCCGCGTTTCCATGAGTTCCTCGTCAGCTTGTCACGGACGCACCTGCCTACGCTCGGTGTCGGGCTCCTCTCGCTCTCGGCACTGCTCGCGGCGCAGCGGCACCTGCCGCGCATCCCGGCGGCGCTGGTGGCGATGGCGGTCGCGGCGCTGGTCGCGCAGCTCTTCGGCCTCGAGCGGCACGGCCTCGCGATGATCGGGGACGTGCCCGGCGGGTTGCCGCAACTGTCGTTTCCGAGCGTTCCGCTCCACGTGCTGCCAGTGCTGCTGGCCGAGGCCGCGGGCCTCGCGCTGGTGAGTTTCTCCAGCATGATGCTGGTGGCGCGCAGCTTCGCGGACAAGAACCGCTACGACGTCGATCCCGACCGCGAGATCGCGGCTCTCGGCGCGGCGAACCTCGCCGCTGCGATTTCGCAGAGCTTCGTCGTGACCGGCTCGGGACCGCGCACGGCCATCGCGGAGGCGGCCGGGGCGCGCACCCAGGTCGCGGCAGTGGCGACGGCGGCGATCGTTGCCGTCGTGCTGCTGTTCCTGACGGCGCCGCTGCGCTTCGTGCCGACGGTTTCGCTCGCGGCCATCCTCATCGTCACCGGTCTCTCGCTCATCAACTGGAAGGATCTGCGGGCCATCCACCGCATCGAGCCGCAGGAGTTCTGGCTGGCAGTCATCGCGACCGTGGGCGTGCTGCTGTTCGGGGCGATCCAGGCCATCCTGTTCGTGGTCGTGCTCGCGCTGCTGCGTTTCGTGCGGCTGACCGCGCGGCCCAGCGTCGAGATCCTTGGGGAAGTCGAAGGGTATGGCGGCTACCAGTCCATCGAGCGCCACCCCGAAGCCACGTCGGCCGCCGGGTTGCTGATGTTCCGCTACAACGGACCGATCGTTTTTTTCAGTGCGCCGCACTTCAAGAAGGCGGTGCGAAGGGCGGTGGCCGAAGCCGGGCCCGGGATACGGTGGTTCGTCATCGACCTGCTGCCGGTCAGCATGATCGACACGACCGGCCTGTTCGCGCTCCGTGACGCGTTCGACTCGCTGCGGGACCGCGGCATCGTGGTGGCCGCGGCCGGACGCGATGCCGAGTGGGCCGATCGTGCGGCGCGCCGCGACCTGAGCGGTGTGCTGACCGGCATTCGATTTTTCCCCACGCTGCGGCTGGCTGAACTTACCTACCGGGCGGAGCTGGACGCAGCGGCCGACGCCGCCCCAGCCGGTGAGGACGCTGAGTCGGAGGCCCTCGGAAGTCCGCGTTGATTACTGACCGCTTCGCGGGCGGATCCAGCAACGGATCAGCGGGCCTTGCCCTCAGGGCAGGGCCCCGGCCCGCTGCTGTTCTATCCGACCCGCGACCGCTCGAGCCACGCCTTGACGGGTCGCTGCAGGGCGATGGCCTGTCGGATCTCGAGCAGCAGCGGCCCGGAACGCGACGCGTACATCTCGATGACTTCCGCAGGCACGGGATGGCCAAAGGCCTGCAGGTAGGATCGGAGGGCCGTGGAGAGATCGGTCGGCAGTTGGGTTGGGATCATTGTTCCTTTTTACGCGCCTTCGACCGGCTGCGCTCGTCGCTGATTCCGATTGACAACGCAGGTCGCTCACCCGGCTGGCGGGACGGCGTGCGCGTCGTGCCACCGGGAGGGTGTCGAATTTTCTTACACCTCGATTCATGGTCTTGCGGCATATCGCTGGCAAACGGCTGATTTCACTTAAGAACAACGGGTTGGCAGGAATCTTGCTTGACCTGACCGTGACTTTCGGGCGCCAGGCCGCGGGCGGTGGCCGAGATGCGCCGTCACTGTCGGACGCGCCGATGCGTCGCCACTCAGGAAGCACCATGAAGCAGTCGAAGAAGCCAGTGTTGGGTCTGCTCGCTATCGTCGCGCTGTCCGCGCCCATGGTCGCCTCGTCGGCGGCCATTACCTTGACGTTCGAAGGCGTGGGCGACCTCAACGCTGTCGGCGAGTTCTACAACGGCGGCGGAGGCCCCAATTACGGTGTCAGCTTCTCGCCTGACGCCATTGCGCTCGTCGATGCGGACGCCGGCGGCAGCGGCAACTTCGCCAACGAGCCCTCGCCGAGTACCGTCATGTTCTTCCTCGAGGCGGAGGACCCGCTTCTTCTGAGCATGGCGGCCGGCTTCACCCGCGAATTCTCTTTCTCTTATTCCGCGTTGGAGGAAGGGAGAATCCAGGTTTACGACGGCCTCGGCGCCACGGGCAATCTACTGGCCAGCCGGATTCTCGAACCGCAGTTCAATACAGACTGCGCTGGTGATCCCCAGGGTCAGTACTGCAATTGGACGGCCGTCACCGTCAACTTTGCCGGGACCGCCCGTTCGATCAGCCTGGGCGGCACGGTGAACCTGATCGGTTTCGACGACATCACCCTTGGCTCGGACGGGCCCGACATCGTCCCGGAGCCGGGTTCACTTGCTCTGGTGGGTCTCGGGCTGGTCGGCCTCGGAATGGCGCGTCGTCGCAAACCGCGCTGAATCCGACGTCCTCGCGCAAAACATCGACCCCGGCTCGCACCGGGGTCTGTCCATCTAGGCCCCGGAGTCCCGATCGCGGCGGCCCGTGCGCAGTTCTTCCCGCGCCTTTGCGTACGCCTGAGCGAACGCCTCGGCGAACGGGTGCGGCAGGCCCTCGACCGGGTGCTGCGTGAGCATCCGGTGGAACTCGCTGAAGTAGTCCCAGTAGCCGGCCCGCGAGTCCTGCCCGGGCGCAAGCGTGCGGGCCCGCCCCTGCTCGTACTGGTTTGTCACGTTGTCCGGGGCGAGCTGTGCCAGCAGCGCGTCGAGCGCCGAGCGCAGGGCCGCCTGCATCGCGATCTCGTGATCCTTGCCTTCCTGCAACACGTCGCGCAGCGAGTCCACCGGACCACCCTGCACTCGACCGTGCGACTCGAACAGCCGCACCAGCGCCTGGTCCACGCCAGAGGAGCTGCGCAGCGGGTTGGTGCCGGCGGGAGGCGTCGCGGACGCGCCGGACGCCGTCACCGAAGTGGACTTTGCACGTGCCTGTGCCAGGTCGTTGAGCCCGACCACCGCCTCGCGCAGCAGCTGGCCCGCGACCAGCGGCAGCATCGCCTGTGCCTCGGGCGACAGGGCGGCGGGCTCGATGCCTGCCCCGCGGCAGAAGGCCTGCAGAGCGGAGTTGAGATCGCTCCAGGTCGTGGCCTGCTGATGGAAAGGCTGCACCTGTTGCCGCGCCGCGATGCGACTCTGTCGGCGCGCCATCGCATCGGCGAGTTCACGGCGGGTGATGGCGCGGGTGCTGAGCGCCCAGTCCGGCGGCGTCTCCGGCACGTTCGCCTCCGGTGCCGCCTCGGTGGTCGGTGGCGTTGCAGCCGGTAGGTCGGGGACTTCGGCGGCCACGTGCGGCGGCGCTCGGTCGGGGCGGGCGCCCGCCGGACGGGCGAGCAGCCGGTCGGGCGGCGTATTGAGTCCGAAAGCGTTGCGCACCGGCGTCGATCCGGAGGGGTCGGGATCGGGACGCGAGAACAGGCTCTCCACGTCGAGGTCGGCCGCAATGCCGGCATCGAGATGCTTGGCGGCGGAGTTCTCCTCCGCGGCGCCCGGCAGGAAATCGATCCGCGCGTCCACGCTGACGATCAATTCGTAGTCGCCCATGCGCAGCCGGTCGCCGTCCTGCAGCTCGAGCGGCCCGTTCGCGGACACCGGCTCTTCCGACTCGTTCACGAACACGCCGTTGGTGCTGGTGTCCCTGAGCCAGAAAGAGCCGCCGCGATACTCGATCTCGCAGTGATGACCGGAGACGATCCGGCGCGGGTCGGGCAGCACCCAGTCGTTATCGGGCGCGCGGCCGATGGTCCCGCCGTTCACGCCGAACACGCGCGAGCGGTTCTCGCCGAGTTCGCGGTACTGGTCGCTGATGACGCGGAGCTTGATGGCCATGGTTGCGGCACCCTTGTAATATGGCCCGAACCGCACCGCAAGCGCATCGCGTCACATGCCTGCCACCCACCTCTTCAAGGTCGTCTTCCACGCCCAGGGCAAGGTGTACGAGGTCTATGCCCGCAAGGTGGGGCACGGCAGCCTGTTCGGCTTCGTCGAGGTCGAGGACCTGGTGTTCGGCGAGCGCTCCTCCGTCGTCGTGGATCCCGCGGAAGAAAAGATCAAGTCGGAGTTCGAGGGCGTGAAGCGCACCTATCTGCCGCTGCACTCGGTCATCCGCATCGACGAGGTGCGCAAGGGCGGCGTGAGCAAGGTGTCGGCCGTCGAATCCTCCAACGTCACGCCGTTCCCGTTCCCCGTCTACACGCCTGGCGAGCCCGGGCCCCGAGGCAAGTAGCACGGCCGTCCGCTCGCCGGCGGAGACTCGCTCCGGTATCATTTCGGGCCCCTGCCAGTCCGGCGGCGGCCTCCATAACATGCTCACACTCAGCGGCGCGCCCGCGGTCTCCGAATTCCGGCTCGCCAAGCTACTTGCGCTCCTCCGTGAACGCGTGACTCAGGTCACCGGTCTCGACGCGCGCTACCTTCACTTCGTCGACGTCGAGCGCGAGTCGACCGCCGAGGAACGCGGCGTGCTCGAATCGCTGCTGCGATACGGCCCGGCGGCGCCGGACTCACGACCCGACGGCGAGACCCTGCTGGTCGTGCCGCGCTTCGGGACCGTGTCACCCTGGTCGAGCAAGGCCACCGACATCGCGCACGTCTGCGGCCTTGCCGCCGTGCGCCGCATCGAGCGCGGCGTGGCCTGGTACGTGGCGAGTGCCGAGCGCCTCACCGACGCGGACTGGACCGCGATCGGTGCCCTGCTGCACGACCGCATGACGGAAAGCGTGCTGCGTGACGCGGCCGACGCGGCGGTGCTGTTCAGCCACGCGGCGCCGCAACCGTTGCGGACGGTGCCGCTGCGGGCGGGCGGTGCCAGGGCACTTGAGGAGGCCAACGCCGACCTCGGCCTCGCGCTGTCCGGCGACGAGATCGAGTACCTCGAAAAGGCGTTCCGCGAGCTCGGGCGCGACCCGACCGACATCGAGCTGATGATGTTCGCACAGGCGAACTCCGAGCACTGCCGGCACAAGATCTTCAACGCCGACTGGATCGTTGACGGCGAGCGCAGCGCGAAGTCTTTGTTCGGCATGATCCGCAACACCCACGAGCGAAACCCTCACGGCGTGCTCTCGGCTTACCGCGACAACGCCGCTGTCATCGAGGGCTGGCACGGACGGCGCTGGTTCGCGCCCGCCGGGGGCGGGGCTTACACGGCCGCGGATGAGCCCGTGGACATCCTGATGAAGGTGGAGACGCACAACCACCCGACCGCCATCTCGCCGTTCCCCGGGGCCGCCACCGGCTCGGGCGGCGAGATCCGCGACGAGGGTGCCACCGGCCGCGGCTCCAAGCCCAAGGCGGGACTCGTCGGCTTCAGCGTCTCGAACCTGCGCATCCCGGGCGCCGAGCGACCCTGGGAGCAGGACCTCGGCAAGCCCGACCGCATCGCCTCGGCGCTCGACATCATGCTCGACGGTCCGATCGGCGCCGCTTCGTTCAACAACGAGTTCGGCCGCCCCAATATCCTGGGCTACTTCCGCAGCTTCGAGCAGCGCGTCGAGTCCGCCGGCCGCTCCGCGCTGCGCGGCTACCACAAGCCGATCATGATCGCGGGTGGCATGGGCAACATCCGCCGCATGCACGTGGAGAAGGCCACCATCGTGCCGGGATCGAAGATCGTCGTGCTCGGCGGTCCGGCGATGCTGATCGGCCTCGGCGGCGGTGCGGCCTCCTCGGTCGGCGCGGGCGCGAGCGCGGCCGACCTCGACTTCGCTTCGGTGCAACGCGGCAACCCCGAGATGCAGCGCCGCGCGCAGGAAGTGATCGACGCCTGCTGGACGCTCGGCGAGGAGAACCCGGTCCTGCTGATCCACGACGTGGGCGCGGGCGGGCTCTCGAACGCCGTGCCCGAGTCGGTCGCCCAGGGATCCTGCGGCGGGCGCGTGAACCTGCGCAAGGTGCCGAGCGACGAGCCCGGCATGTCGCCGCTCGAGATATGGTGCAACGAAGCGCAGGAGCGCTACGTGCTGATCGTCGCGGCGGCACAGCTCGCCGCTTTCGGTGCGCTGTGCGAGCGCGAGCGCTGCCCGTTCGCCGTCATCGGCGAGGTGACGGACGACGGGCTCCTGCAAGTCGACGATCCACTGTTCGGCAACACGCCGGTGCAGATGCCGCTCGCGACCTTGCTCGGCAAGCCGCCGCGCATGACGCGCGACGTGCGGCGCCTGCCGCATGCCGGGGACGACTTCGACTCGGAAGGCGTCGAACTGCGCGAAGCCGTGATGCGTCTGCTGCGGCTGCCGACGGTCGCCGACAAGACCTTCCTCGTCACCATCGGCGATCGCTCGGTCGGGGGCATGATCAGCCGCGACCCGCTGGTGGGCCCTTGGCAGGTGCCGGTGAGCGATGTCGCCGTCACGACCAGCGGTTACTTCTCGAACCGCGGCGAGGCCATGGCGATGGGCGAGCGCACGCCGCTCGCGCTCATCGACTCCGCCGCCTCGGGCCGCATGGCGGTGGCCGAGGCGGTCACCAACATCGCCGCCGCCGACGTGGCGCGCATCGAGGACATCCGGCTCTCGGCCAACTGGATGGCGGCCTGCGGCGAGCCCGGCGAGGACGCGGACCTCTACGACGCGGTCCGCGCGATCGGCGAGGAACTGTGCCCGGCGCTCGGCATCGCCATCCCGGTCGGCAAGGATTCGCTGTCCATGAAGACCGCCTGGCGGGACGAGGGCGGGGACCGCAAGGTGGTCGCACCCGTGTCGCTGATCGTGTCGGCATTCGCACCGGTTCAGGACGTGCGCCGTACGCTCACGCCCGAGCTGCGCACCGACTGCGGTCCCACGCGACTCGTGCTGATCGACCTCGGCGGCGGCCTCGACCGGCTTGGCGGCTCGTGCCTTGCGCAGGTATTCGGCAAGGTTGGGCGCGAGGCGCCGGACTGCGATGATCCGCAGCGGCTGCGCGCCTTTTTCGACGCGGTGGCACGCCTGCGCGCCGATGGGCTCGCGCTCGCCTATCACGATCGTTCGGACGGCGGCCTGTTCGTGACGCTCGCCGAGATGGCGTTCGCGGGTCGCTGCGGCATCGATGTCGAGCTGCGCTCGTCTGACACCGCGGCCGTCGTCGCGGAGCTCTTCGCGGAGGAACTCGGCGCGGTGCTGCAGGTGCGCGAGGCGGACCTCGAGCGGGTCCTCGGGCGGCTGGGTGAGGCAGGCCTCGGCCCGTACGTGCGGGCGCTCGGCCGGGTCGTCGCGGAAGACCGCGTGCGCATCACGGGACCGGCGGGCGAGGTCTTCGCCGCGACGCGTACCGAGCTGCGCGCGGCGTGGTCCGAGACCAGCTTCCTCATGCAGTCGTTGCGCGACAACCCGGACTGCGCGCGCGAAGAATACGCCCGCGCCATCGACCCGGCCGACCCTGGGCTTTCGGCCAGACTGAGCTTCGACCCGGCGCAGGACGTCGCGGCGCCGTACGTGCAGACGGGCGCGCGCCCCAGGGTCGCGATCCTGCGCGAGCAGGGCGTCAACAGCCAGGTCGAGATGGCGGCGGCCTTCCATCGCGCGGGCTTTGAGGTGCACGACGTGCACATGACCGACCTCATCGCCGGGCGCCAGCGCCTCGACAACTTCCGCGGCCTCGTAGCCTGCGGCGGGTTCTCCTACGGCGACGTGCTCGGTGCGGGCGAGGGCTGGGCGAAGTCCATCCTCTTCAACGCCCAGCTGCGCGAGCAGTTCACGGCGTTCTTCGCGCGGCCGGAGACCTTCACGCTCGGCATCTGCAACGGCTGCCAGATGCTCTCGGCGCTCAAGGCGCTGGTGCCCGGTGCGGAGCACTGGCCGCGCTTCGTGCGCAATCGCTCCGAACAGTTCGAGGGACGCGTGGGACTCGTCGAGGTGCTGCCGACGCCCTCGCTGTTCTTCGCCGGCATGGCCGGCACCGTCATGCCGATCGCGGTCGCGCACGGCGAGGGACGCGCGGAGTTCGCCGACGACGCCGCATTCGCAGCCTGCGCCACGAGCGGGCTCATCAGCCTGCGCTTCGTGGACAACGGCGGCAGCCCGACCGAAACCTATCCCGCGAACCCTAACGGCTCGCCGCAGGGCATCACCGGCCTCACCAGCCGCGACGGGCGGGCCACCATCCTGATGCCGCATCCCGAGCGGGTATTCCGCAGCGTGCAGAATTCGTGGCGGCCGGCGGAGTGGGGCGAGGACGGAGGCTGGCTCAGGATGTTCCGCAACGCCCGAGTCTGGGTGGGCTAGGCCCGGAAGCGCGTCACTCCGCGCCGGCTGCCTTCCCGATCGGCCCGATCTGCCTGATCTTGTCGAGTGATTCCTCGGCGAAGAACCGCCGTACCATCATCGACTGCTGCAGCTTGCCGCGGCGCACGTAGGCTTCGTACAGCACGTCCTTGACGAGCTCGAGCAGCACGCCGGCCTCGTAGTCGCCGATGTCCGGCATCGACGGCCACGGGTCCGCGTCGCTGCCGAACATCACCTTCTTCACCGTCGCGAAGGTCTCGGCGTCGATGTCCGCCATCTCGCGCGCCTCGGTGAGCTGGTTGAAGATCCTGAGGCGGCCATTCTCGCCGAGGTCGCGGATGACCGTCTGCGCAGTGCGCCGGCACATCGAGGCGAAGGCGTTGAACTGGCTGGCCGAGAAGCAGGCGAGTGCCTCGCGGAACAGCTTTTCGGTATCCTCGGGCAGGTAGGTGAAGCTGAATTTCTCGCGCGCCCGCTCCAGCTCGACGAAGGTGTTGGCGAGCTCGACGCGACTCGCGCCGTAGATCTTCACGGCGAAGCGCAGGAAGATCGGCGCGTTGCAGGAGTCGCAGCGATAGACGAGGCCCACGTGGCTCGGTCGTGCCGCGACGAGCTCCGGGAACTGCGGGATCGACACCGCCGTGATGTGCGAGAACACCTGGCAGTGCGGGCAATTGAGCGCCAGGCTGCGCTCCTGGTCGTGGTGCAGGCGGCTGTTCGCGTCGATGTAGACGGACATGTGCAGCGTTCTGGGCGGCGTTCGTGGGCTGGCGACCAGCGAAGTGTAGCCCAAGCCCGATCGTGCGGCACAGGGCGCGCGACGAAGCGCTCAGCGAGCGGGTGAGGTGCTTTCGACGACCGGCGACTGGCCGGCGATGACCTCGAGTTCGTTGGCA
>Ga0316627_100000627_pt1 | contig 10256 bp, 9 predicted proteins | sample OWC_Aug_M2_C1_D1_FD_207653 | JGI IMG/M metagenome (GOLD analysis project Ga0316627, IMG submission 207653) | Wetland soil microbial communities from Old Woman Creek delta, Ohio, United States - OWC_Aug_M2_C1_D1_C | ecosystem: Environmental > Terrestrial > Soil > Wetlands | place: USA: Ohio...
TGCTCGTAACCGTCTTCGGCGGTGCGGAAGATCTTGAAGGCGCCGGCGCGCACGAAGTGAATCGCGTCGGCGCGCGCGCCTTCGTGGTACAGCGTCTCGCCGGCATGCAGCCGGTGCCACGACACCGACAGCGCCGGCAGCGAAGGTACGCCATCGGCCTGCGACCCCATCAGGTGCAGCAGATCGACGACCGCGGCGCGCGGGTCGGCAGCGACTTCCGCAGCGGGTAACGGGGGGAACGCAGGCGAACGGTCGTGCAGGAAGTGGACGTTCGGGCTCATGGCAACTCGCTCATGGTTAAGTCTCGTTTGCGGGACGGATCCACTTTGCCCGACGGCCGCGCCGCTGGCTATCGGAGCGGCGGCTGACTTATTGTCGGCCGCTTCCGCCGCGCGTCGGAGTGTTCCGAATGGCGATTCGGAAAATTCCCAAGCTCGGGACCGCAAGGCATTGAGTCGACTCAACACCAATGCGGCGGCAGGGCCGGAAACTGCCTGTCGGGGCGCTGGCGAGGTGCCTGCGTCCGGAGTTGCAGACACAGGAGGAAGACGATGAACGAACTGCGAGTCACCGACCCCTTTGCAATCGAGCCAATGGACGAGATGTTCCGCCAGATGCTGCGGCCCTGGCGCCAGGAACTGGCCGCGCAGGCGCCCCAGATCAAGCTGGACGTGCACGAGGACGACGCGAGCTACACGATCAAGGCCGAGGTGCCGGGCGTCGACAAGGACGCCATCGACGTGCGCATCGACGGTAACCGCGTCATGCTCAGCGCCGAGATGAAGAAGGAGCATGACGAGAAGAAGGACGGGCGCGTGCTGCGCTCCGAGCGCCAGTACGGCTACGCCAGCCGCAGCTTCACGCTGGGCTGCGAAGTCGACGAGAGCAAGTCCGAGGCCAAGTACAAGGACGGAATCCTCGAGTTGCGCCTGCCGAAGAAGGCCAAGAGCTCGTCCAGGCGCCTGCCGATCGGCTGATCGGCTTGATCTGGCGCAAGCGCGGGGGGTCGCGGCGCCGCTCCCCGTTCCCGGCTCGGGGCTAGCATGGCCTGTGCGGCGTTGCCGTGGAGGTACCGGTTCCCGAGGAGCGATTGGAATGAGCATGCCGCCGATGCCCTTCGACGCAGTGCTGAGCGCGGCCGCGCAGGCCACGTCCGAGGCCATGGTCACGATCGATGAAGGGCAGCGCATCGTCATGATCAACCCGGCGGCGCAGCGCATGTTCGGCTGCAGTGACACGCAGGTGCTGGGCATGCCGCTGTCGCGCTTCATCCCGGCCGAAGTGCGCGATGCCCATGTCGCCCATGTGCGGCGCTTCGCCGAATCCGGCAGGCTCGAAGCACGCATGGGCGAGCACGGCGTCATCCGTGCGCTGCGCGCCAACGGCGAGGTCTTTGCCGCCGGGGCATCGATTTCACGCGTCGCCGTCGCGGGCCCGTCCGGCCCGACCCACTATTTCACCGCGCTACTGCGCGACCTGAGCCACGAGAACGAGTTGCAGCAGAAGATCGACGCGCTGAACCGTCACATGCGCGCGGTCTTCGAGCTGGCGCCGGTGGCCATCTGGATCACCGACAGCGAGCACATCGTCTTTGCCAACCGCGCCTGCGCGGCGCTGTTCGGCGCCGAGTCGCGCGAGGCGCTGATCGGGCGCTCGATCTACTCGCTGCTGGCGCCTGAATCCTGCGAGGCGGTGCGCCAGACCGTCTCGCGCGCCCTGCGCGGCGAGACATCGGCGCCGACCATCAGTGAACGCATCGCCCGGCTCGACGGCGCGGTGCGCGACGTGGTCATTGCCGTCGCCGGCCTGCCCGACCACGGCCACACCGCGGTGCAGATGGTCATCACCGACATTACCGAGCGCACGCTGGAGAACCGCGACCTCGAGCGCTCGCGCCGGCAGCTGCGCAGCCTGTCGGCGAACCTGGTGCAGGCGCGCGAGGACGAGCGGAGGCGCATCGCGCGCGAACTGCACGACGAACTGGGCCAGCGGCTGACGGCGTTGAAGATGGAGCTGTCCGGCCTGGACGGCGATGGCCCGGGCAGGCCCCGCATCGACGCGATGCTGGAGATGATCGACGACACCGTTGCCACGGTGCGGCGCATCGCCACCGAACTGCGGCCGCTGATGCTCGACGACCTGGGCCTGAACGCGGCCATCGAATGGCTGGCCGACGGCTGGGCGCGGCGCATGGGCGTGAAGGTGAGCTTGCAGCTGGACGCGGCCGACCCGGAGGTCGACGATGCCGCGCGCATTGCGCTGTACCGCATGGTGCAGGAGGCGCTGACCAACGTCGCCCGCCATGCCCGCGCCAGCGAGGTCTGCATCGAACTGCAGCACGGCGGCGGCGAACTGCGGCTGACGGTGACGGACAACGGCGCCGGCTTCGACGAAGCCGCGGCGTTCCGCGAAGGCTCGCACGGCCTGATGGGCATTCGCGAACGCGCCCACATGCTGGGCGGCACGCTGGCCGTAGGCAATTCGCCGCAAGGCGGCGCTCGTGTCAGCGTGCGCCTGCCGCTGCGCGCTGCGACCGTGCCGGCCAAGGAGTGGCGCGGCCTGAGCGAACCGCCGGCCCCGCCCCGCCGCCATCATCGACCCACCAAGGGCACGCCATGATGCCGGCCGAAGCCACCGACCGCCCCGGCCTGCTGCTGGTCGATGACCACACCATCGTGCGCGAAGGGCTGCGCCGCATCCTCGAGGCGGTGGCCGACCGCTGGCAGATCAGCGAAGCCGGCAGCGGCTTCCAGGCGCTGGAGTGCCTGCGCCGCCAGCGCTTCGGCATGGCCATCGTCGACCTGTCGATGCCGGGCATGAGCGGCCTGGAGCTGATCAAGCGCATCCGCACCGAGTACCCCGAGGTGAAGGTGCTGGTGCTGAGCATGCACGCCGAGGAACAGTACGCGCTGCGCGCGTTCCGCGCCGGGGCCAACGGCTACGTCACCAAGGACACCGCCTCGGCCGAGCTGGTGGCCGCCGTCGGCAAGGTGGCCTCGGGCGGCGCCTACGTCACGGCCAGCCTGGCCGAGCGCGTGGTGCAGCAATTGAGCGGCGCGCAGGCCGCGCCGCATGCGCAACTGTCCGATCGCGAGCTCGAGGTGCTGCAGCGCATCGTCGCCGGCCAGCGGCCGACCGAGATCGCCGAAGCGCTGCACCTGTCGGTGAAGACGGTGAGCACGCACAAGACGCGCATCCTGGACAAGCTGCAGTTGCCCAACACCGCGGCGCTGATCCGCTACGGGCTGGAACACCAGCTCGACAAGCCCGAGGATTCGGGCTTCGAACGCGCCTGAGCCGGCCGGGGTCAGCCGCGCAGCACGCACTTGTCGTACAGGTCGAGCAGCCGGTGCTTCGGGTCGTAGCGGGCCTTGAGCCGGTCGTAGGCGGGCCGACCGTAGGCGCGATCGAACTCGTCGCGGCTGAAGTAGCTGTCGGAGTAGAGCGACTTGATGCCGCCCAGCGCCATCACCTGGCGTTCGACCCGTCGATTGAACTCGCCGGGCGGCCGCGGCAGCGGCGAGTCGATCACGCCCCAGAACCCGAAATTCAGGTACGGCGTGTGCGCCTGCAGCGGGTACAGCGGGTAACGCTGCCCGTCATCGGTGGCGCGGATCGGGCACACCCAGATCGGCAGGATCCCGATCTCGCGCAGCAGGAAGCGCAGGAACTCCTCCGCACGCACCAGCGGAATGTCCACGTCCTGGATCACCGACTCGACGCCGCGCCCGCGCCATTGCGCCCAGTGCCGCGTCAGGCCCAGACGCGCGTTCCAGCGCATCCAGCGCGCGTAGGTGCGCGAGTTCAGCCGCTGCCGCCCGATCAGCCGGCGCAGCAGTGGTTGCTGCGCGCCGAACTGCCTGGAGCACCAGAACCAGTCGGTGTCCCAGCGCCACAGGTAGTCGCGCGTGCGCAGCAGGTCGGTCTCGCGTTCCAGCAGCGACCGGTAGTAGATCTTCTCGTATGAGTAGTCGCTGTGCCACGGCGCGTCGTCGACGAAACGCGCGACGCTGAGCACCTGCCGGTCGGCATCGAACACCACCCCGTCGACGAAGTCGGCATCGCCGTGGAACTGCTGCGCCAGCGCGCCGAAATAGGCCTGCGGATGCTGGTGGCGCTGGTGCTGCACCTGCACGTAAGGCTTGACCGGCAGCGCGCCCAGGCGCAGCTTCAACGCATAGCCGAGCGTGCCGTAGGAATTGGCAAAGCCGTAGAACAGATCGCGCTGCTCGTTGTCCGGCGTGCAATGCAGCAGCTCGCCGTCGGCCAGCAGCACATCGATGGCGAGCACGGTGTCGTGCACCAGGCCCTGGCGGAACGAGGTGGCCTCGATGCCGACGCCGGCCACCGCGCCGGCCACGGTGATGCCCTTCAGCTGCGGCACCACGGCCGGCATCAGGCCATGCGGCAGCAGTGCATCGACCAGCGCCTCGTAGCTGCACAGCCCCTCCACGTCGACCCAGCCAGCGTCGGCATCGATCTGCAGCACGTGGCAGAAGTCGCGCAGGTCGAGCCGGCGCTTCGGCGGCTCCTGCCGGTCGCGGAACAGGTTGGAGCTGACCTTGGCCAGGCCCAGCGGCACGCCCGGCTCGCCGGCATCGCGCAACTGCTCGCGCAATGCCTGCACCCGCCGCGCGTGCTTCGCGGGCTCAGCGGCCGCCGTCGACGGCGCGTTCATACAGGTGGGCGCGGCTCATCGGGTAGCTGTCTTGCGTGAGCTTGCCCTTGCTGAAGACGATCTGGAAGAGGTGCGTGTAGCCGGCCGGCGAACGGAACATTTCCGCGCAGCCCACCAGGTAGCTGCGCCAGATGCGGCAAAAGCGCTCGTCGAAGCGCTGCGGGTCCAGCGCCTGGATGTCGGGCCAGCGGCGCTCGAAGCGCTCGGCCCAGGCGTCCAGTGTCAGCGCGTAGTGGCGACGCAGGTTCTCGATGTCGATCACCTCCAGGTCGCAGCGCTCCATCTCGACCAGCGTGTCGGCCAGACTGGGAATCCAGCCGCCGGGAAAGACATGCTTGCGGATGAACAGCTCGGTGTCGTAGCGGCCGACATGGCCGATGAAATGCAGCATGCCCAGGCCGCCGGGCTTCAGGCAGGCGGCATGCGCGGCAATGACCTCGGCCAGCTGGTCGCGCCCGGCGTGTTCGAGCACACCGATCGACACCACCTTGTCGTAGGGGCCGCCGGGTTCGCGGAAATCGGCTTGGCGCACCTGCAGCGCGTCGTCCAGCCCGCGCCGGCCGATCTCGGCCTGCAGCCATTGCACCTGCTCGGGGGTGGTGTTGATTCCGGTGCCCAGCGCGCCGAGCGTCTCGTGGGCGCGCAGCATGAAACCGCCGAAGCCGCAGCCGATGTCGACGAAGCGTTCGCCGGGCGCCAGCCGGATCTTGCGGCAGACATGGTCGATCTTGTTGCGCTGCGCCTGCTCGAGCGTGCGCGTGCCTTCGCTCCAGTAGGCGCAGGTGTACATCAGCAGCGGGTCGTCGAGCCACAGCTTGTAGAACTCGGTGCCCAGGCCGTAGTGGGCGCGTGCGTTGGCCTGGGCCTGTGCGGCGCTGCGGTTGGAATGGCGCAGTTCGTGCAGGTTGTTCTCGACCTTGTCGACCGGATTGAAGCGCGGGTCGATGTCGGCCATCAAGCCGGTGGCGAAGGCGGCGCCGAGGTCGCCGTCGACGTCGACCTGCTGGTCGAAGTACGACTCCAGCAGGCCAATGTGGCCACGCGTCATCGTCGCCAGCAAGGCCGCGTCGCTGTGGAACACCAGCGTGAAGGCCGGCGGACCTTGACCGCTGCCGTACAGGCTGCCGTCGGGCAGGGCCAGCGCGAAGGGCGAGGCCGAGCGCGCGCCCAGCGCGTCGATCAGCTTCTGCACGAAGGGGCGCAGCAACCCGACCTGCAGTTCGCTCACGCCGGCCATCGTCATGCCCGGCGGCTAGCGCACCAGCAGCACAGGCACCTTGGCCTGGTGCACCACGCGTTGCGCCACCGAACCCAGCAGTAGGCTGCCCACCACCCCGCGGCCGTGCGTGCCCATGACGATCTGGTCGACACCGCGCTCGTCGGCCACGCGCAGGATCTCCTGCGCCGTCAGGCCCACCGCCGACTGCGTCAGGACATTCTGCAGCCCGCTGGCGCGGGCCATCGCCTCGGCCTCGGCGAGCAGCTGTTCCTGGTGCTGGCGCTGCGCGCGCTCGACCGCCTCGATGTCGAAAGGCGGCAGCTCGCCATAGAAGACCATGGCGTCGGCGACGTTCAGCAACACCACCTCCACTGCCGGCATGGCGCGGGCCAACCGGGCCGCAGCCTCGATGGCGTGGCGCGCATGCTCTGAACCGTCCACGGCAATCAGCATCTTCATCGTTCGATCTCCGGTCGGGTGAAAGCGCTCAGCCGGCCCCGGGCGGGCCGGGCCGGGCGCGAGCGGCTGCATCCAGCGCCGCGATGACTTCGTCGTCCTCGACCTGCGGGAAGCGCAGGTAGTGCTCGCCGACGGCGAAGAACGGATACGGCGTCTCCAGGCAGACCACCTGGTCCACCTCGCCGCGCAGCTGCTCGAGCGTGTCCCGCGGCGCCACCGGCACGGCCAGCACCAGCGCGGCCGGCCGGCGTCGACGCAAGGCCTTCAACGCGGCGCGCATCGTCGTGCCGGTGGCCATGCCGTCGTCGACGACGATCACCGTGCTGCCCTGCACCGACGCCGCCGGCCGGCCGCTCAGGTAGGCCTGGCGCTGGCGTGCGATCTCGCGCAACTGCAGCGTCGCCTGCGCTTCGATGTATTCGGTGTGCGTGCCCAGGCCGCGCTGCACCGACGCATCGACGACGATGTCCGGTGGGTCGCCTTCGACCACCGCGGCCAGCGCCAGCTCGGGCTGCCACGGTGCGCCGATCTTGCGCACCAGCAGCAGATCCAGAGGTGCCTGCAGGGCCTGCGCGACCTCGGCGCCGACCGGCACGCCGCCGCGCGGCAGCGCCAGCACGATCAACGGCGGCTGCAGCCCCAGCGCGTGCAGGCGCTGGCCGAGCAGCCGCCCGGCGGCGGCACGGTCGGCGAAGCGCGTGCTCACTGGATGACCCTCCGCACGGCGTGCTCCGGGATTTGGGCTTGGGGTCGGCCCGGCGCGCTCATGCGGCACCCGGCCGATGGCCCAGATGGGTTGCGAACCAGGCCGCGGCCAGCGCCGCCACGCTGCCCAGCGCGCCAGGCTCCTCGAACAGATGCGTGGCACTGGGCACCACCTCGAGTCGCTTGTTGCACTGCAGTTCGCGCAGCGCCTGGCGGTTCAGCGCCAGCACCTCGCGATCGGCGCCGCCGACAATCAGCAGCGTCGGCGCCAGCACCCGGGGCAGGCAGTGTGCCGCCAGGTCGGGCCGGCCCCCGCGCGACACCACCGCGGCCACGCTGCCGGGGCGCTGCGCCGCGGCGCACAGCGCCGCCGCCGCGCCGGTGCTGGCGCCGAACAGGCCGACGCTCATGCCGGCCAGCACGGACTGGCCGGCGGCCCAGTCCAGCGCCTGCTGCACCCGCTCGCTCAGCAGGCCGATGTCGAAGACCTTGCGCCGGTCGGCCGCCTCGTCGTCGTCGAGCAGGTCGAACAGCAGCGTCGACAGCTGGTGCTGCTGCAGCACCTCGGCCACCCAGCGGTTGCGGCTGCTCAGCCGGCTGCTGCCGCTGCCATGGGCAAACAGCACCAGTGCGCGCGACTGAGCCGGGATGTCCAGATCGCCAGGCAGCGAACGCGAGCCGATGCGCACCTGCTGGCTGCGCAAGGGCGCCACCGCCGGCGGCCGCAGGCTGGACATCGCGAAGGCATCGGGCATGGCGGGCGCTCGCGGGCCTCAGAATTCCGGCGCTGCACCGCCCGGCAACTGGACCGCCCCCTGGGGCGGCGCGCTGGCGATCAGGCAGTCCGTGGTCAGGATCAGGCCGGCGATCGAGCCGGCGTTCTGCAGCGCCAGCCGCGTGACCTTGGCCGGGTCGATCACGCCCATCTGCAGCAGGTCGCCGTACTCGCGCGTGGCGGCGTTGTAGCCATAGGCCGCCGTCGGCGCTTCGTCGACGCGGTGCAGCACCACCGAGGGTTCGTCGCCGGCGTTGGCGACGATGCGGCGCAGCGGCTCTTCGAGCGCGCGTTGCACGATGCGCAGCCCGCAATCATGGTCCAGCGACGGGCCTTTCAACGCGTCGAGCACATGGCGCGCGCGCAGCAGCGCCACGGCGCCGCCGGGCACGATGCCTTCCTCGACCGCCGCGCGCGTGGCGTGCAGTGCGTCCTCGACGCGGATCTTGCGTTCCTTCAGCTCGGTCTCGGTGGCGGCCCCGACCTTGATCAGCGCCACGCCGCCCGACAGCTTGGCAGCGCGTTCTTCGAGCTTTTCGCGGTCGTAGTCGCTGGTCGCTGCCGCGCGCTCCTTGCGGATGGCGGCAATGCGCTCGGCGATCGCCTTGGCATCGCCGGCACCGCCGATCAACGTGGTGTGGTCCTTGTCGACCTCGATGCGGCGCGCGCGGCCCATGTCGGCCAGCGTCGCCTTGGCCAGCGCCAGGCCGGTCTCCTCGCTGACCACGCGGCCGCCGGTCAGCACCGCGATGTCCTGCAGCATGGCCTTGCGCCGGTCGCCGAAGGCAGGCGCCTTGACCGCGCAGGTCTTCAACGTGCCGCGCATGGTGTTGATGACCAGCGTGGCCAGCGCCTCGCTGTCGATGTCCTCGGCGATCACCAGCAGCGGCCGACCGGCCTTGACCACCTGCTCCAGCAGCGGCAACAGGTCCTGAAGTGATGACAGCTTCTGCTCGCACAGCAGGATGGCCACGTCCTCCAGCACCACGCTCTGGCGCTCTGGATTGTTGATGAAGTACGGCGACAGGAATCCATGATCGAACTGCAGGCCCTCGACCACCTCCAGCTCGCTGGCGAGTGCCGAGCCGTCCTCGATCGAGATGGCGCCTTCGCGGCCGACCTTGTCGATGGCCTGCGCCAGCAACTCGCCGATCGAACGGTCGTTGTTGGCCGAGATCGAGGCCACGTGCGCGATCTCCTGCGAGCTGGTGCACGGCCGCGCGATGCGCTTCAGCTCGGCCACCACCGCCTCGATGGCCTGCTCCATGCCGCGCTTCAGGTCCATCGGGTTCATGCCGCCGGCCAGGTAGCGCAGGCCCTCATGGATCATGGCGTGGGCCAGCACCGTCGCGGTGGTGGTGCCGTCGCCGGCCATCTCGCTGGTGCGCGCCGCCACCTCGCGCAGCAGCTGGGCGCCCATGTTCTCGAAGGCGTCGGGCAGCTCGATGGCCTTGGCCACCAGCACGCCGGAGTTGACGATCTGCGGCGCGCCGAAGTCGCGCTGCAGGATGACGGTGCGGCCGCGCGGGCCCAAGGTCACGCTCACCGCCTTGGCCAGGGTATCGACGCCGCGGCGGATCCTTTCGCGCGCGTCGTCGCCGAAGCTCAACTGCCTTGCTGCCATGCGTGGCCACCTCCTGATCGACAGGCCCGATCCTGCAACCGCACGAATTCGCGGCATTGAGTCTGCTCAAGACGCGGGCGAATGGGCCGTCGCGGCCGGACTTGAGCCGGCGCAATAGCGCACGGCGCGTTGCGGCCGAAGATGGATCGACGCACTTGCCGTTACGCCGATGTCGAATCCGCTGCCGATGGATCCCTGGTTGTGGTCGCGCACGCTGGGTGAGACTTATGCGGCCGGGCTCGACCCGGCAGGCACGGCGTTGCGCCAGCGCGAATCGCGGCTCACGGCGCTGCTCGCTTCGGCATTCGAGTATTCGCCGTTCTACGCCAGGCGCCGCCCGCGCCCGGGCGGTGGCCTGCCGCGGCTGGAGCAGCTGGCGCCGGTGGAGAAGGCCGAGCTGATGCAGCACTTCGACGACTGGGCCACCGACCGGCAGATCCGCCGTGCCGGCGTCGACGCCTTCCTGCGCGAACCCGACAGCCTCGGCGACGCCTATCTGGGCCGCTACCTGGTGTGGACCAGTTCCGGCACCACCGGCGAGCCCGGCATCTTCGTACAGGACGAGCAAAGCCTGGCGGCCTTCGACGCGCTGGACATGCTGCGCCTGCACGGCGGCCCCACGCTCGCGTTGCCGTGGCCGGCCTGGAGAGGCCTGCAGCGTTTTGCCTTCGTCGCCGCCACCGGCGGGCACTTTGCCGGTGCCGCCAGCATCGAACGGCTGCAGCGCGCGGCCGCCGCCGCGCCGCTGATGCCTTGGCTGAAGCCGACGATGCAGACCTTCTCGGTGCAGCAGCCG
>Ga0316627_100000629_pt1 | contig 10223 bp, 6 predicted proteins | sample OWC_Aug_M2_C1_D1_FD_207653 | JGI IMG/M metagenome (GOLD analysis project Ga0316627, IMG submission 207653) | Wetland soil microbial communities from Old Woman Creek delta, Ohio, United States - OWC_Aug_M2_C1_D1_C | ecosystem: Environmental > Terrestrial > Soil > Wetlands | place: USA: Ohio...
CGCGGCGGCGCGGGAGGCGCTGAAGCGGCAGATCTGCTCGCCCGTCCGGTGGGTCGAGACGGTGCGTCACCTCGCCGCGACCGTCCCCGCGGCGGTCGAGTGCGGCCCCGGGACGGTCCTCTCGGGCCTCGCGAAGCGGATCGCCCGCGACTGGCCCGTCTCGGCGACGTCCGACACGGCGGGACTCGCGAAGCTCCTTCCCGTCTGAGCGGAAGGCGGCCCTAGCCCCGGACGACGACGATCTTCGGCGCGGCCCCCGGCCGGTAGCCCCGCGCCTCCCGGACCTCGGCGTCCGGGTGGAAGCGGCGGATCAGGTCGACGTCCCCGGGCCGCTCCGGCTGGACGACGAGAACGGCCGGAAGCCGGCGGAGCGGCAGGGCGGGGGAAAGGTCCCGGAGCTCGGAGATCCGGAGATCCCAGACGAGCGGCAGGAGAACCGCCACGCTCTCCGTCCGATGCCCGGGAGAGAGGCTCCAGTCGTGGTGCTCCGTTACCACGAGGTAGCGGTCGAACCCGGGGCCGAGCCCGCGCAGCTCGAGCCCCACCGCCGTCATCTCGAAGATCTCGTTCGCTTCGATCAGCCCCTCCTGGAGCCGCGCGTACCGATAGAGGTTGACCGCGGGAGAGAGGAAGAGGACAAGGAGCGCGAAGGCGGCCGACAGCGCCCGGCGTTTCAGGGAGAAGCGGCGCTCGAGGGCGTCGAGGCCGGCGTCGGCCGCCCCCGCCATCAGGACGACCGCCGGAGGGTACGACGGCATGATCCGGCTGTAACAGAGGTAGTTGATGAAGGCCCCTCCGACGAGGACGACGAGAGCGATCGTCAGGAGGAGGAGGACCTCGACGGCGCTCCGCCGCTTCAGCGCGAGGAAGATGCCGGCGGCGAGAAGAAGAGCCTCGAACGGGTTGCAGCCCGGCGACAACGCCCCGTTCTCGTAGGCGCCATTGTCCTCGGTGATGAAGAACCATCCGGCCGCGTCGGCGAGCGGCCGGCCCAGCGACTGGACGAAGCGGTCGGCGTGGAACCCCTCCGACGGCTTCCAGACGGTGATGGAGTTCTCGACGCGAGGGAAGAGCGTCGCCTCGTCCGACCGGAAGAGGGGGACGAGAGGGGCCAGCCAGATCCAGATCGTCAACGCCATGAGAGCGGGCCCCGTCCACTCGCGGAGGGTCCGCCGGCGGCGGAGGATCGCCTCGCCAATCAGGAGAAGAACGCAGGCGACGAGGCCGGCCCGCGCTCCGGGCCACTGGTAGAGGGCGAAGCCTCCCGCCATCCCGGCCGCCACCCACCTCCCCGGGCGGTCGCCCGAGCGCGCCCAGACGAAGAGCGCCAGCGTGACGGCGACGCCCGTGGCGGCCTCGATCGAGGTGTTGAGGCGGCCGAAGTGAAGCCACGGGCTTCCGCCCGCGAGCAGGAGGCCGGCCAGAAGGCCGGTCCTCCGGCCGCGCCATTCGCGCCCGAGGAACCAGACGGCCCAGATCCCGGCGAGTGCCGGAAGGAAGCCGCCGAGGCGGATCCCGAGGGCGCCATCACCCCCGAGCAGCCATCCGAGCGCGAGGGGGAGCGAGCCGGCGACCGGAAACTTCATGTAGCCGTTCGCCCAGATGTCGGGACAGTTCCCCTGGAGGACGTCGAGGGCGGAGAGGGCGAAGTAGATGTAGTCGAAGTGCGTCTTCAGGGGCCATTCGCCGATCCGCCAGCCGATCGTCGCGGCCCCGACGGCGAGGGGAAGGAGGACGTCCCATCGTCCGGGTTTCTTCGCGGCTTCCGACCGCCGCTCCAACCCGAGCGAGGCGAGAAGAACGAGCAGAAGGAGAAAGAGGCCGAGCGAATCGGCGTACGTTCCGGGACGGCTCCGGAGTGAGACGAGAAGGGCGCTCCCCGCCGCGGTCGCGGCGGCGACGAGGGCGACGATCCGGGCGCGTTTCCGGGGATCGGGCCGGACCCGGAGCGCGGCCCCGACGGCGAGGGCGAGGAGGACGGCCACGCCGGACCAGAGGAGGAAGCGCGGCCAGTCGAAGGGAGGGAGCGAACCGGGGCGGGGCCGGTCGTCGGGCCAGACCGCGTCCTTCCGCCAGGCGTAGGCGACGGCAAATCCGCCTCCCGCCGGTGCCGGCGCAACGGCCCGCGGCTCGTACGAGAGGCCGAACCGGGCGACGGGGCCCGGCGGCGCGCCTCCGCCGAGGCGAAGACCTTCCGACACGTAGACCAGCCCCCCGGCCGGCGCCGGGGCGATGAAACTCGGGATCCGGTTCGGCTCGAAGAGGCTCCACCTGGTCCGTCCGAGAACGTACGCCTCGTCCCCCTCCAGCCGGACCCGGTAGACCTCCTGCCAGCTCGGATCCCAGAGGAGCGCTTCTCCCGCCCCTGGCCCGGGCGAGAGGCCGCGCGGGAGCCTCTTCGATCCCGGCTCGAGCGGCAGGAGGAGGGGCCGGGGGGGCTCGCCGCGGGGGGAAATGCGGTAGAGAGGCGGAATCGCGTCCTTGACGAGGACGAGCGTCGAGCCGTCGGCGAGGCGGACCGCGCCCGTCACCTCCCGTCCCGTGACGGGACTCCCGGCGCTCCAGACGATCCGTCCGTCGCGGGCCACCTCGAGCGCGCCGTCCCGTCCGGCCGTGACGAGAAAGCGGTCCTCTCCGAGGGGCCAGGCCCGTTCGGGCGAGGGGCCGCCGGCGGGCGATCGCCAGCTCCAGAGGGTCTTTCCCTCCCCGTCGATCTCGACGAGCGCCCGCGTCCCGGCGTCGACGACGACGAGCCGCCCCGGCCCGGACGGAGCGACGTGGGAGACGTCGGCGAACCCGCCGTAGGCGCGGAGCGCCGTCCCGTCGGCCGCCATCAGGGCGAGGCGCCCTTTGACGGGGGCCGGCGCGAGGTAGGCCGAGCCCGGCAGGAGGGTGGCGACGACGAGAATCGGGCTGAGGAGCACCACCTGATATCTTCACACGCCGACATCTCGCGGAGGTCCGTCCATGCCCGTCTCCATTGCCCTCGACGGAAAGATCGCGCTCGTCACCGGCGGCTCGCAGGGGATCGGCGAGGCGATCGCGAAGCGGCTCGCGGCCGCGGGCGCCCATGTCGCCGTGGCGGCGCGGAACGAGGAGAAGGCGCGTGCCGTGGCCGGGGCGATTGCGGCGGCGGGGGGCTCGTCGGAGGCCGTCGCGATGGACGTGGCCGACCCGGTCTCCGTCTCGGCCGGGATGAAAGGGCTCGTCGAGAGACACGGACGGGTCGACATCGTCGTCAACAACGCGGGGGTCACCGAGGACGGCCTGATCCTCCGGATGGGGAAGGAGGCCTGGGACCGGGTCGTCGCGACCGATCTGACCGGCGTCTTCCTCGTCTCGCAGGAGGCGGCGAAGGCGATGGTCCGGAAGAAGGTCGCCGGCCGGATCATCAACATCACCTCGGTCGTCGGCCTGATGGGGAACGCGGGCCAGACGAACTACGCCGCGGCCAAGGCGGGGGTCGTCGGCTTCACGAAGGCGCTCGCGCGGGAGATCGGCTCGAGGGGGATCACGGTGAACGCGATCGCCCCGGGCTACATCGAGACGGCGATGACGGACACGCTCTCGGCCGAGTCGAAGGAGGCGCTGAACCGCCAGATCGTCCTCGGCCGGCTCGGCACGGGCGAGGACGTGGCGGGGGCCGTCCTCTACCTCGCCTCGGACCTCGCCGCGTACGTCACGGGTACATGCCTCAATGTGAGCGGCGGCCTCTACATCGGGTAGACTCGCCGCCTGACTGGTGAATACGCCGGAGGTCGCGGCCGGAAAGCGGGCCGCCGTCCCCCGATCCGAAGCGGAGGAGTCTGATGTCGAATTCGGTCGAAGAAAAGGTCAAGAGCATCATCGTGGAGCAGCTGGGAGTCCAGGCCGAGGAGGTCAAGCCCGAGGCCGCCTTCGTCGATGATCTCGGCGCCGATTCCCTCGACACCGTCGAGCTCGTGATGGCGTTCGAGGAGGCGTTCGGCATCGAGATCCCGGACGAGGACGCCGAGAAGATCCAGAAGGTCAAGGACGCGATCGCCTACATCGAGGGGAAGGCGAAGCCGGCCTGAGCCGCCCGCCCCGACGATGACCGCCCCTCTCCTCGACGGCCGGGGGCGCCGCCGTGTCGCCGTCACGGGCGTCGGCCTCGTCACCCCGGTCGGCCTGACGACCCGGGAGACCTGGGAGAGCCTCCTCGCCGGCCGCCCGGGAATCGGCCCCATCACCCGCTTCGACGCCAGCGACTACGCCTGCCGGATCGCGGGCGAGGTGAAGGGCTTCTCGCCCGAGCGGTTCCTCGAGAAGAAGGAGGTCAAGAAGTTCGACACCTTCATCCACTACGCCGTGGCGGCCGCGAAGGAAGCGCTCTCCGATTCCGGCGTCGGGATCGATGAGTCGAACGCCGAGCGGGTCGGGGTCTCCATCGGGTCCGGCATCGGCGGCCTGCCGCTCATCGAGGAGATGCACAAGACGCTCCTCGAGAAGGGACCCCGCCGGATCAGCCCCTTCTTCATCCCGGGCCTCATCGTCAACATGTCGTCGGGGCTGATCTCGATCCTGACGGGGGCCAAGGGGCCCAACACGGCCGTCGCGACGGCCTGCGCGACCTCGGCGCACGCGATCGGCGACGCGGCCAACGTCATCCGCCGGGGCGAGGCGGACGTGATGATCGCCGGCGGGACGGAGTCCGTCGTCGTGCCGCTCGCCATCGGGGGGTTCGCCGCGATGCGGGCCCTCTCGACGCGCAACGACGACCCGGCCGCCGCCTCGCGCCCCTGGGACCGGGACCGCGACGGGTTCGTCCTCGGCGAAGGAGCCGGAATCCTCGTCCTCGAGGAGCTGGGGCAGGCCGTGGCGCGCGGAGCCGCGATCTACGCGGAGCTGGCGGGCTACGGGATGTCCGGCGACGCCTACCACATCTCGGCTCCGTCGGACGACGGGGACGGGCCGTACCGCGTCATGCGGAACACGCTCGCCGACGCCGGCCTCCCGCCCGATTCGGTCGACTACGTGAACGCCCACGGCACCTCGACGCCGCACGGCGACCGGATCGAGACGATCGCCCTGAAGCGGGCCTTCGGCGACCACGCCCGGAAGCTGGCCGTCTCCTCCACGAAGTCGATGACCGGTCACCTCCTCGGAGCCGCCGGCGGACTCGAGGCGGGGATCACGGCCCTCACCGTCCGACACGGCGTCGTGCCGCCGACGATCAACTACTCGACGCCGGACCCCGAGTGCGACCTCGACTACACGCCGAACGTCGCGCGCGAGCGGACCGTGAACGTCGCAATCACGAACTCGTTCGGCTTCGGGGGCACGAACGCGTGCCTCCTCCTGAAGAAGGTCTGACCGGAACCCGGGCCGGGCGCATCCGCGCGCGGCTCCGGGGATTCCTTCTCGTCGCGCTCGCGGCGCAGATCGCCATCCTCGTCGCCCAGGAGGCGGGCTTCTTCCGGCAGCTCCTTGCCGTCCCGTCGCGCCTCGGCGCGGCCGGCTCCTCGCCTCCGGGCAGCTCGGTGCCCCTCCTCCTCGGGGTGCTGGCGGTTTCGCACCTCTGGGCGCGCCGCTTCGGGAGCGGCTCCTTCGCCGGGCGCCTCGGCGCAGCCGGCCTCGCGCAGATGGCCCTTCTCGGTCTCGTCGCGGTCGGCGCCGCCCTCGCCACGGGCCGCTTCGTCCCGGCGGCAGCTGTGGCGGCACTCGCCCTTTCGGCGCTGGCGGCGATCGCGGCCGGACGCGGAGTCGGGGCGCCCGCGCCCGCCCCGCTCCGTCGCTCCCTCTGGGACGCGCTTTCCGCCGTCGTCGTCGCGACCCTCATCGTGCCGGCGTTCTTTCCCTACATTCACTTCGACGCCAGGACGATCTGGGCCTGCCGCGCGTTCGGGATGCCGTCCGGGTTCTTCGAAGCCCTGGCGGCCTGCTGGCAGCCGAACTACCCGCCGCTCTTCTCGGCCCTCCTCGCGCTCGGCGTCTCCGATCCGCTCTTCGAGGGGCGTCTCTCGTCCTTTCTCATGGTCGTCTTCTTCGCTCTGTTTCTCCGGGACCGCCTCGAACGGATCTGGCCGGAAGGGGCGGCGCCGGCCCTTCTCTTCGTCCTTGCGACCGTTCACGTCTGGCAGGGCGCGGCCATGTACTACGCGAACGTGTCGCTGATGGCCTTCCTGTCCGGAGGGCTTCTCCTCGCTCTCGGTCTTCCGGCGGGAGGGCGCGCTGCGGCAGTCTCCGGGACCGACCGCCTCTGGGGGGCTCTCTGCCTCGCCGCTGCGGTCCTCGTCCGGCCGGACGGGGTCTACTATCTCGCGGCGGCCTCGCTGGCCCTGATTCTCGCGCGCCTTCCGGGCGGCCCGCGCCTCCCTCTTCTCCCGATCGCGGCGGCGGCGGCCGCCGCCGGAGCGTGGCTCCTCCGGCCGGGCTGGCTCAAGTCGATGGGGAGCTTTCTCGAGAGCTCCTCGGACGGCTGGCGCGGTCTCGCCCCGGGTCCCGTACAGGCCGCCGGCGTCGTCCTCTCGGAGTTCGCCTCCTCGTGGCAGGGGCAGTGGCTCTCGCACAAGGGGCTGGGGGCGACCCTCTACGTCGTCGTCGCCGCGGCGCTCGCCGACCTCGCGCTCGGCTACCGGGAGCGGCCGGGCAGCCCGGCCGCCGAGGCGGAGAAGCGCCTTTACGGTCTCGTGACGCTCGCCGGACTCGCGTCGGTCGTCGTCTGCTTCGCCGTCTTCCCGTTCGTGACCGACCCGGTGGCGGCGGTCCAGCCCTACGAGTACACGGATTACCGCCTCTGCTACCGGAACTTCGTTCGCGTCGGCCTCGGACGGATGACGATCCACCTCCTGCCGTTCTTCGTCCTCTACGTCCTCACCGTCCTGAAGCCCCCGGCCGCTTCCGAGGCCGCTGCTAACATGAAATGACCCGACGGGAGAGACGATGACGAAACGCACCGCGCTCGCCGCCCTCGTCCTGGCGTCGGTTGCGGCCGTGGTCGCCGTCGAGACGCGGTCGGTCCGCCTTCGGGCCGGCTTCGTCGGCCGGGAGAAGGACCGGATCGCGGGACTCGTCTCGGCCGCGCGGATCGACGAGCAGACGGCCCTCCTTTCGCGGAAGCCGCACCGCGCCGGGACCCCCGCGAACGCCGAGGTGGCCGGGCTCGTCGGGGACCGGCTCCAGAGGGTCGGCCTCAAGGTCTGGAACACGCCGTGGGAGGTGGAGCTCTACGAGCCGATCGCGGCGCGCCTCTCCCTCGTGGGGGCCGCGTCGCCGCCGGCCTATGACCTCGCAGAGGAGGGGGACGGCGACCCCGCGGGACTCGCCTTCTCGCCCGACGCGGACCTCGCGGCCACCGTCGTCTACGCGAACTACGGCGCCCGCGCCGACTACGACCTCCTTCGGAGGAACGGGATCTCCGTGAAGGGAAAGGTGGTCCTCGTCCGCGCGCAGGGGATCTGCCGCGGGATGAAGGCCGGGATCGCGGCCGGAGAGGGGGCGGCCGGCCTCCTCCTCTTCCCGGAACCACGCGACCAGGGGTTCGCCAAGCCGGCCTTTCCGGACGGGCCGAACGTTCCGCGGTGGGCGATTCCGCGCGGGACGCTCCTCCGGTACGACCTCTATCCCGGCGATCCCGCCTCCGCCAGGGCGAGAGGCATCTCGACACGGCCGACGGTGCCGGCGCTCGGCGTGTCGCAGGCCGTCGCCGAGGACCTTCTCTCCCGGATGCGCGGCGACGCGGTCCCCGACGACTGGAAAGGATGGCTGAAGGCCCCCTACGTCCTCGCCAGGGACGGGCCGAGAGTCCGGCTCACGGTGAAGGGACAGGTCGTCACGGGGACGATCCGGAACCTGTACGCGATCCTCCCGGGAGCCAGCGGCGACGCGAAGCCGGTGATGGTCGGCAACCACTACGACGCGTGGGAGCGCGGGGCCGTCGATCCCGGCTCGGGAACGGCCGTCGTCCTCGAGGCCGCCGAGGCGCTGGCCCGGCTCCGGGACCGGGGCTGGCAGCCCGAGCGGACGATCCTCTTCTCCTTCTGGGACGGTGAGGAAGCGGGGATGTACGGCTCGACGAAATGGGTCGAGCAGACGCAGCGGGAGCAGTTCGGGGGGCTTGCCGCCTACGTCAACGTCGACTCGGCCGTCCGCGCGGACGACTTCGTCGGGAACGTCGTTCCGGGCCTCCGCGCGGCGCTCGACGAGGTCCTCGCCGCGGTCCCCGACCCCGCGGTCGGCCGGAGCGTGGCCTCGCTCCGCGGCACCTACCACCTCCCCGGCTTCTCGAGCGACGCGGGTCCCTTCCTCGGGCTGACAACGACGCCCGTCGCCGAGATCGGCTTCGGGCGGTGGTTCCCCGTCTACCACACGCGCGCCGACACGGTGGAGTGGATCCGGCGCTTCGGCGATCCCGGCTCGGCCCGCGCGGCCCTCCTCGCGCGGATCCTGGCGCTCTACGTCGGCTCGCTCGCAAGCGAGCCCGTCTTCCCGTTCCGCTTTTCCGAGGTGTCGGATGCGGCTCGAGAGGCGCTCCGCGGACTCGAGAGCCGGACCTCGGTGGCGGCCGCCTGGAGCCCGTATGCGCGAACCTTCCTCGACAGCCTGGAACGGTACGAACCGGTCGCCCGGCGCTGGGACGGCGAGCTGCGGCGCTTCCGGACTCTCCCGTTGGAGAGGGGGCGCGGCGCGAACCCTCTCGTCGAGCGGGCGATCGCCGCGTTCGGCGCGTACCCGCCGACTCTCAAGCCGGGGGTCTTCGGGCGCGGGAGCGTCCTCATCGGTCCCTCTGACGAGGAGGGGTGCTCGGCCGAGCCGCTCGCTCCGTTCCAGCACGCCGTCCGGGTCCGCGACTTCGACCCGATCCGCGCCGAAGGCGAGCTTCTCGCCCGCGCCTTCAGCCAGGCGGCGGAGTACCTGAGGGCGGCCGAGCTGGTCGGCCTCCGGCGCGGCCCGGTCTTCCGCCGTCGCCGCTGACGTCACCGGAAGTCGTGGCTCGGGAGGTCCGGGAGGGAGGGAAGCGGCCAGAAGAGGTCGGCGCGGACGGAGAGGGTGCCGTCGGTCGTCTGGAGCTTCCCCTCCACGACGAGGCCGGGGGAGCCGACGATGAGGGTCCGGTTCTCCCGGAAGAGGTCGGGGCGGACGATGGCCTGGACGATGCCGCTCTCGTCCTCGAGCGAGAGGAAGACGAACCCCTTCGCGGTGCCGGGGCGCTGCCTCACGATGACGGCCCCCGCCGCGCGGACGCGCTCTCCGTTCCGGCGCGTGGCCAGCTCGGCGGCGGAGAGGACGCCGTCCCGCTTCAGCCGCGCTCGCAGGTACGAAAGAAGGTGCGGGCCGGCCGTCATCCCGGTCGCGTCGTAGTCGGCCTCGGTCTCGGCGAGCGCCGACATCGGTGGGAGCGGCGCGGCGCGGGAGGACGGCGGGAGCGACTCGTAGAGCGGCCCGGTGAGCCGTCCGACCTCCGCCACCTGCCACATCGCCTCGCGGCGCGAGAGGCCGAGCGACGCGAGCGCCCCCGCCCACGCCAGGCGGTCCATCTCGTCCGGCCGGAGTTCGCACCGGCGGGCAAGATCCGTGACGTCGGCAAACGCCCTCCGGCCGCACTCGTTTTCGATCGCCTTCCCGGCCTTCTCGGACAGGCCTTTGAGAAACCGCAGACCGAGCCGAACGGCACCTTTCTCCAGCCGGCACTCCCACCCCGAGAAGCCGACGTCGATCGGGAGGACGGTGACGCCGTGCCGCTCGGCGTCCTTCACGAGCGTGGCGGGGTGGTAGAAGCCCATCGGCCAGGCGTTCAGGAGCCCCGCGAGGAAGGCGGCGGGGTGGTGGGCGCGGAGCCACGCGCTCGCGTAGGCGATGAGGGCGAAGCTGGCCGCGTGCGACTCGGGGAAGCCGTAGAGGGCGAAGGAGGTGATCGACCGGACGATCTGCTCCTGCGCCTCGCCCGTGATGCCGCGCGCGGCCATCCCGTCGCGGAGACGCTTCTCGATGGTGGCCATCCGCTCGGCCGACCGCTTGAAGCCCATGGCGCGGCGCAGCTCCTCGGCCTCGCCCCCGGTGAAACCCGCGGCCACCATCGCGATCCGGAGGAGCTGCTCCTGGAAGAGGGGGACTCCCAATGTTCTCTTGAGAATCGGCTCGAGCGAGGGGTGCGGGTAGACGACCGGCGCGCGCCCCTGCCGGCGGTCGAAGAAGGGGTGGACCATCCCCCCCACGATCGGGCCGGGGCGGATGATGGCGACCTGGATGACGAGGTCGTAGAA
>Ga0316627_100000631_pt1 | contig 10212 bp, 10 predicted proteins | sample OWC_Aug_M2_C1_D1_FD_207653 | JGI IMG/M metagenome (GOLD analysis project Ga0316627, IMG submission 207653) | Wetland soil microbial communities from Old Woman Creek delta, Ohio, United States - OWC_Aug_M2_C1_D1_C | ecosystem: Environmental > Terrestrial > Soil > Wetlands | place: USA: Ohio...
TTTTCATCACCGCCAGTTTCCCGCCGGCGATCAAGGTGGACGGGAAGATCACCCCGGTTTCCAACCAGGTTCTGACGCCGCAGCACACCGCCGAACTGGCCAGGTCGATCATGAACGATCGCCAGGCTTCCGAATTCGAGGCGACCAAGGAGTGCAACTTCGCCATTGCCCCGGCCGGCATCGGTCGTTTCCGGACCAATGCCTTCATTCAGCAGGGGCGCGTCGGCGTCGTCTGCCGGATGATCAACCAGAGCATCCCGACCTTCGAGGAACTGGGCTTGCCGCCAGTGCTCAAGGACGTCGCGATGACCAAGCTTGGTCTCGTGATCTTCGTCGGCGGCACCGGCACCGGCAAGACGACCTCGCTGGCGGCGATGGTCGACTACCGCAACGAGAATTCCTTCGGCCACATCATCACCGTCGAGGATCCGATCGAATATGTGCATGAGCACAAGAACTGCATCATCACGCAGCGCGAGATCGGCGTCGATACCGATGACTGGAAGCCGGCGCTGAAGAACACGCTGCGGCAGGCGCCGGATGTGATCCTGATGGGCGAGATCCGTGACCGCGACACGATGGACTACGCCATCGCCTTCGCGGAAACCGGTCACCTAGCCCTGGCGACGCTGCACGCCAACAGCACCAACACCGCAATCGACCGGATCATCAACTTCTTCCCGGAGGAACGCCGGACGCAACTGCTCATGGACCTCTCGCTGAACGTGCGGGCGATGATCTCGCAGCGCCTGATTCCAAAGAAGGATGGCAAGGGGCGCATGGCGGCCGTCGAGATCATGCTCAATTCGCCGCTGATCTCGGACCTGATCTTCAAGGGCAACGTCGGTGAGATCAAGGAAGTCATGAAGCGCTCCCGCGAACTCGGCATGCAGACCTTCGACCAGTCGCTGTTCGATCTCTACGAAGCGGGCTGCATCAGTTACGAGGATGCCCTGCGCAACGCCGATTCCCTGAATGACCTGCGCCTGCACATCAAGCTGTACGGCAAGGAGTCGTCGGACCGCGACCTGACCTCCGGCATCGGCCACCTGGATATCGTCAAGTGAGCATCGGGCCGGCCGCAACCGCCTGAGGCCAGTGTAGAATCCGCCTCCCAGGTCACCACGCCCGGCTTGCCGGGCGTTTCATTTTGACGTCGATGTCCAGCCTCAATCCGCAGCAGCGCGAAGCGATCCGCTATCTCGACGGCCCTCTCCTGGTGCTCGCCGGTGCAGGCTCGGGCAAGACGCGGGTAATCACGGAGAAGATCGCCTATCTGGTCCGGGATTGCGGCTTCCAGCCGCGCAACATCGCCGCCATCACCTTTACCAACAAGGCGGCCCGGGAGATGCAGGAGCGTGCCGGCAAGCTCCTGTCGCGGTCGACGGCCGAAGATCTGCAAATTTCGACCTTCCATTCGCTCGGCGTGCGCATCCTGCGCGAGGAGGCCACGGCGCTGGGCTACAAGCCGCGCTTCTCGATCTTCGACGCGGCGGATTGCGCCGGCATCATTGGCGATGTCGCCCGCACCGCCGACAAGGGGACGTTGCGCCGGCTGCAGGTGGTGATCTCGAACTGGAAGAATGCGCTGGTCACGCCTGAAGCGGCGCGGCAACTGGCGAGCAGCGAGCACGAAACGCTGGCTGCGCATGCCTTCGTTTCCTACGAGGCGACGCTCAGGGCCTACCAGGCCATGGATTTCGATGACCTGATCGGCCTGCCGGTCAGGCTCTTCAGCGAGCATCCGGCGATCGCTGAGAAATGGCAGAACCGCCTGCGCTACCTGCTGGTCGACGAATACCAGGATACCAACGCCGGCCAGTACCAGCTCCTGAAACTGCTGACCGGCGTCCGCGCCCAGTTCACCGCCGTGGGCGACGACGATCAGGCGATCTACGGCTGGCGCGGTGCCGACATCGGCAACCTGAAGAGGCTGCCGGCCGAATTCCCGGCGCTCAAGGTCATCACGCTGGAGCAGAACTACCGGTCGACGGTGCGCATCCTGAAGGCCGCCAACAACGTCATCGCGCACAACGAGAAGCTGTTCGACAAGAAGCTCTGGTCCGAGCTTGGTCACGGTCACCAGATCACCGTCACCGCCTGCAGGGACGACGAGGCCGAGGCCGAAGGCGTGGTGATGAAGCTGCAGGCGCACCGCTTCGAGCAGCGCGGCAAGTTCGCCGACTACGCTATCCTCTATCGCTCGAACCATCAGGCCAGGCTGTTCGAGACGCAACTGCGCAACCAGAAGATTCCCTACCTGCTCTCGGGTGGCCAGTCGTTCTTCGACAGGGCCGAGATCAAGGACATCACCGCCTACCTGCGCCTGCTCGCCAACCAGGACGACGACCCGGCCTTCATCCGCGCCGCGACGACGCCGAAGCGGGGCATCGGTGCGGCAACCCTGCAGGTACTCGGCACCTATGCCGGCGAGCGGCACGTGTCGCTGTTCCACGCCGCCTTCGAGGAAGGCTTCGCCGAACGTGTGCAACCGCGCCAGCTCGAGCCGCTGCTCGGGTTCTGCCATTTCATCAACCGCCTCCAGCACCGGGCGGGCCGCGAACCGGCGCAGCAGGTCCTGCCCGACCTGCTGAAGGCCATCGATTACGAGAGCTACCTCCACGACCACGAGGAGCAGCGCACGGCGCTGACCCGCTGGGCCAACGTCTGCGAATTCGCCGAGTGGCTGAACAGGAAGGGCGAGGAAGACGGCAAGACGCTCATCGACATGGTGCAGAGCATCGCCCTGATCAACCTGCTCGACAAGCAGGAGGGCGAGGAAACCGACGCCGTCCGCCTGTCCACGCTCCATGCCGCCAAGGGGCTGGAATATGGCCATGTCTTCATCGTCGGCGTCGAGGAGGGCATCCTGCCGCACCGCGAATCGCTCGATCCGGTGCGTATCGAGGAAGAGCGGCGGCTCATGTACGTCGGCATCACGAGGGCGCGGCGTTCGCTGCATGTCTCCTATTGCGAGCGACGCAAGCAGGCCCGCGAACTGATCCCTTGTGAACCGTCACGCTTCATCGCCGAGATGGGTACGGACGACATCCGCTTCAGCGGCGGCCGGCAGGCACCCGAGGCCGACAAGGCGGCGGGCAGCGCGCGCCTTGATGCGCTCAAGGCGATGCTCGCCGGCAACCGGGGCTGACCACCCGGTCACACCGCGTTACAGCGGGTTACCTTCTTGATGACATCCGGGCAGCGGGCGCCCGCGTTATTCGGCACAAGGCGGCGCAATTTCGCAAAGCCTGACGAAGCACCGAATACACCTCTCAAGGAGAATTACCATGACCAAGCAACTGATCGCCCTTGCCATCGCCGCCGCCTTCGGTATCGCCCACGCCGCCGACACCAAGCCGGCTGCCGAGGTCAAGCCCGCCACCGCTGCCGCGGTCAAGGCCGAGGCGCCGAAGCCGTCCGAGGCCGCCAAGGTCGACGCGAAGACGCCCGAAGCGAAGCCCGCCGCGGCAACGCCGGCCGCGGCGGAAGCCGGCAAGGAAACCGCCAAGCCGGCGGAAAAGAAGGCCAAGGAAACCAAGAAGACCGAAAGCCATGCACCGGCAGCGGCCAAGGGTGAACCGGTCAAGGCCGAGCCGGCCAAGGTCGACGCGCCGAAGGCTGCCGAGCCCGCCAAGAAGTAGGCCCCGGACTGACAGCGGGGCAGGTTCGCGGATCTGCCCCAGCCTCGCGGGCGCCCGGTGGCGCCCGTGTCGCGTCAACGAAAAAGGGAGGCCATGGCCTCCCTTCCGATGCAGGCAGCGAGTACCTATTTTGCCTTGCTCAGGATGTAATCGACCGCGCCCTTGATCTCGTCGTCGGAGAGATCCGAACCGCCGCCCTTCGGCGGCATGGCGCCCTTGCCGCCGATCACGCTCTTGGCCAGCGCGTCCTTGCCGGTGGCCACGCGCGGTGCCCAGGCGGCCTTGTCGTCGATCTTCGGTGCGCCGGCGGCGCCGCTGTTGTGGCAGGCGCCGCACACCGAGTTATAGACGGTGGCGCCGTCCCTCGGCGCACCGCCGGCAGCCGGCGCCGCGGCTTTGGCCATTTCGAAGCGGGCGACCGGCTGGATGCGGGCGTCGACATCGTCTGCACCCCTGCCCGCGTCGGCTGCGGAGCCGGTGGTCTTGACCGTAAATGGCACGACGACGGCGATCGAGACAATCGCCACGACGATCGTCGCCCACATGATCCCCTTGGAAGAATATTGCCCGGCCATGCTGGTTTCCTCGATGCGATGAGTTAGAAAATGCTGAATTATAACGGCTTGGCCGGGTGGAGACCAAAAAAAACCCCGCCAGGCGGCGGGGTGGAAATTCTCGAAAGGGGGATTTCGAGAGGAGGGGTTCAGTGAATGACTGCACTATAGAGAGCTCCCGAGGGGCTGTCTGTCTCTCTTTCGTAAGCCTTGTGTAACAGAATGTTGGGCCGGCTGTTGCGGCGCAGCATGACACGCTCCCGACTTTGCTCTATGGTGTGCCGATGCACCGGGCTCTGGTGGTGCAATGCCCCGCGACACACGAAAAATTCATGGAGGAGACACCATGCAGAAGTCGCTTCACATCGATCCGGCCAAGTGCACCGGCTGCCTGCAGTGCGAAATGGCCTGCTCCTACGAGCACACCGGCACCATCAATCCGTCGAAGTCGCGCATCAAGGTGTTCGATTTCGAGCACGAGGGGCGCAAGGTTCCCTACACCTGCACGCAATGCGCCGACGCCTGGTGCATGAATGCCTGTCCGGTCGACGCCATCGTCATCGACGCGGCCACCGGCGCCAAGGTCATCCGCGAGGCGACCTGTGTCGGCTGCAAGGTGTGCACCATCGCCTGCCCGTTCGGCACCGTCAACTACATGGCCGATGTCGGCAAGGTGCAGAAGTGCGACCTCTGCGGTGGCGACCCGAAGTGCGTGACTGCCTGCCCGACCGCCGCCATCACCTATGTCGATGCCGACTGGACGGGCCTCGACCGCATGCGTGCCTGGGCTGCCAAGGCCAACACCGCAACCGTTGCTGCGTAAGGAGGAGAGACCATGGGATGGAACCGTAAAGTCCTGCGTGTGAACCTCACCGCCGGCACCTGCACGCCCGAACCGCTCAACATGAAGTGGGCCGACGACTATCTCGGGTCGCGCGGCCTGGCGACCAAGTACCTGGTTTCCGAAATGGACGCCAGGGTCGATCCGTTGTCGCCGGACAACAAGATGATCATGGCGACCGGCCCGCTGACCGGGACGATGGCGTCGACCGGCGGTCGCTACACGGTCGTCACCAAGGGGCCGCTGACCGGTGCCATCGCCTGCTCCAATTCGGGCGGCTATTTTGGCGCCGAGATGAAGTTCGCCGGCTGGGACATGGTCATCTTCGAAGGCAAGTCGCCCAAGCCGGTCTACCTCTACCTCGAGAACGACCGGGCCGAACTGCGTGACGCTGGTCACCTGTGGGGCAAGAGCTGCTGGGAAACCGAGGAAACGATCAAGGCCAGCCACCAGGATCCGCTCATCCGCGTATCGTCGATCGGCGCCGCCGGCGAGAACCTGGTGCTGTTCGCCTGCGTGGTCAACGACCTGCACCGGGCTGCCGGGCGCTCCGGTGTCGGTGCCGTGATGGGCTCGAAGAACCTGAAGGCGGTCGCCATCCGCGGCACCCAGGGGGTGTCCGGCATAAAGGACTTCCCCGCCTTCCTGGCGGCAGCCAACGCCGGCAAGAAGGTGCTCGCCGACAACGCGGTGACCGGTCAGGGCCTGCCCAAGTACGGCACTCAGGTGCTGATGAACGTGATCAACGAGATGGGTGCGCTGCCGACCCGTAACCACCGTGACGTGCAGTTCGAGGAGGCCGGCAGGATCTCTGGCGAGGCGATGCATGAAAGGCGGGCGAGCGACGGCAAGACGCATCTCGTCACCAACGCCGCCTGTTTCGGTTGCACCATCGCCTGCGGCCGCATTTCGCGGATCGACGAGACCCATTTCAGCGTCAAGAACAGCCCGAAGTACTGGGGCGCTTCCGGCGGCCTCGAGTATGAGGCGGCCTGGGCACTTGGCGCCGCCAACGGGGTCGGCGACCTGGAAGCGCTGCAGTATGCCAACCTGCTCTGCAACGAGCACGGCATGGATCCGATCTCGTTCGGCGCCACGGTCGGCGCGGCGATGGAGCTGCATGACCTCGGCATCCTGAGCAAGGAGCAGATCGGTGTCGATGCGACATTCGGCTCGGCTGAAGCGCTGTGCAAGCTGGTCGAAATGACGGCCGCCGGCGAAGGCTTCGGCAAGGAAATCGGCCAGGGCAGCGCGCGCATGTGCGCCAGCTATGGCCGGCCGGACCTGTCGATGAGCGTCAAGGGCCAGGAGTTCCCGGCCTACGACTCGCGCGGCATCCAGGGCATGGGCCTGGCCTATGCGACCTCCAACCGCGGCGCCTGTCACCTACGCGGCTACACGGTGGCGTCCGAGGTGCTCGGCATCCCGGTCAAGACCGATCCGCTGACCACCGACGGCAAGCCCGAGCTGGTCAAGGCCTTTCAGGATGCCACGGGCGTCTTCGACTCGGCCGGCATCTGCGTCTTCACCAGCTTCGCGTGGACGCTGGCGGACGTGCAGCCGCAGTTGCAGGCGGCCTGCGAGGGGGACTGGTCGATGGACAAGCTGAACCTGGTCGGTGAGCGCATATGGAACATGGAGCGCCAGTTCAACCTGGCCGCCGGCCTGACCGCGGCCGACGACGACCTGCCGCCGCGCCTGAAGAACGAGCCAGCCAAGACCGGCCCGGCCAAGGGCCTGGTCAATGGCCTCGACAAGATGAAGCCCGAGTACTACAAGGTGCGTGGCTGGTCGCCGGACGGCGTCCCGGAGAGGGCGACGCTGGAACGCCTCGGCCTCTGAGGCCGGCAGGGCGGTCCGGGCGGGGTCGCGCCAGTCGCCGCCCCGCCTTTCTTTTCCCGGCAAGGAGGCAGACATGAACCACATCATTCTCGGCAACGGCCCGGCCGGTGTCATCGCCGCCGAAACGCTGCGCCGCGCGGCGCCGTACGACGATATCCTGCTGGTCGGCAACGAGGACGCGCCGCCCTATTCGCGCATGGCGATTCCCTATCTGCTCGAAGGGAATATCGACGAGTCCGGCACCTATCTGCGCAAGATGCCCAGCCATTTCGATGAGTTGCACGTCCGCCAGTTGCGCGCGCGTGCGGTTGCGGTCAACACCGAAAAAGGCACGGTTTTGTTCGACGACGGGCTTTTCGAAGATTTCGACCGCCTGTTGATCGCCACCGGCTCGCATCCGGTGCGGCCGCCGATTCCCGGCATCGACCTGCCGGAAGTTCATACCTGCTGGACCCTCGAAGATTCGCGGGCGATCGCCGCCTTGGCCAGGCCGGGGTCGCGGGTGCTGCAACTGGGGGCGGGCTTCATCGGCTGCATCATCATGGAGTCGCTGGTCAAGCGCGGCGTCCACCTGACGGTCGTCGAGATGGGTGACCGCATGGTGCCGCGCATGATGACGCCGCAGGCCGGCGGCATGATCAAGCGTTGGGTCGAGGGCCAGGGCGTGCGGGTGGTGACCAGGGCTGGCGTCGAGCGCATCGAAGCCGGCGGGAGTTCGCCGCTGACGGTGACATTGACGACCGGAGACCAGATCGACTGCGACCTGCTGATCGTTGCCGCCGGCGTTGCACCCAACGTTGCTTTCCTCGAAGGGACGTCGGTCCATGTCGCCAAGGGCGTGCTGGTCGACGACGCGATGGAAACTTCGGTGCCCGGCATTTTCGCGGCCGGCGACGTCGCCGAGGCGCCCGACCTGTTCTCGGGACGCCACCTGGTCGCCGCGATCCAGCCCAACGCCGCCGACCAGGCGCGCGTCGCGGCGCTCAACATGGCCGGCCAGCCGGCGCGCATGAAGGGCGTACTGGCGATCAACGTGCTCGACTCGCTGGGCATGATTTCTTCCTCATTCGGCGAATGGCAGGGCGTGCCCGGCGGCGACGGCGTCGAGCAGGCGGACGAGGGCTTCGGGCGCTACATCAGCCTGCAGTTCGACGGCGACGTGCTGGTCGGCGCCACGGCGATCGGCCTGACCGACCATGTCGGCGCGCTGCGCGGGCTGATCCAGGGCAGGACCCGGCTGGGCATCTGGAAGGACCGGCTGATGGCGACGCCAACACGCTTCGTCGAGGCCTACATCGCCAGCCAGCAGGTCATCGGCTGACGCATGCGGCTGACGGTCAAGCTCTATGCCAGCCTGGGCGACTACCTGCCGGCCGGCAGCCGTAACAACCGCGTCGAGGTGGAGATTGTCGAGCCTGCCACGGTCGACGCGGTCCTGCAGCCGTTTTCCCTGCCCACGGCGCTGACGCATCTGGTACTGCTGAACGGCGCCTTCATTCCGCGCGAGGAGCGCGCCACGACCGTCCTGCGCGAGGGTGACACGCTGGCCGTCTGGCCGCCGATCGCGGGTGGCTGAGCGGCCGTTCCCGTGGAGCGGCAGCCGCGTGCGGCTGATGAACAGCACGCCAGCGGAGTTCCGCCGGGCGCTGATTCAGGCCTTCGGGCCGGCGGTCAGCGACGCCGCCGCCGGACTGTTGCTCGACCTCGGTGGTGTGCAACTGCATTTCGCGCTGGAGCGCCAGGATTCGCAGCGGCTTGGTGCGCTGCAAATCGATTATCTCCGGGTCAAAATCAGCATTTGCGCGGGCGAGGATGCAGCGGCCGAAAAGCTGCTCGCGAAGGTCGACCGCGCAACGCAGCGCGGCGGTGGCTAGCTCTCGACGCGACAGATCTCGACGGCCGTGACCGGAACCTGATAGTCGACTGCCAGTTGGGCCTTGGCAGCAGCCTCGATGGCCATGCCATCGAGGACGACGAAGTGGCGGGCACCAGCGTAATCCATCGGGATACCGGCGCGATCCTGGGTGATGCGATAGTGAATTTTGACTTTCATGGCTGTTTCCATCTGGGGCTCTCTTGTGGCCTGCGAGCGAAGTATAGCCAAGAGTTGCTGCGCCGCAATATGAAATAGTTAACGGTCGGCACAAAATTCCTGGCGCGGGCCAGTAGTCAGGCTGGCGACGCGCTGCCCAGGTAGGCCGTGATATCGACGTCGTCGATCTGCTCGGGGCGCATGAAGCGCTCGGCGTACTCGCGGTAGACCCCCGAGCGCAGGAAGAGGTCGAACAGTTCCGGATCGATGTGCTGCTCCTTCTTCATCATGGCCATGATCCTGATCGCTTCGGACAGGGTCTTGCCCTTCTTGTAGGGGCGGTCGACGGCGGTCAGCGCCTCGAAGATGTCGGCGATCGCCATCATTCGGGCGACCGGGCTCATCTGCTCGCGGGTCAGGCGGCGCGGGTAGCCGCTGCCGTCCATCTTCTCGTGGTGACCGGCGGCGATTTCCGGCACCTCGCGCAGGTGTTTCGGGAAGGGCAACTGGGTCAGCATGATCAGGGTCTGGACGATGTGCTCGTTGATCTTGTAGCGCTCCTCATCGGACAGCGTGCCGCGCGCCACCGACAGGTTGTACAGTTCGCCCTTGTTGTAGAGCAGGTCGGGCACCGGCATGCGGAAGCCCCACGGGTTGTCGGCCGGCATCACCTCGCGCGGCCCGCGCTCGAAGCGGTGCTCGGGCTTGTCGGCGAGCAGTGGCTCGGCGACCGGCAACGGCGCTGCCGGGGTGCGTTCCTTGCGCGCCTTTTCCTCGTGCGAGATGCCGATACGGTCGTCCAGCGTCCGGGTCCACGTGCGGGCGGCGATCCCCTGCAGGCGCACGAGCTTTTCCGGCGCCATGAATTCGCCGCCCTCGTTGGAGGCGGCGATGAAGGCGAAATCGTCGTCGAGCCGGCGGAGGTCCTCCGCCAGGCGGGCGCGCGCTTCGCCCTCCGTCGTTCCGGCGGCGATCGCCCTCAGGCAGGCGATCTCGGCATCGCGCTTCAGGACCTCGAAGCGCATGCGTACCTCGTGGATGCGGTCGTACAGCGTTTCGAGCTTGGTCGCCTTGTCGACTACGTACTCCGGCGTTGTCACCTTGCCGCAGTCATGCAGCCAGGCGGCGACGTGCACCGCCTCCCAATCCTCGTCGCCGAGTTGGAAACCGGCGTAGGGACCGGTCTTCTCGGCGCAGGCGGCACGCGCCAGCATCTTGGTCAGTTCGGGAACGCGGGTGCAGTGGCCGCCGGTGTAGGCGCTCTTGGCGTCGATCGCGCTGGCGATGAGCTGGATGAAG
>Ga0316627_100000632_pt1 | contig 10208 bp, 11 predicted proteins | sample OWC_Aug_M2_C1_D1_FD_207653 | JGI IMG/M metagenome (GOLD analysis project Ga0316627, IMG submission 207653) | Wetland soil microbial communities from Old Woman Creek delta, Ohio, United States - OWC_Aug_M2_C1_D1_C | ecosystem: Environmental > Terrestrial > Soil > Wetlands | place: USA: Ohio...
AGGTATTTAATCTCGCCCCCTCGGAAAATATGATAAGAAATTATTCTTTTTCTATCTCCTTTTGCTTCTTCTCTATCTTATCCATTATCTCCATCTTCATCTCTTCTTTCTCCTTCTCCATCTTCACCCCTTCTTTCTCCTTCTCCATCTTCTTCATCTCTTTCTTCGTGATAACTTCCCATGCCATCATCATGCCGTCTTTCTCTGAGTACTTGGCGGACAACTTGTCGCCAACCTTCACGTCAGCGAGGGTCTTCCCTTCGGCAAACTTGGTCTTGTCAGTAATAGTGAGCACAACTTTACCCTTCTCACCATTTATGGTAAGGGTATTTGCCGCTGCATCAACTGCTGTCACCTCGCCAGAAACATGCATTTCCTTCGTTGAATGTTTCTTCTCTTCCGCAAAAGAGAATCCCGCAACGGAGAGAACAATGAGAACTGATATGATAATAACTAATGCCTTCTTCATGAAATCACCACCTTCCATTAACGAATATTGCTGCATTGAATATCTTCTATGTAAAGACTATTAATTCCTATCATAAAAGAATGCACCCGTCAATTAGGTCGGTATATTCAATTTTAATTTATGTCCAAAGAGAGACTGATCGTACCGATTTCCAGATGAAAAAGTAAGGGATGAACTATATCAGGGGTGTGGAGTCCAGGAAGGGGATTATTGTCTATCCAGTCTAAAGGTCTGTACAAATGTTTGATGGACTGTGCGCTGGGGGAGCGGGGGAAGATGTATTACTCCCCCTGACTTGCGCGCTATCTACTTTATCCGTTTCCAGACGACGTAGTTCGTTCCGCCACCTATCGACGGTGTAGGATTAATTAGCTTCAGCTCGTCTCCAGTGACAGTCATGATCCGCTTTTGAACTTCACCATCCCAGTTGGGGAAGGTGCTCCCCTCCATGGTCAGATTCACCGTCTGATCTTTCTCGTCTACCACCGCGTACTTACCGAAATACGCGATGGACCCTTGAACGACGGCCTGGTTCTCCTCGGCAGTCTCTTTCACGCGGCTGTTAGAAGCAAATTTCGGAAGGGTTGCCCGCATTATGATCATCGAGAAGCGGCCATCAGGAGTCAGGGTCAGGAGGCCTCTCGGATTGGGACCGAACACGTCGGACTTCTTGCCGTCCTGCTCGTTGTAGATTGAAACGAGAGCCCACTTCCCTGGATCTGCTGTGCCAAAGTACCACCTTTATCCTGGGCCCAGACATCTGAGCCACCTGACAGCGTCCCCACAGAAAGAATGGTCACAAACACCAATGCTATTGCCACTGCCGTAACATACCTTTTCATTGTGTTCCTCCTTTCACTATTCGGCGCGTTCTTTGTTGTCCTGGAATGAGCCGTTAGCTCACCCCTCCTTATTGCGTATGCCGATAGAGCTCCTTACCCTTATGTCCTCAAGGTTATAGCACTGCTTTATGTACCGGAACGATTCATCACATTTCCACCGGGCCAGATAGTACTCGACAATCTTCCAGATACTTTCCTTCTTCCGGATATTCACCGGACAGCTTGTCAGCAGCATCATAGGCTTGATCCCAAAGCCCTTTACCACGACAAGAAAGAGCGTATAATCATAACCGGGCAGCTTTACGGCAAGGGCATGGTATCTGACAGCCCTGCGCTTTTCTTCCCCTCTTCGTAGACTACCAGCACGCTCTATGTCGTGGCCATATCCCAACAGTGCTTGCGTTTCCCTTTATGCATAAAGATCCCGTTTCTTCAGGCGGATTACAAATCGTCCCGGCATATCCCTGCTCAGGTAATGCTTGTAGATCACTCCCCGGTCCCCGCCCCGGTCTATGGCATGAATCCCCTTGTCCCCGATATGGCTTTATACCGTTGCTATCGCATGAAGAAGCTCACTGTTTTCGCTTTTGACGGCATCGTAGGCATACGCTTCACCGTACAGCGGGATCACCCGGGTGCTTTCGATATCAGCTGCTACGATCTTGCACAGATGATAACCGTTGCCTACTTCATGTTCACTGCCATCGTATACCTTCCCCAAAAGTTCCATCTTCCTGGCATATCTCTTCCGGATGTCCCCAGGGTCTATGGCTATGACCATGTCATCCGTTACTTTTGCCGCTCCTAGGCGGCATATCTGTTCGTTGATCACTTCGGTGAAATCCTCATCGTCAAGGTTCCGCGATAGCCGGTCTTCGGTCTTGATCAATGTCTGCTCTTCTTTTAGGGTCCTGGCTATGTTGCTCAGTTTTACGTCCTTTGCAGCCTGTATCCCATACAGCATCTCTTTGATGAGTGTTTCCGCTTGGCTTTGTTGAACCCCTTCGAGATGATTCCTGAGTATTTCGATAGCTGTCCCTTCAGATTGGCTACTGTCTTGGTGTTTTCGCTCATAGCACCTCCATCTTAGCCACAGCCAAGGCTTTCCTTATGATAAAGCATCGAAAACTCAGGAATCTCTCCCTTGCTACAAAAAATGCAGCAGACAAGATGATGGTTTGTCTCTTATCTCTCTATTTCAAAAGGTTAGCTCTTTATGTCAGGAAAAACTCAGGAAACTCCAGATAGGTTAGTAACTACTTTAGAAATTGAGACAGGCGGTCATCATCCTACTGATTTAGGTTTGAAACCTTGCGCGATGACACGACAATTGCAGGTGTCAGATACAAGGAAGAAGTGTTGCCCGAAAAAGGCTTTATAGCATTGGTTCTCCCTGGGCGACCTATTTTGCTCTGCAAATGACGCGGTTTCTTTTGCCAGGTGCAACGCCTGTTAGTGGGAACGAACCTCTACTCTACCTACCAGATGCCCGGGAGAAGGCGGTAGCGCACCGATGCGGCGTAGCTAGACCATCGCGCATCCAGAGAGAGGATGCGCTCCTCGGCCTGGATGCGGTAGAGCAGGGCTGCCCACCCCGCCATCACCAGCAGCGCCGTTCCGAAATTCCATTCCTGGAGGTTGTACCCGATGTCCGCAATCACATATGCCAGATACATCGGATGGCGCACGAGCCGGTAGGGGCCTCTCGTCACCAGACCCCGCAAGGCCGGGAAGACCCCGAACCGTCTGCCCAGGCTGAGAAGGCTGGCGAGACTCACACACGCCGCGAGCGTCACAAGGAAGAGCCCGCCCGCGGGCCATGCAGGGTCGCCGGGAACCCATCGAAGATACGCCACCTGGGTGTAGGGGTAGGCATACGCTACGACAACGGCCGCGCTGGACGGGAGTGAGTGATTATATACCTCAGGCGGACGCCGTGTGAGGGCGATACCGAGAACCAGTAAATGCTGTAAGACGTAAATCCAATCTACGAGCGTGAAGGTGGGCGTCAGGATCAAGAGGATGGCCAACTCCGCTGCCGTGACGCCGAACAGGAGAAAGTCGCCGACCCTTCGCCCGGATATCCCAGAGACATGCTGCATCCTTTCGGTCATCCCTCCTCCCGAGCCCGTTTTTATAAAAAAATACTTCTTGAATTCCGGACTATTTCAGCAATGAGAGCTATGAATGTTACAGAAGGACGTCGCAGGATCTCAGTAGTCCCTGTCGATGCGGTGCCGCATGACACCCTCTGCATATCGCACAATGGCAGTGATCAGATTATCCTCTGGAACGAGCCTTTCACATCGATGCTGACGCCGCGCCAGTTGCTGACATTGCCCATGGTGCCGGTAAAGGTCACCTTGTCCCCCGGCTTGAGGCTGCTGCGGTCCCCTTGGGCGACGATCAGCACGACATTGTACCCCTTTACGGGAGTGCTCCCTGGGGCAAGGATAAGGACCTTGCCTGAGGACGAAGACGGTGAGCCGGAGAGGTTCGTGACCGTGCCGGCACCGGAAACCTTTTTGCCTTTGATCTCCAGCACATAGTTGCGCTGGTGATCAATGAAATCAGGAGCGGCCCCGGGATCCTGATAATTCGGCTTCCATTCTGTCTTGCCCTTGAGAGACTCAAGTTTAGTGATGACCTGTTCTATATTCAGTGGATCCTCTGCAGCAACGAAAGAAACAAATGCGAGAACAAGCAATACTGGAAACAGCAGAGCGATTTTCTTCATGCTCCCCTCCTCAGGATGGTTGTGTCTGAATTATAGCGGAGAAAAAGAGAAAAACGGAGATATTTTCCGGCGAAGGCAGATGGTAAATCGCCGGGGCTAAAATCTCGGATCACCTTTCAGCATGAACTTCCGCACATCACCGAGCCGGAGGGTGACCTTGGCGGCATCGAGGTGCTCAAGGAAGGGCAGGGCAAATTTGCGGGAGGTATTGAGCAGGTCCCGGAACTCTGCGACGGTAAGTTCAGGCTTCCCTGAAAAAAAGGCTCTGAGGAGGGAGATCATTCTGTCATACGCTGATGCTGACAGATAGATCGATTCACTGATCCTCACCACACCCCGTTCCTTTGCAAGAATGGTCAGGATATCGGTTATCTGTTTCTGGTCCATCTTCAGAGTCTCTGCCATTTCCTGTTTGGTGGGTGGCTGAAACTCACCCTTGGTGAGCAGCTCAAAGATCTTTGTCTTATGCGCTTCCGCAGCGCCGGACAGGGCTACCTTGAACGTCTTTAGTCTGAGCAGATCCTTGTCCGCAATGACATCCTTCAGGGAGGCAAGCAGGAAGTTGAACAGCTTTGCATCCATGTTGAGATGAGCTCTTACCTCCTCTTTAGCCATTCCCGGCTTGAGCGGATGTTCCTTATGGAAGGCCCTGACCAGGTCCTGTACCTTGCTGTTGATAAGCTCAAATGCATGAACATGGATGAGAATGTCTTCATGACGGATGACCTCTCCCGTCTGCTCCAGTGCCTTGAGCGCCTGCTGTATCGCCGGGAGGTCTGCATTGATCCAACCGGTGATTGCCGGACGAGAGATGCCGGAAGGGCCTGCCTTTTCGATCTTCAACCCGATCTTCTGTCCAAGCTGGCCGGTCTTGTATGTGATGAGGTCCTGAATGCCGTCCTTTCTTCTTCTTCTCCCGGGTGCAGGATCAAGGACCTCGCCACCTCCCAGTGTTTGGAGGGGCGAAAATCTCCTGATGATATACCGGTCGCCTGCCATTGCGATCACGGGGTCCTGCAGCCGGAACTGGCAGAAACAATGCTCACCGGCCTTCAGCTCTTCGTGCTCGTAGAGGATGACCCGAGCAACGGTCTCGGAGGTGCCGGTGTAAAAATGGACAAGGCTCCTGTTCTTCAGCGGAGGCACGTCCTTGAGCAGATCAAGCGAGAGGTCAAGGCTCTTTGTCGGTGTAAAGCTCGAAGGCGCAACAGCAATATCTCCCCTTCTGAGGTCGTCTTTCTCCACTCCCTGCAGATTGATCGCGACACGCTGTCCTGCATACGCTCTGGTAATTGCCTTTCCATGGCTATGCAGACCTCTCACTTTGGTCGTGATGCCCCGCGGAAGGATCTCGAGCGGTGCGTCGGCAGCGATCGTTCCTGAGATCGCTGTCCCGGTAATAACTGTGCCGAAGCCCTTGAGCGTAAAGACCCTGTCGATCGGCAGCCTGAAGAGACCGCCGGATGTCTTGGGCGTAATGGTCAGGGCACGGTCCCGTATTTCTTTCTTGAGAAGGTCAAGGTTGTCCCCTGTTCTTGCAGAGACTGTCACGATCGGAGCATGCTCGAGGAACGTTCCCTTTACAAATGAACTGATCTCATCTGCAACAAGGCTGAGCCAGTCCTTTTCGACAAGGTCTGATTTGGTGACAGCAATGAGCCCTGACTGTATGTTCAGCAGGTCGCAGATTGCAAGATGTTCCCTGCTCTGGGGCATGATGCCCTCATCTGCTGCAATGACCATGAGCACCATATCAATGCCACCGGCCCCCGCGAGCATATTGCTGATGAGCTTCTCATGACCGGGGACATCGACGATACCGACCGTAAGATCGTCATCCGGATATGCGAGGTCGGCGAACCCGATATCGATGGTAATCCCCCGTTCTTTTTCTTCTTTCAGGCGGTCCGGATCTATGCCGGTCAGCGCCTTGACAAGAGAGCTCTTACCATGGTCGATATGGCCGGCGGTGCCAAGAATTACATAGCGCATGATATGGTTCCTTTTGTGGAGATGAACTCCATTATAATGTGTTTCCGCGTAATCCGCTATCGCATGCGGCAACAGGGCAGTTGCAACCCTGACCACCCCAATATGCGCTGACCCGCAAACCTGTCAAACTTTGGATAGTGCTGCGGATACGATTTCCACCAGGAGCGGTATCTCGTTGTCCCTGATGGTGCGGGCGTCCAGAAGAAGGGCATGCTCCCTGATGCGGGCGATGGCAGGGCGGGCACCTGACCTCAGCCGTTTTTCCAGATCATTTACGGATATGTGCAAAGGAACGATGGCGACCGCATAGGTATCGAAAGCAGCTTCCGGCAATGAGCCGCCGCCGGCCTTCGAGATGTCCCGAATGACCGTGATCTCCGCTGCAGCCGCTAGTTTGCGGAGTCCCGCCGACAGTTTCCTGGCCCTGCTCCTGATCGCTTCAGCCGGTTGGAAAAGCATATCGAGCACCGGGATGCGTTGTATCGCCTGATCAGGTTCCAGATATTCCATCAACGTAGCCTCAAAAGCGGCAATCGTCATCTTGTCAACCCGCACTGCACGCGCAAGTGGATTTTTCCGAATCTTTTCGATAAGGTTTTTTTTCCCGACAATGATGCCACCCTGCGGCCCACCCAGAAGCTTGTCTCCGCTGAATGTGGTGATATCGACCCCGGACCTGAGGATTTCCTGCACCGAAGGTTCTGTATGAATACCGTACGGTTTCAGGTCAATAAGGTTGCCACTTCCCAGGTCATACATGACCGGGATGCCCTGGTCATGCCCGAGCCGGACCAGCTCGCTGATCGGGACATCTTCCGTGAAGCCGATCACTTTATAGTTCGACTGATGTACCTTGAGAATAAGTCCGGTCTTTTCGGAGACCGCCCTGCTGTAGTCGTAAAGATGTGTCTTGTTTGTTGTTCCAACCTCCCGCAGCACTGCCCCGCTTGCGGTCATGACATCAGGTACTCTGAAGGAGCCGCCTATTTCTACAAGCTCTCCCCGTGAAACGATCACTTCCCGATCTTTTGCAAGCGTATTCAGGGAAAGGAACACCGCAGCCGCATTGTTATTGACAATCAGCGCATCTTCTGCTCCCAGAAGCTGCCTGAGTATCTTTCCGGTGTGTACATGCCGTTTACCCCGTTTTCCTGCCTCAAGATCATATTCGAGATTTGAATAACCCCGGCTCACGGCAATGACGTTCTCAAGGGCACGTTCCGACAGAACTGCCCTGCCCAGGTTCGTGTGCAGTACGATACCCGTAGCATTAATTACCGGCAGGAGGTTGTATGCGGAAAGCGCGTGTATCTTTATGGTTATGTCCGGGAGCAGCGCTGCCGGGGAGCTTTCAGGCTTTTTCCCGTCACGTATCTTTTGCCTTTCCCCGGCGATGACCTCCCGGACAGCCTGAAGGACGATGGCCCTCGGGAATGACCTAAGCCATGCTGACCCTTCCGGGCTCTTCAGGATCTCGTCAACGGAAGGAAGGCTTGAGAGCAGAGCGGACTGTTCGTCCTTTTTCCTGCTCATTTCAGCCCCATGATCTTGAGTGCTTCATCAGCATTTCTCCCTCCGGGAGACTCTTCAGGCAGATAGAGCATGACTCCTCCTTTTACCGGCCTGATAACGATCTTCCCCTCCTGGGCGAGTCGGTTCGTAACCTCAACGGGGTTTTCACCTTCAAAGTATTTCTTGAAGGCCTCATTGAAGCCGGAGTACACAGTATGAATGCCCTTGAAGCCTTCCTTTCTCAGGCTAACGATCGCCTTCCTTACGAATTCTTCATGCGAGAGCCTCTCGTTCATCTGTCTCCTCCTGATTCATGGTCTCGGTATTTCTCATGAGAGCAGAGGATCTTCTATCCCTGCTTCTCTGAACCCTTTTTCCCTCAGCATGCAGCTGTCGCAGCGCCTGCAGGGCACAAAGTCAGTTTGAAAGTTCGGTGTTCTCTGTTCAGTATTATTCATTACCTTTCGAACGTTGAACGTTGAACGTTTTTTTGCCGGCTGCGGATCATAACAGCTCCAGGTGAGGCGGTAATCTACGCCGAGCGTCAGACCCCAGCGTATCGTCTCGGCCTTGGTCAGGGATACGAGAGGTGCCTTGATCCGGAAATGAAGCCTGCCGTCGACCGAGGCCCGGGTTGCAAGGTTCGCCATGCGTTCAAAAGCGGCAAGGTACTCCGGCCTGCAATCAGGGTATCCGCTGTAGTCGACCGCATTCGCGCCAATATAGATGTCCTCAGCCTCAAGCACCTCTGCCCAGCCAAGCGCAAATGAAAGGAAGATCGTATTGCGGGCAGGCACATAGGTAACGGGAATCTGCGAGGCGCGAAACGGGGGAAGTACGGCATTTTCTGTCTTCCTTTCACTCCAGACCCCTGATTTCTTGCTCCTGAGAGTTTTTTTTGGAACAGCGATATCCGCCGTGAGCGCAGAACCGCCGATATCCCTCAGATCGAACCCCACAACCAGATGCTTTACCGAGCCCGATGCGGCAGCCACTAACCGCGCCGAGACAAGCTCCCTGAAATGACGCTGATGGTAGTCGAAGGTAATTGCATAGATCTCGTTGTCATCTTTCCTGGCGATCGCCAGTGCTGTTGCGGAGTCAATGCCGCCGCTGAGGAGGACGACAGCCTTTCCGGTGCGGGAGGAGGGCATGGCTAATAGATATCGTCTTTCGTCCCCTCGCTCATGTCGGGCCCGGCGCTTTTCAGAATGAACGAGCTTCCTGATACGCTGTAGATATACGGATGGCCCCAGGGGTCTTTTGCGTCTGTGAATGCCGAAAGGGTTTGGGGATAGGCTCCATGCTGCAGCTTATGTTCCTCGATCCTAAAGCGCAGATCATCGATCTTTTTTGCCGCGGAAAAGACGTTCATCATATCGTCCTTCTGTATAAAAACAACGGCGAGCGACAGGAGAAGCGAGGCTGCAACAGCAAGATACGGCAGATAGCCGAGGAAGGCAGAGGACGCTTTTCCCCCCGTCTGTACTGCGGCTGCCGCAACGACCGGGGCAACCCCTGCCGGCCTGATCAATCCTTTTTCCAGGAGGGAGAGAAGGATCTTTGAGACCTCAAAATTGTCCTTTCCCGCCAGGTCAACGATGGTGCTCACATCATTCTCCCCGTCGACAAGGCCGAGAATCTCGTTTTCTTCACCGGCAAGGTCTGCACTTTCTATAGATGTCCTCATGAAGAGCGTGTCGAGCGTCAGCTTGTCCTTTATGACGGAAAGTTCGTCAACGATCCTGAGCCCTTCCATAAGAAGATGCTGCGTGTCGAGCGAAAAAGGAAGGTCCTTGTCCTGGGGAACGCCCTGGGCAGCGAACTCGTAGGTCCCCTGCTTCCAGCCGAAGAGCTGCAGGACGATCTCGGTTATCTGAGCATTAATGATATCCTGAATTTTTTCTTTTTCAACGAGCTTTCTCTGAATAAGGACCGTACCGAGACGTGCACCTGAACCGCGCTGCTCCTCAAGCACCGCCTGCAGGTCATCCTCCCTGATGAAACCTTTCTTCAGCAGGATCTTGCCGAGGCGGTTGTCTTCCACTCTCTTTTTCGATTCTGCCCCGACGATGTTACCGTCGACGAAGAGGAGCTTGACCTTGTCCATTTTACCGTCAAGGGAGAGGACGCCGGTCTTGCGCTGGAAATAGATCAGCTGCAGGATGTCAGCGAGGCCGAAATCTTTCAGGGAACCTTCTAAAGCCATCCCTTTGCTATCCTTTGCCGGGTAAAGATATTCGAAATAACATAGATACATGCTGCGAACAACAGTGAGAAGCTGTTTACCACCCAATGGGAGATCAGGGGTCCTGATGACAGATAGGCATTGGTGAAGGGGAGCAGCAGGAGAAAGAGAAACGGCCACATGAGCAGGAGCCCATAGAGGACTCTGCCTCCGAAGATCTGGGAAGCTCCGGGGAGCAGGAAGGAAAGCATCCGCATGATGCCCCTGCGCCTTTTCTGGTGTTCGTAGATGGAAATGAGCCGGGCAACGCGCTCTTTAACCTCTGTCTCATCGAGCTTGACGAGGGAGCGAAAGCACTGGGAGCACATCTGTCCCCACATGATATGCTTTTCGCAGTGCGGGCAGAATATGGAGTTGCATCTTCTGCAGCGGTAAGCCTTGGTCCTTGAAGTCCTGCTCAGGTAGGAG
>Ga0316627_100000636_pt1 | contig 10178 bp, 10 predicted proteins | sample OWC_Aug_M2_C1_D1_FD_207653 | JGI IMG/M metagenome (GOLD analysis project Ga0316627, IMG submission 207653) | Wetland soil microbial communities from Old Woman Creek delta, Ohio, United States - OWC_Aug_M2_C1_D1_C | ecosystem: Environmental > Terrestrial > Soil > Wetlands | place: USA: Ohio...
TGCAAAATATGCGGTTGCTATTTCGATGTTGCAGGTGTGACATCCCCGGCAAAGTATTGTAAACCATGTAAGCCGATTGCCAACCGTGACAGTAAACGCCGGTCACGCTTGCGGAGTTTAGACGGGCGCAGTTACGGCAGTTATTGGGTGCTGTACGACCCCGACCCGATAGCCGGGTTCTGCAAGGGAATGAAGGTATCCCGCGAGGAAAATGTCAATATGCTGCGAATGTCATGCTTCACGCCGGGGACGTTATTACGGTCAGTTGATGGGATATGCTACGAGGTCGTGCAGAAGGTGACGAAGCAGATGCTAGTGGAACATCGCAGTTAATTTACCCCCATGCTTATTTCGCCCATTATTATAGCGTGGACGTAACGGGAAAGGAGGCGCATGACATAGATTAACCTAATAACCGCGTATAGAGATTACACGCATTGGGAGTAATAGGCCACACAAGTCATCGTGTGGCTTATTCGTTACGGTGCAGCTAATACATGCTGAACAGCCAGGTATATCCCCTCGATAGCGATCCCCAGCACAATGACTAATATCGCCCACACTAGCTTTTTGATATCGCTCATCTTTTCTTCGAGGGTGTGAACTTTGTGCAGTATCCCCGCTGTGCCGTTGAATCCATAGATAGCGCGCCTGACTTCCTCAGCGTTCCTTGCGATCATGTCCGTGCGGGTATCCATCATCCCCAGCTGCTTGTATATCTCCGGCACGGTGCGTTCGAGTTCGATGACCCTATCCTTCAGTATCTGCTGCGGTTCTGCCATGTAATACCTCTATATTGCGTATCCCCAAATCTGCATGTACGCATCCAGCGTACTTGCTCCGCTGGCGGCTATCTGGTAATATATATCACCCGTTGCGCTGCACGGGCATACCCCGCTATTGGATGCAATGCCATCATTAGCCACTCCCTGCGTGCTGCACAATACCGCTACGCTGCCAGCGGTATCATTCGGGCTTACTCCCAACCATGCGAAGTTAGCTGCGCTCCCACTATCATTCGCTGCCAATAATACCAATATAGCCTTAATACCCGCTGGTGCGCTGAATACCGCTGACAGGTCAATGACGGTCTTGGCGGTAGTGGAATACGCATCCCAATCCCAACTTGCACTTGTCAATGGAGCGGCGAGATACACCCAGCGTGGTGCATCCTGCACCTCCAGCCTGCCGACACGCTTCGCCAGGTCATTGATGGATTTCAATATCCCGTCAATGGCATTCATTCCTCGACCTCTAAATATGCGGTGATTTTCTCCTGCCCACCTTCATCCTTGCTCACTACCACCTTTTTTATCATCGCATCCTTCGTTACCCCTGCATAGGTGGCTGTAATACGATCACCAAAGAACCAATCCCGCCCGTACCTGAAAGCAGGCGTTTCGACTATCTCTCCGTCAAATATAAAAAGTGGCTTATGTTCATATAAGTAGGTATTACCATCACCCGTGCGCCCGTCCGCATCCCCAAACTCCAAGTGCCGTGCATCCTTGCTACCCTCGCACCTGTTCCAGATGCTCATCCCAATCTGTGCGGTATCGCTCAGCTCAGTTGTCTCGCGCAAATTGCCTTCACCCGCTCCCATCACATAGACATAATTCTTCTCATCGGTGTAATCGTAGTATAGGCTACCGTTCTGAAAGTTGCCCCATTCAGTACCAACGAACACAGGTGATTCACTATCCTGCGTCCTGTCACTTCCACGTTGCCCGGTGTAGGTCCTGAACTGGAATGCGATTGCGCCTGTGACGGAACTGGCCACAATCGGCACAACATCAAAATATACTTCTGTCCCAGCCCGTGCGCTTGCATCGGCTATCTCCTGGCATATCTCCAGCACGTTCTTCCACGAGAACCCCTTTGTGATGGATTGCCCATCAGCCAGGTCTGCCTGAATGGTGAACCCACCGCCAACGCTGGTCAGGTCACGCGCTCCAACTGCATCGCTCCCCAGCTGGTCTTTAACTATCGCCTTCACCATGTCATCAGCCTGGTCGGTCATGCTTGCTTGTGCTGATCCCGCATAATTGGCAACGATGCGTCTGGTCAATAAGTGCAATGGTGATACCCCGTGCAACTCGGTATATTCCAGCCCGTTTTCATCCCCAAACAGCCATGCTCGCAGGAACCCGCAGTAATCCAGGCGTAATGTACCTGGCTCATGCCCGCGCCATATCTCGATAATATTGTCGAGCCTGATCTTCTTCCGGTCAAACTTGGCAGGCAACATTATGCTGAACGGACTGTAATTGTTGGCTATTAACGCATACTTGTAGGACGTGATATAGTCCAGGGCTTCAATTCTTACGCCCGTTGGATCACACAGGTATATTTCAGTAATGGCAGGAGTGAGTACGCGTCCCATTTACGCAGCCACCATATCAGCGCCCCAATGGGATTTCTTCCACTCAGCCCAGGCGGTGATCGTTGGCGCACCTGTTGGATTGACGAACACGCTTATACTATTCGCCCCAGGTAATAGACTGAATGATGATAGATCGGATGAACGCAATACTGCCCGCCAAACATCCCCATAATAACTAGAATAGACCCTACGATTACCAGGCGTTAAATCTATCGTTAATGTCTCACCTTTCAAAAGATCATAATCAAGCAATAGTATATCCCCTGTAGTTTCGTTCTTGATGTATCTTACATTGGCAGTTGTGCCATCATTTGCCCTATGAATATTTATTACCGGATATGCTGTAGCTGACCCGTTATTGGTTACGGTGTTCAAATAAGATGATGTTGCAGTTCCAGCCGTAGTATATCCAATATACAGGTCTTCATTATTCTTCAATATGGTCTGCACACTTGATGCGCCAGGTGGAATTACATCAATGGGTATCCAGATAGTTCCATTCCATACAGCCAATCCAGCAGCAGTACCGCGCCCGCCTGCCGTAGTAAAATCACCGCCTGCATAAATTAACCCGTCATCGGCTATGTATATGATATGGCAGATACCATCTAACCCACTTCCCAATGGCTCGCACGTACTCCCATTCCATTTCGCAATATAATTACATGCTACCGAATTTGCTGATGTGAAACTGCCTCCAAGATATACATTCCCAGCCTGGTCAATAGCGATACAATATACCGTTGCCGTACCACCAGCCACCCCAGCCCCAACCGCACTCCAGGCTGTTCCATTCCATTTCGCGATACCTGCACAAATCTCGCCACCAGAATCCGTGAACGCCCCGACTACATATATATCACCATTGGGAGCAACATCAATGCCTCTACAAATACCATTAAGACCCGTGCCAAGTGACGAGAAAGCGGCTCCATTCCATACAGTTATATAATCCCCATTCGCATCTACAACGTTTGTGAAGTCACCCCCTACATATAATTTGCCGTCTAATCCAAATTTAATATGGTAGACTTTTCCATTATCTATACTTGCAGCTAATACTTGAAATGCGGCTCCATCCCAGTATGCGATCCGGTCCCCATTCGCACCACCCAGGTCAGTAAACGATCCGGCTATATATACATTCCCAACTGCGTCCGCTGCAATAGTAGTAACAGCGCTATTGGCTCCGGTAGCTAACGAACTCAACGCCGAAGTAAACGGGTTCCACTTAACAATATAATCACCATTCGCATCACCGACATTCGTAAAATCTCCCCCGATATAAATACAACCATCTGCGCCTAATGCCATCGCATTAACAGTAGCACCGAAATCGGTGCTGATGTTATACCAAGTACCATTCGCTTTTCTTACCGCATAATCCGCATTCGCCACGCTTGCGCTGGTCGTTAATGCAGATGCTTCATTCATCACCTCATAACAGAATGGATCGTAGCAGATGAACCGCGCCACGACTTCATCTCCCTTATGCCCCATTTGTGTGATTTCCATCCCCCTATCATAATAGGCATAAAATTCAACCGGCCTGGATTCATTGAGCCCATAATAACGAAATACTACCGGCTGTACCGGAGTATTCCTATCTAATTTTGTCGCATTGATAAAATTCTTTTTGGCGAGTGCGATATTAGCTACCGTGCTTGCAACCGCTGTACTATATAAGTCAAGTATTCGCGGTTCAACTTTATACCCCTGAAATAATGCCCCGGGCAATAGCGCCATTTTCTGATAGTGATGAGTAACGGGCGGAACACCCTTTCCTTCACCAAATCGAACCGCGAAATTATAGGACGTATTCAGATCCACTTCTAATCCACCGCTGCGTTCCTGAGTTGCCCTGGTAGATGACGACAGGTGTGGAGCGCCGTTCCAACAATACCCATCAGACGTAAATCCATTTCTGTCACCTGTTATTGGAGTGGTGGCATAGGTATTCTGTTCCACCTGGATATGCCCAATATACATATCGATTGCCCCAGCACCGTTCTGGAGAATATATAACTTCGTGCTGGCATTGGCCTGGGCTGCTGGGAACTGGTAGCCATAGACATACCAGTTACCCTCGGTGGATAGCAGGGTGGGTGTATTAAATGTCGCATTGTCCAGGCTCAGGTCGAACATCGGTGAAATATCGCTGGCAGAATGAACCCGGACGGTCACATAATGGATCGCATTGGCAAGCACGGAAAGCGTCCAGTATGCACCGTCATTGTCCGCTGCCCCAGTCATCCTGAAGCACTTGTAACCCAAATATGAATATGTAGTCACAAGCGTCACCGCTCCGGTTGCCACGTTGGTGTAGTTCCCCGCTCCCATCGCAACAGGGTTCAGCACCTTATTGGTTCCTGCCTCGGGTAAGATTATCCTCCATGCTCCTGACATAGTTTACCCCGCCAATGCCCTCATAAACTGGAAATCGCGCATCACCGTTGATGATGGCGCGTTGGTGTGGACGTTCATAGTAAAGTTATTTGTCGGCTCTACAATAACATGCTCACCGCTGCTCACACCCATCCTGTAAGTGTCGTTTTCATATCCAGGTGGCACTATAAAATTTGCACCGGATTGAAAATTGTGCTGTGCAAATGTATCTTCGTGATAGGTAGTTATGTGAATCACTTTATCTGATAGCGAATCCAATACACCTTTGTATGCCGCTGCGCCATCTCTCGCTAACAATGCTGCTTGTCGGGTTAATCCCCAGGCAGATTGTTGCCCTTCAAGTATTAATATCGCTCCCTCAGCATCTCCAGACTCCTCTAAATAAGTTAACGCCTCTTTTTCTTTCTCCATATAATCTAATGTCGCCTGATAGGGTAATCCCCACTTCTCAGCCAATAATTGCAGCATCTCACCTTCTGCGTCCGTCAATCCACCGATTGCAGCCTCTTGCTCTAGCATATCGAACATGATCTCTTTAGTGGCTCTATCGTGCTCCTGTTCGTTTGTGGTATATTGTCCTTTTAACTCCTCATAATCACCTTTCAACCCCAGCACTTCTTCACTCATCGGATCATAACCCTCAGCAATAAGACGGTCAATTTCCGCTTGAGTTTCTTCCAATTCGGTGGTAAGTTCACCTTGCGTTATATTGAAGTCCTCAATCGTTGGACCCAATGCGCTATCAATAGAGATGTTCAGGTCGTCAATTTTCTGTTTGAACTTGTCAGCCGCTTGCTCCGCCAGCATTGCCTCCAAGTCAAATTTCTTGGTCGATTCCGTTAGTCCATCTACTCCTTCAACTGCCTCATAAGTGGCTTGACTAAGTGCTATCACCTCACGTCTTTCATCATAAACTGCTTCAGTTGTATCTTCTGTAATACCTGCCAGCACAGATTCGGCGTAGGACGTATCTTCGAACCCGTTCTTGATCTGCGTCACCATCACAAACGTTTCAGCCCAGGTCAAATTCCCCTTTTTCTGCGCTTCCCACAACCTGTCAGACACATCATTCACTTTGCCAGTCTTATCTATCTGTTCCGTTAATCCCTTCAATACATCGTTCAGCGCAGGCAACAACCCTTCCGCAAGTTCATTCTTCAGTCCCGTTGTAGTATCTTGCAGGTTATCCATCGTTTGTTGATATTCAAGGGTTTCTTTAACCGACTTATCGGTGGCAATTAGATTATCATCAATAGCGGCAGTTTGTCTCCGTAATTCATCGCCACCCAATGCCAGTATCGGGATCAATGTTTGATACCCGCGCCCCAACAGCTTGACCGCCTTCTCAGCGAACTTTGATTTATCTTCTGTATTTACATATTCATCAGCCAGAATTGCCAGGTTGTCAATACTTGGCGTTACCCCTGTTTTATTCATAAATGACAACGAGGTTCTAACCGCGTCAATGTTTATCATCCAGTCATCGGCAACCTGGACAATGCGGCTTATTTCCTCCGCGCCCAATCCGGTGACTTGTGTCATCTCACGAATTTGTTGGTTATATGCAACCCAATCACCAATACTGTCTTTAACTAGCTTTACCCCCTCACGTAATCCGGCTCCTACGAGTGCTAATCCCCCGGCTGCGCCTAAGCTGAACCCGGTCAGATCCTTGAACCCTGTGCCAAGTTTCTGCAGCCCGGTGACAGCATCCTTGTCCCCCGTGCCTTTCTTTATCATATTGATGATAATATCTAATGTATTCGCCATATCATTTCTCGTTCTTTATCCGCACTTTTTCGGGATAGGTAAACGCAATCGCATGGCAGGCGAGCAACAGTTCGTCCTGTAATTCGTCAATATCGCCCGGCCCAACTGCCAATCCACCCAGCGCAGAATTTACCATCTTTGCTTGTAGTATCCTGCCCATTGTTTCCTCATTGGTGTATCCCTGGGTGGCTAATTCTATGGCGGCGTAGTCAAAGGCTTTTTTTTTGCACTATAATGCTCGGCAAGCAATTTACTGGTTTCACTCACCAGCCAGTTCCACAATCCCGGCTCGTATTCGGCACAACTATGCGCTAATGTGATAACCTCATCCTGCGTGAAGTGGGTATCGTCCGGTCCCTGGCTCCATATCTCACTAAACCATGCGCCAACCCGTTCATCAGTTGCCTTGCCGGACAGGATCTCATTGATGAACGTAATACGCAATTCCTTTCGGGGATTTACCCACACCCATATCGTAGTGTCGTCAAATAGAGGCGGGAAATCCCTGTCAGATGTGTAATCCTTCAGCGCAATCGGCTTGACGATATATGGTATTTTCAAGTCCATCATGTTAGAGACGCATTCGCATTGACCACAATGATCTGCCCAGCATCTGCCTTTGTTTGGTCATAGCCAACCACGAAGGTGCCGACAATAATGTCGTTCCCGTCCTGTTCACCTAACTTGGAAAACTTTGTCCATTTACCCGGCAGGTTCAGGATGAGCGTCTTATTCTCATATGTCGTGCCGTTCAGCACCGATCCGACAAACTTGACCTGAACAAGCCGCGCTGTGCCTGCGCGCCAAAATACCTTTTCCGCCTGGCTGGATGCTTCATGCTCAAAGGTAATATCCAGAGTGATTTCCGGTTTAACGCACTTGATGAAGTTGTATAATAGCCCCGTTCCACCATCAGCGGTCCATACCGGCGTCCACCCAGACTTGTAATTAAAGTTCATCTCCAGGAACGTGCTGGATTTCGTAGTGGCACCATAGGCACTTGAGACTGAATCGATGGCTAATGTTCCTTTGGAGAACATGATTTCTTCAACCGTTGGGATAGACAATGCGCCTGTGAATGCGTTTAGGGCAACCTGCCGCCCAATCCAGTTAGCACTCATCATCACCGCTTCCCCGCCTTTTCCGGTCAGGGTAAAGTCAGACACAAAGGCATATTCCATCCGCTCGGCCTCTGCATTATCCCCGCCCTCGATGGTATAGGTTCGGATAGTGTTCATGGTCGCTTCGGGGAAGTTGTAGGTATACACCTTGCAATCCGGTACATCCGGCGCACCCGTAACCACCGATGCAATTGCAGCCGATAGTATATATGGCAATTGCTCGAATGTCGCTTCCACGCTTTCCATTGCTAATTCAGCCCCGTAATTTGCGGTATAGGTACGCGTGGGCGGGATAAGCGTACCTACATCCTCAACAACCGTATTAATTTTGCGGGTGTCGTCAATCGTTCCAACACCGCGCCAAATGGTAGTGGCGGCTACCGCTGTGCCTGGGGCTACCAGCGTTTCCTTTCCAAGCTGTAATTTTCTCAGAGCCTTGATTCCCTGTGTCATTTTATTTACTCCTTCAGATCGTTGTCTGTAACTTCACGCCTTCAAGCGTGAACCTGAACCCAAGCGTCATTTGGTCGCCGTATTGCATCCCACCGAAGGTATAGGTAATGCGTCCGATGGTTGATACCACTCCGCCCAGCGTTGGGTCTGCCATGAGCGCCTTCGGGATACTGTCGGAGTATTGCATCACATTCTTTACGTCACGTGGCAGGTCGTGCCGTGCTACGTGCAACTCCAGGATGATATTGTGCAATCCCTTCATCACCCCGGCAGGCGAGTATTCAAAGCTCCCCGTTCCCGCATAGCACACCAAGAACGGAAAGATATTAAGTGATTCCGGTAAGTAATCGGGCGCGGCGCGTATTCCAGATACCACCCCGGCCAAGTCCTGTACCTTTTCTATCGCATCCTGGAGAGCCATTACCAGAGTACCTTGCCTTTCACGAATGGTTCTAACAGCATCTTTACATCCGGGTCCAGGCTGGTTATTGCAATCACCTGTCCCATTTCCCCGGTCCCCATTACCCCAAACGGCGCATCTTTCCGCTTGAATAGCCGGATAGATTGGATCAGGCAGGCTTCATTAACTTGTGCAGGGATAGAAGGCCAACCGAATATTCCCGTCAGCTTATTGCCTCTCTGCGATGTCAGGAACGCCTCGCTGGAGTTGGGTGTTATTCGCAATCGGTTATACGGGATACCATCCAGAACCGCATTATAAGGCTCCAGGTCATAGTCGGTTGCAGCTAGTGATGTCGAGTATGTCCTGTCCCCGTCATCGTCTGTGGCAACTGCGGTGACAGAAACAATGTCATCACAGAATAGCAGGTTGCCCCATGCAGCCGTAAAGTACCTGACTTCATTGACGGTATTCTTCCAGAACCTGCGGTGGCAATACTCATCGATCTGCCTGCTCACCGCCGTGATCACCGATTCAATAACCCTGTCATCCAGAAGGTCATCCGAATCAGGTGGATAGAAGCGATTTTTGAACTCCAGTAATGTGCAGTACCCGTTTGTTATAGGAATGGCGTTACCCTCCGTTCTGTTGCGAGGTGGGGGTGGAACTTGTCAGCCCATTCCCCCACCTCATCTATTCAGTTGTTAGATACCTGTCACTCTCGTGAACATCGCAGGCGAGAAGATCACGAATGCTGCTCGTAATTCTGCCAGGATGGTCTGCATGTTATGGATGAACTGGTCATTGATAGTGCCGACCCGGATGGCTGCCTGTTCACGGTCAAACAGAGCGCATCCCTGGGCGAAGTCACCGACCAACCCGTTATTAGCTGTTAATCCTGCGCTCTCGATCACGGGAATACCCCACAGGGTAGTGAACCCGGCGGTATTGGGCGGACCCATGAGATACCCGCCGAGCGTTGCGGTTGCGGCACTCTCACGCGCCAGGCGTACCGCTTCCCAATCGGCAGGATTCAAAACGATAGCATTCGGACGGCCTCCGCCGGTGATTACCTTCGTGCGTCCTTTGAAGATAGCATCGATCACGCTGTCAGTACCCTTGCCCTGGAAGTTGGTGGTGGTTGAAAGGAAACCGACAAAGTGATTGCCAGAGGCTGCACCGGTGACGATTTCAGCTTCCACCGCATAATCCAGCCCGTAAAGCAAACGCCCGTTGATCACCCCACGAATAGCAGGTGCATCAGCAAGCATCCGGTTAGTTACTGGAATATAATGTGCGAAGGTGTGAACACTCACGGTGTTGGTGGCGTATGTCAGCCCGCTTTGTGGCTTCTCACCCGTTGCCCAACCCGTAGCGGTAGCCTCTGCGGTGATGGCTGCGTTGTTGGTGAACGTTCCTTCGGTGACATACTCGATGGTATCGCTATCGGTTGGCAGGCGTGGAATGAGGTCAAGCAGGGTCAGGGCGCGGGTCGCATCGGGAACATAGCCGGGGCGCAAGTCGTTCTGCACCCAAGGGCCGCCTGAGGTTGCGCCGGAACCCCATAACAGCACCTTTTCCTGCATCTCTAGTTTCTTACGCCATTGAAGCAGGCTCGTGCCATCTTTGAGATTGACCCCAAACT
>Ga0316627_100000637_pt1 | contig 10175 bp, 6 predicted proteins | sample OWC_Aug_M2_C1_D1_FD_207653 | JGI IMG/M metagenome (GOLD analysis project Ga0316627, IMG submission 207653) | Wetland soil microbial communities from Old Woman Creek delta, Ohio, United States - OWC_Aug_M2_C1_D1_C | ecosystem: Environmental > Terrestrial > Soil > Wetlands | place: USA: Ohio...
CGGGAGACGACAGGCGGCAGAAGGCAGCTGGCAGGGAAATGAAGTCTGTTGAGTCTCCCCAGTCTGTTGAGTCGCTCGTCCGGGGCATCAACGACTCAATCGGCTCAACGCACTCAAAAACTCAATGCACTACGAAGAAAATACTGGCTGCGATGGACCTCCAGTTCGCGGTTACGCGGCCGGGGCCATAGCTTCAACGGTTACGTGCAGTCCGAGGGCTCGCAGGCGGCCGAGGAGGCGCTCTTGGATGCGGGCGGTATCCCGCCTGTCGAAGTAGTCCTGGCCGAGGTCGCGGTACGTGGTGCCGTCTTTCAGGATGTGGTAGGCGATCACGAGGATGCTGTGGCCCACAGCCACCACGGCCTTCTTCTTGCCGCGGCGCCGAGCGAACCGATGGTACTGCGCCCCGAGATAGCTCCGCGTGTGACTGGCAGCCCAGGCGGCCTCCGTGAGGACCGTCCGGAGCCACTTGCTGCCCTTCCGGGTCTTGCCGGACTTCCGTTTCCCCGCGCTCTCGTTGTGGCCGGGACACATCCCGGCCCAGGAGGCACAGTGGCCCTCCGAGGGGAAGACCGTCATGTCGACCCCGAGTTCGGCGATGAGGTTCTCCGTGCCCCGCGTGTCGATCCCCGGGATGCTCCGGAGGCGCTCGGCCTCCGCCTGATAGGGGGCCATGAGTGTGGCGATCAGGGCATCCAGCGTGGCAATGGCGCGGTCCAGGTACTCCACATGGGCGAGTTGTTGCCCAAGGAGGGCGCGTTGCACCGGGGTGAGGCGCCCCGTGAGGGCGGCCACGAGCTGGGGCTGCTTCTTCCGGAGTCGCCCCTTGGCCAGGCCGGCCAAGGCGGCCGCGTCCGTCTCGCCGTGGACCAGCGCGGCCAGCATGGCGCGGCCCGAGACCCCCAGGATGTCCGAGGCGACCGAGCCCAGCTTGAGGTTGCCCCCCTCCAGGAGCTTCTGGAGGCGGTTCGTCTCATCGGCCCGCAGGCGGATCAACTGCTTCCGGTAGCGGGTGGCCTCCCGGAGGTCCCGGATGGGAGCCGGGGGGATGAAGCTCCCCCGGAGCAGGCCGTGCTGGAGGAGCTGCGCGATCCACTCGGCATCCAGGGTATCCTTCTTCCGGCCGGGCAGGGCCTTGATGTGCTGCGCGTTGACCACGAGGACTTGCTGGAAGTGGCCCTCCAGGATGTTGAAGACGGGCTTCCAGTAGACCCCCGTGCTCTCCATGGCCACGTGGGTGCACCCCGCGGCCACCAGCCAGTCGAGGAGCGTGAGGAGCTCTCCCGTGGTGGTCCCGAAGGGCCGCAGCTCCTGCGTCACGTGGCCGCGGCCCCCCAGCCGCCGCAGGCAGGCGGTGATGCTATCTTTGTGCACATCCAGGCCGCAGCAGATGGCATACAGGATCTCCATGGCGCACCTCCCCCCACGGGGCAGCGCGGCGGGGCGTCCACGGAAGTTCGAATCTACGAGGCGTGCTACCCCCCGAGGGGGCGCAACAGTCCGCGGTGCCAAGGGAGCGCCCCGGTCACACTCAATACGGGCTCGCGGCACCAGTCAAAAGCCGACCTTCACTGCCGAGCTGCCCGTCCGAGTATAGCCACGCAGGGGCGCATTTTCATCCGTCGTGGTGACCGAGCTCAATAACTCAACAGACTCCTATTTGACGGAGATCAGCTCAACTTCAAAAATAAGGGTGCTGTTCGGCGGAATCGTGCTCGTACCTCGGTCGCCGTACGCCAGCTGGGGCGGAATCGCAAGCTGCCACTTCGCGCCTTCCTTCATCAGCTGGAGAGCTTCCGTCCACCCGCGGATGACCTTCCCGACTTGAAATGTTGTCGGTTGTCCTTTCTTGTACGAGCTATCGAATTCCTTGCCGTCAATCAACGTCCCGCGGTAATTCACCGTCACGGTGTCTATGGCTTTCGGCATCTTGCCCGAGCCCTCCGTCAAGACCTTGTACTGCAAACCGGTCGGGAGGCTGACCACGCCGTCCTTCTTCTTGTTCTCCTCCAGGAAGGCCTTCCCTTCGGCGAGGTTCTTGTCGGCCAGCTCCTTGAACTGTTTCTGACGAGCGGCGGCAAGCTTCCTCTGAAGATCCATGACGGTGGTCCGGATTTCTTCCGGACTGAGCTGAGGGGCATTACCGCTAACGGCATCGCGGACTCCCGAAGCGTATATCTCCAGGTCGAGATCCATGCCCTGGGCCTTCATGCTTTGGCCAAATTGAAACCCGAGACTATAGCTTTCCTTTGCCTTGGCGTCCTTCAGAACTGGCCTCTCGGCTCCGAAACAGACGGCCGAATACAGGCCAACACCAAGAACGGCTGCAAACACGCACTTCATTTCAGGCTCCGCTTTCGCGAATTGGGGCCATCGCCAACCGACGAAGGCCAAGAAAAATCGGGGAGGGATTGCTCCCTCCCCGATAGACAGCCTCCTCTCTTGGTTACGGCGTGAGAATCGGGAACGGCAGCGCGTTCGTCCAAGCGGACGAGTCGCCGACGTTGTTGTTCGCGCGGATCCGGTAGTAGTAGACCGTGTTGCGATTCACGGTCTGAGTCAGACTCCTGGCAGTGCCCGCAGGCGTAAAGCTCGTCAGGCCCGTCGTGAAGCTGAGGTTTGTCGCACGCTGGATCGTGAAGTTCGCCGGATCGGGCGTGGGAGGCGTGGTGACCGGCCACGTCCAGCTGAGCGTCGCCGTGTCGTTGTTGCCGTTAGCCCGGACAACCGCGACTATGAAGCTGGGCGGCGCGGGCGGAATCGCCTGGATGGCGAGCGGGGTTGCGAGCGTCACGAAAGCCGAAGTCCCTCCTGCGTTGACCGCCGCCACCCGGTAGAGGTAGCTGTTGCCGCCCGTGACCGTGGCATCGATGTACGTCACGCTACCCGTGTTGTTTCTCGGTCCCGGCGTGGCGATTGGGGCGAAGACGGTGCAGGGGAGTTCCGGTGGTACGAAGGAGCACCGCTGAACCACGAAGCCGCTTTCGTTGTTCGCGTTGTCCCGCCACGTCAGGCTCGCCTTCGGCCCCGCCTGGGCGGTGGCCGTCAGGTTGGTCGGCGCTGCCGGTAAAGTCGCGACCGCGAAGGTGCTAATCGCCGTGGTCGCGTTGGATACGGAGTCAGCGGACATGGTGGGGAAGCCTGCCATGGTGGTATCGCCCACCACCTCGCCGTTGGCCAGCACTCGGTAGAAGTACGTCGAACTCCTCGCAGGGGTGGTGTCCGTATACGTCACCGTCAGACCCTTGCCTGCGGAGGCCGGGAGGGTGGCCAGTGTCGTCAATCCATTGGTGAAATCCTTGTCCAACGCCCGCTGGACGGTGAACCCCGCCTCCTGGGAGGAATTGTCAACCCAGTTCAACAGGATTCTCGGGCTGTTGGCGTTCCCGTTCCAGGCACCGGTGAGGCCGGTCGGTGCCAGCGGCGGAACCGCGAACACCAGCGAGTGCATGAAGTCCATCTCTTCGTGGGACAGGATGTGGCAGTGCCACACGTACTCCCAGCCGAAGTTGACGGTGTGGTTCAGGATCTCCGGGATCGGATTCCCGTTCGGGTCGAACCATCCCGCTGGCCCGGGCGGCGGAAGCGTGGCGCCGGCGGGCAGGGTCGGATCGATCAGCCGCACGCTGTTGGGCAGCTCGAAGGGAATCTCAGACGGAGTCGGAACGGTGGGCCTCAGCGCGAGGAAAGTAATCTCCAGCGGGTTGACAAAGAAGGTGTCCTTCCAACCCAGGTTTTGTGCGTCAACAGCCTGCCCGCCTGGGAACGGTCCCTGCGCGACCTGCCCGTCCTGCCCGACGCGGCTGATGACCTGGGCAGTGAACAGGTGCGTGTGGATGGGATGAGTGTCCACGCCGTTGTGGAAGATTCTCCAGATCTGCGTGCCGTCGGCCAGCTGCCCGATCTTCGTGGATTCGAGCGAGCCCTTGACGACGTCGGTGGGCGGGGACGAGAACGGGAACGGGAGGATGAACCCAAGAGCCGAACTCGGGTTCGTGAGCCCGAGCATGCCGCTCATCCGGCCGAACCCCGTATCGTAGACGCCGCCCATCTCGTCGTGCATCGCCTTCATCTCGAACGGGATGGTGACGGCGGGCTGGAGGTTCCAGGCGTTGGCGACGCTGTTGTAGCCGAGCGGCTGGAAGGCCTTCTGCGTGTCCCCGATACCGAGGATGTACTGGGACGCGTCCGACGGGAACGTGCTCTCGTAGGCGGAGTTGTAGGCCGCCTGCGGAATGATGATGGGATCCTGGCTGACCTCGAAGACGCCGCGCTTTCCAGCGGCCTTGGCAAAGACGGTTTTCAAGGCATTCAGGTCATAGGCGACGCCTGACCCGGCCGCCACCTGGATCTGCATGATCGTCCGGGTGTTGGGCCCGTAACCTGGCTGCGTGTTGGGCGCGCCGCCGCTATCCATCAGGTTCCCGTCTCCGGTGTAGTTGTCGTACGGCGCGGCGCCGGCCGGGACAGGCGCCGGGGAGTCGTTGTAGAGGATCAGCGTCTTGCCCGCGAAGGCGCTGAAGTCAACGATGACATCCGCGCGCTCCGCCGGCATGAGGAACAGCGAGTGCTGGTTGACGATGCCGAAATTGAAGTAGGCCGGGTCAAGGTTGTACCCGATCGGCTGCTGCGGGATCACGACCGGCGCCGGCGTGAAGCCGCCCTCGGTGCCGATCTGGATCCACGGCGGTCCTGCCGTCGTCGGATCGGGAATGCCGCTCGGCGTGTCGGCGTACTGGTTTGCCGGGGCGACGCTGACCGGGACCATCCTCACCTCGGTGCAGTCGCCCACCGGGACGGTGCCGGTGCAGAGAGGTGCTGGCACCGCTGCGGTCGCCGTGGTGTCCGCCTTCTTGTCCGCAGCCACGTAGAGCTGCAGGTTCAGGGCCCGGTCGTTGCCGGCGCTCAGGATGCGGAACCGGTACGCCTTTGGGTCCACCTTCAGGACCGGGTAAGCGGTACCGTTCACGATCATCGTGTCCAGGAAGCTCTCGCCCGGGATGGAGGGATTCGGCACGCCTGGATTGAGCGGCGGCTCCCAGGGCGCAGTGCAGCCAGGGCCAGGGGGAACCAGGTCGCAGTCAGCTTGATGGTAGGGGTTCGGAACGGGGCCGACCTCGATGCATCCCACCGGGCCCCCGTTGACGCACGTCGGGGTGGGGGGGTTGAACCACGGCCCGTAGAACCAGCGGCCGAACGCGTTCGTTCCGGTCGGATCCCACGGATTGGTGACCGTCATGTAGACGTGGGGGTACCAGAAATCGCCCGCGACAGCGGTCCCAGGCGTGCTTCCCCAGTTCCACGTCGGGTCCTGGGCCCATATCGTCGCGGGGTCCACGAAGGTCTTGTCCTGGATGACCAGGGGTATGCCGAGGTCAGGCAGGACTGCCTTCAGGTCGGGATTGACGCCGGTAACGTTGGTGCCGCCGATCATGTCCGCCTCGACGGCGTCCGTGACCACGTATCCCGCCGCCTCGCCCGCATACACGTTGAGGCGCGTGATGCCGTGGGCGTGATCGTGGTAGAACTGCAGCCGGGCGCTCTGGGCGTTCGTGTAGAAGAACGTCATGCACCCGCTGCTCTTCTTGGCAGCACTGTCGCCGGGAAGCCCGGGCGCCGCTAGATTGGCGTCGCAACCCGTGCCCATGTCGGGCACGTTCCGCGCGCTGACGCCCGCCGGGTACGGTGTGGTTTCACTTGCCGGCGTAATCCACTGGTGGGTGTTGCCGTCGCTGATCCACACGGTGTTGTTGCCGTGAAGGTGGATGGTCGCCCGGTTCTGCGGGTACTTGTCGCCTGCCACGCCCGGCAGCGCGGGCCCGATCCCGGCGCCCGGAACCGTCTCGTCCACCGGCAGCAAGAGGTTTCCGCCGGAGGCACTATTTGGAAGCAGGTTGTAGAACGTGATGCGAACCGGCCTCGGGGCAGCCAACGGATTCGTTGCCGCAAGACCGGCTACCTTGCCCTGGGCCACGATGACAGGCCCGAGGTAATGTGGATTGTCCACACCAAGCGCTTGGGTGACGCCGTCAGGCATCATGGCGCCAAGGGGTACTTGTTTGCCAGGAACTGCCGCTGTCGACAACTGCACGTAGCCTCTGAGTTTGGTCGCGGGCAGGTCCGAGTGCATCTGCTCCGCGTACTCGACCAGAGCGATCGAGTAGCAGTCCGCTGCCTGACCGCTATAAGTGCACGGCTCGGGAACCGCAACCGGGATGTACTGCCCGAGGTTGTTTGCTCCTCCGGGCCCCAGTTGAGGCAGACCGTCAACGAACTTGCGAATGCCGCCCGTGAGCGCGCCGCCGATGATCGCGTCGGCGAGGGCGCCCGTGCCCGTAGGGTCAGTGATGGTGACGACGGGAGCCATGTACCCGGCGCCTGGGTCCACGATCGTGAAGCCGGTAATGGCGCCAGTCGCATCAACCGTAGCCGTAACGTTAGCAGGGGTGATGCCCGTCGCCGGAAGGTACGCATCGTCGATTTTGACGACGGGAGCCGTGTACCCCGTGCCTCCGGCCACGACACTGACGGTCGCGATGGGACCCGCCGGGAGCGGGCTAAACGCCCAGTTGCCGTAGGGCCCGAAATAGTGCGGCACTCCCCCTGGGTCGGGAACCTGAACTCCTCCAGGGCTGATTCCAACGTCCAGCGCCGTCACCCCGGCGATCCCGGGCTTGAGCCCGCGCTTGGCGGCCTGCTTTGCTGCGGCTTTCTTCGCAGCATTTAGATCCCTTTGCTTGGTTATCTTGTTCTCCTTCTTCGGGGTCCCCGCGAGGGCCTGGTCGAGCCCCCAAGAAAGGGTAGCTACGGCGAGTAGCACCCCCATGAACGGATAAAACCATCGTCTGGCCATCACTGTCCTCCTTGTTTTCATGCGAACAGCCCTTCCGTCTTTGCCTCGAGAACTTCCATCTCTTGTCCCTGCCGCCTCCTTCCCCCGGTGCATCCGGCGTGGGAACTCCATTACGTTGGGTTTCTGGTTTGTTCTCTTACTCGTTCCGGTTACCTTACTCGTCATTCATGGTCAGTCGTATCGTTGTCGTTCCCGTGGCCCGATTCGAGCAGGTCAGCCATCGCACCCTTCCCGGGAGGCTTATCCGGCCGCGGGATACGCGGCATTCCGGCTCCCTGGATCGCCTTGACCAGATCAATTGGCTCAACCGCCGCGGTGCGGTTGGGGCTATATACAGTCGCGTAGGCGTGGTTCAGGCTGAAGGTCACGATGCGGCTGGCGTTGGCCCACTCCAGGAAGGGCCAGGCAACCCCGCTCTCCATTGGCTCCTCCACGAGGATCACCTCAGGATGCAGGGCTCGCACGGCCTCGGTCGCTTTAGCTACGTCGTGTTCCATACCCACGATCTGAACAGCGCTCTCCCGCTCGAGCACGCTGCGGACCCCTTGGGCGAATAGCGCGTTGCGATACACGATGTAGGTCCGACAGGGGGAAGTACTGTTCATGACGTTCGAGTGCTCCACAGGGAGATCGAGATATACGCAAGATAGGTCGTCCCTCGGAAGGCGTCCATCACCCGTCAGGCACGTTTCCGTGGAAAAGAAGGGCTAGAACCGGTAGCCCGTCGGGGCTATCCGCGGGACGAGCGGCAAGCAGCAGGCAGCTGGCAGGGGGCAGGGGGCAGGAGACGCATAGCGCAAAGCGCGTAGCGCAGAGCGCCGAAGGGCGGTGGGCAGCGGGATATGCGCAAGGCGCTAAGCGCATAGGGCATAGCGCGAAGTGCAGGTTTCTACGCTCTGCGCTCTGCGCTATGCGCTATGCGGGTCGCGAGGGCAGCGGGATGCACGCAAAGCGCTAAGCGCATAGGGCAAAGCGGCAAGTGCAGGATCCGACGCTGTGCGCTATGCGCTTGGCGCTATGCGCAGGTGGTAAGGGCAGCAGGCAGCTGGCAGAGAGCAGCAAGCGTTACGGGGGAAGCAGTCGGCAGATGGCTGTGGGCAGGAGAAAGCGGACGTCACCAGTCCATTACTCAACAACTCAAGGGACGAGAACCGCAGACAGCAGGCAGTAATCGGATGGCCGACGATCAAAGGGAAATAGAACAGGTGGCAGAGGACGAGCATGGAATGCGGAATGGGGAGGCGTCAAGAGAAACAGTCCGCGGAGTGAGCAGACGGAGGTCCGTGATCGCTATTCGACGGACGGCCCCGCGTCCAGCGGCCACACGCGGACGAGCCGGCCGCGCGCACACAAGATCGGGGCCGCCATCTGTTGCAACTTGACCACCAGGCGAACCTTGTGCGGGAAGGGAAGCGCAGCCAACCGCTGTCGGCGCCGCTCTTTCGCGGCGAAGAGACGGGCGATTTCGGGTCTCAGGGTGTCCACTGTTTCCATTTCACCTGCCTGCCGCCTGGGCCTGCGGTAGAAGGACAAAGATGTCGAGATCGAACGTCAACGCTGGCTCCGCATAGAAAGTCGCGGCCATGGCGCCGCCAATGGCGTAGCGTCTGACGATGCCGTCATGCTCGAGGGTATTGAGAAGTTGGAGCGTCTTCTCCATAGAAAGAGCTCGTCCACGTCCGGGTTCATTAGGAAGCACCGTAGCACAAGGAGGAAGTGAGAGCAAGGGCGCGTGGGTGGAGGGAAAGTGGGTGACGCAGCCGGCAGCGGGCAGCGGGATGCGTGCAAGGCGCTAAGCGCATAGGGCAAAGCGGCAAGAGCAGGGTCCGACGCTGTACGCTATGCGCTTGGCGCTATGCGCGGGTGGGAAGGGCAGCGGGATATGCGCAAAGCGCTAAGCGCATGGGGCAAAGCGCGAAGTGTGGGAGCCGACGCTATGCGCTTGGCGCTTGGCGCTTAGCGCCATGCGCGGGAGGTGGATTACCGGTGGCTCACGCCGCTGGCCGGGTTGGCGGTGGGGTGGGCACGGCCCTGGTGGGCAGCGTCTGTGTGTGGCTTTTCCTGGCTGTCCGCCCACTGAACGTGCTCTAGACGTTTGCCGGCTTCGGTCGCCGCCCCCTTGCTGACCTTCGCTGCGTAGCGCATCGGCTCTTTGTCGAAGGCCACCTTGCACTCGTCGGAGCAGAAGTAATAGCTCTGCCCCCGGAAATCACTCATCCGGGCGGCCGCCTTGGCCTTGGTTTGATCCACTTCCATCCCGCAGACGGGATCCTCGCTCGTCTCCCCGTAGATCCCCGCCGCCGCTGCCTTCATCCGGCTCTCGGAGTCAATGAGGAACGTCCCTGAGACCACGATCTTCTCCCCGACCATCAGGCCCTTCACGATCTCCACCTGGTCGCCGGCCCGCCACCCGGTCTCGACCTTGCGCGGCTCGAAGACCCCGTTGCCCTTGTCCACATAAACTATCGTCTTGACTCCGGAATCCACGACCGCATCCGCGGGCACCGTCATGGTAGGCGCCAACTTGACCGGTAGTTCGACGTCCACGAACATGTCTGGTCGGAGGAGCAGCCCAGGGTTGTCCGCTTCGAGGCGAACTTGCAGCGTGCGGCTGGCCGGGTCGAACCTGGGGGGGACCTTGGCCACGCGGGCAGAGAAGGTCTTGTTCACGTGCGGAGCGGTCACCCGCACTTGCATCCCGGGTTTGAAGGACGAGGCTTCGGTCTCGTAGGTCTCCGCCACGATCCAGACCGTGGCGAGGTCGGCGATCCGGTAGAGCTCCGTCCCTTTTTCGAAGCGCTGGCCGGGCGAGATGTTCCGGGCCAGGATGAAACCTGCCGCCGGCGCCCGGATCTCGATGGTGTCCGGGGTCTGCCGGGTCTGGGCGATTTCGTCCAGTTGGTGGTCGGTCATCCCCAGGTTGCGGAGGGTGTTCCGGTAGCCCTCGATGTTGTCCCCGGTCAGCTCGAACTGCTCCTTGGTCTCCTTGCGGCTCGCCGTGAACCGGTCCAGCGATCGCATGCCATAGAGATAGGCCTTGATCCCCGAGAAGAACGCCGGCGAATAAAACGTCGCCAGCAGCTCGTCCGCCTGCACCAGACTGCCGGTGGTGAAGGGAAGGATCTCCTTGACCCAGCCGTCGGTGGCGGAGTTGACCCGGTAGATGCGGGTCTCGTCGGGGGCGACCCGCCCCAGAACCCGGAGGGTGTGCTGTGCGGGAGCGCTCTTCACTATTGCCACCCTGACGCCGATCAGTTGCTGCCTTTCTGAACTCACGTTCACGGTGCCGGGCGACATCCCAGGATTGCCAGTGGCCCCACCC
>Ga0316627_100000642_pt1 | contig 10160 bp, 4 predicted proteins | sample OWC_Aug_M2_C1_D1_FD_207653 | JGI IMG/M metagenome (GOLD analysis project Ga0316627, IMG submission 207653) | Wetland soil microbial communities from Old Woman Creek delta, Ohio, United States - OWC_Aug_M2_C1_D1_C | ecosystem: Environmental > Terrestrial > Soil > Wetlands | place: USA: Ohio...
GACACTCTTCGTGAATATATCAGGAAGGTATTTAAAGTCTCTTATCCAGCGATTCTCCAGCACCTGTGTCATATCGTCGTACACGAAGCCGTTGAACAGGGTGTTAAAATACACGGCAAAGGCAATAAGGGCGATAACGGCACCAGGGAGAAGAAGGCCGGTTTTCGCCTTCCTGCTCCCCAGGCGCAAACCATCATTGCCTTGTGCCGTATTCATCGTGGATTTCATTGCTTCCCGGCCGGTCCTTTCAGGCCCTCCGCCCTTTCAAGGTTTTTGCGATAAGCGGGTTCCTCAGGCCTGAGCCGGACCGCTTCTTTGAATTGTTCGAAGGCCTCATCATACATCCCCATCTGCCCATACGTAATCCCGAGCATATTCCGGTAAAACGCATTGCCGGGCTCCAATTTCAGAGCTGCCTTGTAGTGCCCAATGGCCTCGTCCAACTGTTCGGAACCCGCAAGAGCATTGGCAAGGTTGAAATGCGCTTCTGCATAATCAGGGTCTATCCTGAGGGCCGTCTCATAATGCGCAATTGCCTCCTTTACCATCCCTTTTTGCCTGAGAGCGACTCCAAGGTCAAGATATGCTTCGCGAATGTTCGGATCAAGCGAAAAAGCCAGTTTCAGTTCTCCTATCGCCTCATCAAGGCGGTTTTTCATCAGCAGGGCATGTCCAAAGGCGGCATGGAATTGAGCTACTTGCACATCATGAGGATGTTTCTTTATGAGGAGCCCGAATTGCTCTATGGCATCGTCTACCTCACCCCTGTCGTTCATCATTGCGATTGCCAGATTGTAGCGTGGGATTGCGGCATCGGGAGCGCGCTTTACCGTATCGGATAAAAGAACATAATCATCCTTCCAAATGGCGTTCCTGCTTATTGTACCTGCCGAGTAGAGTGCTGCGATCGTAACGAACATCAGGAAAATTCCGATGCCCTTCCGGTATTTGGCGAGTAACCACGAGAAAAGCAGAGCAGCCAGCATCACAAATCCGAATGAAGGGAAATAGAGGTATCTTTCAGCAAAAGGCTTCTTGGGAAGACCGGCTATATAAAAAGCAGGCAGAAGAGGCACGAGGATTATCACCAGAGCAAGAAAAGCGATTCTATTTTTCTTCAGCGCAACCGCCGCGCAACATACGAAGAGCAGTACGACAATAAGAGAAACAGTCCCGTCAACTGTAAACAGAGAGGCAATCGGGTGAAAGGGATGCCAGAAATTCAGGTTGAGGGGCAGCAGCATTTTTTCGAGGTACTCCTTAAAGAGGGGCAACACGTTTATGACGAGCTGATATGAACTGATGCCGGTCTGCTCCTTAAGTGGAGCAAGGAGACCAGAAAGAACCCGGTATCTCATGATGAAGTAGATCGCAGCTGCTGCAACATATGGCGCATATATTTTCAGGTGATGAGAGGCAACACGCCTGTTTCCCCTGAGCACAAGATCATAGATCAAAAGGATAATCGGCAAGGTCACGGCCGTCTCCTTGAACAGCAGGGCGACAAAGAAGATGATTACCGAAGCTGCGTGACGAACTCCCACACGCTCCTTCGATAGGATAAAAAAGTAGAAAGAGAGAAGACAGAAGAAAGTGAAAGCGCTTTCCGGCAGAGCGGCGACCCACGCCACCGCCTCTGTATGAATGGGATGAACGGCAAATAACACAGCAGCGATAAAAGGCGGCGACAAAAAGGTTGAAGTATGTTCAACTAAATAAGAACTACCCAGCAGCCTTTCTATGAGGAGGAAGGCCAATACAGAGTTACCCATATGGAACAGTACATTCACGAGATGAAAGCCCCATGCCTGGAGCCCGAAGATGTGATAGTTGATCATGTAGGTCACGTGCATCATCGGACGGTAATAGTTAGAAACGTCAGATTTCAGAAAACTCCACACACTCTTTGAAAACATATCCGGGAGATGCTTGATATCGGTGATCCAGGGGTTTCTCAGCACCTGTGCGCCATCGTCATCCACAAAGCCGTTGAAAAGGGTATTGAAATAGACGCCGAAAGCAATAAGGGCAATAATGAAGATTGGGAGAAAAGCGGCGGACTGATTGCTGCTACCGAATATGTGCCAGCTTGATTTCATCAATTCTTCCCGGCCGGTCCTTTCAGACCCTCCGCTCTTTTAAGGTTTTTGCGATAAGCGGGTTCCCCAGGCGCCAATCGTACAGCTTCCCTGAATTGTTCAACCGCTTCATTATTCATCCCCTTCTGCCCATAAGCAATCCCGAGCATATTACGGTAAAAAGCATTGCCGGGCTGTAACGCGACAGCTCTCCTCAGGTGCTCGATGGCTTTATCAATATTCCCCGAATTAGCATAGACGGCTCCGAGATTGTAATGAGCGTCGACATAATCCGGATCTATAGCCAGAGCTTTTTTATATTGCTCAACGGCTTCGCTGAGCCGGCCTTCTTTTGCAAGCCCGATCCCAAGTTCAACATATGTTGCGGGAGGGTTTTGACCTGATTTTTCAAGAACCCGGTATGGTTCCCCGGCCTTGTCAGTCATCCCTGTTTTCGCATATGCCTCAGCAAGATAGCGGCGCGCGTCAAGGTCATCAGGGGTGAGGGCAAGAGCCTTCTGGAATTCCGGTATCGCCTCAGCAGGAAGCCCCTTTTTCAAGAGCGTCAATCCCAAATTATAATGGGCGTTCGGGGAGTTCGGATTCAGTTTCAGTGTCTTCCGGAACTGTTCGACCGCCTCGTCGAACCTGCCCGCGCCCATTAACGCAATGCCGAGCATGCCATTGGGGAGCTCCCCGTCAGGGGATTTCTTTACTGTATCGGCAAAGAGGGTCAGGTCGTCCTTCCATACAGGGTTTCTTGTAATCGTCTGGAAGGAGTACAATCCTGCCAGTGATACTGCACCCAGGATTATCGCAAGGCCGTATTGCGCCATTTTTTTCTGCAACCAGGCAAGAGACATGACGAGGAGGACTACAAAACCTGCAGATGGAAGATAGAGATAACGCTCGGCAAAGGCCGATTCCCCAAGCGCCGGAATATAGAAGACAGGGAGAAGGGGGATGAAGATCAGCATAAGGCATAAGAACGCGGTTCTGTTCTTCCGGTAAGCGATAACGGTGATGGCGGCATAGGCTGCAGTAACAATGAGGGCTATGATACCCTTCAGTTCCAGTAAGGAAGCGATGGGGTGAAGGACATGAAAGGCATTGAGATCCACCGGAAGAAGGAGTTTTTGGAGATACGCAACGAAGAGAGGGAAGATATTGATCACAAGCTGATATGGGGCCAATTCTCCATGCACCTTTACAGGAGAAAAACTACCGAGGGCGTTAAACCTCAGGGCAAGGTAGATACAGGCTACGATAACGTAAGGGGTATACCGTATTACATATTTCTGCAAAGAACCTCGCCGCAGGGAAAAGTCATATGCCATCAGTATGCCCGGCAGTGTCAGTGCAGGCTCTTTACAGAGAACTGCAAGGGAGAAAAAGACTATGGAGAGTGCGTAATTGCGATACCTGCTGACTCCTTCTGCCATCTCGGCATGACCATCAGTCAAATCTTCGGTGGTCTTCATATAAAAGTGGATCGAGAGAAGGGAAAAAAATGTGAAGGACAGGTCTGTTATGGCGCCTGCCCATGCCACCGCCTCGGTATGGATGGGATGTGTGGCGAATAAAAGTGCGGCTATGAAGGCGAAAAAACGTGAATCGTTGGAAGTGAAGAGTGAAGAAAAAAATGCCGCCATTATTCCCTTGCGCACGGAACCCGAATCGCCTGCGGGCATAACCCCTTCTTCACCTCCCCTTACCTTAAAGGGAGGACAGGAGGGGTTACTCTTCACCTCTGACGGTAAAGATGCCTGTGTCACAGGCCACTCAAACAGCCGTGATGCCACGAGAAAAACCAAAACCGTATTTGCGGCATGGAAGAGCACATTTACGAGGTGAAAACCCCACGGCTTGAGCCCGAAGATATGATAGTTGACCATATAGATCAGATGCATCATCGGGCGGTAGTAGTTTGAAACAGATGGCGCCGACATGAAACTCCATACACTCTTATAAAAAATCTCCGGCAGGTGTTCTACGTCTTTAATCCAGGGGTTACCCAGAATCTGGCCGTTGTCGTCATAGACAAACCCGTTGAAAAGGGTGTTGAAATACACGCCAAACGCGACAACGGCTATAATGAAAACCGGGAGAAAAGGCACAGCCGATGCAGGCTTGTGCAGTTCCTTATCGACCTGTTGCACTTTCATGGTTTTTTTGAACGCGTCTGCACGTTTCCCTTAATGACTGTGAGCAGAAGAAGATGGATTGCCGTCAATCTGATTTCTCCTAATGTACACTTCCGCGAGAGAATATTTCAACGCGAAGGTTCGGAGCTGGACGGTTCAAGGAAAGCTCTCTTGAAAAGGAAGCTCCGGACCTTATAAAATATCAAAGATTCATTTTCTCTCATGAACAAGGAGGACGTCCGCTTTGAGATCGCTAACACTTATCTTGCTTTTGACAGGACTCACCATGCTCTGTTCTTTTTCCCCTGCTGCCGGAGAAGATGAAGACCCGCATGCAAGCATGCGGCAGAAAAGAGAAATGACTGCAGCGGAAAGAGAAGCAGCCGATTCCTGGCACGTGCGCAGCCCCATGACTTTTTTCGGGAGTGCCTATGGAAATGATATCTTTGTCGTTGTAGGAGAACACGGGACCATCGTGACATCACTTGACGGAAAGACCTGGGCCTTGCGGAAAGCCGCTGCAAAGGAGACCCTGAGGGCAGCGGCGTACGGGAAGGATGCCTTCGTTGTTGTGGGTGATAAAGGCGCCGTGCTCACGTCTTCCGACGGAACAACATGGACAAGAGGCTCATCGGGTGTTGCACATTCACTCTATGGGATCGCTTTTGGAAAAGATTCTTTTGTAGCAGCAGGAGACAATGGAACTCTGCTCAAATCCCGCGATGGGATAACATGGGAACCGGTCGCTTCAGGTCTGCAGATTGCCCTGAGAAATGTTGTTTTCACAAACGATGCCTTTGTTGTGACAGGAGACAAAGGGACAATATTGATATCCCATGACGGTCAAGCCTGGCAGAGAAGTGTTGTGGGCGCTTCCTTTAGTGTCAAGGGAGCGGCATTCGGCAAGGCCGGTTATGTCGCTGTCGGAGGAGAAAAATCCGTATTCACGTCCGAAGATGGTAAAAGGTGGACAGAAAGGCAGCCTGGCGTTTCCGCCTGGCTGCTGGCGGTGACGTACGCATTGGACAGCTATATTGCGCTCAGTGACAGAGGAGCAATACTGACATCCAAAGACGGCGTTGCCTGGTCGTTAAGTCCCTCTGCCTCCACCTCCGCGCTGTATTCGCTCACCTATGGGAAGGGGACCTTCATTGCATCAGGAGGGATGTCCACGATTCTTGTCTCACATGACGGTTCGCAATGGACAGCTGCCGTGTCAGGAACAGCAAACTTTCTGCGCGGTATCACATCTGAAGGCAGTCGTTTTGTGGCGGTCGGCGACAAGGGCGTCATCCTCACCTCAATTGACGGAGCAATCTGGACGCCGTCCGGCTCTAAGACAGAGAACAGGCTCAATGCCGTCATTCATGGCGACCGTGGCTATGTCGCTGTCGGCGACAGGGGGACGCTCCTGACCTCTTCAGACGGCTCCGAATGGACACAACGAAAGGCAGCGACGGACACGAACCTCAGAGGCATAGCCTATGGAAAAGAGGGGTATGTTGCAGTCGGTGATAAAGGAACGATTCTGGCTTCCGTCGATGCTTTGACCTGGATTGAAAGAAAATCCGGCACACGAACCAATCTCGCAGCCGCAGCCTACGGCAAAGAAGGATATGTTGCGGTTGGTGACAATGGAATGCTGCTGACCTCTGTTGACGGTGTTGCCTGGGTTGAAAGAAAGGTGCAGACGCGTTTGAATCTTAACGGGGCGGCCTACGGGAAAACAGGGTATATAGCCGTGGGTGATAGCGGTATGGTACTGACCTCTGCCGATGGAGCAACATGGCAGGTTTCTTTGTCAAAGACCGGAAACCATCTGAGGAGCATCACATACTGCGATGACAGGTATGTCATCACAGGCGCGCTCGATACCCCGGAAAAGCTGCAACCGTCTCACCGCAGGGTCTATGTTTCGCCGGACGGAAAAAACTGGTCTGCGATGAGCATGACCGAGTCACTTACTTTTTTCGGTGTGGCATGCGGCAGCGACAGGGCGCTCATACTGGTCGGCAAGAAGATCCTGCAGTCCGATCCCCTGCCGGAAGTAAAATGACATACGATACGGGAATTCATCGCCTGCTGCGGATTATATCGGGAAAACTCTTTTTCACTTTATACTGTGGATTTTCTTTTCCGATTCACCCAGCGTGATCTCGATTTTTGCCGCTTTTTTCAGCTCTTTGACCCACTCATCTTCTCTTTTTTGAACGGCCGCAGTCATCAATTCCTTCTCTATGAGGGGGCGCGCCTCTTCAAAGCTCATCTGTCCCGAGGGTCCTTTGAAAGACTTCTTTTTCTTTGCATAGATCTTCTCTGCCTCGCCCGGATCCATGGCCACTTTCGTGAAAATCTCTTTTTCTGTAATCATGTCAATAAGAATGCCCCGTTCGAGCTGTCTTTTCAGTTCATCCTCGGTAATCCCCGATTTCGTGAGAAATCCCTTGTAACCGTCTTCTGATTTCAGGTCAGCCCTGATCTTCTTCAGCTCATCCGCAACAGCTGCCGGAGGCACCCCCATTCCTTGTCTTTTTGCTTCCTGCACTGCCAATTCACGGTAAATCAATCTATCCATCGCGTCTTTCTTAACCTTTTCGTCGACTTTCGGGTCTCTTTCCTGTCCCGGCTTCCTATACTGCGGCCCAATAGTGTTCATCTCGTTGATAAGGTCGGACATCAGCACAGGTATGCCGTTGATCGTCGCCACGATGGTCTTTTTCGCCTCCTCAACGCTCTTCTGATATGCCTTCATATCCCTTACCTGCTCGGGAGACAGCTTCTGCGTCCCCTTATCTGAGGCTTTATCCCTGCTGCAGGAAACTAAGGTAAGTCCAAGGGCACTCAGCATAATGAAGCACATCATGCCCGATATAAATGATTTCATCTCTTCTCCTCCTCGCATTATATCATTGCCAGAACGTAAGTATATCATACTCTGAGGGGTCTCCGAATGCCGCCCTGCGATGAAGAGTTCCTGCTTTCTCAAACGCGGTCACAGGTGCCGCACTGCAGAGAACAGCCTTTTGAAAACATCTCTCAGGAAGCCCTCGAAAGTATTTAAGGCGTGGCTATAAGGGAAGACCCGTGGGGGTAAGGACATATTTTCACGCGTATCCCATTCTTGCCTCAATACGTTCTCCAAAAGTCGCTGTCCGCCAGCCTTAAAAAAGGAGATGCATCTCATTCAAGGTGCTACTGTCTGGGGGCGGTGATGGAGTTACGTCAGAAAAGTGATGCCAGAGGACGAACACCCTGATCCTTAGCCATGATCCTGGCACCAGACGACCTGTATCAGGAAGGATGGATAAAAAAAAGGAGGTGGGGGAATCCCCACCTCCTTCAAGGTGCTTCAGATACAAAGGGTTACGGAGCTACTGCTAAAAAATACTCGGTGCTCCTCCGTTGTCACCCTTCCACTCTTTTCCTGCAGGGCCGTTCGTAGCCGCGGTTCCCTGCGTGATAGTAAACGATAAGTCAGCGCCAAGCACAAATGCTCCTGTCTTGACTTTAGTCTGTTTACCAAGCACTGAACCGTCAAAGTCCATGGAGGACTTGTACACAACGATCTTGAACGTCTTACCCGTTCCACCTTGGAAAGTCGCTGTGCCGGTAGCATCAGTATATCCATATTTGACCTGGATAAAACTGCCGTCAGCCTGCTGCTTTTTCAGGTAGACCGTAGCGCCTGCAACAGGAGCAGCTGCGTTGTTCAGTACGTGTACGGTGATGGCATTCTTCAGGGTAACAGCGCCTGGTGCTGCCACTTTTACTTGCTCGTTAGCGTACGCATATTTGCCTCCCGATTCCTTAACCGAGTAAAGGATGTTGTAGGTTCCGGGTGATGCATAGGTATGCGTAAATGTACTGCCGCCCGGTAGCGATTGAACCGAGTTGTTTGCGTTGTCACCCCAGTTCACGGTAACGATGAGCGAGCTCTGAGGCTTGAAGTTGTTGTCGCTCGATGTGTCAACGAGAGTGACCGTGAGGTCAGTAACGGCGGTGGTATGAGACGCTGTCGGCGCAAGATCGCCGGCTAAATGCATGCCTGCGGCATAGACCGCGAGGGTACTCTTGTCGAACCACATGATGCCCGGTTTAGCCGGGTTGGTACCTTGGTCCGTCCCTCCACCGTGGCACTGTCCGCATGCATAGTCTACATCAACCCAGACTGCCTCAGTGTACGTGCCGTCAGGCGCAGCATTGGCGATCTTCTTGGTATTGCCAAGGAACTGAGCAGACGTCGGGAAGGTGCTGTAGGAAGCGCTGGAATTGATCCTCCAGAGGTGCATGGGGAATCCTCCGTCAGTCGCCTTCGGCATATGGCAGGTTTCACAAGAACTCACATAGAGATTCGTATCAAACGGCGTCCCCGTTCCAATCGGGTGCTTGATACCGTCGTTCTTGGTTGTGTGACAGGTAGTACACTCTCTTCTGAGCGGCTCTTTTGCGTCGGCCACGAAAAGGCTCTCGTGGACATTGTGGCAGGTGATGCAGCTTCCTTCGAACTGTGTGGCTTCGTCACCCGACTCATTCTGCCAGAAGCCGTAATCGGTGGCATCGCCGACAGCCTTGCCGTTCGCAATGTTGCACTCTTCCAGGGTCTTTATGACCTCGCCATTAGCTTGTGTCTCGAGTATGTTGCCGCCGGCGGGCGCTGTGCTGGACCGGCAGAGCTTGCCTACGAAATGGCTTGCATTGCTGCCGGAAACGATATCAAACTTGCCGACTTTGTTCGGCAGCGTGGTCCCGGTGAACTTGGCGTGCGGGCTGTTCAGGAACATGTTGCCGATGGGGTGGCTGTTGAACTCCGGCTTATATGCCGGCGCAGTAGCGACATTCTTCACCTGGAGCCTCTGGGGGTTGTCAAGATCTACGTTGTTTACGCCTGCATTACCCGTGCCGTTATTGGCAACTGGAGGACTCTGGTGGCAGCCGAAACAGGTCTGGGTGCACTTCCACCCGTCGAAGATATCCGTCTCATGGGTCGTAAAGCCATTAGGAGCGCTAACGCCCTCATCATTAATCGGGAAGGACGGATCATAGGCGACCTTGTGGCACCTGTTGCAATTGATGCCGTCATGGTCCCACCTGCCGACTATGCCGGGGATGAAGTTGCCGGCAATCGCGTGCGCCGGGAATGATGCTCCGGGCTCTACCGGCTGGTATGTGCCCAGGAAGTTGCCTGCCGCGTCAGACTGTTCGCCGCTTGAGAAATAAAATATGCCTGGGATAGCATCGCAAGCAGCCTTCGTAGTAACTGCGCCTGTGCCGGATGTGGGTCTGGCGACATTGCCCACAACGCAAACACCGGATCCTACGGGGCCTGACCAGCCTGTTGCATGGCATGCCCCGCAGCTGTAGCTGCCGTTTCCGTTGTACCGGGCTTGCGGTGATGCCAAATCATCTCTCCAGACGATCGTGTCGAGGCCGTCAGGAGCTGGAGCCATCCAGTCGCCGAAGATGTACATGAGCTCCCGGGTGCCGTAGCTTCCGGTAGCCGTTCCAGCTGCGAAATTAAGGTCCTGAATTTGAGCCGGGGTACAGGGTTCGCCTGTCTCGCATTGGCCGTCCTCATCTCCAAGCCCATCACCCATGACTTCTACGCTCGATGCAGCAGCCTGGGTGAACACGACTCCGTCAGCTCCTGCCCAAGGAATGCCCGGTGTGACTTTCCTGAGCATGTTCTTGTGGCCCTGCTTCAGGTAGTCAGACTTCCATCTCCCGGACATGCTGTTGTACTGCGTGGTGTTGTTATGGCAGGAGAGACAGCCTGCGCGGACCTGGGTTATGGGGCTCGCTATGGTAGAGACCCCAAGCGCTACAAAGCCGCCTGCTGTGGTGTGGTTGCTGAACGATGCGCCATTGGCAAGGCACTGGCCCTGGGTGAGCCCGGTCAAAGTGACCGTGCTGCCGGCTGCTGCGTACGCCGGAGCCTGGC
>Ga0316627_100000647_pt1 | contig 10135 bp, 8 predicted proteins | sample OWC_Aug_M2_C1_D1_FD_207653 | JGI IMG/M metagenome (GOLD analysis project Ga0316627, IMG submission 207653) | Wetland soil microbial communities from Old Woman Creek delta, Ohio, United States - OWC_Aug_M2_C1_D1_C | ecosystem: Environmental > Terrestrial > Soil > Wetlands | place: USA: Ohio...
GTCGGGCTGAAGCTGGTCACCACGGACGGCGGCGGCTGATCGTGCTAGGCGCCCCGCCGCCGGCCCTGGCGCACCTTGTGCTCGGGAACCGCTGCCTCCTGCTGCCGCCTGGCCTCGCGCCGCTCGGCCTGGCGCAACGCCCAATAGGTCCCCCAGCCGATGATCATCATGCCCAACGTGAACACGCCATAGGCGATCGGCCAGTCGATGCCGCTGGTCATCATCGAGAATTCCGACATGCCGCCCATGCCGGCGAGGACATTGATCGGCATGAAGATGATGCCGAGCTTGGTCAGTTTGGACACGCGCTGGTTCTGGTTGACGTTGATGAAGCCGACGACTGCATCCATCAGGAAGTTGATCTTGCCGAACAGGAAGGACGTGTGGCCGTCGAGCGATTCGATGTCGCGCAGGATCTGCCGGGCGTCCTCCTGCTGGTCGCTGCTGAGGAACTTGCCGCGCATCAGCGATGACACGGCACGCCGGTCATCCAGCACGTTGCGCCGGATTCGCCCGTTGAGGTCTTCCTCGCGGGCGATATCGGCGAGGATGCTGCCCGCCACTTCGTCACTGAGTTTGGTATTCAGCACGTTCCTGCCCACCGCCTCCAGTTCGGCATAGACGTCTTCGAGCGCATCGGCCGAATACTCGGCGTCGGCGGCGTAGAGGTCGAGCAGGACGTCCTTGCCGTCGGTGACGTAGCCCGGTTGCCGGCGGGCACGCAGCCGCTGCAGGCGGAAGACCGGCAGTTCCTCGCTGCGCACCGAGAATAGGATGCCGCGGTGCAGGATGAACGCCACCGGCACGTTGCGCGATTCGTCTTCGAGGTCGAGCAGGAAGTCGGACTGCAGATGCACCTCGTCGTTTTCGTCGACATAGAAGCGGGCGCTCGCCTCGAGGTCGGTCAGGTCGTCCGGGTCGGGCAGTTCGAGGCCGAAGAACTTGCCGACCCAGGCGCGCACCTGCGGCGTCGGGGCGACCAGGTCGACCCAGATCGGCTTGGTCTTGGTCAGCTGCTGCGGCCGCTCGACGATGATCTGGCGCAAGCGCCCGTTGTGCAGTTCGAAGGCATTGACCGTCTCTTTGCTGCTGGTATGGTCACCTTCAGTGACCAGTTCCTCGGAAATTTCCTCGGACAGCAGTTCGAGAATGCCGTCGACGCGCTCCTCGGCGATTTCCGCCCAGGCGACCAGGCGGTCTTCCTCCGATAGCGAGTTGAGAATCAGCGCGACGGTAACGGTCGGCAGGCCGTTGAGCAGTTCGCGCAGTTCGACGAGGGAAGGCGTCTGCGCCAGGCTTTTCTCGATTTCCTCGGGCGGCATCTCGTCATGGCGCATCGTCGTTTCGAGCAGCCGGTACTGGACCAGCAGGCTATGCACCTCGGCGATTTCGTCCTTGACGACATCGACTTCCGGGCTCTCGGTATTCTCGGTCATGGCGCCCCCTCTGGCCTGCTGCTCGGTAACCGTGAGATGTTACGCCCGCCGCCAGTGCCTTGGAAGGGCCGCCCGCCGGTTTCAGGGCATTTGTTTCAGCCATTTACAATTTGATGGCGTCCCATCGTCATTGCCGGAGCGTAGTTGCTGCCGATGCGCTCCGCGCTACGACCTCGGGTATGAATCGACAAGTCTCCGCAAGTCGTTGGACCAGCGGGTATTCTGAGTGTAGACTGCGCCGGCAAAATGCCAAGCAAGCAGGTTCCGGAAGAGGGGGTTCGCCATGCACATCAACGTAGAGACCAAACCGGTCGCGTCGGTCAGCTACGACGCCAAGAAGAAGCGCCTGGTCGACACCATCGAGCGTCTTCATCATCGCGGCGCCAAGCCGTCGCTCCAGAAGGTCATCGGCCGCATTTACCCGGCCGACCTGGCGGCGATCCTCGATGATCTGGCGTCGGTCGACGCGGTGGATGTCTTCTGCACGATCGGCGAAACCCAGTTGGCGGCCGACGTCTTTCACCAGATGTCGACCGACCTGCGCAAGCAGGTGCTGGCCGAGGCGCCGATCGGAAAACTCGCCGAGGTGCTGCAGCACCTGCCACCCGACGACCTCGCCGACCTGATCGGGGACGTCCCCGACGATCAACGCGCCCAGTTGATGGCGCTGCTCGACCGGGAGAGCAAGGAAGAACTCGAAACCCTGCTGGCGTACGCGCCGGATTCCGCCGGCGGCATCATGACCACCGAGGTCTTCGCACTGCCGCACAGCCTGACCGTCGAGGAGGCGATCGAGAACATCCGCAGCCGCGAGGATGTCGAGATGGTCTTCTATCTCTACCTGGTCGATGAAGCCGGCAAGCTGGTCGGCGTCGTCTCGCTGCGCCAGTTGCTGATCGCCCGCCCCGGCACGCTGCTGCACAGCATCATGAACCGGCGCGTGATCAAGGTGACCACCGACACCGACCAGGTCCGCGTCGCCATGCTGGTCGACAAGTACCACCTGCTGGCGATGCCGGTCGTCGATGCCGAAGACGTGCTGGTCGGCATGGTCACGGTCGACGACGTCCTCGAGGTCATGGAGGAAGAAACCACCCGCGACATGCTGAAGATGGCGGGTACCAGCGAATCGGAGACGCTCACCCATTCCGCCTTCAAGATCGCCTGGATCCGTCTGCCCTGGCTGCTCGCCGCGTTCGTCGGCGGCCTCGCGGCGACCGGCGTGGTCGGCGCTTATCACGAGATCCTGGCCGAGGTCCTGGTGCTCAGCGCCTTCCTGCCCGTGGTCATGGGCATGGCCGGCAACGTCGGCGTGCAGTCGGCGACCGTCGCCATTCGCGGCCTCGCCACCGGCGCCATCGACGTCCGCGACACGGTGCCGGTCGTCTTCAAGGAACTGCGCGTCGGCATCCTGCTCGGCTGTTTCTACGGGGTGATCCTCGGCATCTACGGCTACTTCATGCACAACAGCCTGGCGCTCGGTCAGGTGGTCGGCCTGACCATCCTCGGCAACATGACCGGGGCCGCTCTGCTGGCCGTGCTGCTGCCGATGCTGTTCCAGCGCATCAAGGTCGACCCGGCGGTCGCCACCGGCCCGTTCGTCACCACCGCGATCGACATCCTCGGCGTGCTCAACTACTTCGTCATCGCGACCTGGATCTTCAAGCTGTAACCGCTCGGCGCGCCGGTCTTCCCGGCGCGGCCGGCGCTCAGGGCACCTCGGCGGCCGGCATGCGGCCGAGGATGATCGCCGTTTTCCGCGCCAGCCCCGGCGCATTGCGGTTGCGGTCGTAGAAACGCGGGTTGGGCACCATGCCGGCCAACCTTGCGGCCTGCTCCGGGCCGAGACTCGCGGCACTGGCACCAAAGTAGTGCCGGGCGGCCGCTTCGGCGCCGAAGACGCCGTTGCCCCATTCGATGACGTTCAGGTACACCTCGAGAATCCGCCGCTTGCTCCACAGGGCTTCGAGCATCAGCGTGATGATCGCCTCCTCGGCCTTGCGGAAATACGACTTGGTCGGCGTCAGGAACAGGTTCTTGGCGAGTTGCTGGCTGATCGTCGACCCGCCCGCCACCGTCCGCCCGCGCCGCTGGTTCTTTTCCAGCGCCTTCTGGATGCCATCCCAGTCGAAGCCCTCATGGTCGACGAATTTCGCATCTTCCGAGGCGATGATCGCGCGTTTGAGATGCGGCGAAATGCGCTCGTAGGGAACCCACTGCTGCTTCAGTTGCGCCGCCGGATTCTTTTCGCGCAGTTCGGCCAGGCGGATGTCCATGAAGCGCGTCGTGCCGGGATCGACCCATTTCCACAGCAGCACCCAGCCGAGCAGCCACACCTGCCAGGCGATGAAGACGCCGATGACACCGAGCAACCCCCACTTGAGCCAGCGGCCCAGCCGTGTCATGCCGCCCGTTGCGCGCGCAGCGCCGCGAGCACCGGCGCGCTGTCGGGCCGCACGCCGCGCCAGACGAGGAAGGCTTCCGCCGCCTGCTCGACCAGCATGCCCAGCCCGTCGGCTTGGCGGGCGGCGCCCTGGGCGCGGGCAAGGGCGAGGAACGGCGTCTCGCCGTTGCCGTACATCATGTCGTAGGCCAGGCTGCCGGGCGCGAACAGGCCGGCGGGAAGCGGCAGCGACTCGCCGGCCAGGCTGGCCGACGTGGCGTTGATGACCAGGTCGAAACGCCGGCCGGCGAAATCCGCGAAGTTTCCGGCGTCGACCGCAACCGTGCCGTCGAACGCGCGGGCCAGCGCGACGGCCTTGTCGGCGCTGCGGTTGGCGATGGCGAGGCTGCTCGGCGCTGCCGCCAGCAGCGGCCCGACGACGCCGCGCGCCGCACCGCCGGCGCCGAGCAGCAGGATGTCGCGGCCAGCGAGCGGAAAGGCGAGGTTGGTCGTGATGTCACGCACCAGGCCGGCGCCGTCGGTGTTGTCGCCAAGCATGCTGCCGGCGGCGAAGGTCAGCGTATTGACCGCCCCCGCCGTCGCCGCCCGCTCGCTGAGCCGGTCACAGAGCCGGAAGGCTTCCTCCTTGAACGGCACCGTGACATTGGCGCCCTTGCCGCCGCCGGCGACGAAGTCGCGCACGCTGCCGGCAAAGCCGTCGAGCGGGGCGAGGATCGCCTGGTAGGAGATGTCCTCGCCGCACTGCCGGGCAAACGCGGCGTGAATTGCCGGCGACCGGGAATGGGCGACCGGGTTGCCCAGCACGCAATAGCGGTCGGTCATCGCGACGAGGCGGAGAGCTGGTCGCCCTGCGTGAAATACCAGGTCCGGGTGATTTCCAGGATGTCGGTGTCGCGCTTGATATCGGGCGGGAAGGGCGCGTAGGGAGAGGCCATCTGGACGATGCGGCGGGCGGCGTCGTCGAGCAGCTTGAAGCCCGACGAGCGATTGATATCGACGCGCCCGAGGCTGCCGTCGGCGTTGATCGAGACGGTCAGGATCAGCGACCCGTAGAGTTTGCCGCGCGCCGCATCCGGGTAGTTGAGGGTGCCGATGCGCTCGACCTTCTGCCGCCAGTTCTCGATGTACTGGGCAAAGCGGTACTCCTCGGCGCGCGCGCCGATGAACTTCTTGCGCGGACGCTTGTTGTAGTCTTCGACGTTCTTGCTGATCTCGCCTTCCAGGCGCGCCATCGCCCGCGCCGCCTCGGCGAGATCGAGGCCGCTGGGGCTGACCGCCGGCACCGGCTGCTCGTGGGCGTTGCGCGCCGCCGAGACGGTTCGCGCCTCCTTCGCCACGGTCAGCATCTTTTTCTGCTGCACTTCCAGTTCGCGGACCCGGCGCTGCATCTGTTCGATCTCGTTGCCGGTGGTCTGCTGCTGCGTCGGCGGCAGCGGTGTCTTGATCCGGCGGTTCTCGTCGGTATCGCCGCCGCCGTCGAGGTTCGCCTGCGCCAGCGCCTGCGGGTCGTCCGGCTTCCTGGCCGAGCGGGCGTTGACCAGGATGATGTCGAGCGCCTTCTCGCGCATCGCCTTCGAGGTGTCGGGGAAAGTAAAGTGCAGCATCATCAGCAGCGCGTGAACGGCCAGCGAAATGCCGACCGCCAGCCACAGACGGCGGTTGTCCGGCAGTGCCGGCTGCCACGAAAGCGTCGTCACGCTCACTGTTCCAATTCCTCCTCGACCGGCGCCGCCGCGTCACCCAGGATGCCAAGATAACGGCATGCGACCTCGGGGCCAAGCAGATCGATGGTCTCGACCGCCAGCCGCACGCGTGTTCCCGGTGCCAGGTCGCCCGGCAGCGACGGCACACGCAGCAGCAACGGCAGATGGTCCAGCTTGACGCTCTGGTCGCGGCGCACGCTGGCGTCGATCTCGCTGACGCCATGTTGTTGCAGCCAGCGCAGGCACCAGTAGCGCTCCATCAGGCGCTGGAAATCGGCGTAGGCGGAATAGGTCGCCTCGAAGTCGCGCATCGCACCGAACAACTCGGCCGACTTCTGCGCGAACGCCGGCGTCTCGCCCTTCAGGCAGGCGATCAGTTGCCACTGATTGACGAGGTCGCAGTAGCGGCGCAGCGGCGAGGTCATCCAGGCGTATTGCGGCACGCCGAGCCCCTCGTGCGGCAATGGCGAGGTGGTCATGCGCACCTTGCCCTGCGTCTGCGCCCGGTACAGGCAGGCGACCTTCTTCTCGGCGAGCAGGCCGCCCCAGGTCGAGTTGGCGACGATCATCAGCTCGGCGACCAGCTTGTCGAGCGGGCTGCCCCGCTTCCTCTCGGAAATTTCCACCCGGCAGGCGTCGGGATCGGCGAGATCACCGGCGATGGCGAAGTTGTAGTCGTTGTTTCCCTGCATCGCCGACGGCTTGCCGCGGCGGCCCTCGCAGGCGTTGGCGAAGTGCCAGAGGTGCAGCAGTTCGTCCCTGAACGGCATGTCCGGCAGCGGGCCGCCGACCGTATCGGCGTTGAACCACGGTTCGACGTCATGGTGGCGCAGGTTGGCGGCGATATGCACCATCTCCAGCCGCGACTCGCTGGCGAGGATCTCGTAGCTGTCGTCGACCGTCAGGTAGAGCGACACCGCCGGGCAATCGACGCCGCCGGCCAGCGTGTAGCCGTCGACGACGGCTTCCGGCAGCATGGTGATCTTGTTGCCCGGCATGTAGACCGTCGACAGCCGGGCGCGGGCGATGCCGTCGAGCGGCGAACCGTGCGCGATCGCCAGCCCCGGTGCGGCGATGTGGATGCCGATGCGCGAGCCGATGCCGGGCAACCTGACGACCGACAGTGCATCGTCGATCTCGGTGGTGTTGGCATCGTCGATCGAGAACGCCCGCACGTCGGCGCGCGGCAGGTCGACGGGCAAAGGCGGCGCGGCGAGCACCGGAAAAGCCGTGCCCTTCGGGAACTGCTCGTGCAGGAAACGACGGTAGTGGAGGTGGTAGGCCGACTTGATCGCGCCACACCTGAACAGCAGTTGCGCTGCGGTCGCGCCGGCTTCGGCGCAGGCCGTCTCGAACGCCTTGGTCTCGGCCTTGTTGCGGTCGGGCGCGTAGAGCAGGGCATCGGTCAGCCCGGCGATTTCCGGCGGCAGGCGGAACGCCTTCAGCTCGGCGATCCAGCCTTCCATCGCCAGTGCCTGCTGGCGCTTCTTTTCGAGGCTGGCCAGCGCGGCGGCGAGAATCTCCGGGGGCGCCTTGCGGAAGCGGCCCTTGCCCTTGCGATGGAAATAGACCGGTGCAGCATGCAGCGCGAGCAGCACCGCAGTGGCCTCGACCGGCGCCGGGTCGTGCCCGTAGTAGTCACGGGCGAAATCGAGGAAGGAAAATTCGCCGTCACTGGCGCACTCCCAGAGGAAATCGGCCTCGATTTCTTCGGCCTGCGGCGTCGCCTGGTCGAGCAGCGCCAACGCCGACGGCTTCTCGAAGCGCAGCAGCACGGCAGCAGCCTTGATCTTGCTGCGCTTGCCGGACGCCATCTCGACCTGCAACGAGCTGTCGTTGTCCGCCATCAGGCTGCCCGCCCGGAAGCCGCCTTCCTCTTCAAACAATACGTTCATCTGTGAATTATAGCCCCGCAAATTCAAGTATTTGCGGGATGAAGTCGGGAAACCGCGTGAAGCTGTGGTCGCCGCCCGGCAGCACCGTCTGACGGCAGCCGGCGTAGAACGCGGCCGCCTGGCGCCAGTCGAGCACCTCGTCGCCTTCCTCGGCCAGCAGCCAGTAGCGTGCCGGGGTCGGCCGGCGCACTTGCGCCTCCAATTGCGCCGCATGCGCGGCGGTAAAGGTGAAGCGCTCGCCGGTCTGGAAATTGGCGTGCTCGCCGACGAATTTGGCCGCATCCAGCCGGTCGACCGCAGCCGGGTTGATCAGCACCGCGTTCACGTCGTGCGTCTCGACCAGGTGGTTGGCGTAGTGCCCGCCGAGCGAACTGCCAACCAGCGTGACCGGCCCATCGGCCATCTTGATCAGGCGGCCGATGCCGGCCGCGACCTCGTCCGGCACGGTGGACAGTTGCGGGCAGACGAAGCGCTCCGCCAGCCCGCGGCGCGCCATCTCCTTCGCCAGCAAGAGCGATTTCCACGATGCCGGCGACGAGCAGAAGCCGTGCAGGTAGATGATCAGTGGGCGGTCCACTCGACCCAGCCGAATTGAGCGCTCAGCAATACGAGAATGCCGAAGACGATGCGATACCAGGCGAAAACCGTGAAATCGTGGTTCGAGACGTAGCGCAGCAAGGCCTTGACGGTGAGCATGGCGGCGACGAAGGAGGCGACGAAGCCGACGGCGAAGACCGGCAGGTCCGCCAGGCGCAACAGCTGCCAGTTCTTGGCAACGTCGTAGATCGTGGCGGCGAACATGGTCGGAATGGCCAGGAAGAAGGAAAACTCGGTCGCTGTCTTGCGCGACAGGCCGAAAACCAGCCCACCCATGATCGTCGCACCGGAACGCGAAACCCCGGGGAACATGGCCATCGCCTGGGCGAAGCCGACCTTCAGCGCATCCGGCCAGCGCATTTCGTCAATGCTGCCGACCCGTGGATGATAGGCCTTGCGCTCGATGAAGAGGATGAGCAGGCCACCGCCGATCAGCGCGCCGGCAACCGTCAGCGGATTGAACAGATAGGTCTTGATGGTGCCGTGAAACAGCAACCCGAGTACCGCCGCCGGAAGAAAGCCCACGATCAGCAACCCGGCGAAACGCTGCTGCACCGGATCGGAGGTCAGCCCGCCCAGCGCCTTGCCGATGCGCTCGCGGAAGTCCCAACATACTGCCAGGATGGCGCCGAGCTGGATGACAATCTTGAACACCTTGCTCTGCTCATCGGTGTAATCGAGCATGCTACCGACGATGATCAGGTGGCCGGTCGACGAGATCGGCAGGAATTCGGTCAGCCCTTCGACGATGCCGAGAATGAGAGCCTTCAGGAGAAGAATGGGATCCATGGAGCGCAGCCAAGACAAGGAGGCCGCATTCTACCCTCCCGGCCGGGTCAGCGCCTCCAGATCGGCAAGCCAGCGCAGGGCATGCTCGCGCGATTCGCCGCACATCTCCAGCGAGGGCTGCAGCCCGGAACAGCAGGCGGGGCGCTCGGGTCGGCCGAAGAGCAGGCAACGCAAGTCCGCATCGAGGTGCCGGCAGGGCAAGCCTGCCGGTTTTTCGAGAGAGGTGATCGAGGGCGCGACGCAGCACGCCCCGCAGTTGGGCCGGCAGTCCAGATCAGACCTTGTGATAGATCTCCGCGCCGGTCTTCACGAATTCGACCGCCTTGGTTTCCATACCCTTGCTCAGCGCCTCTTCTGCGGCGATGCCCTGTGCCGCGGCGTAATCGCGAACATCCTGGGTGATCTTCATCGAGCAGAAGTGCGGCCCGCACATCGAGCAGAAGTGGGCAACCTTGGCCGATTCCTTCGGTAGCGTCTCGTCGTGGAATTCGCGTGCCTTGTCCGGGTCGAGGCCGAGGTTGAACTGGTCGTCCCAGCGGAACTCGTAGCGCGCCTTGGACAGCGCGTTGTCGCGGATCTGCGCACCGGGGTGGCCCTTGGCGAGGTCGGCGGCGTGCGCAGCGAGCTTGTAGGTGATGATGCCGACCTTGACGTCGTCCTTGTCGGGCAGGCCGAGGTGTTCTTTCGGCGTGACGTAGCAGAGCATGGCGGTGCCGTACCAGCCGATCATCGCAGCGCCGATGCCGCTGGTGATGTGGTCGTAGCCCGGCGCGATGTCGGTGGTCAGGGGGCCGAGGGTGTAGAACGGGGCTTCGCTGCACTGGTCAAGTTGCAGGTCCATGTTCTCCTTGATCATGTGCATCGGCACATGGCCCGGACCTTCGATCATCACCTGGACGTCGTGCTTCCAGGCGATCTGGGTCAGTTCGCCCAGGGTCTTCAACTCGCCGAGCTGCGCTTCGTCGTTGGCGTCGTAGATCGAGCCGGGACGCAGGCCGTCGCCGAGGCTGAAGGCGACGTCGTAGGCCTTCATGATTTCGCAGATTTCCTCGAAGTGGGTGTAGAGGAAGCTTTCCTTGTGATGCGCCAGGCACCACTTGGCCATGATTGAGCCGCCACGGCTGACGATGCCGGTCATCCGGTTGGCGGTGAGCGGCACGTAGCGCAGCAGCACGCCGGCGTGGATGGTGAAGTAGTCGACGCCCTGCTCGGCCTGTTCGATCAGCGTGTCGCGGAAGATTTCCCAGGTCAGGTCTTCGGCCTTGCCGTTGACCTTTTCCAGCGCCTGATAGATCGGCACGGTGCCGATCG
>Ga0316627_100000648_pt1 | contig 10135 bp, 8 predicted proteins | sample OWC_Aug_M2_C1_D1_FD_207653 | JGI IMG/M metagenome (GOLD analysis project Ga0316627, IMG submission 207653) | Wetland soil microbial communities from Old Woman Creek delta, Ohio, United States - OWC_Aug_M2_C1_D1_C | ecosystem: Environmental > Terrestrial > Soil > Wetlands | place: USA: Ohio...
CCGAACCACGGCAGAATCATCTTGCCGATCATCGGCTGGACCTGAAAGAGCAGAAAGGCGCTGAGAAATATCGTCAGCCCATAGTGGAAGGTCAAACGCAGGTCGATTTTCATCGGAGATGTCGCTCGTGGGGTTGTTGTTCCGGATCCGGACGGGGAGCGCCCAGGCAGGGCCCCGGAAATTGCCGCCCGGGCTGGCGGCGCAAGGCCGATATGTTAACAGAAGATCGCCCCGCGCACTGTCGGGCCTCAGGGTATTGCGACCGGCAGGCAAACCGCGTGGCTTGGCGCTGGCCCTGATGGCACCGCAGCGGAACTCCCGGCGTGTGCCGGGAACGCTACGACTTCCTCCCGGCAATGCCGACATAGAAAGCCTGAATCAGGGGCATGTCGGCATCGATGTCGCCCGTTGTCGCGAACAGGGGGCCGATGCCGGCCAGCTTTTTCCCGAAATGCAGGTAGCCGAGGGCGATGGGCACACCGGCGCCGTCAGCGATGTGGTAGAAGCCGGTCTTCCAGTGGGTGACCGTGCCGCGCGTTCCCTCGGGGGGAAATGATCACGGTCAGGCGCTGATTGCGCTGAAATGCTTCGACCGTGCCTTGCACCAGGCTTCCAGCGCGATCGCGGTTCACCGGAATCCCGCCCAGCCAGCGCATCAGTCCACCGCCAAGCGGGGGGAAGAGGCTGGATTTGCCCATCCAGTAAACCTTCAGGCGCAAGGCAAAGCAAACCATCAGGGTTACCGGAAAATCCCAGTTGCTGGTATGCGGCGCGGCAATCAGCACGTATTTCGCTGCATCGGGCGCACGGCCTTCGACGCGCCATCCCAGCAAGCGCAATACAAGCCGCGACAGCCAGTGCATGAGGGTATTGATGATCGGGGTATCGAAGATGGTGAAATGCATCGGCTGTTCGTCCCGGGAGGCTCAGGCGGGGGCACGTGGCTCACGGAGCCATCCGGTGATTGGTTGAGGTTCGGGGGCCGTGGAAGATACACTGGATTCTGCTTGGGTAGGGATTCGCGTCATTCAGCGGGATGAAATTCCCGCTCACGCGAGTGTCGACACGCCAGGTTTCGGCATGCACAACGCAAGCTGGCCGTTTGCGGCGCAAATGCCGCAAGACTTCCGACCTTGGCGCCAAAAAAAACGGCACCGGAAGGTGCCGCCGCTTCTTTTCCGGGTAGGCGCAGGAATCAGCAGTTGCCCTTCTTGGCCTGACCCGGCGGACAATGCCCGCCGCCCTGATGCGGAACCCCGTTGCTGCCGTGGCCGGTGTAGTATTTCTGGCCCTTCGGGCCGTTGTGCTGTTTCCAGTAGGCCGGCTCGCGCCAATAGTAGCCGTCCCAGTAATAGCCCCGGTCGTTGCGGCTGCCGAAGGTCACGGAGACGCCCGGCGCGTCGACGCGCACACTGCCGAGATTGACGTTGATATCGCCGGCATGGGCCAGCAACGGAGCGCCAGCGATCAAGGCGGCGATCAGGTGTTTTTTCATTTGCACTTTCCTCAGACGAGACTTCTGGCGCGATGGCCGGGTATTCTGGTAACCCAACAGCGAACCGGTGGATGATACGGGAATGAGCGAAATCCCGGAAGAGTTGGAGCGCTGGCGGGCACGACGCCAAGCCGAGTTGAACTCGCCAGAAAGCTGGCTTGGGCTGGTTGGCCTGTTCTGGCTGGAGCCGGGGCTGAACCGGGTGGGCAGCGCCGACGATGCGATCGTTCGGTTGCCGGGCGGGCCGGCCTGTCTTGGTGACCTGCATGTGGACGGCGGGCGCGTTACCTGGCGCCCGGTCTCCGGAAGATCTTGTGGATTGCAGACCGATGCCGCGGGCGAGCCCTCTGTGGTCAACCACGAAAACTGGTCATTTTTCATCGTCGACCGCGACGGTCGCCTGGCGGCGCGGGTTCGCGACCGCAACTGGGCGGCGCGCAAGTCGGTTCCCTCCCTGGATCATTTCGCCTACGACCCCGCCTGGCGGATCGAGGCGGAATGGCAGTCGCTGTCAGCGCCGCGCAAGATGGAAGTGCCGGATGCTGCGGGTGACCTGAAAATGGTCGAGGTCGGGCATCAGGCAGTTTTCGTTGTGGGTGCGAAAGACGTCACGCTGCTGCCGATGTCGGTCAGCGACAAGGAGGTTTTCTTCGTCTTCCGCGATGCGACCAGCGGCAGGGAGACCTATGGTGCCGGGCGCTTCCTGAAGGTGCCTGTCGCGGTCGACGGCAGGATTGCCCTCGATTTCAACTTCGCCTGCAACCCGCCCTGCGCCTTCACGGCGTTTGCCACCTGCCCGCTGCCGCCGCCCGAAAACTGGCTGCCGTTTGCCGTACCGGCGGGCGAGAAGAAATGGCCCGCCGGCGGGTAGGCCGCTGAGGCCCCAGCACCCCATGCGCCGGTTGCAGGCTTGCATCGAACTGGACCCGGAGGCGGCTGTCGGCTTGCGGTATTAAGGCAATGGTGGAACGTGCCGCGTTGTACGGGCCCTGGATAATTCCGCTCGAGCGTCTGGCTGCGGTGATCGCGAATCCAACGTCCTGCGCAGCGCCGAGCGCGGCGTTCCACGAACGGTCGAAGCTGGCCGGCGCACCTGGCGCGATGGCCAGCGCTTCATGGACGACGCAACCCGCCAGCAGCAGGGAAGGATGATGCACCCGAGGGTACGACGCCATTCAAGCAGCCTGTTGTCTGTCTGCTTCATCGACCGGCCGGTCGTTGCGCTTCACCCTCGGCACGCAGTGCCTGGAGCATCTTCTGGCCACCGCGCCCGTTCACCGGTTGGCCGAGCCGGGACTGCTCCAGCCTGACGGCGACGCGGCTCTTTTCGCCGAGCAGGCCGTCGATCTCGCCGATGTCGTGGCCGCGCGCCGCCAACAGCGTCTGCAGTTCGCGGCGCTCGGCGCGCGACAGTCCCGGGTCGTCGGTCGGCCACGGCGTGGCGAAGGGCGGCCCGCCGCGCAGGCGGTCGGAGAGATGGGCAATCGCCAGCCCGTAGCTCTCGGCGGCGTTGTAGCCGTAGATGACGTCGAAATTGCGCGTCGTCAGGAATGCCGGGCCGCGCGGGCCGGCCAGCATGAGCAGGCCGACGCGTTCGCTCGCAGGAAGGCCGCTGGCGGTGAGCGGGCGGCCGTCGACCAGCGTCAGGCCGGACGCTGCCCAGTCACCGAGCGCGCGCTTGTGCGTGCGGCCGGCGAGGGCGGTGTCGAAACCGTTGGGCAGCCGTACTTCGACGCCCCACGGCAGTCCGCTCTGCCAGCCGCCCTTGCGCAGGAAATTGGCGGTCGACGCCAGCGCATCGTCGCTGTTGTCGACGAGGTCGCGCCGTCCGTCGCCGTCGAAATCGACGGCCAACCGTTCGTAGGTGGCGGGCATGAACTGGGTATGGCCGAAGGCGCCGGCCCACGACCCGTTGAGGCGGTCGGGCGCGATGTCGCCGCGCTGGAGAATGCGCAGCGCAGCATAGAACTCGCCCTGGAAATAGCTCTGGCGCCGGCCGAAACAGGAAAGCGTGCCGAGCGCCTGGACCAGCGGGTACTTGCCAGTGATCCGCCCGTAATTGCTCTCGACCCCCCAGACCGCCACAACGGTCGCCGGATCGACGCCGTAGGTTGCCTGAATGCGTTGCAGCACATCGGCGTGGCGCAAGAGGCCGGCCTTGCCGTCGGCGATGCGCTCATCGTCAACCAGGCCGGAGAGGTAGTCCCAGATCGGCAGCTTGAATTCGGGCTGGTAGTTGAGCTTGTCGAGAATGCTGAAATCGGCCTGTACGCCCTCGATGTAGCGGTTGTAACTGTCGGGGCGGACGCCGCTGCGCTGCGCCGCCGGTTGCAGGCGCGCGAGGCAACTGGCGAACTCCGATTGTGACTGCGCCAGGCACTGGCTGCCGGCAACCATGAGAAACGCGGCCAGAACAGCGCGGCGGATCGTTTGGCGCGGGGGCACGGCTTCAGGCGAGCGCATCGAGCGCCTTGGCCAGGTTGTCGACGGTACGTTCCGGGTTGTGCAGCTTTTCCAGCCCGAACAGGCCGATGCGGAAGCTGCGGAACCCGGGCGGTTCGTCACATTGCAGCGGCACGCCGGCTGCGGTCTGCAGCCCGACCGCGAGGAATCTCCTGCCGTTCTGGATGTCCGGATCGGTGGTGTAGCTGACAACGACACCGGGCGCCTTGAAGCCTTCGGCGGCCACGCTCGGGTAGCCGCGACTTTCAAGCAGTTCGCGCACGCGGCGGCCGAGTTCCTGCTGCTCGCGGCAGACCCGGGCGAAACCGTAGGCTTCGGTTTCCAGCATGACGTCGCGCATCGCCGCCAGCGCATCGGTCGGCATGGTCGCGTGGTAGGCGTGGCCGCCATTCTCGAAGGCCTCCATGATCTGCAGCCACTTCTTCAGGTCGCAGGCGAAGCTGCTGCTGGTCGTCGCGTCGATCCGGGCGCGGGCGCGCTCGCCGAGAGCGATCAGGGCGCAGCAGGGCGAAGCGCTCCAGCCCTTCTGCGGGGCGCTGATCAGCACGTCGACATTGCTCGCGACCATGTCGACCCAGACCGTGCCCGAGGCGACGCAATCGAGCACGAACAGGCCGTCGACCGCACGCACCGCGTCACCGACCGCTTTCAGGTAATCGTCGGGCAGGATCATCCCCGAGGCGGTCTCGACGTGCGGCGCGAAGACGACCTCGGGCCGCTGTTCGCGGATGGCGGCGACGACTTCGGCGATCGGCGGCGGCGCGAACGGCGCCTGCGCACCGCTTCCTGCCTGGCGGGCCTTGAGCACGATGCTTTCCGAGGGGATCTTCCCCATCTCGAAAATCTGCGTCCAGCGGAAGCTGAACCAGCCGTTGCGGATGACCAGCACCTTCTTGTCGCTGGCGAACTGGCGCGCCACCGCCTCCATGCCGAAGGTGCCGCTACCCGGCACGACGGAGGCGGCCTGGGCGTTGTAGACGTGTTTCAGGATGCGCGAGATGTCCTTCATGACGCCCTGGAAACGCTGCGACATGTGGTTCAGCGCGCGGTCGGTATAGACCACTGAGTATTCGAGCAGGCCTTGGGGGTCAATGTTGGGTAACAGGGCGGTCACGGGTCTCTCCGGGTGGGTCTGTGGATGCGGGAACACGGGGCATTCGCGCGGGCTGTTTGTCAGTCGCACATTCTATAGGGACGCCGACAATTTGCGGGTTCGGCGGTCATCCCGGAGGATCGCGCTGATACTGGTGTGCCGCCCCATGCGCGCAGGCGCGGGCACCCGGCTCCTTCCGTGCTTTTCGTCTTGCCAGGGCTCGAACGGATGGGCGTGTCGCCTATTAACGATAGCCAAAAAAATCGATAAATCATGGGGTTGAGTGCATGAGGGGCAACGGTGTCGTCAACTGGCGACAGAATCTGCCGCGAATCACGCCTGGCCCGGGTATCAACGACTCCGATTCACGATGAATGGGATCATGGTACGGTCCTTGCGTTCTTCGAGTTGCATCTTCGATTCCCCGTTTTTTCACAGGAGGCAATGCGCAATGAACGCAACTGGAGACAAGGAAGAAATGGAAGTGCCGTGCTGTCCGGCGCTCGCCAGGGATGATATCTGCGACGTGCTGGATTTTCATTATCGAACGCGGCATACGACCAACGTTACCGCGGGGGGACGCCGCGTCCAGGTCGAGGTGCTGATTCATGCCCGGCTTGAGCGTTGTCCGGGACCGATGACCCTGGGGGACCTCGTCTATAGCACGACCTTGCTGCCCGGTGAAAAGGTGAGGCTGTTCACCTCCGATCGCCGCACCCGTTTCAGCGTCGACAGCGAAAGCAAGGTCAGTTACCGGCACGAGCAGACATCCGAAGAGCGGTACTACATGTCGAGCATGCACGATTTCATGTCCGATCTCTCCGTTCGCGATTCAGGAAGTGCCAATTCAAGCAACAAGGGGTCGGCTCGCGGCCACGGGGAGACCAGCAGCGCGCTGGGGGCGATCTTCTCCGGACCGTCGGTGGACGTAAGCGGCTCCTACGACGCCTCGTCCACATCGTCGTTTCTGCGTGAGTTGAGTCAGCATGCGAGCGCCTCCGACCGTCGTTCGGAAACGGCCACACGCGCGGCGAGTTCGGTGTCGGTCGGCGAAGTGTCGAGCCGTTCCCATGCCGAAGGGGAGTCGGAAGACCACTTCGAATCGTCGTCCCGTGAATTCTCGAACCCCAACCGCTGCCACGCGGTCACCTATTTCTTCTATCAGATCAACAAGACACAGAAAGTCAGATTCAAGATTGTCGCCATACAGCGACGGGTGATCGATCCGGCAGCCGATACGCGGGTCACGAACAATCCCTTTGCCGCTGATGGCGGGGTGTCAGCCATTCCCAATGCCGTCTTGGCGACCGACGCGAATCGACTCAAAGTCGAGGCGGTGGGCCGTCAGAGCGTGCAGGCCAGCCAGCAGAGCGGGGTGGCCGGAATCAGTCAGAATTCCGCCAGTGCCAACCTGTTGCGGGCATCCACACTCGAAGGCGTTGCGGCTCCGCTGCCGCCTGCGCTCAAGGCCCGCGCTCTGCAGGAAGTCGATCAGTCCCTGATCAAGGAGGGAGTCATCGACAAACACGGCAAGGTGTCGAACGAAGTGGTCGCCGAACTTTCGTTTGATCGCGTCAGTTCGCTGCCAACGCCCGGCATGCTGGTCAAGGGCTGCCTCGATTCCTGCGACGTCTGCGAGCCGACGCTGGAGAAAGAGATTCAACTCGACCTGGAGCGCAAGCAACTGCAGAACGAATTGCTCAAGAAGCAGATCGCGCTGCTCGAGAAGTCCCAAGAGTATCGCTGCTGCCCGGTTGGCGCGGAGGAGGTAGCCACCCCGTAGGCTTGTCGTTCTGCCCGCTGTCAATTGGCCTTGACAGTTCGCGACGCGGAAACTTCCGCGTTGCGGCAAGGAACCTCTTGCCAAGAATTGCCTGAGCGACATCTCCGTAAATGACTTGGTCGGAATCGACCGACCGTTGCCCGATCAATCAGAAGTCCCGCTTCAGGACCGATCCGACGCCGCTGTTTTTCCCGTTGTGGAGCAGGTATCCGGAACATCCGGGCCTGCCGCACCTCGATACAGGAGTCTGCCGAATGAAACGAATGACCGTTGCCAATCCCGGATTGTGGGGGATGGGAACCGGCTTGCCGGATACCCGCGCTTGCAGCGAAGACGGCAGCGATGGTGTGCGCATCACCGATGTCGTCATCAAGCGCATCCACGATGCAGTGCGGATTCTTAGCCTGAAGAAGAAACCGAAACCTTCATCCGCTAGACCTGCAACGAGATGATCGGGCCGGAACGGTGCCGGAGCATTGGTGCTGACGGCAGGGGAGGATTCCCTTGCGGCTGGCGGAAAGCCTTGCCTCATGAAGAAGTGACCAGAAAAACCCAATCAACGAACAGGAGTGAGCAATCGTGATCAAGCCCAACGAGAAACCAATCGAACTTCCAGTCACCTTCGTCGGCCTCGACGCCGGTGAGCAGGCGCCACGCTTCGCGGCCTATCAGCTCAGTTCCGCCGGGCGCCCGGTCAGGAAGCTTGGCAACTATGATGGCAAGACCTTGAAGATTGACAGTGGTGCGGTCGGTTCGGTCGCATTCGGCCCGGATGTCGAGGATTTCAAGGATCTGCCGAAAGACAGCCTTGTCAGTTATCGGCTGGCACAAAAAATCGATCTCTGGCGCAAGCAAGGTATCGTGTTACCGCACGATGTCTGGAATCGATTTCATTTTCTGTTCGTTTGCGTCACCGGAAGCGCGCGCAAGTGCCGACCATGGTTCTGGGATCTGCTTGACGACATTCGGCTGAAACCAATGTTCGAACTCGCGCAAGTGGCGCGCATCAGGCCGATCACCGCGGATCTGCAGGCGCATGTGCTGTTTCCGTTCAGTTGTCAGCCGCTTTGTGATGGCATCGTCGAGATCTACGAGCGCGAATGCTGCTGCCTCCACATCCACATTCCTGACTTGCTCGACCGGTTGCGCGACATACTCGAAGTTCTGCCCATACCGATTCCGGATCCCGTTCCCGATCCGATTCCTGGACCCGATCCCGCACCCTTCGCGGCGCAGTTGCTGCGTGCCAAGGCACGAACGATCCAGCGGCGCAAGACGCCGCTTGACATGGCGGCAGTCCCCCCCGAAAACCTGTACCAGGACTATCTCGCGTTGCGCACGATGCCCGTCGATGCCGCGCGGCTCTACGTTCTGAAGCGCCCCTATCTGTTCCCTATCCTCTGTCACTGTTCGGTGCGCAAGGTCGGCCAGACTTCGCTGCAGCCCGGCGGCCATTTTGATCTCTGCTATCTGCGGGTCCGTCATCATCCGCAGCTTGGACATTGCGTGACGACCTACGCCTACAAGATCAAGCAACTGATCAATGGTGTCCTGACCGTCGTGTACGATGGTCTGGCTGCCCACCAGTATTTCGGGGCCAGCGGGCCGGCGGAAATCAGTACCTTCAACCCGCAAGCGCGTGTGTGCGCGGATGGTTCAGGCGATCCACCGCCCAACGATGGACTTCCTTTCGTGATGCTGGAGCATGTTGGCTCTTATGGCAGCTTCCACTTCAACTTCCCGGCACAGACGGGGGTTTCGCATGTCGGCCTGCTTGATGCGGACGATGGTACCTACACCACCGGATACGCACTTGACTGCCCCTGGGGTGGCGCGTTGGGCCTGCGTTTGTGGTTCTCGCCGGAGCTGGAACCCGTGGTGAAGTATTACCGGCTCAAGGTCATCGCAGTCGACGATGCCGGAGCAACCGTCGGCTCGCCGACCGTGCTGAACAGTACGGTCACATGGGACAAGCTGGTTGATATACCCGGCGACGTGATACGTGTCCCGGAAACGCTGGGGCCAAACCCTGTCGGAGCGGAAAACGATCTCTTCAAGGTGCCGTACTGGAGTTCGCCCGACCACCGCTACCTCAGCGGGCAGTATCATCAGGTCTGGAACACGGCCCAAACCCTGTTCCCGGACGGCAGGTACATGTTGATCGTCGAGGTCTTTGACGCGGCGGGAAATCGCGTGAAGCCGGGTGGCGCGGCTGGCCCCGGCACGGAGCAGGGGTTCCAGTTTCGGCGCTGGGTTTCGGCGGTGGATACTGACCCGGTCCCGTTTGCCGATGCAGCGCATGTCTTCTGGATCGACAACACGCCAGTCGGGGGTGATATCGTCGATCTGCGCCAGAACGACTTTCCCAATACCGCGGAATGCCAATTCATGGCGGGAGCGGCAGACAATACCTTCGCGATTGGCCTGAGGGCTTACCATGTACACGGTGTCGAACATGCCGGTAACGGCGACGACAACTCCTTCATGCAGCGTTACGACATCGCATGGCAGCGCGGTCTGAATGGACCTACGGGTACGCTTGGGCCGGCCCCATCGGGCGGCAACAACCGTACCGATGTCGGCGAGACCGGGGGGGCGGTTTCCTCCGGTAGCGAGACCTTTGCCAATCTGCTGGGCGGACATCCAAAATGCACATTCAGTGTCACCCTGCACGTGCGGGCCAAGCACTTCACCGGCAGCAGTCGAATATGGGATTATGACTACTGGGAAACCGCGTCGTTTGCGCTGGAGGCCATAAGCTAGGTTGGCCGAAGCCGGTTGCCCGGGTTGGGTTGCCGGGGTCCTGGCAACTCGAACAGCGACGCAGACTGCGCGAGGCAGCGGCCTCGTTAGGCTCGGCGGAGTGCGGCGTTGAGTTCTTGAAATGCTGAACTTCGGCCAGGAACTGCTTGACAGAAGGGCGGCCGGTTCCACCTGCGGCGTTGCTCGTTTTCGCGGCGTTTTCACGGTCGACCGCGAGCGGGAGCGACTTCTTCCGGCTGGACCCGCTGGTCCGCAGCATGCCCCGCCGTGCCTGTCTTCCCCTGTCGCGCCGTCGATCTCTCGATGTTGTGCACCTGGCTCTGCATCTTCCGCTGGGTAGCGACATTTTTCCGGCCGGAGCGTGAAACGTCCAGTCGCTTGTTTTTGCCGCGCCCATCGCGTTCCCGCACTCCGTTACCGGCGATCAATGCCGCAATGTCCGCTCCGGCCAGGGCCTTGAGGTTGGCTTCCAACCGGTAGCCGGCGTCGGCAGTGCGGAGCGTGGCCGGCTTTGGCGAGCGAAGCCCGGTTTGATGAT
>Ga0316627_100000649_pt1 | contig 10123 bp, 11 predicted proteins | sample OWC_Aug_M2_C1_D1_FD_207653 | JGI IMG/M metagenome (GOLD analysis project Ga0316627, IMG submission 207653) | Wetland soil microbial communities from Old Woman Creek delta, Ohio, United States - OWC_Aug_M2_C1_D1_C | ecosystem: Environmental > Terrestrial > Soil > Wetlands | place: USA: Ohio...
TGGACGAGCTGATCGGCAGTTGATCGCCGGCTGCGGCCGGATATGCCGAACTGCGATATCTGCTAGTGCCGAACCGCGGTTGTACGCACACCAGGGGCTGCCCATAATCCGCCCCACTTCAGCCCTGCACCACCGATGCAAACCCCGCGCCTGACCGGCATTTCCTCGATGGCCACCCGATTGCTGCTGGCCGGTTTGGCCGCAGCCTGGCACGAGCAGGGCGGTGCTGAAGTGATCTTCGAATCGGTGGGCGGCGTCGATGCCGCCAAGCGTGTCGGCGCAGCCGAGGCCTTCGATCTGGTGGTGCTGGCCGCCGACGCCATCGACAAGCTGGTGGCCTCGGGCCACGCGGTGGCCGGCAGCCGGACCGACCTGGTGCACTCCGCGGTGGCCGTGGCCGTTCGTGCTGGTGCGACGCGACCCGACATCGGCAGCGAGGCGGCGTTGCGCCAGTCGCTGCTGGCGGCGCGCAGCATCGGTTATTCCACCGGACCCAGCGGCGTGGCGCTGCTCGGGCTGTTCGAGCGTTGGGGTCTTGCCGACACCTTGCGCGAGCGCCTGGTGCAAGCGCCGGCCGGCGTGCCGGTGGGTGCCCTGGTGGCGCGCGGCGAGGTCGAACTCGGCTTCCAGCAACGCAGCGAGCTGATGCACCTGCAGGGCATCGAGATGATCGGCGAGATGCCGGCTGGCACGCAGATCCTCACCACCTTCTCGGCGGCGCTGTGCACGGCCTCCGCGCAGCCCGGTGCGGTGCGCGAGTTGCTGGCCTTCCTGCGCTCGAGCGACACGGCTGCGCTCAAACGGCGGCACGGCTTCGAGCCGGCCTGACAACCGATTCCAGGAGACAAGCCATGATCATCGACTGCCACGGCCACTACACCACCGCCCCAAAGGCGCTGGAGGACTGGCGCAACCGGCAGATCGCCGGCATCAAGGACCCGGCGCTGATGCCGAAGGTGTCGGAGCTGAAGATCAGCGACGACGAGCTGCGCGAGTCGATCGAGAAGAACCAGCTGCGGCTGATGAAGGAGCGCGGCAGCGACCTGACCATCTTCAGCCCGCGCGCCAGCTTCATGGCGCACCACATCGGCGACTTCCAGGTCAGCAGCACGTGGGCGGCGATCTGCAACGAACTTTGCTACCGCGTCGGCCAGCTCTTCCCCGACCACTTCATCCCCGCGGCAATGCTGCCGCAGAGCCCCGGCGTCGACCCGGCCACCTGCATCCCCGAGCTGGTGAAGTGCGTCGAACAGTACGGCAACGTGGGCATCAACCTGAATCCGGATCCGTCCGGCGGCCACTGGACCAGCCCGCCGCTGACCGACCGCCATTGGTACCCCATCTACGAAAAGATGGTCGAGTACGACATCCCGGCCATGGTTCATGTGAGCACCAGCTGCAACGCCTGCTTCCACACCACCGGCGCGCACTACCTTAACGCCGACACCACGGCCTTCATGCAGTGCCTGACCGGAAACCTGTTCAAGGACTTCCCGACGCTGAAGTTCGTCATCCCGCACGGTGGCGGCGCGGTGCCCTACCACTGGGGGCGCTTCCGCGGCCTGGCGCAGGAGCTGAAGAAGCCGCTGCTGAAGGACCACCTGCTCAACAACATCTACTTCGACACCTGCGTTTACCACCAGCCTGGCATCGACCTGCTGACCCGGGTGATCCCGGTGGACAACATCCTGTTCGCCAGCGAGATGATCGGCGCGGTGCGCGGCATCGACCCCGAAACCGGTCACTACTATGACGACACCAGGCGCTACATCGAGGCCAGCACCATCGTCGTCGGCGACGACCGGCACAAGGTCTACGAAGCCAATGCAAGGCGTGTCTATCCGCGGCTCGATGCCGCGCTCAAGGCCAAGGGGAAGTGAGATGAGCAGTTACAGCCTCGGCGTCGTGCGACGCCACATCGAGCGTGCAGACCCGGCTGCGGTGCAGAAGTTGTCGCAGTTTGGCGTGGCCACGGTGCACGAGGCCATGGGCCGCGTCGGCCTGATGCGGCCCTACATGCGTCCCATCTACAGCGGCGCGCACCTGTGCGGCACCGCGGTCACGGTGCTGCTGCACCCTGGCGACAACTGGATGATGCATGTCGCCGCCGAGCAGCTGAAAGAAGGCGATGTCGTCGTCGCCGCCTGCACGGCAGAGAACGCCGACGGCTTCTTCGGCGACCTGCTGGCCACGTCCTTCCGCGCGCGCGGCGCCAAGGGCCTGATCATCGACGGCGGTTGCCGCGACGTGAAGGACCTGACGGCGATGCAGTTCCCGGTGTGGAGCAAGGCCATCAGCGCCAAGGGCACGATCAAGGCCACGCTGGGGTCGGTGAACGTGCGCGTGATCTGCGCCGGAGCCGAGGTCAACCCCGGCGACGTGATCCTGGCCGACGACGACGGCGTGTGCGTGGTGCCCGCGGCAATGGCCGCGCAGGTGGCCGAAGCCGCCGCGGCGCGCGAGGCCAACGAGGGAGAAAAGCGTGCCAAGCTCGCTGCCGGCGTACTGGGCCTGGACATGTACAACATGCGCGGCCCGCTCGAGAAGGCCGGCTTGAAGTACATCGACTGATGAACCTCTCCCTGATCGGCTACGGCGAAGTCGGCCGCATCCTGGCCGAGGACCTGCGCGCGCAGGGCGTGGCGCTGAGTGCCTACGACCTGAAGCTGGACAGCGACCATGGCCAGCCCTTGCGCGAGCACGCGGCGGCGCTGGGCGTGGTGCTCGGTGCGGCCCACACCCAGGCGGTGCACGGCGTCGACCTGGTGATCTCGGCCGTCACCGCCAGCCAGGCGGTGGCGGTGGCCGAGGCCTGCGCGCCGGGGCTCAAGCGAGGTGCCTTCTTCCTTGATCTCAACTCCGCCTCGCCGGGTGCCAAATGCCGCGCTGCGGCCATCGTCGACGCCGCCGGTGCGCGCTATGTAGAAGGCGCGGTGATGACCAGCATTCCGCCCTACCGCATCAAGGTGCCGCTGCTGCTGGGCGGGCCGGATGCCGCGGCATTGCAGCCGCGGCTGGCCGAACTCGGCTTTGCGCCCAAGGTGGCCAGCGAAAAGCTGGGCGTCGCCAGCGCCACCAAGATGTGCCGCAGCGTGATGATCAAGGGCCTGGAGGCGATGGTCATCGAAAGCTTCACCACCGCGCGCCACTACGGCGTGGAAGATGTGGTGATCGCCTCGCTGAAGGAAACCTTCCCAGGCATCGACTGGGAAAAACAAGGCGCCTATTTCTTCCAGCGCGCCATCGAACATGGCCGCCGCCGTGCCGAGGAGGTGCGCGAGGTGGCGCAGACCGTACGCGAGGCCGGGCTGGAGCCCTTCAGCGCCGCCGGAACGGCCCAGCGCCAGGCCTGGGTGGCGGACCGGGGCGACGAGGGCTGGTTCGGCGCGCGCGGCACACCGGCATTTGCGCGCAGCGCAGACTGGCGCATCGAGGCCGACCGCATCCTCTCGCACTTGAAGAAGGACTGAACGATGAGCAAGCCCACCACGGGCCCGTTCGAGAAGACCGCCGGCTGGCTGGACTGGTATGCCGGCCCGAGCAAGTCGCGCTTCCAGCTACCGCCGGGCAGCGTGGACGCGCATTGCCATGTTTTCGGCCCCGGTGCCGAGTTCCCCTACGCGCCCGAGCGCAAGTACACACCCTGCGATGCCAGCAAGGCGCAGCTGTTCGCACTGCGCGATCACCTGGGCTTCGAACGGAACGTCATCGTGCAGGCCACCTGCCATGGCGCCGACAACCGCGCCATGGTCGACGCCTGCATCGCCAGCGGCGGCAAAGCACGCGGCGTGGCCACGGTGCGGCGCAGCGTCACCGACCAGGAGCTGCAGGCCATGCACGCCGCCGGCGTGCGCGGCGTGCGCTTCAACTTCGTCAAGCGGCTGGTCGACTTCACGCCGAAGGAGGAGCTGATGGAGATTGCCGCGCGCATCGCCCCGCTGGGCTGGCACGTGGTCATCTACTTCGAGGCGGTGGACCTGCCCGAGCTTTGGGACTTCTTCACTGCGCTGCCTACCACCGTGGTGGTCGACCACATGGGCCGGCCCGACGTGAGCAAGCCGGTGGACGGACCGGAGTTCGAGCTCTTCGTCAAGTTCATGCGCGACTATCCCACCGTATGGAGCAAGGTCAGCTGCCCTGAGCGCCTGTCGGTGGCCGGCCCGAAGGCCTTGAACGGCGAGCAGGCCGCCTACCGCGACGTGGTGCCCTTCGCCCGGCGCATCGTCGAGACCTTCCCCGAGCGCGTGTTGTGGGGTACCGACTGGCCACACCCGAACCTGAAGGACCACATGCCCGATGACGGCCTGCTGGTCGATTTCATCCCGCACATCGCGACGACACCCGAGCTGCAGAAGAAGCTGCTGGTGGACAACCCGATGCGCCTGTACTGGCCGGAGCGACGCTGATGGCGCTGAGCAAACCCTACCTCGACGTGCCCGGCACGACCATCTTCGACGCGGAGCAGTCGCGCAAGGGCTACCACCTCAACCAGTTCTGCATGAGCCTGATGAGGGCCGAGAACCGCGCGCGCTTCAAGGCGGGCGAGCGTGCCTACCTCGACGAATGGCCGATGACGGAAGAGCAGAAACAGGCCGTGCTGGCGCGCGACCTGAACCGCTGCATCGCCCTGGGCGGCAACATCTACTTCCTGGCCAAGATCGGCGCCACCGACGGCAAGAGCTTCCAGCAGATGGCCGGCAGCATGACCGGCATGAGCGAAGAGGAATACCGCCACATGATGATCAACGGCGGCCGCTCGGTCGAGGGCAATCGCGTCGTCGGCGAGGACGGCGACGCGCAGGCGCACCGCCAGCCGCAGGGCGCGGCAGGGCGAAAGGGCTGACCATGGCACGCATCACTGCATCGGTCTACACCAGCCACGTGCCAGCCATCGGCGCGGCCATCGACCAGGGCAAGACGGCTGAGCCCTACTGGGTGCCGCTGTTCAAGGGCTACGAATACTCCAAGCAGTGGATGCTGGAGAACAAGCCCGACGTGATCTTCCTGGTCTACAACGACCATGCCACGGCCTTCAGCCTGGAGATGATCCCCACCTTCGCCATCGGCACCGCGGCCGAGTTCACGCCGGCTGACGAGGGCTACGGCCCGCGGCCGGTGCCCAAGGTCATCGGCCACCCGGAATTGGCCTCGCACATCGCGCAGAGCGTGATCCAGGACGACTTCGACTTGACCATCGTCAACAAGATGGACGTGGACCATGGCCTGACGGTGCCGCTGTCGCTGATGTGCGGCCAGCCTGATCCGGTCAAAGGCGCCTGGCCCTGCCCGGTGATCCCCTTCGCCGTCAATGTCGTGCAGTACCCGGTGCCCTCGGGCCGGCGCTGCTTCATGCTCGGCCAGGCGATCCGCCGGGCCGTCGAGTCCTACGACCAGCCGCTCAAGGTGCAGATCTGGGGCACCGGTGGCATGAGCCACCAGTTGCAGGGGCCGCGCGCCGGGCTGATCAACGCCGAGTGGGACAACCGCTTCCTCGACCGGCTGATCGCCGACCCGGCCGGGCTGTCGCAGGTGCCGCACATCGAGTACGTGCGCGAGGCCGGCTCGGAAGGCATCGAGCTGGTGATGTGGCTGATCGCGCGCGGCGCGATGGCGGATGTCGCAGGCGGCCAGCCTCCGGTGCTCAAGCACCGTTTCTTCCACGTGCCGGCGAGCAACACCGCCGTCGGCCACCTGATCCTGGAGAACCCGCAATGACCATCAAGGTGGCTCTCGCCGGTGCCGGTGCATTCGGCATCAAACATCTGGACGCGATCAAGCTGATCGATGGCGTCGAGGTGGTCTCGCTGGTCAGTCGCGAACTCGCCAAGACGCAGGAGGTTGCCGACAAGTACGGCATCAAGCACGTCACCACCGACCTGGCCGACAGCCTGGCGCTGAAGCAAGTGGACGCGGTGATCCTGTGCACGCCGACGCAGATGCATGCCGAGCAGTCGATCGCCTGCATGAACGCCGGCAAGCATGTGCAGGTGGAGATTCCGCTGGCCGATTCGCTGGCCGGCGCCGAGGCCGTGGTGGCGCTGCAGAAGCGATCGGGCCTGGTGGCGATGTGCGGCCACACGCGACGCTTCAACCCCAGCCACCAGTACGTGCACCAGCGCATCGCAGCGGACCAGTTCCACATCCAGCAGATGGACGTGCAGACCTACTTCTTCCGCCGCACCAACATGAACGCGCTGGGCCAGCCGCGCAGCTGGACCGACCACCTGCTGTGGCACCACGCCGCGCACACGGTGGACCTGTTCGCCTACCAGTGCGGCAGCCCCATCGTGCAGGCCCACGCCCTCCAGGGGCCGGTCCACCCGGCCCTGGGTATTGCCATGGACATGAGCATCCAGCTGAAGGCGGCCAACGATGCGATCTGCACGCTGTCTCTGAGCTTCAACAACGACGGGCCCTTGGGCACCTTCTTCCGCTACATCGGGGACACCGCCACCTACATCGCGCGCTACGACGACCTGTTCGATGGCAAGGACCAGAAGATCGACGTGTCGCATGTGGCCGTGTCGATCAACGGCATCGAGCTGCAGGACCGCGAGTTCTTCGCGGCCATCCGCGAAGGCCGCGAGCCCAATGCCAGCGTCGCCCAGGTGCTGCCGTGTTACCAGGTCCTGCACGGGCTGGAGCAGCAGTTGCTCGGCCGATAATTGTTCCATTCCTCAACCTTCGGAGACATGCCATGAAGAAGTTCAAGTCCTGCCTGCTGGGCATTGGCCTGCTGTCCCTCACCGCGCTGCACGGCGCCTCGGCGCAGACCACCACCTTGCGTTTCCACCAGATGCTGCCGCCTCAGGCCACCATTCCTTCGGCGGCCATCAAGCCCTGGGCCGAGAAGGTCGAAAAGGAAAGCGGCGGCAAGATCAAGGTGCAGCTTTTCCCAAGCATGCAGCTCGGCGGCAAGCCGCCGGAACTGTTCGATCAGGCCAAGGACGGTGTCGTCGACATCGTCTGGACGGTGCTGGGCTACACCCCAGGGCGCTTCCCCAAGACCGAGGCCTTCGAGCTGCCTTTCAGCAGCGGCCTGGCCGAGCCGGCCTCGCGCGCCTTCCAGGAGTACGTCGAGAAGTTCGCGATGGACGAGTTCAAGGACGTCAAGCTGATCGGCGTGCACGTGCACGGCCCAGGCCTGATCCACAGTCTGACGCCTGTGACCAAGCTCGAGGACATGAAGGGCCTGAAGGTGCGCGGCGGCTCGCGCATCATCAACATCATGCTCGAACAGCTGGGCGCCACGCCGGTGGGCATGCCGGTTCCGGCGGTGGGCGAGGCTTTGTCGAAAGGTGTGATCTCGGCCACCACCATTCCCTGGGAAGTGGTGCCGGCGGTCAAGGTGGAACAGATCGCCAAGAACACCACCGGCTTCTCCGGCAACAAGGGCCTGTACACCCAGACCTTTGCGGTGGCGATGAACAAGGCCAGCTACGACAAGCTGCCGCCCGACATGAAGAAGGTGATCGACGCCAACTCCGGCATGGTCGCCGCGTCGATGTTTGGCCGTGCGATGGACGAGGGTGACAAGGCTGGCTTGGCACTGGCGATGAAGGCCAAAAACAACATCATCACGCTCGATGCTGCCGAAACGCAGCGCTGGCAGCGTGCGGCCAATGGCGTGCGCGCCGTGTGGTTCAAGGAAGTCGAGAGCAAGGGCATCAACGGCCCGAAGCTCGCGCAGGAAGCCGAGGCCCTGATCGCCAAGCACTCCAAGTAGGCCCCAGCGCCTGCGCCCACCCGAACCGGCGGCATGCTGCCGCCGGTGCGTGAGGACACCATGAACAACATCATCTACGGCCTGAGCCGGGCCATGGCCTGGTTCGGCGCGGTCGTGCTGACGCTGATCGCGCTGATGAGCGTGGTCAGCATCATCGGGCGCGCGCTGTCCGGCTTCGGCCTCGGGCCGGTGCCCGGTGACTTCGAGCTGGTCGAGGCCGGTACGGCACTGGCGGTTTTCTGCTTCCTGCCCTGGTGCCACCTGAAGGGCGGGCATGCGTTGGTGGACATGCTCTGGCACAAGTACCCACCGGCCCTGCAGCGCGTGCTGACGGTGCTGAGCGATGCGCTGATGTTCGGCGTGTGGCTGTTGCTGGTGTGGCGCATGGGCGTGTCGATGGACGAGTACCGGCACAACAACGAGGTCAGCTTCATCCTGCAGATGCCGGTGTGGTGGGGCTATGCGGCGTCGATGCCGGCCGCGGTGGTCGGGCTGGTCGCCTACGCCTGGCGGCTGCTCGAGAGCCTGGGCCTGGCCTCGCCGCCAGCCGGCTTTGCGATGGCAGGAGGGGGCCACTGATGGATCCGATCTGGCTGGCCACGGCCTCCTTTCCCGTCCTGCTGATCCTGATCTTCCTGCGCGTGCCCATCGGCCTGTCGATGCTGGTCGTCGGGTTCTTCGGCTCGTGGCAGGTCTACGGCAGCGCGGCACCGCTGCTCAACCAGATGAAGAACCTGGCCTACGGCCAGTTCTCGTCGCACTCGCTGTCGATCGTGCCGCTGTTCCTGCTGATGGGGCAGTTCGCCACCCTGGGTGGCATGTCGCAGGCCTTGTTCAAGGCGGCCGAGGCCTTCCTGGGCCACCGCAAGGGCGGGCTGGCCATGGCCGCCATCGGCGCGTGCGCCGGCTTCGGGGCAATCTGCGGCTCGTCGCTGGCCACCGCGGCCACGATGGGCCAGGTGGCGCTGCCCGAACTCAAGCGCGCGGGGTACGCGGGCAGCCTGGCCAGCGGCACGCTGGCCGCGGGCGGCACGCTGGGCATCCTGATCCCGCCGTCGATCGTGCTCGTCATCTACGCCATCCTGGCCGAGCAGAACATTGCCAAGCTGTTTGCCGCGGCCTTCATTCCCGGCATCCTGGCGGCGCTGGGCTACATGCTGGTCATCAACATCGTCGTGCACCTGAATCCCAAGCTCGCCGGCAGCGTGCCGCCGATGCCGTGGCCTGAGCGCTGGCAGGCGGTGGGCGCGGTGTGGCCGGTGCTGCTGATCTTCGTGGTCGTGGTCGGCGGCATCTACACCGGTCTGTTCACGCCCACCGAAGGCGCGGCCGTCGGCGCCGTGTCCACCGGTTTGCTGGCCTGGCTGCGCGGCGGTCTGACGCGCAAGAAGCTGCAGGAAGCCTTCGAGTCCACGGCCGGCGGCACGGCCATGGTCTTCATGATCGTGCTCGGCGCTGCCGCGTACAACAGCTTCCTGGCGCTGTCGCAGCTGCCGCAGGAACTGGCCGGCTGGGTCGGTGCGCAGGGCTTCAGCCCGTACATGGTGCTGTGGGCAATCCTGGTCTTCTATCTGATCTTCGGCTGCGTGATGGACTCGCTGTCGATGATCCTGCTGACCATCCCGATCTTCTTCCCGATGGTCTCGGGGCTGGACTTCGGCCTGACGCCTGAGGAAACCGCCATCTGGTTCGGCATCCTGGTGCTGATCACCGTGGAGGTCGGGCTGATCACGCCACCGGTAGGGATGAACCTGTTCGTCATCCAGTCGATGGCGCCGGACATCAGCATCCGCGACACTTATCGTGGCGTGTGGCCCTTCGTGGCCAGTGACCTGATCCGCGTGACGCTGCTGGTCATCTTCCCGGCGATCACGCTGGTGGCACTGCGGCTGTGAGGAGGCGATGAACACCCGCCGCATTGGCCCCTTCGCCGTCTCGGCCATCAGCCTGGGCTGCATGAACCTGAGCCATGCCTACGGCGCGCCGCCACAGCCGCAGGCGGCCGAAGCGCTGCTGCATCGCGCCCTGGAGCTGGGGGTGACGATGTTTGACACCGCCGCACTTTATGGCTTCGGTGCCAACGAGGCGCTGGTCGGCCGCGTGCTCGCGGGGCAGCGCGACAAGATCGTGCTGGCCAGCAAGGGCGGCATGGCCGGTGTGGCGTTCGACGACGGCCTCAGGCGCGTCATCGACGGCCGCCCGGCGGCCATCCGCCGCAACTGCGAAGACAGCCTCAAGCGCCTGGGTACCGAGGTCATCGACCTGTACTACCTGCACCGTTGGGACAAGCGAGTGCCGATCGAGGATTCGGTCGGCGCCATGGCCGATCTGGTGCGCGAAGGCAAGGTGCGTTCGCTCGGCCTGTCGGAAGTGTCGGAGGCCACCTTGCGGCGTGCC
>Ga0316627_100000650_pt1 | contig 10118 bp, 9 predicted proteins | sample OWC_Aug_M2_C1_D1_FD_207653 | JGI IMG/M metagenome (GOLD analysis project Ga0316627, IMG submission 207653) | Wetland soil microbial communities from Old Woman Creek delta, Ohio, United States - OWC_Aug_M2_C1_D1_C | ecosystem: Environmental > Terrestrial > Soil > Wetlands | place: USA: Ohio...
ACCACGCGGTGACGTTCAGCGGTCGTTGTCGAGATGAGGCCATGCCATGCGCAGGTACACGAACATCGAATACACGGTAAGCGCTGCTGCGGCGTAAATCAGCAGCGTACCGATCAGATGGACGTCGATGACGCCGAACAGCTTGTCGTGGAACAGCAGCATCGGGATCGCGACCATCTGCGCAATTGTCTTGATCTTCCCCAGCGAATTGACGGCCACGCTGGCAGATTTGCCGATCTGCGCCATCCACTCGCGCAATGCCGAGACGGCGATCTCGCGTCCGATGATCACGAGGGCGACGAACTCGTCGATGCGTCCCAGCGACAGCAGCACGATCAGCGCGGCGCACACCATCAGTTTGTCGGCCACGGGATCGAGGAACGCCCCGAGCCGGCTCACCATGCCGTACCTGCGGGCAATGTAGCCATCGAAGGCATCGGTGATTGCCGCCAGCACAAAGAGCCAGCACGCAGTCGCGTTCTTCCAGTGCGCTGGAAACCAGGCATCCGGCACATAGAAGATGGCGACGATGACCGGGATCATCGCGATGCGCGCCCAGGTGAGCGCCATCGGCACGTTGAAGGTCAGCGGTGGGCTATTCGGTGGGCTGGCCATGCAATTGCGCGTAAATCCTCTCCGCGAGCTTACGCGAAACGCCTTCGACGGTTGCGATGTCGTCGATCGAAGCGGCGGCCAGGCCACGCATTCCGCCGAAGCGCGCCAGCAGTCGCTGCCGGCGCTTTGGGCCAATGCCTTCCATGGTCTCCAGCTGCGAGTTCTGCCGCGACTTCGAACGACGCGCCCGCATGCCGGTGATCGCAAAGCGGTGCGCCTCATCCCGGATCTGCGCGACCAGCATCAGCGCCTGGGACTCACGACCGAGCACGAGCGACGGACGATCGTCGGGAAACACGAGTTCCTCGAGGCCGACCTTGCGGTCCTCGCCCTTCGCAACGCCGACCAGCACGCCAGGGTCCAGCCCGAGTTCCTCGAACACCTGCCGGGCGACCATGACCTGCCCCTTGCCGCCGTCGACCAGCACCAGCTGCGGAAGAATGCCTTCGCCACGTGCCACGGGCGCAAAGCGCCGCGACAGCACCTGGCGCATGGCCGCGTAGTCATCCCCCGGCTCGATCCCCTCGATGTTGTAGCGACGATATTCCGCCGAGCGCATCTGATGGTTGGCGTAGACGACACACGACGCCTGGGTGGCTTCACCCGCCGTATGGCTGACGTCAAAGCACTCGACGCGCAGCTTGTCGGCATCCTCGTCGGCGACGTCCAACCCGAGCGCCTCGATCAGCGCGCGTGTTCGCGCCATCTGCGAGCCTTCTTCGGCGAGCCGGCGCGCCAGCGCCAGGCGTGCGTTGGCCTCCGCCATCTCCAGCCAGCGTCGACGGCTCTCCTGCGGATGCCGCACGACCTGGACGCGCCGGCCGCAGGCTTCGGACAGGAAGATACCCACCTCTTCGGCGTCGACGTCGGCATTGACGATGAGGGTCGGCGGGCACGGCTGCACCGCGTAATGCTGGGAGATGAACGCCTCCAGCACCTCCGCGGGATCCGCGGCCTCGCCGGCACGCGCCGGAAAGTTCGCCTTGTCGCCGAGGTGCCGCCCGCCACGGATCATCGCGAGGTTGACGCAGGCGAGTCCGCCGTCGACGACGACGGCCAGCACATCGGCGTCGGCCTCGGAACCGGTGGTCTCCATCGCCTGCTGGTGCAGGACGCGCGACAACGCACCCAGCTGATCGCGGACTGCCGCGGCTTCCTCGAACTTGAGGTCGGCGGCAAGCTGCTGCATGCGCCCTTCCAGCTCGCGCATGACATCGTCGGTCTCGCCGCGCAGGAAGCGCACCGAGCGGTCGACGTCCTGCGAGTAGCTCTCCGGACCGATGAGACCGACGCAGGGCGCGCTGCAGCGCTGTATCTGGTGCAGCAGGCACGGACGCGAGCGATTGGCGAATACCGTGTCTTCGCAGGTGCGCAGCCGGAACACCTTCTGCAGCAGCTGGATGCTGTCCTTCACGGCCCAGGCATTCGGGAACGGCCCGAAGTACTGCGCACGCCGATCGACCGCGCCACGGTAGTAGGCGATGCGCGGGTACTTGTGATGGGTGAACCTGAGGTACGGGTACGACTTGTCGTCGCGGAAGACGATGTTGTAGCGTGGCGCCAGCGACTTGATCAGGTTGCTCTCGAGCAGCAGCGCTTCGGCCTCTGAACGCGTCGCCGTCGTGTCGATCCGGGCCACCCGGGCCAGCATGTGCGCCGTACGCGGGCCCACGCCCTTGTTGAAATAGGACGCAACGCGCTTGCGCAGGTCGCGGGCCTTGCCGACGTAGAGTGCCACCCCGTCCGCATCGAGCATGCGATAGACGCCCGGCAGATGCGGCAGGCCGTCGACGGCGCGACGGGGATCGAAGGGGGCGGGGGTATCGGCCATGGGTGCGATGGCGGCGCAGCTTATAATCGCAGGCTTTGCCCGATCAGCGGATCGGGGCTGTGATCGGTGCCCGGAGGTTACTCGACCGCACCCGTGATTCCGACAGCGGCTGCATTCTAGGTCGCCGCGCCACGACGGATCGCAGGCTCCGCGGCATGCGGCGGGCTGTCACCGTTAGCGCAGCGGGCAATCCGATCAATCGTTCGCCAAGCGCGAACCAGGACCACGTCGTTACGAGACCGAACCATGGCCAAGATCCTCGCCACTGAAATCCGCGCCGGCAACCTGCTGGAATTCGACAAGCGCGTCTGGCGCGTGCTCAAGAGCTATCACGTGCACGTCGGTGGCCGAGGTGGCGCCTACATGCAGATCGAGATCAAGGACATCGAGAGTGGACAGAAGCGTAACGAGCGCCTGTCGACCGACGAAAAGGTCGAGCGCCCGTATATCGATCGCCGCACGATGACCTACTCGTACCACGACGGCAGCAACTGGGTCTTCATGGACAACGAGACCTACGAGCAACTCACGCTGGGCGACGATTTCCTCGAGGGCCAGACTGGCTACCTGATGCCGAACATGGAAGTCGAGATCAATTTCCACAATGGCCGCGCGATCGGCATCCAGCTGCCGACGACGGTGGTGCTCGAGGTCGTCGACACCGAGCCGGGCATCAAGAACGCCACGGCGACGACGTCGTTCAAGCCGGCCAAGCTGGAGACGGGCATTTCGGTGCAGGTTCCGCCCTTCGTCAATACCGGCGAGAAGATCCGCGTCAACACCGACGACGGCTCCTACGTGGAACGCGCCTGACGGCAGTGCGGCGCGCTAGCGGCCGTCACCCTTCCTGCCCGGGCCCTTCCAGCCGCCTTGCGCCTCGCGGATCTGATCACGCAGGCGCTGCCGCTCCTCCGGCGTCAGGCGCCGCGGCGCTTCACCCTCGGCCGCACGCTGTTCCCGCTGCTGCAGGAAGCGCTGGCGCATCGCCTCGCGCTCCTCGGGAGACATCTTCTGCCACATCTGCCGGCGCTCCTCCCCCGGGACCCGCCGCATCAGCAGTTCGCGCTGCTCGGGCGACAGGTTCTGCCACATCTCACGGCGCTGTTCGGGCTTCAGGCCCTGCCAGGCCTGCTGCCGCTCGTCCGGAGTGCGGGCCGCTCGAAACGCCTCGCGCTGCTCCGGCGTCATCTGCTGCCACATCTGCTGGCGCTGCTCCGGGGTCAGTCGCATGCGCGCGGGATCGGCCGCGCCCGGTTGCGCCAGGGCCACGGACGCGTGCAGGCATGCCAGCGCGAGCGGCAACGTCCTGAGCAGCGACGCGAGACGCAACGTGAACACGATGTGAACGATTCCGGGCCAGGCGCCCATTGCAGCCCTTATTCTCGTCGCGGTCGGCCCCGTCGCGCGCTAAAGTCTGTAACAACTTGTGAAGCCTGCCGGCGGGCCTGTCGACGGGCCGTACGATGCGCGCCGACCCGGGACATCCGTTCAACCACATGACACGCAATGCCCCACCGAAAGTGCTGGTTGTCGACGACGATCAGCGCCTGCGCGACCTGCTGCGGCGCTATCTGGGCGACAACGGTTTCAACGTCTTCGTCGCGGAAAACGGTCAGGCGATGAACCGCATCTGGCTGCGCGAGCGCTTCGACGTGCTGGTGCTCGACCTGATGATGCCGGGCGAGGACGGGCTGTCGATCCTGCGACGCCTGCGCGGTGGCAACGATCGCACGCCGATCGTCATGCTGACTGCCAAGGGTGAGGACGTCGACCGCATCATCGGCCTGGAAATGGGAGCCGACGATTACCTGCCGAAGCCATTTAACCCCCGCGAACTGCTCGCCCGCATCAACGCCGTGCTGCGACGTCGCGCAGCGGAGGAAGCGCCAGGCGCTCCCAGCAGCGATGGCGAGCCGGTCGCCTTCGGCGAATTCATGCTGGATCTCGTGACGCGGACCCTGTCCCGCGCCGGCGAGCCGGTGCCGCTGACTACGGGCGAGTTCGCGGTGCTGAAGGCCTTCGCGCGACATCCGCGCGTGCCCTTGTCGCGCGAGAAGCTGATGGAAATGGCGCGCGGCCGGGAGTACGAGGCGTTCGATCGCAGTCTCGACGTGCAGATCTCGCGGCTGCGCAAGCTGATTGAACCCGATCCCGCCAAGCCGCGCTACATCCAGACGGTCTGGGGCCTGGGCTACGTCTTCATTCCGGACGAGCCAGCGTGAGCCGGGCACGATGAGTTTCCGCTCGCCGCCACTGTTCTGGCGGACGCTGCTGCTGGTCCTGTTGCTGATCATCGCCAGTCTTGCGGCCTGGCTGCAGAGCTTCCGCGTCTTCGAGCGCGCCCCGCGTGCCGAAACCATCGCGCAGCAGATCGTTTCGGTGGCGCAGCTGACCCGCGCCGCGCTGGTGTACGCCGACCCCTACGTGCGCCGCGACCTGCTCGCAGAACTGGCGCGCAACGAAGGCATCCGCATCTTTCCGCTCGAACCTGATGACGCCGTCACACCGCTGCCCGATCGGCCAATCCTGACACTGGCGGCGCAGTCGATCATCGACAAGCTGGGCCCGGGCACCCAGGTCGTCGCCGCGGTCAACGGTGTGCGGGGCATGTGGATCAGCCTCCGCATCGACGAAGACCGGTACTGGCTCTTCATCGAACGTGATCCGGTGGCACGCAACATTGGCACGCAGTGGATCGGCTGGGCCGCCGTCGCGCTGCTGCTGTCGATCGTTGGTGCGGTCCTGATCACGCGCGTCATCAACCTGCCGCTGGCGCGGCTGTCCGAGGCCGCCCGCGAACTCGGGACGGGCCGCACCCCGGCGCCGCTGCCGGCGAACGGGCCGGCCGAGATCCGCACCGTGAACGAAAGCTTCAATCGCATGGTCACCGATCTCGGCAAGCTCGAGGACGACCGCGCCGTGTTGCTGGCGGGCATATCGCACGACCTGCGCACGCCGCTGACGCGGCTGCGCCTCGAGCTCGAAATGGCCGACCTGCCCGCCGACGCGCGCGGCGCGATGATCTCCGACCTCGAGCAGATGGACGCGATCGTGCGGCAGTTCCTGGATTACGCGCGGCGCTCGCCGCAGCAACCGGCGGAGCGCATCGACCTCTCGAGCCTGGTCGAAGGCGCGGTTGCCCGCTCGCGCCTCGAGCAGGAGCCGCACGCCGTAGTCAATCTGCTGGTCGCACGCGACATCCGCATTACCGGGCACCGGACCGAACTCGACCGCGCGCTCGACAACGTACTTGTCAATGCGGTGCGCTACGGCCGGGACCCGGCGACCGGCCGGCTCGAAGTCACCGTCTCGGTGGCCACGGACGGGCAGGACGCGGTGATCAGCGTCGCCGATCACGGGCCGGGCGTCCCCGCGCAACAGATCGAACGCCTGCTGCGACCCTTCGAGCGCGGCGACAGTGCCCGCAGTGGCAGCGGCGGCGCAGGGCTCGGCCTGCCGATCGTCCAGCGGATCGCACGGCTGCACGGCGGCACGCTGCGGCTGCTGGCCAACTCGCCGCACGGCCTGCGCGCCGAGATCACCTTGCCGCTCGAGCGCGATACATGAGCGCGGTCGCATTCAGCAAGCGGCGCGCGATGCTCAGGGCAATCGGCTGCGGCGTCGCGGTCTCCGGCCTGCCGGTCGCCCTCGCCCAGGGTTCGGCCGGGGTCGACGGACCATCACCGCATCGCCTGCCGCTCGCGACGGTCGACGACCTGGAGATCGCACAGCCGGCCGAGCTCGATGGCGATGCGGTTGATCTGGCCGTGCTTGCACTCGGCATTCTCGATCTGCCCAGTGGCCGGTTCGTGGGCGTCGATGGCTTGCTGCTTGAAGGCGCGGCATACGTGCCGTCGGTTCCTCCGGGCCGCTACCCGGTGCAGATCGTGCTGGCGCGCGTCCCGGGCGGCGACGAGCGCGTCGCCTTCATGCTGGTGAGGCTCAGCGAACGTCCGGCACTGCGCTGGAGCAACGCACTGATCGAGGGCGAGGATCCGGACTCGCTTGCGGAAGACGAAGTCTCGGTCTTCGAGGTTGAATCCGGAGTGGCAGGCCTGTTCGATGCAACCGCGCTCGCCGGCTGGCGTGCCGAGATCCCGCGCAACCAGGGAGTGTTCCGCGAACTCGAGCAGGTGCTGCGTGAGAATCGGCGACCCGTATGGACCTGGGCACGGGTGCGCGCCGCCGGAGGCGCGGGCTTTCTCGTGACGGCGGGACTCGGCGCGGGCGAATACGCCGCCTACTGGGGTCGGGACCGCGACGATGCAATCGTGTCGCTTGCCCTCGACTTCGACCTGCTCGACTGGGCGGGATTGCCCCGTGAGCCGGCCGTCACGACCTGACCAGCAGCACTACGGCCTGGGCCGCGATTCCTTCCCCGCGACCGAGCGCACCCAGTTTCTCCATCGTCTTGCCCTTGACACTGATCGCGAGGCGCTCAACGCCGGTGCACTCTGCGATCGCCTCGCGCATCGCCTCGACGTGCGGCGCAATCTTCGGCCGCTCGGCAATGACGGTCGCGTCGATGTTCCCGACGCGCCAGCCCGCGTCGCGTACACGTCGGGCCACTTCGCGCAGCAGCGCGCGGCTGTCGGCACCGCGATGCTGCTCCTCAGTGTCCGGAAACATCGCGCCGATGTCGCCCAGCGCTGCAGCTCCCAACAGCGCATCGGTGATGGCGTGCAGCAGCACGTCCGCGTCGGAGTGACCGAGCAGTCCGCGCTCGAACGGGATCTCGATGCCGCCAAGTACCAGCTTGCGCCCGGGAACCAGCGCATGGACGTCGAACCCCTGGCCGACGCGAAAGTCCGTCATCCGAGCCGTCCCTGTTCGCCGAGAATGGCGCGCGCGAGCACCATGTCCTCCGCCGTGGTCACCTTCAGATTGCCGGCGCCGCCAAGCACGAGGCGCGGTGCATGTCCGGTGCGCTCCATCGCGCTGGCCTCGTCGGTGATGGCATCGAGCGAGCCGTGACTCAGCGCGGCCCGCAGCGAGGCCACGCGGAACAGTTGCGGCGTCTGTGCGCACCACAGGCCGGTGCGCTCGAGCGTGATGCCGACGCGGCCGTCCTCGCCGCGCTTCAGAGTGTCGGCCAGCGGGACCGCCAGCAGGCCACCTCCGTCGTCGCTGCCGACTTCGTCGATCAAGCGTCCGAGTTGCCCCTCGGTCAGGCACGGACGGGCCGCGTCGTGCACCAGCACGCGGTCGTCGTCATGGGTCCGCGCGGCAATGGCGATCAAGCCATTGCGCACGCTCTCCGCCCGCGAGTTACCGCCGACGGGAAGGAATTCCACGCGCTCCTCATCAACCTTGAGCGCCTGCCACCGCGTATCCGACGGAGCGACGACGACGAAGATGCGATCGATGCGGCCATCGGCCAGCAGAGCGTCGACTGAATGCTCGAGCATCGTCCGGGTGCCGAGCGTCATGTACTGCTTCGGCAGGTCGGTCCCGGCCATGCGCGTGCCGGCCCCGGCGGCGGGGATCAGAGCGATGTATCGAAGCGGGCCGGACACGGGATGGGCTTGGATGAGGGAGCGACGAGGGGCGAGCCAATAGCTCGCTTCGTATAATAACGACCGAGTTCGGCGGCCCTTGAGCCCTCGCAACGGAGGGTTCGGTGGCCGCTGATTTTTTTGCCGTGAGTAACGACGTCCCGCTTGCCCCGCCTGCACTGGGGGGCCTTGTGCCGCAATCACTTCCGGTTGCAGGGACACGTCTTGCCTTTTCCCGGCCACCCGGCTCGGCTGACGCCCTCCTGCTCGCCCGGACCGCGGCATCGGCACGCGGCCAAGGACGCCTGCTGGTTGTCGTCGCGGCCGACGCGCTCGACGCGCAGCGGCTGGTCGACGAGATTCCCTATTTCGATCCCGCGCTCGCCGTCCGGCCCCTGCCCGACTGGGAAACGCTGCCGTACGACACGCTGTCGCCGCACCAGGACCTCGTGTCCGAGCGCCTGGAGACCCTGTTCCGGCTGAGCCAGGGCGCGCGGAAGATCGACGTGCTGGTGGTGCCGGCCACCACGGCGCTTTACCGGCTCGCGCCGCCCCAGTACATCGCCGGCCACACCTTCTTCTTCCGGCAGGGGCAGACCGTCAATGCCGAGGAGTTGCGCACGCAACTCGTGTTTGGCGGCTACCAGCACGTGAGCCAGGTCGTCGCCCCGGGCGAGTTCGCGATCCGTGGCGGCCTGATCGACCTCTTTCCAATGGGCTCGGCACTGCCCTACCGCCTTGACCTGCTCGATGCCCAGCTGGAGACGATCCGCGCGTTCGACCCCGACACGCAGCGCGGCCTCTATCCGGTGCCCGAAGTGCGGCTGCTGCCGGGTCGCGAGTTTCCGATCGACGAGGCCGCACGCCAGGCTTTCCGCCGGCGCTGGCGCGACCGCATCGAAGGCGATCCGAGCCGATCCGGCGTCTACAAGGATGTCGGCAGCGGCATCGCTTCCGCGGGCATCGAGTACTACCTCCCGCTGTTCTTCGACGAGACGGCAACCCTGTTCGACTACCTGCCTGCAACCGCGCTGATTGCACTGCACGGCCCGATCGAAGCGGCCATGAACCGCTTCTGGAATGAAACGAGCGAACGGCATCGCTTCCTCGCACGCGACCCGGCGCGCCCGATCCTGCCACCCACCGCGCTGTTCCTGAACGCCGAAACCTTCTTCGCGCACACCAAGGACTACGGCCGGATCGCGCTGACCGAGCTCGCCGCGGACCTCGCGAATACGCCGTTCGAGCCACTGCCCCCGCTTGCGGTCGAGCGTCGCGCCGAAGACCCGGTCGGGCGTCTGCGCCACTTTGCGGAGGCTTACGACGGCCGCATCCTGATCATCGCGGACTCCGCGGGTCGCCGCGAGACCATCGGGCAGATGCTCGCCGAATACGGTGTGCCGTTCGGCGACAGCACTGACTTCGCCGCGTTCGTGCAGAGCCCGGCACGGCTGGCGCTCGGAGTTGCACCGCTGCACGAGGGATTCGCGCTGCGAGAGCCGCGCATCGCTGTCGTCACGGAGACCGAGCTCTACGCCGCCAGCCCGCGGCGGCTGCGCGGCAAGCAGCGCGAGCGCGCCTCGAACGTCGAGGCGATGATCCGCGACCTCGCCGAACTGCGCATCGGCGATCCGGTGGTCCATGTCGAGCACGGCATCGGCCGTTACCTCGGCCTGCAATCGATGGACATGGGCAGCGGGCCGACCGAGTTCCTGCAGCTCGAATACGCCAGCGAGGCGACACTGTATGTGCCGGTGGCACAGCTGCACCTGATCGGCCGCTACAGCGGTGCCGACCCGGCCGCCGCGCCGCTGCATCAGCTCGGCAGCGGCGACTGGGACAAGGCGCGCCGCAAGGCCGCCAAGCAGGTGCGCGATACCGCCGCGGAGCTACTGAACCTGTACGCACTGCGGGCAGCGCGCAAAGGGCACGCCTTCGAGTTCAGGCAGCATGACTACGAGGCGTTCGCCGAAGGCTTTGGCTTCGAGGAGACCCCGGATCAGCAGGCAGCGATCGACGCCGTGCTGAAGGACATGGGCGCCGGCTTCCCGATGGATCGGCTCGTCTGTGGCGACGTCGGCTTCGGCAAGACCGAGGTGGCGCTGCGTGCGGCGTTCGCGGCAGTAGCCGGCGGCAAACAGGTCGCGGTGCTGTGCCCCACGACGCTGCTGGCCGAA
>Ga0316627_100000651_pt1 | contig 10103 bp, 10 predicted proteins | sample OWC_Aug_M2_C1_D1_FD_207653 | JGI IMG/M metagenome (GOLD analysis project Ga0316627, IMG submission 207653) | Wetland soil microbial communities from Old Woman Creek delta, Ohio, United States - OWC_Aug_M2_C1_D1_C | ecosystem: Environmental > Terrestrial > Soil > Wetlands | place: USA: Ohio...
CAACAGGTGCTGGGCATAGGTGTGCCGCAGCCAATAGGCCGTCGCGTTCAAGCCGGCCTTTTTCATGGCCTGCTGGATATCGCGGGCCACCAGCCCGGGGACAATCGGTCCGTAGGGAGCCACCTGGCTTAAAAACAGATGCCGGTCCTCGCTCTTGGGCCGACCGCCCACCATATAGGCGACAAGCGCCTTGAGGGTCGGCTCGGCGATGGGCAACTGAAGGGGGATATCATCTTTGCGCCGCTGCAAGCTCAATGTAGCCCTGCCAAAGCAGATATCATCCAGTTGCAGGCTGCTGATCTCAGCGGGCCGCAGTCCCAGGCTGTAGGCCAGGTGAACCATGGCATAGGTGCGCAGTTCCTTGGCGGTGGTGACCGGCAGGCTCTCCAAGCGTTTTTGAACTTCCGAGGGCCGCAAGAATTTGGGGGGCTTGGCGTTGGCAAATTGCGGGGCTCCAATCAGAAGCGGCGCCAGATTCTTTTTTATGATGCCCCGCTGATGCAGGTAGCTCAGAAAGCCGCATGTCTTGCGGCTGGAGATAATCGCCGAGGGCCGAGAGCACCCGGCCGATGGTGTTTAACTGGCGTGGGCTGCTCTCACCGTCGTCTTGCCGGCAGTTCAGATAGTCTTCATAGATGCCGGCCAGCTGTCTTGGCTGGGGGCGCCGGGGCAGCGGGGTGTTGATTTGCCCCTGTTGCGCTAGATACCGCGACAGTCCATTGAGGGCGGCCGTGGTGGCAAGCTGGCTGAGTTTTTTAAACTGCTCCCGGGTGGCGCCGGCAAAAAGCTGCTGCCAGACAAGCTCGCTGTTTTTGACAAAGCTCAAAAACGACTCCAACTGCATCCGGTGCTGGTGGCAGCTGCCCGGGGAGTAATGGACGGACTTCATCCACGTGAGATAGTCCGCAATCGCCCGGCTCAGCCGGGGCACCACGGAAGGATCTTTTTGCGGGTTGATCATCTTTCACACGATCTGGCAGCCGCGGGCAGCTCCAGCACCTGGAACAGCGTGCCGTCAAAGGCGATCAGCTCTTTATTGATCAGTCCGTCCCGGGCGGCGACATCCTGCTCAAGGCGCAGATGCAACAGCGCGCAGATGCGCTCATAGCTGTAATAGGAAAGCCCCCGGTGATCGGCGGCCAGGACCAGAAACAGGTACAGCAGCAGCTCCGGCTGGCTTAAGTGCTCCAAAAACCCATCCCGCAAAAACCGATGCGGGATAAAGCTGAAGCCCCCGTTGATTTTGCGGACCCGATCCGACACAAGGATTTTCTTGGTGATCATCGCCGGCCTGCTTTTGTAAGGTTCCACTTGCCGATACCACAGCCGTAAGCCCGCACCTAACGAGTCGATCTTTGCAATCATTGCTAACGCATTGGAATCTCAAATATATTGACTTTTAACGCGTCTACCTTTGCAATCACCGGTACCAGCCAGTATTGGCCAACCGTCTTGAATTTGTTGACACTTGACGCGTCCACCTTTGCAATCAACTGGTGATCGGCATATAGCGGATGTCTACGACGCCGGTTGCGGATCGCCTGCAGCAGTCGATTGCGCTCGGCCTTCTCGGGGTGTCGCTTACGGTAGGTGCTCCAGTAGCCGGGATGGGCCTTGGCCCATGTTTGGTTGCTCCGCTTCTGGTTGAATTGATAAACCGGATCAGTGCGCATCTTGTAGCGCTTCCAGGCCGCCTTGCGCGCTCGCTGACATCCAGGCTTCGGGCAGTAGCAGTGATTTTTGTGCCGCACACTGCGCTCACACAGATCCCCGCAACTGCAGCAGACAATCTCTTCCATGGCTGCCACCGGTATCTCGTGCGTGAAGGTTAAAAAAACAGGGGGAATCAGAGGAATGATATGAAGATTTTTATCTGTTGGGGGGAATAAAATTGGGGGAATTAGATTCTCACAACATAATCAAACTGGGCACATAGATCGCCGAAGTCCACTTTTCATAGTTTGCGTGCGCATAAAGGGGTATAATCTGTATATCTGTAACACTTCGGGAAATACTTAAAATACAACAACGCTGTCAGTACCACCTAAACGGAGATGATCACTTTTCGTTGGATATACGCCAAAGATGCAATCTATCCAGGCCTTTCCCAGCCAAGATCATATCTGTATTTTCCAGACTTTACCCAATGCTTATAGAGGAGAAACTTGGATATGCCCTGACAGGATCGTCGGCAGAGTTCCACGATCAACGCGTTGTCGATGCGGGAAAAAAGAAGATCGTGAAAAGCTTTGTCCAGCGGGGCCTGATCGGCCACGGACCCTCTTTTTTCGGCAATCGATCTCATTTTGCCGACGATGCGTTCCGGTTTTTCGATGTCCTTGCCCGTATAACGACCCAGCGCGTTGGCGACAGCCGCAGCTTCCAGAACGCCGCCGGTGAACTATCTGTTTTGGTTTGATTTTCCATCAGTGCGGTAACGTTTTTCCCTTTTTGGGATGCGACTCGATCAGGCCGTCGCGGACCAGTTTCTGCATCGCTTCCCGAACGGGAGCGCAACTGAAGGATAGCTCGGCGGCGATGGCCACTTGCGTGATCAGAGCGTCCGGAGCCAGATCGCCGCTGAGGATGCGGCCCTTGATGTAATCGTCTATTTGATCGCTATATGTCTGCTGACGAAAACCGCTCATACGCATCCGTCTTACCGGCGGTAGACGTATCAATTTTCAGAAATGTTTCCGGTCACGCCCCCTGTTTCTCACGGATCAGCCGTTCGAGGGCATCCCGGTCGAATCGGTTCCGCCGTTCGAGAAATGACGCCGCTTCCTCAAGATTTTCGGACAGGATCTTTATCGCTAGCCCGGTGACGTTCAGATAGTGCATGGCGTCGGTCCTTGTAAAATCTGGGACCAGGCACCTCTCTAAGGTCGCCCTGGATACGGCCATGGAAAGAACCGCGGCTGTTCCCGGAACAAGCCCGCCTCCCGCTGCGATCTCGTGGACGGCGTCGGTCATATAGGTCATGCCCCCCGAGTCCTGACTGACCAGAATCGCCAACTCACCAACAAGGCGAACTTTTTCTGCTGCCGACTTGGCCCTTTCGATTTGCTGCCCCAGCGCAATGATTTTACGGCCAAGGAGAACTGTGTTGTTGCGCATCTCACCGGTGTTCCTCGGATAGGCGGTATCAGACTGCAACTGTGGAAGACCGGCATGCTCAACCGCGGCGATTAACGCCTGACCAACTGCCGGATTGTCAAATTCCTTATTGTATCGAACCCAAAAGGAATCCTCTTCTAATGTATCACTGACGGACGGTACATAGGCTTTGCTCTCAAGAATGATTGTCGGCAGGCAACTCAGGTCGATCCGGTCCATCAACCGCCCTTTTTCGCAAAAGCTCAAATTGCCTTCCAAGTCCTCAACGGGTCCGAGACCACCTGCAGTGGCATTCAATACAGCCATTACCGCTGTGCTGACTCCGTCAATTTCCAGCACCGTCCCCATGCAGGCCCCTACATTGACATCAATGCCTTCTGCTGAGACCAGAATCCCATCCGGATAATTTCTCGCAAACGTGTTGATAACAGATAGGCATGCCGCCGTTTGCAACGCCACCGGTGCTTCCAGCACCCCTTGGCCGTAGACGCGACCCATGCAGCGAAAAGCGAGGCCCTGACTGAACAGCCCATCCAAACCGACGGCGCGTTGTGCCAGTTCGGCTTCAAAGGGCGTAAACCCCCTTCTGGCAAACGCGCGCCCGGTTCCCCCTCCCATAGTGGCAATTTCGATGGTATCACCGGTTACCTTGACACTCCGTATCGTCGTTTCCACAGGGTAAGCCATGCCGACGAGCAGTGCGGCCGCCGCAAAACCTGCTGAATCGTCCTGAACGAATCCAGAATGACTGTGCACATGTCCTGCGCCTACGTGACCGCTTACGCCCACGATGGCTTTTTTCGAGCATGGTTTGACTTTCATACGAGGATTCCAGTGACATTTTTGTCTATCATTACTCGCATAGACTCGTCAGGACAAACTTGGGAGCCAACGTGAGATGCTGGAACTGAAAGTGATAAAAAGCAGCGCAATCAATAGGGGCCACTAATCCTCTATGCTCGAATGGGATTACATCTTGCCTTTCCAGGGAACGACCTTTCGCTCGATGAAACGCATGAGGAGGTCGAAGAGATAAGCGATGGCGGCGATGATGACGATGCCCATGATGACGATCGCCGTCTGCAAGAACTGCGAGGCCGCCAGCACCATATAGCCGATACCCCGGGTCGCAGCCACCATCTCGGCGGCCACCAGGGTGGTCCAGCCGAAACCGATGCCGACGCGCATGGCCGTCAGGATTTCAGGCATGGCCGCCGGCAGGATGATGTGCTGCAGGACCTGCCAGCGGGTGGCGCCGAAAGAATAGGCGGCGTGGATTTGCTCGATGGCAGCGGAACGCACGCCGGCCCGCGCGCCGAGGGTGACGGGGGCAAACACCGACAGGAAGATCAGCAGCACCTTCGACGTCTCGCCAATGCCGAACCAGATAATCATGAGGGGCAGGTAGGCAAGCGGAGGGATCGGCCGGTAGAACTCGATGGGAGGATCGAAGACTCCGCGGAAAAAGGGGCTGATGCCCATGGCGAGGCCGAGCGGGATGCCGATGACGCAGGCCAGCAGGAAGGCGCCAAACACCCGTCCGGTCGAGATGAGGATGTGGCTCCACAGCGGCGCACCGGTGAACCCCTCTCTCCAAATCACGATGAACTTCTGGAGGATGGTCTGGGGTGCTGGCACGAACAGCGGCTTCACCCACTCCATCGCCGTGATGAGCCACCAGACAAACAGCAGGACGGCGATCGTCGCCAGGCTTAGCGTCATAGTGTCGCCGGACCCCGGAACCCCGTACGTCTCACCGGGGCGTGTCGGCCGTCCGCGGGACAGGCGGGCAAGCAGGCCGGCGACTTTGCCGTTCCTGGTGTTGTCGGAGCTCATGCGACCTCCTCGTCCGCGAAGATGATGCCGAGCACCTTCTCGCGGATCTCGATGAACTCGGGCGATGCCTTGACCGCGCGCGCGGGACTTCCTTCAAGGAATCTCCTGGAGAAGGGCAGGTCGAACCGATGGGTGATCCGACCGGGGCGAGGCGACATCACGATCAGTTTTGTCCCCATGAACAGCGCCTCTTCCACGCTGTGGGTGATGAAGAAGACCGACTTCCCGGTGTCGTTCCAGAGGTGCAGGATGAGCTCCTGCGCCTTCTCGCGTGTCAGCGCGTCGAGCGCACCGAGCGGCTCGTCCATCAGCAGCAGCTTGGGGTCACAGGTCAGCGCCCGCGCGATACCAACGCGCTGCTGCATGCCGCCCGACAGGGCGTAGACTGGCGAGTCCTCGAACCCGCGAAGGCCGAGAAGATTGATGAAGCGATCCCCGACGGCGTAGCGCTTGTCCCTGGAGTGGCCCTGCAGCATCAGTCCGAAGGAGACATTATCGCGGACATTCAGCCAGGGAAGCAGGGCATGCTTCTGGAAGACTACGGAGCGGTCGGCCCCCGGTCCCTGCACCCGTGCGCCGTCAAGCAGAACCTCGCCGCTGGTCGGAGCGAGGAATCCGGCAATCAGGTTCAGCAACGTCGACTTGCCGCAGCCCGAAGAACCAATGGCAACGACGAAGTCCCCTTCGTCCATCTTAATGTCGATGTCCTGCAGCGCCTCAACCGGCGGCCGGCTGCCGACGCCGGGATAGACGACCGACGCCTTGTTGATCTCGAGACCCATTGTGGTGGTTCCCTGTTGTCGGAATGGGCCCGATCCCTTTCCGGAGACCGGGACCATTCTGGATTGGTGGTCGCCGCCGATCAGCGAACGGCTTCCTTAACGTACTCGTCGGTAACGTACTTCGAATAGTCGTCCAAAACTTTGTCCAGGCGACCGGCCGACTTCAGGAACGCGGCCGTATCCTTCGTTGCCTTGGTGATTCCCCCGCCTAGCCATTGCGGCTTCAACTGATCCGCCAGCGGCAGGAAGGTGTAGCCTAGAAGAGTTTCTGGAATCTGTTTTGGATCCTCGCCTGTCTGCATGGCTATGGCCTTGACCCCGGCATGATCCGGCGTCCAGGCAGCCGGGTTCTTAAGATAAGCCTGAAGTGCGTCGTCGTTGGCCTTCATAAACGCGATGAGGGCCTTCTTGTTCTTCTTCGCGAATTCCGTGTTGACGACCCAGACATTGAAGGTCGGGTAGCCCCAGTTCGCGACCTCGTCGGCACCGACCAGCCGCTTGCCGGTCTTCAGGATTTCGGTCTGCGCCGGCGGCCAGACGAACGCCCCGTCGATGGCGGACTGCTGCCATGCCGCAACGATCTGGTCCGGCGGCATGGTCATGATAGTCAGGGCTTGCTGGTCGATGTTGGCATGTTTCAGCGCCCCCATCAGCGAGAAGTGGGCTGTCGAGCCAACTGGCACGGCGATGCGCTTTCCTTTCAAATCTCCAAGTGTATTGATGCCCGTGCCGTTGCGAACGATCAAAGACTCGGACTTGCCTATAACGTAGTCGAGCATGAACACCTGCAGACCGACGCCCTGCGTGGCGGCGATCGCAAACGGTGATGAGCCGAGCTCCGCCACCTTGATGTCGCCGGAGGCCATTGCCGCGATGACGTCGGTCCCCGAGGCGAACTTGCGCCAATCGACGTCCCAGCCCGTCGCGGCCGCGAACTTGCCCTCCCGCGCCGCCATCTGGGTCGGCGTCGGATCACCGAAGGTTCCGATGATCACCTTTTCGGCGGCCTGTCCCGCTGTCAGCAGCAATGTGGAAACGGCCAGGATGCCAAGCAACACTTTCAAGGTCTTCCCCATTTGAACTTTCTCCTTTCGATGGTAGTCTATAGTTTTTTCTTCTCCGCCAAACAACGCTTTCAAGGTCTTCCCCATTTGAACCTCCTTTCGTTGTTTAAATTGAAATCAAGCGAATCCTTAGCTATCGCTTTCCGGCGACGTTGCGGCTTCGACTTGAGCCGTCGACGGAACAATCGCGGTGGATTCCGTTCGTGCGGAAGAGGAATCCAGCGCATGCCGCTCATCGAACAGTCCTTCATCCGACAAAGTCGTCAAACACGTCACGATGATGGTACTGATGTGCTCGCAATCCTTAATCGAAAAGGTGAGCGGGATGCGCATATCGCAGAGGGTCGATAGAATCCGGTCGGTCTGAGGCAGAGTCTCTTTCTCATTAAGATAGCGCCAGTTGCGGTAGGAGCTCGTGAACCCGTTCGGCTCGGCCCGGCCAAACCATTTAATTTGAACTCCGCGCTTCTCGGTCTCGAACAAGAACTTCCGTATCCTTACTTCATCTAATCCGACCAAGTTGAACTGGATTGAACTTCCGACGTAGGCTTCTCGAGGGTCACGTATCGGGCAGTCGATGCAAGGTATTTCTTTAAGGCGGCTCTCGATCACCCGGTAGCGTTCGTTCCACCGGCGGCATTGGGCATCGAGATCTATCAGTTGTGGCCTCAGGATCGAGGCCCGTAGATTGTCCATTCGGCAGCTATAATTCGGGATTGTCTCTGTATAAGGGGCAAATACCTCAAGGTCGGGTCGAGATGAATGCTTGTCGTAAAGCATATAGGAACCAGAGTAAAGGATCGCGCGTGCGATCAACTGCTCATCGTTTGTCACAAGCAACCCGCCCTCCCCCGAGTTCATGTGCTTGTAGGTCTGCGTGCTGAAACAGCTCACTAGGCCAAAAGATCCGCTCTTTTGTCCATCCCAGCGGGCCCCCATGGTGTGGGCGCAATCCTCGATGAGACTCACGCCGTGCTCGCGGCAGATGGAGACGACCTTATCCATATCGGCGATGTGTCCCCGCATGTGGGAGAGAAGAAGCCATTTGGGCCGGTAGCGCTTGGCCTTCTCTTCCAGGTCATGCAGGTCGATCGTGTAGCCGGGGCCGATCTCGACAAGGATGATCCGGCCTCCGGCATTTTCAATCATGCCGGGCACCGGTGCCAGGGTGAAGGTGTTGCAGAGAATCGCATCCCCAGGCTGAACGCCCGCGCTTTTAAGGGCAAGATACATCGCACTCCCGCACGAGGCGCAGGCCAGGCAGTAGCGCATCCCCATGTAGGCCGCGAACTCAGCTTCCAGCATCGAGACTTCGCTCGTCTCGCCCGAGTCAACATTGTAGCGGTGAAGCTTGCCTGAGCGCAGGACCTCGGTCGCGCGGGTGATCGCGGTCTCTGAGATAGGCTCCTGGCGCGTGAAACTCTTCCGGAAAACCTTAGGAGCTTCTGCCATGGTTGAATGCCTTACTTGAGATTGTGACGGTATACCTTGAAATCATAGCTTTTGCCAGGGGCATACTTGGTCAGTCGCCAGTCGCAGGCGCGCCCATGCCCTTCCATACCCTCGACCCGTGAGAGGCGCGATGCGACCGGTCTCATCACTCCGTTCCCCTCCGGAGTGATTTCCTGGTAGGTGCACACCTTATCAGGTCAACATTCGCCTCAGGCCCCATTCTCCCGATGATTCCCAATGTGCGGCGACGCATGATCCTGCTTCCGTTAGTGCCCCAACAACTCGGTCCATTTAAGAAACGCACGCCGACAGGCTCGGTCGGGCTAATAGCTCTTCTGCCGATACACTTCGAAATCGAACTTCTCGTCGGGAAAATATTTTCGCAACCGGATGTCGGCGGACCGTGCGTGTCCTTCCATCCCCTCGATCCGCGAGATGCGACTGGCCACAGCGGCTATCTTGCGATTGGCATCCGGGGTTAACTTCTGATAGGTGAGGAATTTAAGGAATTTCCCCACGCTCAGCCCCCCTGAATAGCGGCCCGCTTTTTTGGTCGGCAGAATATGATTGGTTCCGGACACTTTATCCCCATACGCAACGGTGCACGCTTCGCCGAGAAAAAGCGACCCGTAGTTCTCCAATTTCTGCAAGTACCAATCAGGATCTTCGGTTATTACTTGAACATGTTCGGCTGCATATTCATCGCTGACTTCAGCGATTTCCTCGCGATCCCGGCAGAGGATCACCTCGCCGTAATCGTTCCATGCCGACAAGGCGATTTCCGGGTGCGGCAAATCGTTGATGACCTTCGGCATGATTTCCATCACCTTTTCGCCCAGCTCTTTTGAATCGGTAACCAGCCATACCGGGGAGTCGACGCCATGCTCGGCCTGGCTGACGAGATCAACCGCCACGACCACGGGATCGGCTGTCTTGTCGGCGATGACCATTGACTCGGTCGGGCCTGCGAAAACATCGATTCCGATCTGCCCAAAGAGCAGGCGCTTGGCTTCGGCCACCAAAGCGTTTCCAGGTCCGACTATGATGTCGGCCGGTTTCCCGGTGAACAACCCGAACGCCATCGTCGCAATGGCTTGTACGCCGCCGATCGCCATAATGGCATCTGCTTTCGCCAGTGTCAGGGCATATGCCACTGCGGGGTTAATGCTGTCGCCTCGCGGAGGTGAGCAGGCCACCACAAAGGGAACCCCCGCCGCCTTTGAAGTGGCCACGCTCATGATTGCCGAGGCGGCATGGGCAAACCGGCCGCCCGGAACATAACATCCGGCGCACTTGCATGGCACCAGCCGCTGCCCCAGAACAACCCCCGGATACAGCTCGGTTTCAAATCCGCGCAGGCTTTCCCGCTGCTTCAGGGCAAAACCGTGCACCTGTTGATAGGAAAAAGCGATGTCGTCTTTCGCCTGTTGCGGCACGGAAGCTACCAATCGCTGGATTTCTTCTTCGGATAGTATGAAATCACGCTTCCAGTTGTCGAATTTGGCGGCGTATTCACGAACGGCCGCCTCCCCGCGCTCCCGAATGTTATTGAGCATCTCTTCGACAATGTGTTGAGTTTTTTCCTGTTTCGCCGTGGCTGCGACAGTAGCCTTTTTCAAATACACAGACATTTCTCTCAAACCTTATGCCGTTATGATTTTTTGGAGGGTTGATAGACCTCGAAATCAAATTTTTCCCCGGGATAATATTTTCGCAAACGGATGTCGGCTGCCCGGGCATGGCCTTCCATCCCTTCGAGGCGGGAAATGCGCGAAGCCACCGCCGCAATCTGGCGATTGGCTTCCACGCTTACCTTTTGGTAGGTAACGGTTTTGATGAAATTGCCGACGCT
>Ga0316627_100000652_pt1 | contig 10099 bp, 8 predicted proteins | sample OWC_Aug_M2_C1_D1_FD_207653 | JGI IMG/M metagenome (GOLD analysis project Ga0316627, IMG submission 207653) | Wetland soil microbial communities from Old Woman Creek delta, Ohio, United States - OWC_Aug_M2_C1_D1_C | ecosystem: Environmental > Terrestrial > Soil > Wetlands | place: USA: Ohio...
AACGGATGCAGGCGCCGAGAAAATCGTCCTCGGCGAGGGCGCCGGGCGGACGCAAGGCCAGCGCCGGCAGCGCCTTCGACTGCTTGGCATACAGCCCGAGACCGAGGCCGAGCATGCCGACACCGCAGGCCATCCTGGCGGTGTCGAAGAGGAACTGGCGCCGGCTGGCCGCCTTCTTCGGGAATCTTCCGTCTGTCGTCTTCATGTCCGCCCCAGGTCATCCGGCGGGGCGGTCGCCCGACCCGCTGGCGCAACTACCTGATTGCTGTTTCCTTGGCTTGTCCTGTCGCCCGTTACCTTACTCCATCAGCGTTGACGAATACTTGGCCTGGATCAAATGGGCGTGAATTCGCTCACTTGCGGCTCGAGAAGCCGCCGGAAGTCAGAGGCGCGGCAGTACCGCGCGCGCCGCCGCCGCGCACCGGGCGGCAACCTCGTCCTCGGGGAGCGAGCGCAGGTCCGCCAGGACTCTGGCGATGCGCGGCAACTCGGCGGGCGAATTGCGGCCACCGCCCAGCCACGCCGGCGGAATGTCCGGCGCATCGGTCTCGAGGACGATCGCTGTCAGCGGCAGTTCGGCTGCCAGCTTGCGGATGCGGGTCGACCCGGGAAAGGTCATGGCGCCGCCGAAACCGAGCGTGAAGCCGAGCCTGATGAACTCGTCCGCCTGCTGGCGGCTGCCGTTGAATGCATGGGCGATGCCGCCGGGAACCTGGATTCGCCGCAGGTGTTTCAGAATCTGATCGATCGATCGCCGGACGTGCAGCAGCACCGGCAGGTCGAACTCACGGGCGAGTTTCAGTTGTTCGACGAAATAGAACTCCTGGCGCACCGGGTCGCTATCGGTCACATGGAAGTCGAGGCCGATCTCGCCGACGGCCACCGGCTGCTCGCGCTCCAGCCAGTCGCGCAGCACGGCCAGGTCGGACTCCTTCGCCTGCATCGCATAGAGCGGATGGATGCCGTAGGTCGCGACACAGCCCGGATAGCGCTCGACCACGGTTTTTGCTTTCCGGAAGCCGTCGACCGCAACCGCTGGCACCACGATGCGCTGCACCCCCGCCGCCAGCGCCGCTGCATGCACCGCGTCACGGTCGGAATCGAATTCGGCCGCGTCGAGGTGACAGTGGGTGTCGATCAGCATCCGAGGAATGGAAAGTTCGGCACCGGGCGCCGACCGCTCATCAGGTCGGCGAGGGCGGCGGCCGAGCCGCAGGCCATGGTCCAGCCGAGCGTGCCGTGGCCGGTGTTGAGCCACAGATCGGGATAGCGGGTGCGGCCGATGCATGGCACGTTCGACGGCGTTGATGGCCGCAGGCCGCACCAGAACTGCGGCTCGCCGGCCGCTTCGAGGGCCGGAAAAAGCTGGCGTGCGCGTCGCAGCAGCGCGTTGCAGCGCACCGGGTTGAGGTCAAGGTTGTAGCCGTTGAATTCCGCCGTGCCGGCAATCCGCAGGCGATTGCCGAGCCGGGAAAAGACCAGGCGGTGCTCGTCGTCGGTCAGGCTGACGGTCGGCGCCAGCGCTGCGGCGGACAATGGCACGGTGGCCGAATAGCCCTTCGCCGGAATGACCGGTAGACGCACCCCCAGTGGCCGCAGCAGCAGGGGCGTGTAACTGCCGATGGCGACGACGTAGGCGTCGGCGGTCATTAGTTGCTGGCCCGCCGGATCACTGACCATGACGCCGGCAATACGGCCGCCGCTGGCAGTGATGCGGTCGACCGTCGCATCGAGGCGGAATTCGACGCCCACCGCGGCGGCGCGCTCGGCCAGCGCCCGGGTGAACTTGTGCGCATCGCCCGACTCGTCGGATGGCGTGAAGTGGCCCCCGGCCAGCCGCTGGCGGGCGCCGGCCAAAGCCGGCTCGATCTCGACGCAGCGCTCGGCGCTGACCGGCTCGCGATCGAGCCCGAATTCACGCATGGCACGGGCCGCATCCATGGCTTTGGCAAAGGCCCGCGGGTCGGTGTACAGGTGAAGGATGCCGCGCTCGAGGTGGTCATACTCAAGCCCGAGTTCGCGGCGCAAGGTCTGCAGGCAGCCGCGACTGTAGAGTGCCAGCGCGACGATGGCCGCGATGTTGCGCCGGGTATGCGCGGGCCGGCACTCGTTCAGGAAACGCAGGCCCCACATGAATTGCGCGGGGTCGGCCCGCCAGCGCCACAATAGCGGCGCATCCTCGTGGCCCAGCCACCGGATGACCTGCGGCAGCACATGCGGATTCGCCCACGGTTCGGCATGCGAGACGGAAATCTGGCCACCGTTGGCGAAACTGGTTTCGTTGCCGGCCACCGGTTGACGGTCGACGACGACGACCTCGTGCCCCGAGCCTGCCAGATACCAGGCGCTGGTCGTGCCGACGACACCGGCACCCAGAACGAGAACCTTCAAACCTCGACCCCGCGTTCGCGCGAGATCCGGGTGACTTCCGGGATGTGGCGCAGGCTGCGCATCACTGTCGCCAGGTGGATCCGGTGGGCCACCTGGATGGTGAAGCTGAGCAACGTGAGCAGACGGTCGGGGTCGGAATCCATCGCCACATGCTCGATGTTGGAGCCGGCTTCAGAGATGGCCGCCGCTACCTGGGCGAGAACGCCGCGCTTGTTCCTGACCTCGACCTTGATGCGGATGTCGAAAAGCTTGCCTTCTTCCGGCTCCCACTCGACATCGATCCATTGATGCGGTTCGCTCGAACGGGACTTGCGGATGGTCGGGCAGTCGTGCGTGTGGATCACCAGGCCACTGCCCTTCTTGATCGAGCCGATGATCGGATCGCCGGGGATCGGCTGGCAGCAACGCGCGAGCTGGATCGCCATGCCTTCGGTTCCGTGGATGGCAAGCGCCACGTGGCTTGGCGAATCGGCGGACAGCTCTTCGCGCGCCAGCAAGCGGCGCGCGACGACCGAAGGGAGTCGCTTGCCGAGGCCGATGTCGGTGTACAGATCCTCGAGCGACTTCTTGCCGCAGCTCTTGACCAGTTGATCCCAGGATTCGGCCGGAATCGACAGCGGCACGAACCCGAGGGTCAGCAGTTCCTGGCGCAGCAGCCGCTCGCCGAGTTGCGACGATTCCTCGTTCCGCATGGTGCGCAGGAAGTGGCGGATCTTGCCGCGCGCGCGGCCGGTCTTGACGTGGTTCAGCCAGGCCGGATTCGGTGTCGCCTGCGGCGACGTGATGATCTCGACCATGTCGCCGTTGCGCAGCTCGGTGCGCAGCGGGACCAGATCCTGATTGATGCGCGCGGCCGAGCAATGATGGCCAATGTAGGTGTGCACGTTGTAGGCAAAATCGATCACCGTCGCGCCGCGTGGCATGGCCATGATCTTCCCCTTGGGGGTGAATATGTAAACGTCGTCGGGAAAGAGGTCGATCTTGACGTTCTCGAAGAACTCGGCCGAATCGCCGCTCTGCATTTCGAGAAGCGACTGCAGCCACTTGTGCGTCCGAATGTGCAGTTCGCTGCCGCCGTCTTCGTTATCCTTGTAGAGCCAGTGCGCCGCCACGCCGTCCTGCGCGACGTGATGCATTTCCTCGGTGCGGATCTGCACCTCGACCGGCGTGCCGTAGGGACCGATCAGCGTCGTGTGCAACGACTGGTAGCCGTTGCCCTTGGGGATCGCGATGTAGTCCTTGAACTTCCCGGGAACCGGCTTGAACAGGCTGTGCAGCGCCCCGAGCGCGAGGTAGCACGAAGGCACGTTGTCCACGATGACGCGGAAGCCGTAAAGATCGAGGACCTGCGAGAAGGAAAGGCGCTTTTCGCGCATCTTGCGATAGATCGAAAACAGGCTCTTCTCACGCCCGAAAACCTCGGCATGCAGACCGGCCTCGGCCAGTTTGCCGGTGATCCCGCCCTGGATTTGCGACAGCAATTCCTTGCGGTTGCCGCGCGCCGCCCGCAGGGCCTTGGACAACACCTCCGCGCGATGCGGATGGATCAACTGGAACGACAGGTCCTGCATTTCGCGGTAGAGCTTGCTCAATCCCAGGCGCAGGGCGATCGGCGCGTATATGTCGAGGGTCTCGATGGCGATGCGCCGGCGCTTGTCGGGGCGCACCCCGGCCATGGTCTGCAGGTTGTGCTGGCGGTCGGCCAGCTTGATCAGCACGACGCGCAGGTCGCGCGCCATCGCCATCAGCATCTTGCGGAAATTCTCCGCCTGCGCCTCCTGGTAGGACGCAAACTCCATCCGGTCGAGCTTCGACAGGCCGTCGACGAGATCGGCAACCTCGCGCCCGAACCTGTCGGCGAGCTCGCTCTTGCTCGTCGTCGTGTCCTCGAGAACGTCATGCAGGAGAGCAGCGGCAACGGCTGCACCATCCATGCGCCATTCGACCACGGCGCCGGCGACCGCCAGCGGATGTGTGATGTACGGCTCGCCCGAAATGCGCGTCTGGTCGCCATGGGCGTGCGCCGAGAAGGCATACGCCTCCTTGATGCGCGTTACGTCGGCAGGGGATAGATAATCGAGACTATCGAGGAAGACCTGGTAGGCAGGATCCTCGCAGGCGGGCGGGTGAGATGACGGGACCGGATCCATCAGTCTTCACCGCCCCCGACCTCAGGCCTGTCCGCGATTGAGTATTTCCAGGCCAAACTTGCCGAGCGCCAGTTCGCGCAGCGCGATGACCGTTGGCTTGTCGCGCCCGGCCGCGACCATAGGTGTTGCGCCGTTGGCGATCTGGCGCGCCCGATAGGTCGCTGCCAGCGTCATCTGGAAGCGGTTGGGAATCTTCTTGAGGCAATCATCACTCGTTACGCGGGCCATCTAAAACCTCGGAATCTGATCAATGTGCAAAAAGGCCGGCGTGTCGCGCACGCTGGGCGGCCACGGTCAGGCGGGAAGCGCGTACCACGGCACGCAGATCGTCCAGCGCCTGTTCGAGACTGGCGTTGATAATAACATAGTCGAATTCGCCGGCATGGCGCATCTCGGCTTGCGCCGCTGCCAGCCGGCGGGCGATCACGTCGGCGCTGTCGGTGCCGCGTCCGGTCAGGCGCCGGGTCAGTTCCTCCATCGACGGCGGCAGGATGAAGATCCCGATCGCCCCGGGAAACGCCGAGCGCACCTGGTGCGCCCCCTGCCAGTCGATCTCGAGCAGAACATCATGACCGGTGGCCAGTCGTTCGGTGATCCATTTCTTCGAAGTGCCATAAAAGTTTCCATGCACTTCGGCCCACTCGAGAAACTCCTGGCGCGCGATCATCGCCCGGAACTCGGCTGCATCCACAAAATGATAGTCGCGGCCATCAAGCTCGCCCGGCCGCGGGGGGCGGGTCGTAAACGAAACGGACAAATGAATGCCCGCTTCCTGTTCGAGCAACAGGCGAACCAGCGTGGTCTTGCCGGCACCGGAAGGCGCCGCAACAACGTAGAGGTTTCCCGCCATTTCGGCTTTGCCGTGTCTCGGAGGCCACGGCGGCGACGCCGTGGCCAGGCCCGCCTCAGAGCGGCGGAATACGCAGGTTCTGTCCCGGATAGATCTTGTTCGGATCCTTCAGCATCGGCTTGTTGGCCTCGAAGATCAACGGATACTTGGCAGCGTTGCCATACTGTTCGGCGGCGATCTTCGACAGCGTATCGCCACTGACGACGGTGTAAAAACGCGCCTCCGCCGCCGGCGCTTCGACCGTCAGGTGATCCTCGACGTTATCGACGCCCTGTACATTGCCGGCCGCCAGGATGATCTTCTCGCGGTTTTCCTGATCCGGCGTCGAACCCGAAATCGAAACCTGACCGCTCGTGAAGCTGACCATCAGGTTGCTCCATTTGAGGCCGAGGCTGTTGATGTGGTCAAAGATCGCCTGGGCAGCAGCCTGGTTGAGGCGGGTCTTTTCTTCCGGAGAAACCGCCTGTTCCGCTTCCTTATGCCCGAACAGCTTTTCTCCCGCTTCCTTGATAAAAGTGAACAATCCCATTTTGGTCTCCTCGAAAGTCCGTCGGCACCAGCCGCCGTGACAGGAACGTACCCTAGACTGCTGTCGCTCTCAGGTCAAGGCAATGCGGCATTCTGGCCGACCGGACCCGGGCTGCGAATCCGGGTCCGCAGGACGCCGGCGTTTCCTTCAACCTCACTCAGGCGCCACTTCAGGCGCCTTCCTGGGCGCCCGGGTGGCCGGAGTCCGTTTGACCGCCGCAGCCTTCCTAGCCGGTGGAGTCTTTTCGGCCGCCGGCATTTCAGCGGCGGCCGCCTTCGCGGCCGGGGTGGTCTTGGCCGTGGCTCTCGGCGCTCTGGCGGCCTTTGCCGGTGCTGCCTTGACGGCCGGCCTGCTCGCGCCTGCGCCCTTCCAGGTCAGGCGCGCCTTCTTGGCGAGGGCGACGACCTTGGCAATATCCTTGTCGGTGTAGACCCCCTTGACGCCGGAAATGGCGGCCAGCTTCATGCCGTGCTTGATGCCCAGCTTGTAGATCTCCTTGACCTTCTCCCATTCGGTGTCGCGGCCGATGGTGAACACCTCGAAGCGGCCCTCGAGTGCCAGCACGATGGTTTCGGCGAGGCAGGCGTAAATGACGTTGTTCGGAAGCCCGATGTTCTTCATGCCATGAACCTTTGTCGGGAGTTCGATCTCGCCCGATTCGATGACCAGAACATCCGGACGCTTGGCAACTTCGCTGGCGGGCAGGTCGAGCGGACGGGCGACGTCGGTGATGACGCAGCCGGGCTTGACCTTGGTGATGTCGAGAACCGACTTGCCGGCGCCCGAGGTGGCGGTCACGATCATGTCCATGTCGCCGAGCAGGTCGTCAAAACTGGTGGTGGTGAATACCTTGGCGTCCGGCGTGTCCTTCAGGATGGAGGCCTTGAGTTGGTCCAGCTTGTCGAGGGTCAGTCCGGCCAGATAGACCTCGTCGAAGCTCATCGCCAGCAGGCGGGAACTGACCGAGCCGATCGCACCGGCGGCGCCGATGACCATGGTCTTGGCGGCAACTTTCCCGGTTTTCGGGTCGATCGTCACCAGACCCATCCTGCGCATCGCGTCGGATGCCGCCCACAGGGCGCCCGAGGCCGAGTAACTGTTGCCGGTGGTGATCGGCAACCTGGCACGCCGCGCGACGGTTACCCCGGCGTCGCCCACCACCTTGGTAAATGCACCGAGACCCATGATCTGCGCTCCCAGCTTCTCGGCGATCTTCGCCGCATGCAGGAGGCGCCGGTAGGTAAACTCCGGACTGCGCGACAACATCTCCTTTGGCGTGCCGCCGACCGATATCAGCCAGCCTTCCGCTTCGGCGCCGGTGGGTGAAACGATGTTGTCCATCTTGCAATACACCATCGGTGGCATGTACGCCGCCAGTTGCTCGACCTTGTCCATGAGGAACTTGGGGGTGGCATCAGGAATCGGGAAGGCGCTCTTGATGTATTCCTGGCTCAGCGGGTGAATCACGAAGGCAAAGCGGCGGATGTTGCGGAACTTGCCGGTCGGATGCAGCAGGCGCGGGACGATCTTCAGTTCGTCGAGGATTTCCTCGAAGTCGTCGTCGCAAATCTCCTCGGGGGACTTTTCAAGCGCCGCCAGGATCATCGCTTCGATGGTGTTGATTCCCACCACCTTCTCGAACAGCTTGGGCGAGGTATCGACCACCAGATTGACCTTGCAGGCCTTGAAAAAAGCCATCCGCTCATCGTCGACCGCGGACGTGATGAGCGTTTTCCCCTGCAGATTAGCGGCATTGCCGACGCTCTTGATCTCGGCGAACGTGCCGACGATCACATGCGACTTGGCTACCTCGCCGCGGACCATCATGAGCTTGAAGTCAGTCAGGGCGGCTTCCAGCATCTCGCCGGGCTTGCCGCTCAGCACCAGGCCGCTGCCCTTGGCATAGAGTTCCAGTTGTTCCAGTGAGCTTAGCATCACCGGCGCACCGGTCTGGAAAAGGGCATCGGCAAAGCTCAGGTTCCTGGTGTAGTCGGACATGGCCAAGGCCATGTTGTAGTTGCGCATGCCGGACAGAAACAGGACCAGGTTGTTGTTGAAATAGTGGCCAAGTTCCTTCTGCACGTAGCGCACGGCCCGCACCTGCAGCAGCCGGCGCAGGGTGGCTCCGGTCGTCACCGGCACCCGTGTCACCACCTTCGTCAGACGCCGCGTTTCCTTGTTGATCAGCATATCCTGCCCGACGTGATAGTGGTCGCTGATTTCACCGAGGCCGATGGCATCGGCCGTTGCCTGCTGGCGGCGCATCAGGTCCCAGGCCTTGCCCGTGTCCTGGTCCGCGCCCATGCGATGAACCGAGAAATTCTGGCCAAGGAATTTGGTCTTGAACTCGAAGTCCTGCTTGGAAGAACCCAGCGAGACGCTGACTACCTTTTTCATTGAATATCTCCTCTATCGCATTTCTTGAACTGCTCGGGTCAGTAACGGCATGCGCCGGATTACCGGCGCTGCCTCATTCGGCTTTCTTGCGCCGTGCGGCCGGCCTTCTCTTCGCCGGAGCCTCAGCCTCTGGCAAAGCCTGGCGGATGATGCCCTCGCACACCTCCTGCGACATGTAGCGCGGCACCGGGTAGCCGGTGTGCGCTTCCCAGCAGGCGGCCTTCGCCAGATCGGGAATGTCGGCTTCGCGCAGGGCCGCCAGGAAGGTCGGAATGCCGAGATCGGCGTTCAACTGATCGACTGCAGCGAGGAACTTCTCGGCCAGCACCTCCGGTGATTCATCCTCGCTGCCGACCTTGGCCCGCACCGCCAGCAGCGCGAGACGCCCGGTGATGGCGGGAAGCGAGTACCTCAACACATAGGGCAGCATGATGGCGTTGGCCAATCCATGCGGCGTGTGGTACTTGCCGCCGAACTGGTGGGCGATCGCGTGCACGTAGCCGACGTTGGCCCGGGTGAAAGCAAAGCCGGCATAGGTCGAGGCCAGCGCCATCTTTTCACGGGCTTCCAGATTCATCCCGTCGCTGTACGCGGTACGCAGGTTTTCGAAGATCAGGCCGACCGCAGAAAGCGCCATGCCATCGGAGTAGGGCGTGGTCCAGTTGCCGACGAAAGCCTCGATCGCGTGGGTCAGGGCATCGATACCCGTCGAGGCGGTCACGTGGGGTGGCAGGCCGGTCATCAGCGAGGGGTCGAGCGCGGCCATTTTCGGAACCAGGCGCGGATCGACGATGACCATCTTCTTCCCGGCCTCGGGATCGGAGATCACCGCAGCCACCGTTACCTCCGAACCGGTGCCCGCGGTTGTCGGTACCGCGTAGATCTTGACGGGCGAGCGCAGACCTTTGAAGTACCCGGCCAGGTCGCGCAGCGGCTTGTGGTTGGCCACCGCCACGGCGATTGCCTTCGAGGCATCCATGGGCGATCCGCCGCCAAAGGCGACAATCGCATCGCAGTCGTTCGCCTCGAAAAACTCGATGCCTTTTTCAATCAGGGGGATGGGCGCATCCGGCGTGATCTCGTCGAACACCACATAGTTCGCACCACCGGCGGTCAGGGCATCGGTCAGCGAACGCAGCAACCCCAGCTTGGAGATGATGCCGTCGGTGACGATCAGGATCTTCCTGTGGCCAAACCCAGCAATCGCCTGCCCCAGACGCGCACTCGAGCCGGGACCCACGAGCAGCGTCGGCTGAGGAATGGGGATGAAACGGGTCACCAGACCGGCGCATTTCATCAGGGCTCCAAGCCCGGCGGCACGGACGGAATCGCTCAACAGATCGGATAACAATGATTTCTCCTCAGGGAATTCGCCAACGGGACGTCGACCAAGTATGCCTTCAATTTCGGCAGTTGCGGAAGGAGTTTGAGTGCGTTGATCTCCGGAGAGGCGCGGACTGCTATTCGAGATTCTGGATCTGCTCGCGCATCTGCTCGATCAGCAGCTTGAGGTCCATCGACGCCTGCGAAACCTCGGTGATCGCCGACTTCGAGCCGAGCGTGTTGGCCTCGCGGTTAAGTTCCTGCATCAGGAAATCGAGACGCTTGCCGCAGGTGCCGCCCTGTCTGAGCACACGCTCGACTTCATCGAGGTGCGTCGTCAGCCTGCTCAATTCCTCGGCGACGTCGATGCGCGTCGCGAAAACCGCGATCTCCTGCAGCACGCGCTCGTCGCTGGCGCCGCCCAGCGCTTCGACCAGCCGCTGGCGCAACTTGTCGGTA
>Ga0316627_100000655_pt1 | contig 10079 bp, 9 predicted proteins | sample OWC_Aug_M2_C1_D1_FD_207653 | JGI IMG/M metagenome (GOLD analysis project Ga0316627, IMG submission 207653) | Wetland soil microbial communities from Old Woman Creek delta, Ohio, United States - OWC_Aug_M2_C1_D1_C | ecosystem: Environmental > Terrestrial > Soil > Wetlands | place: USA: Ohio...
CTCGCCCCGCAGCACGAGGTGCGCGATGATGGCCGGGCTGAAGTGGTCGTAGCAGCCCGCCCCCAGGAAGCTGTTGTACCGATCCGCGTCCGCGTTGCGGTCTGCCAACGACCGCAACCGCTTCACAACCTCCGCCTCCGCCAAGGCCGGGGGGATCTTCAGGGGCCGCTTCAGCCGCAAGGCGTCCGGAACGTCCGCAAACAAGTTGTCCACCGATCCGGCGCCGATGGCGTCCAGCATCTGCCGCCGATCCTGCTCGGTGTTCGGTATGTAACGCATGAGAGCCTCTCAGCAATCCGTGAGTCGCACGTCGATTCGTCAAACGGTCAACCGGTCAACCGGAAGAGACCGTGCCGAATTGACGCGTTGACTCGTTGACCAATCGGCACCGCCGCCGCTCGTCTCGTTGCCCAATTGCCAGGTTGTGTACTTACCGAGTTGCCTGAACGTCAGTGCCCCTCGCTGGCGAGAAACGCCTCGTACGCCTTGACGTCCATCAGCGCGTCCAGCTCCTTCGCGTTGGCCAATTCCACCACGACGATCCACCCGGCGCCGTAGCAGTCCTTGTTGACCAGTTCCGGTGCGGTTTCCAGGGCCGTATTGACCTCCACAACTGCGCCCCCCACCGGCGAGTAGACGTCGGAGACCGCCTTGACCGACTCGACGACGCCGAAGGCCTCCATCTGCTTCACGGCCCGCCCCACCTTGGGCAGCTCGACGAAGACCACATCCCCCAGAGCGGTCTGCGCGTGATGCGTGAGGCCGATCCGTCCCCGCGCGCCTTCAACCTTGACCCACTCGTGCTCCTTCGAATACTTCAGGTCGGCTGGATACATGTGCACTCCTCCTGTGTCAACGGGATCGCTTGTAGAACGGTGTCGGAACGATCCGGGCGGCCACCGGCTGGTCGCGGATCAGGATCTCGATCGGGGTGCCGACCGCGGCATGGGCGATTGCCACATACCCGAGGCCGATCGCCTTGCCGAGCCAGGGGGATGGTGCGCCGCTGGTCACCTCGCCGATGCGCACGCCGGCGGCGACGATCGGATAGTGCGATCGCGCGATGCCCCGTCCCACCATCTCGAACCCCACCAGCTTCCGCGCGACCCCCTCGGCCTTCTGCCGAGCCAGCGCGTCGCGCCCGATGAACTCCCCCTTCTGGAGCTTCACGATCCACGCCAGATCGGCCTCCAGGACGGTGTGCTCGTCGTCGATGTCGTTTCCGTAGAGCGCCATCTTGGCTTCCAGCCGCAGGGTGTCCCGCGCCCCAAGGCCGCAGGGAAGGAGCCCCAACGGAGTCCCCGCTTCCAAAAGGGCGTTCCACAGATCCGGCGCGCGTTGCGGGGAGACGTACACCTCGAAGCCGTCCTCGCCCGTGTACCCCGTGCGGGACAGCAGCGCCTCTTCCCCCAGGATCGGGCCGCGCCCGAACCAGTAGTAGGGAATCGCCGCCAGATCTACCGGCGTGAGCGTCTGGAGAATGGCCAGCGCCCGGGGGCCCTGGATGGCCACCAGCGCGGTCGCCTCGCTCTGGTCGACGATCGTCGCCCCCGGCGCGTGCTCGCGCATCCAGCGGAGGTCCTTCTCGATGTTCGCCGCGTTCAGCGTCACCAGGTAGCGGTCCTCGGCCAGGCGGTACACAGTCAGGTCGTCCACGAACGTTCCGTTCGGCGTGGTGAGGGCGGAATACTGCACCTGGCCCACCTGGAGCCGCGCGGCGTCGTTACTGGTCAGCCGCTGCAGCGCCGCCAGGGCACCCGACCCCTGAAATTCGACCTCGCCCATGTGGGACACATCGAAGAGGCCCGCGGCGGAGCGCACGGCCCGGTGCTCCTCCAGGATCCCGCGATACTGTATCGGCATTTCCCACCGCCCGAAGGGGACCAGCTTGGCGCCCAGCGCCCGGTGCTGCGCATGGAGCGGCGTCTGCTTCAGGGGGCCCTCAAGACCGGTCATGGTGCACCTCCGACGGATCTGCGTGGGTGACGGACAGCGAGCGGCAGCACACGACAAACGGCGCGATTCTTTGACGGGGCCGGCGCTTTGTCAAGGAAAAATCCTCAGCCTTTTCGGGCGTCGGCGCCACACAGCGTCAGCGCCAGTGTTTCCAGAATGACCCCCTCCGCCTGGCCGGTGTTCTTGAGCGCCAGGTCCGCCTGGTGGATCGCGTCGAGCCCGCGCAGGAGGTCCGTCAGGGTGAAGCGACTGCTCGCCTTGAGCAGGTTGAAGGTCCGAAACGGGTGCATCGCGCGAAGCTTCGCCGCCGAGCCATCGTCCGGCCCGGCCTCCGCCGCCAGGCGCGGGAGCACGCGCGACTGAAACGCCGGATACGTCAGGCGCGGGTCAATCTGCCCGTCCAGGCGACCGTCCAGCGCACAGCGCGCCAGCAGGAGACTCCGAATGGTCGCGGCGATCATGCCGAGGATCGGCTGGGCGCCTTCGCGCTGGGCGGCCAGAGCGCGCAGCGCGTGCAACGCCCCGGCGACGTCGCGCCCTTCGAGGGCATTGGTCAGGTCGAAGATGCCGGCTTCCCGCGAACTGCTGAGAACGGCCAGGACGTCCGCCGTGCGCACCTCCGTCCGATCTCCGACGTACAGGAGGATCTTCTCCAACTCCGATTCCAGGGTCCGCACGCTGAACCCGGTGCGTTCCACGATGCAGGTCGCCGCCCCCTCGTCGATGCGCTTGCCGGCGCGGTGGACGGCCTCCTTGATCCGAGCCCGCGCGACCTCGGGCTTCATCTGAGTCTCGCCCAGTTTCCCGGTGCGCACACCGCAATCCACCACCACGCCGGTCTCGGCGATCCGCTTGAAGAGGGCGCGTCGCTGGTCCACCACCTCGGCCGTCAAGATCAGAACGGCCCCCGGCGGGATCCCGCGCTTGAGCAGGTCTTCAAAGACCGCGGCCGTGCCCGCGCCGATGGCCTCCGGAATCTCGGCCCCGTCGGCCACCAGGCGGCGCGCGGTCTCGCGCACCCATTGTGTTGACTCCTCCGTCGACGGGACGGTCAGCAGGTCCTTCCACAGAACCGCGGGGAGCTCCCCCTGCATCGCGCGCTCCAGGAAGGGCCGATCCAGCCCGGCCACGCCGGCCGCTTGGAGAAAGCCGCGCGCGGCTTTCTCGGCGTCGCGGGCTTTCCACGCCTCCCAGCTCTTCCGGAACAGGTCGCCGACGTTCTGCTTGGACACGAAGGCCTTGGTATCGCGGACGACCACCACCTTGGTCCCCCCGAACAACGGGACCGTGCGGAGCCGCGCCGGCACGGTCGCCGCCTCGGCGTCCTCGTTGATCGTCTCCACGCTCAGGGCCTGATGGTCGGCCGGTACCAGCGCGTCCACGATGGCTCGGGCACCCTCCCGTGCCACCAGCTCGTCCCCGCACAGCAGGTACACGGAGGCGACCGTTCCCCGGCCGATGTCCGCCATCACCTTGTCCATCAGGCCGCCCATGGCCTCATCCCCTCCCGCCGCCCGGCGAGCCGGCGCACGCCGCGGGCCGCGGGCCTGTCGAGCTGCCGCCCCCGGACAGTGCCGCGAGAATTTCCGGGCCGAACTCGGCCACCCGCCAGCGGCGCATCCCGTCCACCGCCTCCAGCGCGGGCAGGCCCGCCGGGGCGCCCTGCGCCAGCGGCTCGATCAGTCGCCGCGGAAGCAGGAGGCCCGGATCCAGGCCCACGCGGGGCGCGGCATCCGCCCGCCAGGCCAGCAGGGAGGCGATGCGCCGCTCCACCGCCGGCGTCAGTCGGGGCTTGGCGGGCCGGCGCAGGATCGGAAGGTCTCTCTCGGAGACGGCGAGACCGCGCGCCACCGCCAGCAAGACACCCTCCCCATACCGCGCCAGGACGGTCGGCGTGCAGCCCGGGATCTGCGTCAACGCCTCCCGCGACTCCGGCCGCGCCGCCGCCAGGCGGAGGAGCGTCTCGTTGCCCATCACCTTGAACGGCGGCCGCCCCCGCTCGTGCGACCACGCCTCGCGGGCCACGAACAGCTCCCGCAGGATACCGAGCCCCCGCCGGTCCAAGCCGCGCACGCCCTTGATCGCGAGGCAATCGTCCGGGTCGAACACGCGTCCCGCAGCCGGCGTCCCCTCCAGCGCCCGGCACTCCTCCTCGACCCAGCCAGTTCGTCCGCGCGCCGCCAGCGATTCCGTCAGCCGCGCGCGAAGCGCGCACAGATGGCGGACGTCCTCGGCCGCGTAGTGTTCCTGCGCGGCGCTCAGGGGGCGAACCGCCCAATCGTCCTTCTGCCGCGACTCGCCCGCTTCGATCCCGAGGACCTGCGTGAGCAACGCCGTCAACCCGACCTCGGGCAAGCCGAGGAACTGGGCGGCCACCATGGTATCGAAGAGCCCGGCCACCTCGAAGCCGAAGTCCCGTTTCATGGACGCCAGGTCGTAGGCGGCGCCGTGGAGCACCTTGACGATGGCCGGATCGGCCAGCAGCGGGGCGAGCCCGGCGAGATCCCGGTGGGCCAACGGATCCACCAGGAACACCTCGCCCTCGGCGGTCCCCACCTGGATCAGACACACCTTTTCGGGGAAGTGGTGCAGGCTGTCCGACTCCGAATCCATCGCCACCACGGTCGCGCCGCGCAGGCGGGCGACCAGATGCGCCAGTTCCTCGCCGTTTCGGACCCACACGGGCGGACGAACGGGCGGCCGGATGGGAGTTGCACGCGGCATGACGGTCTCGCGGTCGGAGGATCTCGGAGGCACAACCGACCCGGTGGATGGCTATTTGATGGCCAGCTTGCCCGTGGTGGCGAACAGACCGATCCAGCGCTGGGAAGTGCAGGCGACGTCGTAGACGCCCGATCGGCCGGCGAGCACTTGGATCGCGGCGGTGGTCCCCGCGGGAACGTTCTGCCGGACGCCCAGGTCCGGGATGAGGAAAAAGTGGTCCTTCCCGACACTGGTCACCTGGAACGTCAGAATCGCGGCGCGTCCGCCTCGATCCGCTGCCATCACCGATGGTTCGCAGCGGTTCTCCCGCGCCACCACGTCGAACGCGTGCCGCGCCACCTCGGCCGGGGTCACCATGGGGGGGACCCGCTCAGGAAACAGCCGGGCGCACCCCCCGGTCAGCAGGAACCCCGCCAGCCCTACGATCAGTATCGTCCGCCGCACACGCGCTCCTCCTCGATGAAGGACGCGGAAGATTAGCATGCGCCTGGTCAAGTTGCAACGGTCGGGTTCACCCGGTGCGAGGCGCCCGTTCCGACCCGCCCGAGGCCGCGGCGGATCGACCCCGCACGAACCCGTTGACCGGGGGGTGGGCCTCGGGATATATGTGGTGCCGCCACGGGCGTGGACCGTGGGTCGCACCCGGCGACCCGCACCCGCATGACCCGGAACCGAGGACCGCATGGACCATCACGCGCGCATCGCATCGAAACGCCGCCACGTCCGGCAGCGGGCCCAGGATCTGCTCGAGCGGCTGGACCGCATGGACGACGAAGAGCTCCGGTGGACCGTGCGCCTGTTCGCCGACTGCCTATCGCCGGAGCAGCGGGCCGCCTGTCTCGGCGCCTATGACGAGCGGTGGCCCGTCGAAGAGCGCCGCGCGTTCGTCGCGGCGTTCGTTCCGCGCTACACGGACCTGGCCCTGGCCTCCCTGGACCGGGCGGAGGCCGCGGCCCCAGGCGGCCTCGCATCCTGGACCGACGAGGACCTGCAAGGGACCTCGCTGGCCGAGAAGTGGGCGTGCCTCGCGGAGGGTCCGGACGGGCTGCGTCCCGACCAACTCCGGCGGGAGCTGGCTCGCCTGTTCATGTGCAAGTCCTACGACCTGTTTCACGACGCCGGATTGTCCGAGGCTGCGGTGGAATACCCGGCCTATCACCGGGTACGCGAAGCCCTGGAGACCCAGCCTGACGCCGTCATCGCCGACCTGGTCGGCCTGGTCGTCGGGCAGGGCGCGGGGCTTCGATCCCGGGAGCCGCACGAGGTCGAGGCGGCGCTGGCGTACATCCGAGAGGGCCTCAGTCAACGCCTCGGGATCGCGATCCCTCCGGATCGCCTCTTCGCGGGCCAGATGCTCCGGCTGCCTCTCGACCACCCCGATCAGGTCGTGGAAGCCGCCACCCCCGGTCCCACCCCCGCGCCCTGGGACCTGCCGGGCGTGGATCTGCCGACGGCGTTTCTGGTCCTGGCGGATCTGATGACGCAGGGCGAGGTGGAGGAGTACCTCCTCCCCCTGCGTCGCCAGTATCGGTCGATCGCCGAGGTGCCGGGCCAGGAGCTGCGCAGCTTGCTCTCGCGCCTCTGGGGGCGGTTGGGGGATCGCCGCCTGACCGATTTCGCCGAGCGGTATCGCTCGGGTCGGATGGTCGCCGACCGGAAGGTGGCGCCGGAGGTCTGGGGTCTCCTCCCCCAGCCGGAGCAATTGACCATCCTCGAGCGGGACAACCGCGCCATGGATATCGGGCAGGCCGCGCGCCACCTGGTCAAGATCCTCTTCAGCTTCCAGTACGACACGCTGTTCGACGCGGGGTTCCACGTCGCCCTGCTGCGGTCGCCCCGCTATCAACAACTCATCAGTCGGCTGACCGCGGGCGACGACGCTGCGGAGACCCGCCGGCTGGCGATCCTGACGCAGACGGTGACGCACCAGATGCTCGATCTGGAGATGATGGCCCCCGACGCCCGCCGGACGCGCCTGCAGGAGATCCGGACGCTGATCGCGGCCACCCTCGACCTCCCCGACGATCTCACCTACCCCGCCCGAAAAGAGGGACGGGCCTGAGGCGGGTGGCTGCGACGCCCTTGGTCCTAAGCCGTTGTCAAAGAATGAGTTGAGCGGAGACATTCCGAAACGGCATAAGGAGCCGTAACGAAATAGAAAGAGATGTCTAGGTTTTTTCGTAACGGCTCCTAACCACGAGGAACGGTCATGCCCGCAGGGAAACGACGGCATCCGATGTATGAAGGGGTCGCCCTCCTGGCCGACCCCATTTACGGCTACGTCCACTTCACCGTGCCCATCGAGGGGCGGGCCGAGGAGCGGACCGAGAAAGATTTGATCGACACGCCCTGGATGCAGCGCCTCCGCCGGGTCCACCAGCTCCAGTCAAGCTTCTGGGTCTTCCCGTCAGCCGAGCATAGCCGATTCCAGCATTCCCTGGGCACCATGCACATGGCCGGCCGCTTCGCGGATCGGCTGTATCCCAGCCTGAAACAGGCCTTCGACCGGTGCCCCTCCTTCGCGTTGGTGAAGGAACTCCTGCGCGTCACCGGACTGGTGCACGACATCGGCCACGGGCCGTTCAGCCACTTCTTCGACCACCACTATTTGGAGCCCGCCTGTGGGACCAATCACGAGGGGCTCGGCCAGCAGATCGTGACCGAAAAGCTGGCCGACCTGATCCGGGGAATCCGGCGGAGTCCCGATGGCCTGTTCAAGCCGGGCGAAACCCTGGAACCGGAGTACGTCGCCTTTCTGGTGCGCCGGCCCGAGGTCGGCGCGGAACGGCTGCCGGGCTGGCTGCGCACGCTCCAGCCCGTCTTTTCAGGCATCTACACCGCGGACAACGTGGATTACATTCAGCGCGACGCCTACATGACCGGCTTCTCGCTGGACCTGGTGGACATCGACCGGCTCCTCTACTACACCTTCGTGACGCCCGAGGGTCTCGCCTTGCACAAGTCGGGCTCGTCGGCGCTGCGGCGTTTCGTCAACGCCCGGTTCACCATGTACGCCGATGTGTACTACCACCGCACCAACCGCGCGATGGACCTGCACATGCAGGAGATCTTCGAGGAGACGGTGCGGCTCTTGTTTCCCTTCGACCCCCGCCGGGAACTCGATCGCTACCTCGGTGTCAGCGATTGGTCGCTGCTCGAAGGGGTGCATACCTGGCTGGAGGCGGCGGACCCGCGGAAGCGGGCGTTGGCCGAGGAGTGGTCGCGGATCGTCGGGCGCGAGGTCAAGTGGAAGATGGCCTACGACCACATGGAGACCATGGACGACCCGCGCGCCAAGAAGTTCGTGGACGCGTCGGAACTGGAACGGGAGGTCCGCCAGCAGCTCCCCCCCGCACTCCGGTCGCTGCCCTTCCGGGTGGACGTCGCCCGGCAGGACCCGCGCCCATTGAATCCCTGGACCGAGGAAGCCAAGAAGATCCTGATCTATGATCCCGCCACGGACCGCGCGTCCCCGCAGCCCGTCCAGGACTTGTTCCGCTACATTCCCGCGCGAGTCGCCCACTACCGAATCTTCGCGCTGGATCACACCCACGACGACGCCCTGGCCCGCGCCACGCAGGCCGTGCTGGGGGGCCCCGGCGACCCGGCCGTCTCGACCAACGTCTAGCCGCCCGCCGGACACCCGTCGTCCTGCCCCGTGCCGAGGCCGTGGTCTGCCGACGCCTACCGGCCCGCCGGCACCTTCTTCCAGTCTGCCAGGAACCGCTCGAGCCCCGCGTCCGTGAGCGGATGCTTGAGGAGCTGCCGGAGCACGGCCGGCGGCAGCGTCGAGACGTGCGCCCCCGCGAGGGCCGCCTCGAGGAAATGGACCGGCGTCCGCAGGCTGGCCGCCAGGACCTGGGTCCCGTAGCCGTAGTTTTCGTAGATGGTCAGGATCTGGCGCACCAGGTCCATCCCGACGTGACTGATGTCGTCCAGCCGCCCGACGAAGGGGCTGATGTACGACGCGCCCGCCTTGGCAGCCAGGAGGGCCTGGGGCGCGGAAAAACAGAGGGTCACGTTGGTCCGGATCCCCTCGGCGTGGAGCAGCCGGACGGCCTTCAGCCCTTCCGCGATGAGGGGAATTTTCACGACCACGTTCTTGTGGAGCTTCGCCAGTTCCCGCCCCTCGGCCACCATTCCCGGTGCGTCGGTGCTCACGACCTCCAAATTGATCGGCCCGTCCACGACCGTGAGGATCTCCGCCACGATGTCCCGGAAGGGCCGCCCTTCCTTGGCAATCAGCGACGGATTGGTGGTGACGCCGTCCACCAGCCCCAAGGCCGCCATCTCCCGAATCTCCTTCACGTCCGCGGTATCCAGGAAGATTTGCACGGCACACCTCCTTTTGTCCGGCGGCGGGATCCGTTGGCGGCCTCCCGCGCGACCGGCCCTGCCAGATCCGACACGCGCCCCGCGTCTCGTCTCACCCCCGCGAGCCGAAGATCGCCGTTCCGATCCGGACCAGCGTGGCTCCCTCCTCGATGGCCACCTCGAAATCATGGGTCATGCCCATGGAGAGGTCGGGAAGGGCCCATCCCTCGGACTCCAGCCGGTCGCGCAGGTCGCGCAAACGGCGGAAGAACGGCCGCGCCGACTCAGGATCGGGCAGGAACGGCGGGATGGTCATGAGCCCCTGGACGGACAGCTGGGGCAGCCCCCGGGTCGCCTCGAGCAGCGGTCGGACGTCGGCGGCGGCGGCCCCGCTCTTCTGCGCCTCCGCCCCGACGTTGACCTGCACCAGGCAGCGCAGCCGCCGCCCCGCCTCCTCGGCGTGCCGTCCGAGTTCCTCGGCCAGCCGCACCGAGTCCAGCGAATGGATGCAGTCGAAGAGCGCGACTGCCAGCTTGGCCTTGTTCGTCTGCAGATGGCCGATCAGATGCCACTCGGCCACACCGCAGACCGCCTCGACCTTCTCGCGCGCTTCCTGCACGCGGTTTTCCCCCAGGATCTTCACGCCGGCCGCCACGGCCTCGTGAACCGCCGCCACGGGCATCGTCTTGCTTACGGCCACCAGGGTCACGGCGGAGCTCGGCCGGCCGCTCCGGGCCGCCGCCGCCTCGATCCGGCGGGACACCGCCGCCAACCGCTCCCGAATCCCCTCGACCATGCGATCCCCCGTCGTGCGCCCCCGCACGCCGCACCGCGCCATCCGAGCGCGGGTGTCGTCCCGTTCGCGGGCCGGAATTCGTGCCGATTACCCGTGCGCCGGCTTGGGCGCCATGACGACGAGCACCGTCACCGGTTCGGCGGTTCGGTTGGCAACACCGTGCACGCACCCCGCCGGCGCCAGGACCGCGACCCCGGGGCCCACCTCGGCCTCTTCTGCGCCCACCCGGATCGTGGCAGAGCCGCTCTGCACGTAATAGACCTTGTCCGAGCCGGCGTGGGCGTGCACC
>Ga0316627_100000657_pt1 | contig 10070 bp, 7 predicted proteins | sample OWC_Aug_M2_C1_D1_FD_207653 | JGI IMG/M metagenome (GOLD analysis project Ga0316627, IMG submission 207653) | Wetland soil microbial communities from Old Woman Creek delta, Ohio, United States - OWC_Aug_M2_C1_D1_C | ecosystem: Environmental > Terrestrial > Soil > Wetlands | place: USA: Ohio...
AGACGAGGGTGTGCATGATGAAGCAGCTGTTCCGAGTGGCGGCGTTCGTGATCGCGGCGGCATCGTTGGCGTCCCAGGCGTCCGCCCAGGCGCTCCCCTGGGAGGGCCGCGGGTTCTTCAACGTGAATTTCGGGCTGCAGGTGATTGCCGAGGACGTCGCGGCGACGAGCACGACGTTCACGCTGTACGACGAAACCGGCACGCTGACCACCGAGCAGACCATCGACAGCACCGCCCCGTTCCTGGACTTCGGCGGGGGCCTGCGCCTCACCGGCAACTTTGGGTTCGGGTTCGCCTATTCGCGCCTCACCGCGACCGGTACGGCCGCCGTCAACGCCGAGGTGCCGAGTCCGATCTACTACGACCAGCCCCGCAAGGTGACCGCCACGGTCGAGGACCTCGATCACGTCGAGAACGGCTACCACTTCCAGGCGCTCTGGATGCTGCCGATCACCGACAAGGTGGACGTGGTCCTGTCCGGCGGCCCGTCATGGTTCAGCCTGACGCAGGGGATCGTGACCTCGCCCCAGATCACCGAAGTCGGCCCCCCGTATTCGACCGTCAACATGACGGTGTCCCAGACCACCACCACGGGCAGCCAGCTCGGTTTCAATCTCGGCGCGGACCTGACGTTCCGGGTGGCCAACAACGTCGGGATCGGGGCGATGGTCCGCTACGCGGCCGCGACGGTGACGCTCGAGCCCGCGGACAGCGATCCCTCCGACGTGAAGGTCGGCGGGTTCCAGTTCGGCGGCGGCCTGCGCATCCGGTTCTAGGCGGCGGCGGTTCGGGTCTTCGCGCAGCGGCTCGGTGAGGGTCAGAGACGCCCGGCAGGTGGGGCCTGGCGTGCCTCACCCTCACCGCTCTCCGTTTCGCGCGCTGACGCCGCGGCTCCGCGCGGCCCGGGCCGCGAGAGCGCCTCGTTGATCCTTCGTATCTCCAGCCACCACTGCTGCCTGGGCCGCCGGTTCGCGGCGTCGATCAGCCGCGGGTAGTCCTCGAACGAGCCGAATTCCACCGACCCCGATCGCAGGCCGATGAACTCGGCCGGCGCCTGGCCGGCGGCGGCCTGATCGGCCAGCCGGCGGATGCTCAGGCGCGCCAGCCTCGTCGCCTGGATGCGGTCGAACGGCGACGGATCGCCGCCCTGCTGCAGGTGCCCGAGGATGCTCTGGCGCACATCGAACAGCCCGCCGCCTTCCTCTTCGAAGAGCGCGCACATGAAACCGGTGTCGTACACGTCATTGGCGCGCTCGCTTCGGATCATCAGGCCGAGCCGCCTGCCCAGCTTGAATCCGGCGACGAGCTGATCGAGATCGCCGACCAGTCCCTTCAGGGTCACGCCGTCCTCGTGCAGGTAGACGCGCTCCGCCCCCGTCGCCAGGCCACTCATCATCGCGAGGTAGCCGCAGCGCCGGCCCATCACTTCCACCACGTAGCACCGCTGCTCGGCCACCGCCGCCTGCTTGATCTTGTCCACGACCGACACGATGCTGTTGAGCGCCGTGTCGGCCCCGATGCTCAGTTCCGTCCCGGGGAGGTTGTTGTCGATGGTGGCCGGCAGGCAGGCGATCGGGATGTTGAACGCGGGGAAGTTCGATCGTTCCTCGAAGAGCCGGTACGCGCCCGCGTACGCCTCCCAGCCGCCGATGACGAGCAGCCCGTCGATGCCGTGCCGCTCGATCGTACGGGCGATGGCGTAGAAGTCGGGCCCGGACGGCACGTCGCGCGAGGTGCCGAGTTCGGCCCCGCCCATCGGCGCCCAGCCGTTCACGCTCATCCAGTCCATCTCGGCGACGTCGTCCGCCACCAGGCCGTGGAACCCGCGGCGGATGCCCAGGGCCACGTTGCCGTCGTCGGTCGCGAGCCGGACCGCGGCCCTCACGGCGGCATTCATGCCCGGCGCCGCCGCGCCGGCGTGCAGGATGCCCAGGCGCAGCCGGCGCCGCCCCTCGCGGGGCGGGTGGGGCCGCGCCTTCTGCAGCGTGTTGAACGTCCGCAGGGCGTCGTTGAAGCTCGATCCCCGCAGTTCCAGCGCGCGGTCGAACTCCCGCGCCTTCAGCGCCTCGTTGACGCGGCGCGAATCGGCCACGCACTCCTCGAGGGGGATGCGGACCGCACGGTTGCCGCGCATCCCCATCACGAGCGACTGCGCGTCGGCTTCGCCGGAGAGCAGGGTGTTGATGGCCGCGTAGCCCATCACCGTGCCGAGATTCCGATCGAACGCGCTCGGCGACCCTCCGCGCTGCATGTGCCCGAGCACGGTGATGCGCACCTCGCCCCCGAGCCACGGGATGAGCGCCTGGCGCACGCGTTCAGCCGTGATCGGCGCGCCCTGCCGATCGAGCGCCCCCTCGGCCAGCACGACGATCGAATCGCGCCGGCCTGCCTCGCGGCCGGTCTTCAGCGTGGCGATGAGGTCCGCCTCCCAGCCGTCCCGCGGCGGGCACTCGGGGATGAAGAGCGCGTCGGCGCCGGTGGCGATCGCGCCCATCAACGCGAGGTAGCCGCAGTGGCGGCCCATCACCTCGACGATGAAGGCGCGCTGGTGGCTCGAGGCCGTGCTGCCTATGGCGTCGATCGCCTCGGTGATGCGGTGGAGCGCCGTGTCGGCACCGATCGTCATGTCGGTGCCGGCGGCGTCATTGTCGATGGACCCGACGAGGCCGACCACCGTCAACTGGGGATGGCGGGCCGCCGCGCCGGCGTCCGCGTCCCCGCGGGTCACCAGTTCCTGGAGGAGGCCTGGCCACTCGCGGCGGAACAGGTCGGCGCCGGTCAGCGACCCGTCGCCTCCCACGACGACCAGGCTGTCGATGCCGTGCTGCAGCATGTTGCGCGCGGCCTTGAGGCGGCCCTCGCGCGAGCGGAACTCCTCCGACCGGGCGGACCCGATCACGGTGCCGCCGCGCTGGATGATCCCGCCGACATCCGACCAGCCGAGCGGCCGGATCTTGTCGCCGCCCTCGATGAGACCTCGGTAGCCCTCGTAGATCGCACAGACCTCGAGGCCGCTGTCGAGTCCCGTCCGGACGATGGCCCGGACCGCCGCGTTCATGCCGGAGGCGTCGCCGCCGCTGGTCAGGACCCCAATCTTGGTGATCGCCATGCTCTCTCCCGCACGCGGCTTCAGCGCGCCGTTGGCTTGACCTCGAGCTTCTCCCTGATGACCCTCGCGAAGGTCTCGGCCATCAACGCGAACCCCTGCTGGGTGGGATGCAGGCCGTCGACGCCGATGTACGGCTTCCCGCCGGGAGGGAAGGCCGCGTAGAGGTCCACGAGCGTCGCACCTTCGACCTGAGCGACGGCGGCGATCCGCTGGTTCAACTCCGGCACGAACGGCGCGCCCGCGCCGCGGTGTGGCGGATCGCCGACGAACTGGGGCGGAAACGTGGCGAGCAGCACGCGGCTGGCCGTCACGCGCGCCTTGCACACCTTCACCATCTCGCGCAGCCGGTCGGCGATGTACACCGTGGTCGCGCTGCTCGGGCTGTTGAGCAGGTCGTTGGCGCCGTCGAGCAGGAGGACGACCTCCGGGGCGTTCGTCGCGAGGGCGGACGGCAGGCGCGCGAGCCCGTCGCCAATCTTCTCGCCCGGCCAGCCTTCATTGGCGACGGTGAACGTCTGGCCCGCGTAGCTCGCGGCAAGGAGCGACCGCAGCTGCGTCGGGTAGGAGTACGACGGCGCCGGGATCGGGTACGCGAGCAGCGCCGCCGGCGCCGAATCCTGGCCCCAGGTGATGCTGTCGCCGAACGCCATGAACTTCGTCGCCGCGAGCTGGGCAGGCCGGGTGACGGTGACCGGGAACGCGCACGTGGCGGTCTGGTTGGCGGCCGGGCTGCTGGCGGAGCAGCCCACCGAGGTCGTGCCGACCGGGAACGCGGACCCGGACGCGTGCGTGCACGTCGTCTGGACCGGCGGCGTTCCGCCTTGCGTCGACGGCGGCGGCCACGAGACGGCGACCGGCTGGCCGGTCGTGGACACCGCGGTCTGAGCGGGTGGACAGGTGATCGTGAGCTGCGCCGGCGGCGGAGACGGGTCCGTCGGCGAGCCCCCGCACGCGCCGGCGGCCGCTGCCGCCAGCAAGGCGAGGATCGACGGGCCGACGCGGCACCACCGGCGCATTTTCGCCATGATAACCCAGCGGTTTTCAGCGCCACAACGGCGGCGCGGCGCGCACCTCGGCCCTCGTCCGGTTCGCGTGCCGCAGCCGCCGGGCCTCACCGCGGCTTCAACGGGGGGAACTCCGTGACGCGGATGTTCGTGCACCCGTATGGGATGAGCGTGACGGCTTCGTCCGGTTCGGATGTCACCACCCGTGACGGATCCGACCACTCGACATCGGCGGGCGAGATCTCGGCTGCCCAGCCGTGGGCGATCTTCCAGTTCGGGATTCTCCGGCCCGTGGCCTTGCCGACCACGCCGGCGCCCTGGGGCGAGAACGGCTGATCGCCGACGGGACGCTCCTCGAAGCGCAGGCTCTGATCGGGATGCGCGGGATCGACGACGAGCCCGTAGTTCCAGGCGCTCGCCGGCCTGACCTCGAAGTCGCCGTGAGGAAGCTCCCGGTGCGGCTTGTCGGCGTTCACGCGCGTCCAGGTCTCGTCGATCTTCAGCGCGAAGACGAGCGGGCCGCGCTCGACGGCGACGGCCTCGTTGTAGCGCGTCGTCACCCTCGCCTTCATCGGAAACCGCACGGCGATCTCGACCTTGCCCCGCCATTCACGCTCGACGCGGTGGAGCGAGCCCGGCGTCATGCGGCGCTCAGGGAGGCTGCCGACGCGGATCGTCGCGCCCTCCGCCCACGCGGGCACGCGAAGCACGAGCGGGAACGCCACGGCGCGCTCGGCGTCCACCGAGATGGCGAGCTCGTCCCGGAACGGGTAGTCGGTGTCCAGGGAGACGGTGACGGGCACGCCCTTCGCCTTGAACGACGCGCGGCTGGGCGCGTAGGCCACCGCGCAAATGCCCTCGTCCGGGGTGCGCATCCAGAGGTGCGCGGCGAATTTCGGCCAGCCCTGGTGCATGTTCGACGTGCAGCACCCGAAGTTGGGCTCCAGGCCGTAGAGGTTCGACTCGGGGCCGTTTGTCGTCCACATGTGGTCGGGGTTGATCGTGCATTGAACCTGGTTGACCTGCTGGTCGTACTGGTGCGACCACATGTCCGGGGCGAACGTGGCCGGCAGCGCGTTGAACGCCACCCGTTCGAGGCGGTCGCCGAACGCGCCGTCGCCGAAGGCCGCGAACAGGTGTTCCAGCGAGTACATGAACTCCACGACCGCGCACAGTTCCGTGCCCTGGAGCGGGTTCCGGCCGGCCAGGCACTCGTCTCCGCTGAACATGCCGGTGACCTGGCCGTGGGCGCCGTCGAGCAGGTCGATCATCGCGCTCGCGAACGCCTTGTCGCTCAGCCGCCTCTCGAGGCGCCAGTTCATGGCCGCAGCCTTCGCAGCCATGCCCGTGTTGACGACGTGCTTGGTCCACTTCCAGAGGCCGCGGCGGGGCGTCGGCCGCAGAATGTCGTCGGTCTTGAAGAGCGCCTCGAAATCCACGCCCTGGTCGCGCAGCTTCCTGGCCAGGTCCAGCAGCCACATCTCGCGCGTCCGCTCGAACACGTAATAGACCGACACCAGCCCTTCGTACCACCTGAACTTGCCCCAGCCGTAGAGCGGCGTCCGGTCCAGGCCCGCGAGGATGGCCTTCAGGCTCTTCACGACGGCCTCGAGCGCGCGCGCGTCGCCGGTGGCCTCGTGGTATTGCACGAGCACCTTGTTCGCCAGCAGGATGGCCCACATGTCGTAGCGCCTGGCGACGGCGTCCTCGGGATAGGGGCCGTACCAGCCATCCGCGCGCTGGTGCGTGACGATGAAGTCGACGTAACGCGTGATGCGGGCCTTCATCGGGTCGTCGTCGAGGATCCAGGCGAGCGGGATGGCGCCGTCGAGCCAGTAGGGCGCGCGCTCCCAGCCCTCGGCCTTGCCGCCGAACCACTGGCTCTGGCCGACATCCGGCCAGAACTCGTCGAGGTGGCCCGTGAGGCCGTCGGCCTGGATGCGCAGTTGGCGAAGGAGCCAGCCGGCAGGGCGAATGGCGCCAATCGGCAAGGGCGTGAACGCGAGCGGCGCCAGACCTCCGGCAGGCGCCGGGGTCTTCGCCGCCGCGGCCTGCCCGGGCTCCATGGGCGCCGCGCCGCCGTTGACGGCGGACACCGCCACCCCGGCCGCCACACTCGCCAGGAATTCCCGCCGATCACAGGAAGCCATGTCCGTCTCTCCTCGCCGTCGCCGACGCTCGACTATCGCTCGACGTCCACCCAGCGGCCGGCCGCATGAGACGCCAGGCAGGCTTCGATGAACGCCATGGTGTGCACGCCGTCCTCGATGCGCGGGTAGACAAACGCCGGCCGCTCCTCGCCGAGGGCGACGGCCATGCGATCCTGCGCCACCTCGCCGTAGATGTTCGCGAAGGCGTGCAGCAGCCCCTCCGGATGCCCGCGTGGCGAGCGCCCCGCGCGGACGATCTCCGGCGGCAGACCCGGGTCGCCGCGGCCGATCACGCGCGCAGGCTCGCCGAGCATCGACAGGCGCAGGTAGCTGCATTCACGGTGCGACCAGTCCACCATGCCGCGCTCGCCGTACACGCGCAGCCGGATGTCGTTCTCGGCGCCGGCCGCCGCCTGGAACGCGGTGAAGGTCCCCTTGAAGCCCCCGTCGAATTCGACGAGGGCGGACACGTGGTCGGCGACGCGGCGGCCGGGAACGACGGCACCGACCTCCGCCGCCACGCGCGTGACGTCGCGGCCGGTGACGAAACAGGCCAGGTGCTGGGCATGGCAGCCGATCGCGCTCATCACCTGCGCGAGGCCGCTGCGCGCCGGATCGAAGACCCAGCGGATTCTCGTCGTCTGCGGCCCGTCCTCGATCTTCGCGGCGAGCCCGCCCTGGATGTACTCCACCTGCACGAGCCGCAGGGGGCCGATCTCGCCGCCGCGCACCAGACGCGAGGCGAGGCGCGTCATGGGGTAGGCCGCGTAACCGTGCGTCACCGCGAACAGTCGCCCGCCGTTCCGGACGCGGGCGGCGAGGTCGCGCGCCTCGGCAGCGCTGTGCGACACCGGCTTGTCGGCGATGACGTCGAGACCGGCCTCCAGGGCGCTGACGGCGAAGGGGTAGTGCGTATCGTTGGGCGTCATGATGGCGACGCCGTCGATCCCGTCCGGCCTGGCGCGCTCGGCGGCGATCATCTCGGCGACGTTGCCGTAGCTTCGGCCCGGGTCCACGCCGACCGCGGCGCCGGCCGCGCGCGAGCGCACGGGATCGCTCGAGAACACGCCCGCCACGACGTCCCACCAGCCGTCCAGCTGAGCGGCTCCCTGGTGCATCCGCCCGATCCACGAATCGGGCCCGCCGCCGATCATGCCGAGCCGCAGCCGGCGTCCGAAACTGGTGCGCAAGTCGCTCATCGAGCCCTCCTCACCGCGCCGCCCGCACGGGCCGGCGCGCTGCCGCGTAGCTTAGCGCGGTTAGCTCCAGCGGAACCAGCGCAGCGCGAGGACGAACGACACCGCTCCCCAGGCCGCCAGGGCCAGCATCCGCCAGAGCTGCGACGCGAGCGAGGCGCCCTCGAGGATGACGGCGCGCAGGGCGTCGTTCAGCTGCGTGAGCGGAAGCGCCTGCACGAGCGGCTGCAGCAGGTCCGGGAACCGTTCCGACGAGAAGAAGATGCCCGACAGCAGCCACATTGGCACCATTACCGCGTTCATCAGGCCCGACACGGTCTCGATGCGCTGCGCCCGGCACGCGACCAGCATGCCGAGTCCCGCGAACGCCCCGGCGCCCAGCAGCGCCAGTGCCAGGACCGCGAGCAGGTTCCCCCGGACAGGCATGCCGAACAGCAGCACTCCCGATCCGAGGATGACCACGAGTTCCGGAATCATGAACAGCAGGCGGCCGCCGGCAATGGACCAGAGGAAGTCGGCGCGCGTCATCGGCGTGGCGGCCAGCCGCTTCAGCAGCTTCTTCACGCGCATGTCGACGATCACGAAGCCGACGCCCCAGAGACTGCCGCTCATCAGGTTCATGCCCAGCAGTCCCGGCACCAGGAAGTCGATGTAGCGGGCGCCGGGCTCGGTGACCCGCGTGTCGGCGGTCGGGATGGGATCCTCCCGTCCCGCGGCTCGCTGCAGGACGTCGTTCACCTGTTCGCGCGCGAGCACGCTCTCGGGCCGGCTGGGATCGAACACGAACGTGACGGGGTCGCCGGGCACCACGACGAGCGACGACTTGCCCAGGCGCAGCCGGTCGCGGCACTCCGCCGCCCCGCGGACCGTGACAGCGAGGCCGTCGCGAGACGCCAGGCGCGCGGCCACCTCTGGCGCGCGCGCGTGAGCCTGCACGTCCACGTGCACGAGTTCGACGGGCCGGTCGCGGAACGCGATACCCAACCCCACCGCCAGCATGAGCGGGAACCCGTACGTCCAGAAGACCGCCTCCGGCTCGCGCAGGAACTCGCGGACGCGCGCCAGCGTGAGCTCCCTAAGCGGGTGATGCGTCGTCATCGCGAAGGTGCCTTCCTGTCAGGTGCACGAACACGTCTTCCAGGCTCACGTGCCGCGTCGTCAGGCGCCCCAGCTCCAGGCGGTGCGCGTGCAGGAGCTCGAGGAGGGCGGGAATCGCCACGTGCGGCTCGGACACCGTGAGCGCCGTCTCGGTGCCGCTGGCCGCGACGCCCTGGACGGCCGGCAATGCAGCCAGGTCGGCCGGCGCCAGCGGGGCGCCCGGTGCGCACGCGAACTCGACGACGTGGGCGCCGCCCATCGAGGCGATGAGTTCGGCGGGCGACCCCAGCGCAATCACCCGGCCCCGGTCGACGATGGCCACGCGGTCGCACAAGCGCTCGGCCTCGTCCATGTAGTGGGTGGTGATGACGATGGTGCGGCCCAGCCTCCCGAACGCTCGGACGATCTCCCAGAGCTGGCGGCGGGACTGGGGGTCCAGCCCGGTCGTGGGTTCGTCGAGGAAGAGCAGCTCAGGGTCGCCGACCAGGGCGCACGCGACGGCGAGACGCTGACGCTGGCCCCCGGACAGCTTGCCGACCCAGGCGGACGACTTCTCCGTCAGGCCGACCGACGCGACGACCTCCGATGGATCCTGGCCGCGCGCATAGAAGCTGCGGAACAACGACAGCACCTCGAACACGGTCAGCTTCTCGGGAAAGCGCGTCTCCTGCAGCGAAATCCCCAGCCGCTGGCGCAGGTCGTCGTCGTGGCGTCCCCATCGTCGGCCCAGCACCTCGACGTCACCCGATGTCGGGGCGAGCAGGCCCTCGAGGATCTCGATCGTCGTCGTCTTGCCTGCGCCGTTGGGGCCCAGCAGGCCGAAGCACTCTCCGGCCCGGATCTCGAGATCGAGGCCGTCGACGGCGCGAACCGGCCCGGTCTTCGCGGGATAGTGCTTCGTGAGCGCGCGGCAGCGCACGGCGAGCACGGCCGCCGCGGCGCCCGCCGCACCTTCCGTGGTCACGCCTGTCAGGCTCACGGCAGTCCTCGTGCCCGCACTCCGGGTTATTGTACTCGCCGGGGCGTCTTGCAGGCCGCGACGGGGCACACTACAGTTACTCCGCCATGTTCCTCACTGCCCGCCCGGCATCGGTCCGCGTCGCCCTGATCACACTGGCGGCCCTCGCGCTGGCCGCGTCGACCTCCGCACGTCACGCGCAGGGGAGCGGCCCGCAACCAGCTCCGCCGCCTGCGCGGGCCTGGCAGGACACCGTTGCCATCCCGGCTTACGAGGACGGGCCGCCGGATCCCAACCCGCCTTTCGACCTCTTCCAGTCGGGCCGCTTCAACTATCCCTACACGCTGCGGACGAACCTGACGGACACGCGGGTGGACAAGGCGTGGCGCGCGCTGTGGCTCGAGAACGAGTACCTGAAGTGCCTGGTGCTACCGGACCTCGGCGGCCACCTGTACAGCTGCACGGACAAGCGGAACGGGCAGCAGATGTTCTACGCGAACCCGTCGATCAAGCTGGCGGCCATCGCCTACCGCGGCGCCTGGGCGGCATTCGGAA
>Ga0316627_100000658_pt1 | contig 10064 bp, 9 predicted proteins | sample OWC_Aug_M2_C1_D1_FD_207653 | JGI IMG/M metagenome (GOLD analysis project Ga0316627, IMG submission 207653) | Wetland soil microbial communities from Old Woman Creek delta, Ohio, United States - OWC_Aug_M2_C1_D1_C | ecosystem: Environmental > Terrestrial > Soil > Wetlands | place: USA: Ohio...
CGCGCGCCGGCTCGGCGATCACGGCAGCGACATCGCCCTCCCGCTCCAGCACGTAGCGAACCATCGCCGCGCAGGCCAGGCGGCATTGCGCGATCTTCGGCTGGCCCGCCGCATCGACCGGATGGCCATAGGCGCAGCGGTAGCAGCCGAAGGGCGCCACATGTTCGCTGCCCGGCAGCAGCGGCCCGAGCCGGCCCGAGCGGAACAACGATTCGCCGCCGATGCTGGACGAGCCGAAGCCGGCGCCATGAAAGGCATCCCAGAAGCTCAGCGTCTTGAAGCGGCCGGTGGCGGCACGCGCCAGCTTCAGCGCCACCTCCACCGCGTCGCTGCCGCCGGTGGTGAAGAGCACGCGGCCCTTCTGGCCGGTGAGCGCGCGGAAGCGTTCTCCCAGCGCCTCGGCCAGCTCCACCGCGCGAAGCGGCGCAAAGCGTCGCGGCGCGAAGCTCAAGGCATCGAGCTGTGCCTTGATGGCGGCGATGACCTCGGGATGCCCATGCCCCAGGTGGTGCACGTTGTTGCCATGGAAGTCCATGTAGCGCCGGCCCGCCATGTCCTCGATGTACAGGCCCTGCGCCTTGACGATGGGCGCCAGGCAGGGTGTGGACACGCTCTGGTGCAGGAAGGCCGCGCTGTCGCGCGCCAGCAGCGCGCGGCTGGCATCGTCCAGGTGTTCGCGCTGCCAGGCGGCGCGCAAGGGCGTGCTGTTGACGTCGCCCTCGCTTTGCGAAGGCCCGCTGGACTGGCCGGTCATGTCCGTGCTGGCCCGTCGCGCCAGATCGGGTTGGTCCAGGCGCGGCGCCCTCGCGCATCGACCACGGTCAGGCGCAGGAAACTTTCCTTGCCCAGCTTGCTCACCGGCAGCCGAGCGCGCGTCAGGCCCTCGCCCAGCACCTGCGTGACACGCGAGCCCTTGCCCTGCAGGTAGACGCCGCGCGCCGGCGAACACTCGACCACCAGCTCGTCACCCTCCAGCTGCAGGCCGTGGATCTCGGCACCGGTGGAGCTGTAGTAGTGGCCACGCTTCAGTGCCGCCAGCAGCGCCTCGGGATCCCGCGCCTCGGCCTTGACCATGACCCAAGCGCCGAAGGCATCATCGACCTCGAAGTGCGCGTCGTCGCAGGCCAATGCGTTCAGCCGATGGCCCTGCGACAGCAGCTGGTCGAGCATGGCGCTGCCGTCGCCGCGGTCGGCCTTGATCGCCGAGGTGTGGTTGTAGACCTCCACCGCATGCGCCGCATCGATGCTGGCGGCATCCTCGACCGACAGCGCGTACCAGGCCGGGTGCACGATGCTGACGAAGGCGCCGGCCGCAGCGCAGCGCGCGGCGATCTGCGCTGCGGTCTCGCCCTTGCGCGTCGGCTCGAAGTCGGGCGGCAGGCCGTTGGCCAGCAGGTGCCAGGCCTCGCCGAGGCGCGTGCAGGGCACGTGCACCTCGGCGCCGAGCAAGGTGCTGAAGTCCTGGGTGCGGAAGGGCCGCGTGTCGGTGACGGGGAATCCGTAGGCCGGCAGGAAATGATCCGACAGGCACAGGAAGTCGTAGCCGCGCTCGCGGTAGCGGCGGCATACCTCGCCGGCCGGCAGCACGCCGTCCGAGGCCGTGCTGTGCGTGTGCAGGTTGCCCTTGTAGAAGCGGCCGGGAAGGTCGAAAGGGTTCGGGGTCATGCCACTGCGCGGGCAATGCGCGCACGCGCCCAGGCCGAAGTCAGCTCGGCCACGATGACGATGGCCACGATGGTCAGGATGATGGCCGTGACCTGGCGCGACTCGACCTTCTGCACACTTTCGCGCAGGTAGTGGCCCATGCCGCCGGCGCCGAAGAAACCGACCACCGTGCTGGCCCGGAACACCACGTCCCAGGTGTAGATGGCGATGCCGGCCCAGGCCACGCGCACCTGCGGCAGCACCGCGAAGACGAAGGTCTGCAGGTGGCCGGCTCCCGTGGCGCGAATGGCCTCGATCGGCCCCTTACGCACCGATTCGATGGCCTCGGTCATCAGCTTGCCGCCGAAGCCGATGCAGAACAGCGTCATGGCCAGCGTGCCGGGCAGCATGCCGAAGCCGACCACGGCCACCAGTACGATGGTCCAGATCATCTCGTGCACCGAGCGGCAGGCCATGACGAACAGCCGGCACACCGGGTACAGGAAGCGCCGGCTCGGCGTCATGTTGAAGGAAGCGAACCACGACAGCGGGATCGCAATCAGCAGCCCGACCACGGTGGCCACGTAGGACATCTGGAAGGTGTCGACGATGGCACCCAGGAAGTCCGGCTGCATCACATGCGCGAGGTCCGGCGGCCAGTAGCGGCGCGCCAGCACGTCGCCGATGCGCTCGAACAGCCCCGGCAGGCGCTCGATGTCGATCTTCAGCACATCCAGCGACCACCCGACGAAGGCCAGTGCGGCCAGCAGCGCCACGTACTTGTACAGGCTCTGCGGAAAGCGGAAGCGCTTCCAATCGGGCAGGGCTTTGCTGCTGGCGTTCACTTCAGATCACCTTCCTGCGGGCCCAGGCCGAGAACACTTCGCCGAAGACGATCAGCAGCAGGATGACGAAGATCACCGTGGCGATGCCGCCGTAGTTATAGCTGGCCATCTGCCGGTGCAGCGCCAGCCCCAGCCCGCCCGCGCCGACCAGCCCCATGATGGTGGAGCGGCGGATGTTCACGTCCCACTCGAAGATGACGTTGCCGATGATCACCGGCAGCACCTGCGGCACGATGCCGAACATCAGCACCTGGAAGCGGTTGGCGCCGACTGCGCGCATGGCCTCCACCGGGCCCTTGTTGACGTCCTCGATGGCCTCGGCCACCGTCTTGCTGATGAAGCCGATCGAACGCACGGCCATCGCCAGCACGCCGGCCAGCGCGCCCAGGCCTACCGCGGCCACGAAGACCAGGCCCCAGACGACCTCGTGCACCGAACGCGACAGCGTCATCAGCACGCGACCGACGTAGTAGGTGAACCGACCGAGCGGCGATATGTTGTTGGCGCCCAGCCAGGCCACGGGGATCGCCATCAGAGCCCCCAGCAGCGTGGCCAGCGTGGCCATCAGCACGGTCTCCAGCGCCGGCTCCCACAGCGACAGCAGGATCGACGGATCGAAGTCGATGAAGCGCCATGCCGCCTTGGCCACGCCCTCGGCGCTGATGCGGCTCCAATCGGTGTCGCCGACGACAATGGCCTCGACGCTCCAGCCGACGATCAGCGCAACAACGCCGTACTGCAGGTAGCGCCAGAAGCGCGCGCGGCGGCGGGTGGCATCGAGCTGCGCGATGCGCTGCGCATGCCGGCCGAGCTCGAGAACGGCACTCACGGCGCTCTACAGCACTTCCATCGCGTAAATGTCGGCCAGCGCATGCTTGTCCACGCTGGACGGCGGCCCGTCGAACTTCTTGATGCCGTCCTGCAGGCCGATGATGCGGTCGCAGAACTCCAGCGCCAGGTCCACGTCGTGGATGTTGCACAGCACAGGCACCTTGAACTCGCGCGCGATGCCGCGGATCATGCCCATCACCTCGCGCGAGATCTTCGGGTCCAGTGCCGAGGTCGGCTCGTCCACCAGCAGCAGCTTCGGCTCCTGAATCAGCGCACGGGCGATGCCCACGCGCTGACGCTGCCCGCCGGACAGCGCATCCGCGCGCTTGTCCATGTGGTCGATCAGGCCGACGCGGTCGAGCAGGGCCACCGCCTTGGCGATGTCGGCCTTGGTATAGGCGCGGAACAGCGAGCGCAGGTTGCCCATGTAGCCCAGCCGGCCGGTGAGCACGTTGTCAATCACGCTCAGCCGGTCGATCAGGTTGAACTCCTGGAAGATCATGCCGATGTTGCGGCGCTGCGCGCGCATCGCGCCTTCGTCCAGCGTCAGCAGGTCCTGGCCGCCGAACCACACCGAGCCTGCAGCGGTGTCCACCAGCCGGTTGACGCAACGGATCAGCGTGCTCTTGCCGGCGCCGCTGGGCCCGATGATGGCCACGAACTCCTCGGGCCCGACATCGAAGCTGATGCCCTTGAGGATCTGCTTGCCGGCGGTGTAGCTGACCTTCAGGTCCTGCACGCGCAGCACCGCCGCGCCGGCCGCAACCGCCGGGGCCGCCGCGGTCTTGAACACGTCCAACACGGCGGACACGGGAGCGCCCCTTACTTCTTGGTGACGTCGCGGATGACGTCGTAGTCGCTGTCCTTCATCGCCACCACCTTCTCCGACTTGACGTTGGCGAGGTACTTCTTGCCGTCTTCGTTCTGGTCCACCGTCAAAAACGTGTCGGCGATCTTCTTCTTCAGGTCGTCGCACAGCGTGTTGCGGTAGACGAAGGGGTCCTGGGGCAGCAGCGGCGAGTACCACAGGTAGTTGAAGTCCTCCTGCTTGGCCTTGCCGGCGTTGACGGTCTCCATGAAGCGGTGCGTGGCGACGAACGCACCGTCGACCTTGCCTTCGGCCACGGCGATGGTGCTCAGGTCATGGCCGCCGGAATACACCACCTTGGAGAAGTAGGTCTTCAGCGGCGGTGTGTTGTTCTGCTTCGGGAACACCACCTCGGGCATCAGACCGCCGGAGGTGCTCGCCGGATCCACCAGCGCCACCACCGCGCCCTTCAGCGAGGCGATGTCGTTGAACTTGCCACCTTTCTTGGTGATCAGCACCGCCTTGTAGCCGGGGCCGGCCTCCTGGACGCCGTTCTTCAGTCGCGAGTAGGTGGCGAAGACCTCGACGCTGGGTTCCTTCTCTTTCGCGATGACGTAGCTCTCCGGCCCGAGAACGGCCACGTCGACCCACTTGCCGAGCAGCGCCTCGACCACCGACGAGTAGGAGGTGGGCATGTAGAACTCGATCTTCTTGCCGGTGTTCTTGGCCAACTGGTCGAGGATCGGCTTGTAGTAGGTGAGCTCGCGCACCGAGTCCTGCGTGGGCACCAGCGAGAAGCGCAGCACCTTCGGGTCCTCGCACTTGGTCTGCGCCCAGACGGGCGAAACGGCCACGGCTGCACCGAAGGCAGCGAGGATCCATCTGCGGGCAAATCGAAGGCTCATGCTTGTCTCCTATGGGTCTATTGACGACGGGCGAACGAACTACGGGACGATGGCCGCGCGCAGCACCTTGCGGTCCTCTGCATCCTTCATGGCCTGACCGACCTGGTCCAGACCGTAGATGCCGTCCACCAGGTCCTTGAAGGGAAAGCGCTGGCGGTTGACGGTGACGAAGTCCAGCGCCTCGATCAGGTGGCGCGGGTGGTAGTTGTGCACGCCGCGCAGCGTGATCAGCTTGCGCAGGATCTGGTTGACGTCGATGTTGACGAAGCTGTCGGGGTTGACCACGCCGCCGAGCACGTAGCGCCCGCCGATGCGCAGCATCTGGATGCCCGCGGGAATCACTTCCGGGTAGCCGCAGACTTCGATCACGGCATCGGCACCTTCGGGCTTGCACAGCGCGCGCACCTGCTTGACCAGCTCGGCCTCGGGCTGCGCCGACGGGTCGAACACATGGTCACAGCCGAACTTCAGCCCCAGCGCGCGCCGCGCCGGCACGGTGTCGATGCCGATCACCAGCCGCGCGCCGCGCGCCTTGGCAATGGCCGCCGCATACAGGCCCAGCAGCCCGAGGCCCTGCACCACCACCGTGTTGCCCATCCGGATCTCGGCCTGCTCGGTGACGCAGATGACCGTGGCCACTCCGCAGTTCACGGGCGTGGCCTCGGCATCGGAGAGTTCGTCGGGAAGGCGCAGGATCCAGGACCTCGGCAGGATGTAGCAGAACTGGCCGAAGCCGCCGTGGTGGTGCGGCGCGGTCGTGACGGCCATGTGACCGTACTTGTCGACGCCGGGGCTCTTCTGCGGCAGGTCCAGCACCTCGGTGAAGTAGTTGTCACCCGGGATGAAGTACTCGCTCCAGGTGATGCGGTCGCCGGGGCGCAGTGGGTCGCCGCGCATGTCTTTGGTGATGCCGGCGCCCAGCGACACGATGGTGCCAATGATCTCGTGGCCCAGCACACCCGGCGTCGGGTTGGGCCGGTGGCCCAGGTAGCTGTGGATGTCGCTGCGGCAGATGGTGCACATGCGCACCTTGACCAGCACCTCGCCCGGCCGTGGCTCGCGGATCGGAAACAGACGCAGCTCGAAGGGCCCGTTCGGCTGGTCGTAGACGGCCACGAGGCCTTCGGCGGGCGCGCTCATACCGTGCCGTTGATCGCGTAGTCGAAGATCTGGTAGCTCTTCAGCGGCACGCTGGCGGCGCGCGCCTTGTACGCATCGTTCAGCGGCCGGTTGACGATGAACGGCACTTTGGCTTCGGAAGTACCGCCGTGGGTGCGCAGCCGGTGGCCCTTCAGGCCCGACAGGTCGTGGTTGCCAGCCGAGCCTCCGATGCACACATCCTCGCGCGAGATCACCGCGACGTCGCCCTCGCGGTCCGGCGGCATCTCGAACATGCGGCAGACGGTCTCGCGGTCCAGCGCGAGTTCGATGCCGTCGATACCGCCGATGTGGTCGATGATTTGCCGCGCCGTGACCTGGCCCCGCGACCATACGCGCACGAATCCGCCCAGCGCGCCGTGGTGCGCGACGAAGGCGTCGGTGATCGGGCAAATGACGGTGGTCTCGCCCTTGCCGAACTTCGCATCCAGGATGTCCTGCAGCCAGATGACGTTCGGCTCGCCGGCGGCGTTGCTCTTGTCGCTCATGCCGTGATCGGCCGTCAGTGCCACGGTGGCGTCCAACGCCGCCAGCCGGCCGACGCAGTCGTCGAGCTTGCGGTAGAAGGTGCGCGCACCGTCTTCGTCGGGCGCCCACTTGTGCTGCACCCAGTCGGTCAGCGATAGATACAGCAGGTCGGGCCGGCGCTCGCGCAGCAGCTTGATGCCGGCTTCCAGCACGAACAGGCTCAGCTCCATCGAGTACATGCCGGGCTTTTCCATGCCCAGCCATTCGAGCGCGTTTTCGATGCCGTTCTCGGCCAGCGTGCACTTCTCGACGAACTCGGTGGAGAAGGACACATGGCCCTTGCTCACGTCCAGGCCCTTGCTGAGCTGCTTGCGCAGCTTGTCCTTGGCCGTGATCGACACCACCTTGGCACCGGCCTCGGCGAACTTGGTGACGATGGTGTCGCCACGCAGCAACTCCGGCCCGGTCATCACCACCGGTTCCCAGGTGGCCGTGTCGAGATAGAAGTTGCCCGAGATGCCGTGTTTCGCCGTCGGGGTGCCGGTGATGATCGACATGTTGTTCGGGCAGGTGAACGACGGCATCGATCCGTCGGCCACACCGGCGAAGCCCTCGCGCACGAAGCGCGCGATGTTCGGAATGCTGCCGTCGGCCAGGAACTGCTGCAGATAGCGCGGGTCGCCGCCGTCGATGCAGACGACGACCACGGGCCGCAGCGGCCAGCGGTAGTCGGTGCCGTTGACGTGTACTTTGGGTGGGGCTGAGCTCATGGCGTCCTCGAGGGCGGGTTGTATCAGGGGTGCTGCAGGCCCGTCAGGCCTTGGGACCGTTCGTGCCCAAGGCCACGTGCAGCCGCGCGCGGCTGACGAGCACGTGTTCGGTGAGCAGGGCCTCGGCGCGCTGCTCGTCGCGCGCGGCCACGGCCTCGACGATGGCCTCGTGCTCCTGGGTGGACAGCGGGATGTTCTCGACGCCACGGGTGATGGTGGCGCGGCGGTACAGGTCGAGCTGATTGACCACGCCGCGGTAGTGAGCCAGCAGCGCGTTGTTGCGCGCGGCGCGCGCCAGCACGTCGTGGAACTCGACGTTGAGCACGAAGTACTCGTCGGCACGCCGGCTCTTCTGGATCTGGTGCATGCGCCGCACCACCGAACGCAGTTGCTCGATTTCGTCGATGGCAATGCGTCGTGCCGCCAGCTTGCCGATCAGGCCTTCGAGCGCGGCGCGCACTTCATAGAACTCGTTGGCTTCTTCCAGCGAGACCTGGCGCACGAACACGCCGCGGTTCTTCTCCACCCGCACCAGGCCGGCCTGGCTGAGCGCACTGAAGGCCTCGCGCACCGGGCCGCGCGACACGCCCAGCGCGGAGGCAACCTCGACCTCGTTGAGCTTGGTGCCGGCCGCGATCTCGCCGGAAATGATTCGCCGCTCCAGCTCCTGCTGCGCCAGCGTCGCCAGCGAATGCTCGCGCAGCATCTCGATGGCGCTGGAGGCGTCGGCGGGGCGTTTGCTCGTCGCTTGAGGCATCGGCTGAACGGCTGGCTGGGTGGCAGGGTGCTCGGCGAATGCTAGGTCTGGCTGTGCTGATTGTCAACAAAAAACAAAATGCAATCCAGCGGTTCAAGACCCGTCGACGACGAAGCGCACGCCGCGGGTCTGCGCGCGCAGCCGTGGGTCGCGCGAGGCCACGCGCAACGGCTCGCCGCGCAGCGCCTCGAAGCAGCGGGCCAGGGTCTCGTCCTCCAAGCGCTGCATGGCCTCGCGGGTGTAGAAGGTCAGGTGCGGCCAGAGCAGGACGTTGTCCATTTCGTAGAGTGCCGACAACATGTGACCCCGTCGTGACAGCGGCTCGTGGCCGTAGACGTCCAGCGCCGCGCCACCCAAGCGACCCTGCTGCAACGCCTGCAGCAGCGCGGCCTCGTCGACGATCTCGCCGCGCGACACGTTGACGAGCAAGGCGCCAGGCTTCATCTGCGCCAGCTGCGCGGCGCCCAGCAGGTGGCGCGTCTGCGCGTTCAGCACGCAGTGGATCGACACCGCATCGCTTTGCGCCAGCAGCGCGTCCAGATCAGCGCAGCGCTCGACGCCCACAGGCAGCGCCTGCGGTTCCAGGTGAGGGTCGTAGGCCAGCACCCGCATGCGGAAGGCGCCTGCCATGCGCGCCATGCTGCGGCCGATGCGTCCGCAGCCCACCAGGCCCAGCGTCTTGCCCGACAGGTCGCCGGCCAGCCAGCGCGCCTCGGGCCAGGCCCAGCCCTCGGTCTGCATGACCTGGTGGATCGGCTTGAAGCGCTTGAACAGCGCCATCAGCAAGGCAAAGGCACCTTCGGCCACGGTCTCCTCGGCATAGGCCGGCACGTTGACCACCGGGATGCCGCGCTCGCGCGCGGTGTCGATGTCGATGGCGTCGATGCCCACGCCGTACTTGATGATGGCCTTCAGCCGCGTGGCATTGCGGATCACCGCCGCGCCGACGCGGGCGTAGCACATCAGCAGCAGGTCGGCGTCGGCCACCTCGTGCGCCAGCGCGGATTCGAGCGTACCGTCAGGAAGCACCACCAGCTGCCCGCCGGCCTCCTGCAGTACACGGTCGACACGCTCCATTTCCAGCTCACGGTCGGTACGCACCACCTTGAAGTGCCGGGGAAGCTCGGGCATCGGGTTCCTCTCCTTCAGCTCAGGCGCAACGCGACGACGCCGCAGACGATGACCACCGCGCCGGCGGCGCGCTGCAGGCCGAAGCGCTCCTTCAGCACCAGCACCGACAGCGCGGTGGCGAACAGCACCGAAGTCTCGCGCAGGGCCGACACCGCGGCCACCGGCGCGCGCGTCATCGCCCACAACGCAATCCAGTAGGAGCCCAGAGAGGCCAGACCGCCCAGCGTGGCCAGCGGCCAGCGCCGCCGCGCATAGGCCCGCATCGCCTGTCGTGACGCGGCGCTGCGCCGCAGGAACACCATCGCCGGGTAGGGGATGCCATCGAGCACGAACAGCAGCACCACGTAGCTCGCGGCGCTGGCGCCGGCCTCTGTGGCGATGCGCACGCCGCTGCCGTCGACGAAGGTGTAGCTGGCGATGACCAGCGCGTTGGCCAGCGCGAAGCCGATGGCACGGCCGTGGTGCAGCGCCTGCGCCGGCCGAGCCAGGCCGACCAGCAGCACGCCCAGCGTGACGGCACACACGCCCAGCCAAGCCGCCGGCGACAGCGACTCGCCGAGCACGCTGGAACTGCCCAGTGCCACCAGCATCGGCGCGCTGCCGCGCATGATCGGGTAGGTGGTGCCGAGCTCCCCGTGCTGGTAGGCCCCGTTCAGCGTGATGTAGTAGGCCACGTGGATCAGCAGCGAGCCGCCGATGTACGGCCAGGCCGCCGGTGGCGGCAGCCCCACCCAGGCCAGCAGGGGC
>Ga0316627_100000662_pt1 | contig 10057 bp, 19 predicted proteins | sample OWC_Aug_M2_C1_D1_FD_207653 | JGI IMG/M metagenome (GOLD analysis project Ga0316627, IMG submission 207653) | Wetland soil microbial communities from Old Woman Creek delta, Ohio, United States - OWC_Aug_M2_C1_D1_C | ecosystem: Environmental > Terrestrial > Soil > Wetlands | place: USA: Ohio...
GGTCAGGAACGGCATCACGGCCACGATGCCCAGGAACAGGGCTCCGGGGAAGGTGATGCGCCGCAGGACGCGCGTCAGGTAGCGCTGCGTCGGCGCGCCCTTGGTCACGCCCGGGATCTGCGCTCCGGCGCGCTTCAGGTTCTCGCCGTAGTTCTGCTGGGCGAAGATCACGTCCGTGTAGAAGAACGTGAAGCCCACGACCATCAGGAAGTACATGATCCAGTAGGCCGGGCTGATGCCGCCGAAGGCATTCTGCACGCCCACGGCGAAGCGGGCGATGGTCTCGTTGGTGGAGTTGACGAAGAACTGCGCCACGACCGCCGGCAGGGTCAGGAGCGACTGGGCGAAGATCAGCGGGATCATGCCCGCCATGTTGACCATCAGCGGCAGCGTGCCCTTGACCGGCATCGACATGCGGTTGCCCACGCGGCGCCCGGGATACATGACCGGGACGTGCCGGCGGCCTTCCTGCACGTAGACGATGGCGAAGATGGTCAGCGTGGTCAGCACCAGGATGAAGAGCAGGAGCGGGACCCGCTGCTGCTGGTCGGCCAGCACCGCGCCGAAGTTGGCGGGGATGCGCGCCACGATGCCGGCGAAGATGATCAGCGACAGGCCCTGGTTGCGGATGCCGTATTCGGAGATCAGCTCACCCAGCCAGATGGCGAACATCGTGCCGGCCGTCATGGACAGGATCATCGTGATCGTCGGCAGGTTGAAACCCAGCGGCGTCTTCAGGATCTCCAGCCCGCCGGCATACTGCTGGAAGAGCCGGATTTGCCCGAAGGCGTTGAGGGCCGCCATGGGGACCGCCAGGTAGTAGGTCCACTTCTCCATCCACTTGCGGCCCTCGCGCGGGTCCTCTTCCATGCGGCGCTGCAGCGCCGGGATGATGGGCGTGATGACCTGCAGGATGATCTGGGCGGTGATGTAGGGGTAGACGCCCATGGCCAGGACGGAGAAGTTCGAGACCGTCCCTCCCGAGAGCAGGTCGAGCAGGTTGAACAGCGTGGCGCCGCTGCCGGCCTGGCCCAGGATCTGCGCGATCTGGGCCCGGTCGACACCGGGGACGGGCATGTGCGCCGCCAGGCGGTAGATCACCAGGATGCCCAGGGTGATCAGCAGCCGGTTGCGAATGTCCGGCGAGATGAGCAGGAAGCGCCAGGGAGACCGCCTCATCACATGCTCCTTAGGCCGGGATCACGTCCGCGCTTCCGCCCGCCGCCTCGATCTTGGCCTTGGCGGTCTGGCTGAAGCGGTGGGCGTGCACCTTGAGGGCGACCTTGAGCTCGCCGTGGCCGAGGATGACGACCGGCATCTTCGAGGCGATCAGCCCGGCGGCGACCAGCACCTCCGGGGTGACCTCGGTGCCGGCGGCGAAGGAGGCCAGCCGGGCGACGTTCACCTCGGCGTAGTCCACCCGCCGGAAGTTGCTGAAGCCGCGCTTGAACGGCAGGCGGCGGAAGAACGGCAGGTTGCCGCCCTGTCGGTACAGGTGCCCGCCGCTGCCGGTCCGGGCGCCGTAGCCCTTGGTGCCGCGGCCGGCCGTCTTGCCCTGCCCGGCGGCGATGCCGCGGCCGACACGCTTCCTGCGCTGCTTCGCCCCGGGGCGGGGCTTCAAATCATGTGCTTTCATCAGGCCTGCTCCTCCACGCGCAGCAGGTGCGGGATCTTGGCGATCATCCCGCGGATCTGCGGCGTGTCGGCGTGTTCCACGGTCTGGTTCATGCGGCGCAGGCCCAGGGCGCGCGCCGTTCGCTTCTGCCGTTCGGCATAGCCGATCGGGCTGCGCACCAGCGTGATGCGCAGCAGCTTGCCCTTGTCCGTTGCCTTAGCCATGGCGCTTGCGCTCCCAGAAGGGCTTCAGGTCCGCCGGCGACTTGCCGCGGGCCGCAGCCTCCTGCTCGACCAGCTTGATCGACCGCAGCCCGTGGAGCGTGGCATTGGCCACGTTCAGCACGTTGGCGCTGCCGAGCGACTTGGTCAGGATGTCGCGCACGCCGGCTGCCTCGAGGACGGCGCGGACGGCGCCGCCGGCGATGACGCCCGTACCGGGCGAAGCCGGCTTGAGCAGCACCGAGGCGCCGCCGTGTTTGGCGACCACCTCGTGCGGGATGGTCGTGCCGGCCAGGGGCACGGACTGCATGTTGCGCCGCGCCCGTTCGGTGGCCTTCTTGATGGCATCCGGCACGCCCCGCGCCTTGCCCATCCCCAGCCCGACGTTGCCGTGGTTGTCCCCGGCCACCACCGTGACGCGGAAGGAGAACCGTCGTCCACCCTTGACCACTTTGGCCACGCGGGCGATGTCGATCACGCGCTCGTCGAACTCATTGCGCTCTTCGCTGCGTTCGCGGAAATCAGGTCTCACGTTGCTCTCTCCGTCCCGGCCGCCTAGAAGTCCAGCCCGGCCTTGCGCGCGGCTTCCGCCAGTTCACGGACCCGTCCCTGGTAGCGATAGCCGCCCCGATCGAAGACCACCTTGGCGATGCCCTTGGCCTTGGCGCGTTCGGCGATCACCTGCCCCACCAGGCGCGCCTGTTCCGACTTCTTCAGGCCGCCCAGCTTGGGCTTGAGCTCGACATCGACGCTGGAGGCCGAGACCAGGGTCTTGCCTTCGGCGTCGTCAATCACCTGGGCGTAGATCTCGGCCAGGCTGCGGTAGACATTCAGGCGCGGGCGCTCGGGCGTCCCGGCCACGCTCTTGCGCACGCGCTGATGACGGCGCTTGCGCATCTCCTCACGTGACTTCTTGGCCATCGCCTAGCCCACCTTTCCGGCCTTGCCCGCCTTGCGCCGGACATGCTCGCCAACATAGCGGATGCCCTTGCCCTTGTACGGCTCGGGCGGACGCACCTTGCGAATATCGGCCGCCACCTGCCCCACCAGCTCCTTGTCGGGGCCCAGCACCTTGATCAGGCGCGCCTTCTCCTCGACCTCGAAGCTGATGCCGGCCGGCGGCTCGAAGCGCACCGGGTGGGAGTACCCCACGTTGAGGACCAGGTCCTTGCCGTTCTTCTCGGCGCGGTAGCCCACGCCTTCCACCTGCAAGGACTTCTCGAAGCCGGTGCTGACCCCCAGCACCATGTTGTTCAAAAGCGCCCGCGTCAGGCCGTGCAGGGCGCGCACCGACGGCGCGTCCGAGGGCCGGTGGACCGTGATCTGGCCCGCCTCCTGGCGCACGGTGATCTCCGGGCGGAAGGTCCGGGTGAGTTCGCCCTTGGGGCCCTTCACCACGACCGTGGCACCGTCGATCGTCACCTGCACCCCGCTGGGGATCTTCACGGGGCTGCGTCCGATTCTAGACACTCCGTCCTCCTGATTCAGTCGGCCACCGGGCAGCGGGCCCGGGCCGATCCGACTGTCCGCCGGTCTACCAGACCTGGCAGAGCACTTCCCCGCCCACGCCCATCTGACGGGCCCGCAGGCCGGTCATCACGCCCTTGGGGGTGGACAGGATGGCCACACCCAGCCCGGAGCGCACCCAGGGGATGTCGCCCTTGTTGACGTACACCCGGCGCCCGGGCGAACTGACGCGCTTCAGTCCGGAGATCACCGGCCGTCGCTCGCGGCGCTCGCCCACGTACTTGAGCTTCATGCGCAGCAGCTTGTGCCCGCCGTCGGCGGCTTCCTCGAACGCCTCGACGAAGCCTTCCTCGACCATGATGCGGGCGATGGACAGCTTGATCTTCGAGCTGGGCACGCTCACGACCTGGTGGCCGGCCATCAGGGCGTTGCGCATGCGGGTCAGCATGTCAGCAATCGGGTCATTCACACTCATGACAACCCTCCCTGGCCTACCACGACGACTTGACGACACCGGGGATCAGCCCCTTGAGGGCCATCTCCCGGAAGCAGATGCGGCACAGCTGGAAGCGGCGGATGTAGCCCCGCGGCCGGCCGCACACCTTGCAGCGGTTGCGCACCCGCACGACGTACTTGCGGTGCGATTCCTTCAGGATCAGACTTTTCTTCGCCATCCTAGTCGCCTCTCGCAAACGGCATGCCCATCAGCTGCAGCAACCGTCGTCCCTGCTCATCGTTCGGAGCCGTGGTCACGATGGTGACCTCCAGACCCCGCAGCTTGTCGATCTTCTCGTAGTGGATCTCCGGAAAGATGATCTGCTCCCGGATGCCCAGCGTGTAGTTGCCCCGCCCATCGAAGGCGTTGGGCGAGATGCCGCGGAAATCGCGCGTGCGCGGCAGGGCCACGTTGATCAGCCGGTCGAGGAACGACCACATGCGCTCGCCTCGAAGCGTGACGCGCACGCCGATCGCCCGCCCCTCGCGCAGCTTGAAGTTGGCGATGCTGCGGCGGGCCTTGGCGATCACCGGCTTCTGCCCGGTGATGGTCGTCATGTCCTCCACGGCGGCGTCGAGCGCCTTGGCGTTCTCCAGCGCTTCGCCGACGCCGATGTTGACCACGATCTTGTCGACGTGCGGCACCTGCATGCTGTTGGTCAGCCCGAACTCCTTCGTCAGGGCCGGGGCGACCGTTTCGGTGTAGTGGGTCTTGAGAATGTGTTCCATCGCGTCTCTTCCCGCCGGCTAGGCGTCCATCACCGTTTCGCAGTTCTTGCACACCCGCCGGCTCTTGCCCGCGGTGCGTTCCAGCCCGACCCGCACCGGCTCGCCGCACTTGGGGCAGACCAGCATGACGTTCGACAGGTGCACCGGCGCCTCGAACGAGATGACGCCCGGGTTCATGGTGCGCCCGCCCGACTGCATCTGGCGCTGGTGCTTCTTGCGCACGTTGACGCCCTGCACCACCAGCCGCTCATCCTTGGGCAGCACGCGCAGCACCTCGCCGCGCACACCCTTCTCGCGCCCGCTGATGACCTCGACCGTGTCGCCCTTCTTGATCTTGAGCTTCACCGCACAGCCTCCTACAGAACCTCGGGCGCCAGCGAGACGATCTTGGTGAAACCCTTCTCACGCAGCTCGCGGGCCACCGGCCCGAAGATGCGCGTGCCCTTGGGATTCACCCCGTCAGCGTCCAGGATGACGGCCGCGTTGTCATCGAAGCGGATGTACGAGCCGTCCTCGCGGCGGTACTCCTTGGCCACCCGCACCACCACGGCCTTGACGATCTCGCTCTTCTTCACCGCCCCGTGCGGCGCGGCCGACTTGACCGTCGCCACCACCACGTCCCCGATCGAGCCGTAGCGGCGCCGCGATCCGCCCATGACGCGGATGACCAGCAGCTCACGGCCGCCCGTGTTGTCGGCGACCTTGACGCGGGTTTCCTGCTGGATCATGCCTGTGCCTCCACGGCGGGCATGTCGACCTGCACCGCGGCGGCGGCTTCCACCTGCTCCTCGGTCGCCTTGCGCACGATCTGCTCCACCACCCAGCGCTTGCGCTTGGACACCGGGCGGCTCTCCACGATCACCACCTGGTCCCCGGGATGGCAGCCCAGCTCGTCGTGCACCAGATACTGCCGGCTGGTGTGAACGACCTTGCCGTACAGGCGGTGGCGGTAGCTGCGGTCGACGCGCACCGTCACCGTCTTGATGGCCTTGGCCCGGGTCACTTCGCCGGTCATCCGGCGGCGATTGTTGCTCATGCCTCGCTCCCTTGCGCTGCGGCGGCCTGCTGGCGCTCGCCGGCCAGCGTCGCCAGGCGGGCGATCTCCCGGCGCGCCTGCCGCAGGCGCGAGTGATCGGTCAACTGACCGGTGGCGAACTGGAAGCGCAGCTTGAAGTAGGCCTCGCGAGCCTCGTTCAAGCGCGCCTGGATCTCGGCGTCCGACAGGGCGCGCAGTTCGGAAGTCTTCATCGCCGGCTAGCCTCCCATCCCCTCGCCGCGCTCCAGGAAGCGCGTGCGGATGGAGAACTTGTGCGACGCCAGGCGCATGGCCTCGCGGGCCGCATCCTCCGGCAGGCCGGACAGCTCGAACATGATCCGCCCGGGCTTGACCACGGCCACCCAGTGGTCGACACCACCCTTGCCCTTGCCCATGCGGGTCTCGGCCGGCTTCTGGGTCACCGGCTTGTCGGGAAAGATGCGGATCCACACCTTGCCGCGGCGCTTCATGTAGCGCACCAGGGTGCGCCGGGCGGCCTCGATCTGCCGCGCCGTCACCCAGCCCGGCTCGAGCGCCTGCAGCCCATACTCACCGAAGGTCAGGTCGACCCCCCGGCTCTCCTTGCCCTTCATCCGGCCGCGCATCTGCTTGAGGCGGCCGGGCATCACACGTTTTGGCATCAACATCGTCGCACCTCGTTCCCGCCGCCGGCTATTCGCTGACGTACACGTCCATGGTCTGCGGCTGCTCGGCCTCGGCGGGCTGAGCCTCGCCGCGGTAAACCCACACCTTGACCCCGATCCGCCCGTAGGTCGTCAACGCCTCCGCCTTGGCGAAGTCGATGTCCGCCCGCAGCGTCTGCGCCGGCACCCGCCCCTCGCGCATCCAGTCGCGGCGCGCCATCTCGACGCCGGACAGCCGTCCGGCGCACATGACCTTGATGCCCTTGGCGCCCTGGCGCATGGCCTGCTGCACGGCGCGCTGCATCGCCCGGCGGTGGCTGATGCGCCGCTCCAGCTGGCCGGCGATGTTGTCCGCCACCAGCCGGGCGTCGAGATCGGGCTCCTTGATCTCGGCAATGTCCAGCTTGACCGCCGTACCCGTCAGGATCTGGATCTGCCGGCGCAGCTCTTTGACGCTGGCGCCCTTGCGGCCGATCACGATCCCGGGCTTGGAGGTGTGGATCGTGACGTGCACGTTGTTCGGGAAGCGCTCAATGTCGATGCGGGCGATTCCCGAGCGCGGCGCCGAGTTCACGATCACCAGGCGGATGGCACGGTCCTCGTGCAGCTGGCGCGCGTAGACATCCGGGTTGGCGAACCAGCGCGATTCCCACGTCTTGTTGATCCCCAGGCGGAAGCCAATCGGGTGGACCTTGCGTCCCATACGGACTCCTTCCTTCTCAGGCGCGGCTAGGCCGCCGCCTGCCCCTTCTCGCGCAGCACAATCGTGACGCTCGAGGACCGGCGGATCATCGGCTTGAAGCGGCCGCGGGCGCCGAAGCGGCGCCAGCGCCGGCTGGGGCCCTCGTCGGCGAAGACCTTGAAGACCACCAATTCGTCGCGGCTCAGGCCGAAGTTCTCCTCGGCATTGGCGATCGCCGAGCGCAGCACCTTGGCCACCGGACGGGCAGCCGCATTCGGCATGAAGCGCAGGACGTCCAGGGCGGCGTTGGCTTCCTGGCCCCGGATGCGGTCCACCACCAGGCGGACCTTCTGCGCCGACATCGGCACGTTGCGGGCAAAGGCACGGACGTCGTGTGTGTCAGCCATGGCCTATGGGGTGGGGACGACTTTCGTCGTCTTCTCCTTGGACACATGCCCGCGGAAGGTGCGCGTCGGGGCGAACTCGCCGAGCTTGTGGCCGACCATGTTCTCGGTGATGTAGATCGGCACATGCCGGCGCCCGTCGTGCACCGCCACCGTGTGCCCCACCATCTGCGGGAACACGGTGCTGGCGCGGCTCCAGGTGCGAATGACCTTCTTCTCGCCCCGCTGGTTCATCTCTTCGATCTTCTTCAGCAGCTTGGGCTCGATGAACGGGCCCTTCTTCAGTGATCGTGACATCGTTACACCTCAATCGCACGGTCGACTTCCGAAGTCGCCTGGCGGCTTCGGAAGTCGCTGCGGCTAGCGGCGCTTCTTCGAGCGGCGGCGAATGATGTGCTGGTCGGACGGCTTGGCCAGCCGCGTGCGGTAGCCGCGCGTCGGCTTGCCCCACGGGCTCTTCGGGCCCGGCAGACCGGTCGGCTGGCGGCCCTCCCCACCCCCGTGGGGATGGTCGCGCGGGCTCATGGCCGTGCCGCGCACCGTCGGGCGCACGCCCAGATGGCGCTTGCGCCCGGCCTTGCCCAGCTTGATGTTGCTGTGATCCTCGTTGCCGACCTCGCCGACGGTGGCGTAGCAGGTCTGCAGCACGCGGCGCACCTCGCCCGACGGCAGCCGGATGGCCGCGTAGGCGCCTTCCTTGCCCAGCAACTGCGCCGAGGTGCCGGCCGAGCGCACCAGCTGCCCGCCCTTGCCCGGCTGCAGCTCGAGGTTGTGCACCATCGTGCCCAGCGGGATGGCCGAAAGCGGCAGGCTGTTGCCCGGGCGGACCTCGGAGGCCGGGCCGGAGGTGACCACGTCACCCACCTGCAGGCCGAGGGGCGAGACGATGTAGCGCTTCTCGCCGTCGGCATAGTGCAGCAGCGCCAGGCGGGCCGAACGGTTCGGGTCGTACTCGATCGCCGCCACCGTGGCCGGGATGTCGTGCTTGTCGCGCTTGAAGTCGACGACCCGGATGTGGCGCCGGCTGCCGCCGCCCCGATGGCGAACGGTCACGCGCCCGTGGACATTGCGGCCGCCGCTCTTCTTGCGCGGCACCAGCAAGGAGCGCTCGGGATGATCCTTGGTGACCTCCTCGAAGGTGGCGCCGGTCATGCCGCGGCGACCGGGGGAGGTCGGCTTGTAGGTCTTGACGCTCATCACTTCACCCCTTCGAACAGGTCGATCGTCTGGCCCTCCGCCAGCGTGACCACGGCCTTCTTGTAGCCCGCGTGGCGGACGAGCAGGCGCCGGCTGCGTGCGCGGCGGGAGCGCTTGGGCGGCGCCGTCAGCACGTTGACGCGCTCGACCTGCACGTCGAAGAGCGTCTCCACCGCATCCTTGATCTGCGCCTTGGTGGCCGCCGGGGCGACCTCGAACACGTACTGGCCGAGCTTCCCGCTCTGGAAGTTCGACTTCTCGGTGACGATGGGACGACGCAGGACGTCGTAAACCGTGATCATGGTCCTCTCCTACGCCGCCAGGGCGGTCCCCAGGGCTTCCAGCGCGCCCATGGGCAGCAGCACCCGGTCATAGCCGAGCAGGTCGCGGATGTTCAGGTAGGCGGCCCGCAGCGTCTTGGCGCTGGGCATGTTGCGCACCGACTTCTCGACGGCCTCGTCGGGGCCGGCCAGCACGATCAGGGCCGTGGCGTCGCCCACCAGCCGGTTGAGCGCCGCCGCCATGTCCTTGGTCTTGGGCGCCGGCATCGTCAGCGCGTCCAGCACCACGATCTCCGACTGGGCGGCCTTGACCGACAGCGCCGAGCGCAGCGCCGCGTGCCGCATCTTGCGCGGCATGCGCACGGAGAAGTCCCGCGGCAGGGGCGTGTGCACCGTGCCGCCTCCGCGCCAGTGCGGGGCGCGGGTCGAGCCCTGCCGGGCGCGCCCGGTGCCCTTCTGGCGCCAGGGCTTCTTGCCGCCGCCGCTCACCTCACCCCGGCTCTTCGTCTTGCGCGTGCCCAGGCGGGCGTTGGCCAGCTGGCGCACCAGGGCCTGGTGCATCACGTCTTCCAGGATCGGGGCCTCGAAGATGGCGGCCGGGAGCTCCGTGGTGGCCACCTTCTCGCCCTGCATGTTCAAGACATCGACCTTCATCGTCGTCGCTCCCGCCCTGCTATTGCTTGCGCGCCTGCTTGACGACCACGACGGCGCCCTTGGGACCGGGCACGCTGCCGTTCACGCCGAGCAGGTTGCGCTCCGGGTCGACCAGTTCCACCCGGAGATTCTGTGAGGTCACGCGAACCGAACCCATGTGCCCCGGTCCGCGGGAGCCCTTGTAGACCCGCCCCGGCGTGGTGGTCGAGCTGCGCGAGCCGGGGGCGCGCTGGCGGTCGGACTGGCCGTGGGTCTTCGGCCCGCCCCGGAAGCCGTGGCGCTTCATACCGCCCTGGAAGCCCTTGCCTTTGCTGGTGGAGACCACGTCGACCCGATCGCCGAGCGTGAAGACCTCGACCGTCAGGCGGTCGCCTTCCTTCACGTCCAGGTCGCCCTTGACGCGGAACTCGCGCACGTGGCGCAGGGGCTGCAGGTCGAGCTTCTTGAGATGGCCGAGCTCGCCGCCCGAAAGCCGGCGCGGCTTGCCTTCGCCAAAGCCGAGCTGAACGGCCTGGTAGCCTTCCTTCTCGGGGTGCTTCACCTGGGTGACAAAGCAAGGCCCAGCTTCGATCAGAGTCAGCGGTTTGACCGCGCCCGACTCGTCGAAGACCTGGGTCATGCCAAGCTTCTTG
>Ga0316627_100000663_pt1 | contig 10055 bp, 9 predicted proteins | sample OWC_Aug_M2_C1_D1_FD_207653 | JGI IMG/M metagenome (GOLD analysis project Ga0316627, IMG submission 207653) | Wetland soil microbial communities from Old Woman Creek delta, Ohio, United States - OWC_Aug_M2_C1_D1_C | ecosystem: Environmental > Terrestrial > Soil > Wetlands | place: USA: Ohio...
CGGCCACGACAGCATCAGCGCGGCCATCATCCAGGCCTGCTGGGAACTGGACATCGAACCGCACCGCGTGGCCAAGCTGTCCGGCATCGGCTGCAGCAGCAAGACGCCGGACTACTTCCTCGGCGCCAGCCACGGCTTCAACACCGTGCACGGACGCATGCCCAGCGTGCTGACCGGCGCCAACCTGGCCAACCGCGAGTTGCTTTACCTGGGCGTGTCGGGCGACGGCGACTCCGCGTCGATCGGCCTGGGGCAGTTCGCCCATGCCATGCGGCGCGGCGTGCGCATGGTCTACATCGTCGAGAACAACGGTGTCTACGGCCTGACCAAGGGGCAGTTCTCGGCCACGGCCGACCGCGGCTCCAAGTCGAAGAAGGGCGTGATCAACCCCGACTCGCCGGTCGACCTGATCGGCATGGCGCTGCAGCTGGGCGCCACCTACGTCGCCCGCGGCTTCTCGGGCGACAAGGCGCAGCTGGTGCCGCTGATCGAAGGTGCCATCCGCCACGGCGGCGCGGCCTTCATCGATGTCATCAGCCCCTGTGTGGCCTTCAACAACCACGAAGGCAGCACGCGCAGCTACGACTACGTGCGCGAGCACAACGACGCCGTCAGCCGCGTCGACTTCATCGACCTGGCGAAGGAGATCAAGGCCGAGCCGGCGCCCGGCGAGGTGATCACGCTGCCGCAGCACGACGGCAGCGTCATGCGCCTGCGCAAGCTGCACGCCGACTACGACCCGACCGACCGGGTCAGCGCGATGAACCACGTGCACGCGCTGCAGGCCAGCGGCGAGGTGGTCACCGGGCTGCTCTACGTCGATCCGCAGGCCACCGACCTGCACGTGGCGCTGAACACCGCCGCGACGCCGCTGAACAAGCTGGACGAACGCGCGCTGTGCCCGGGCGCGGCGGCGCTGGCGAAGATCAACGCCTCGTTCAGGTAGACGGCGCGCCTACCACGGTAACTTGCCGTCGACCAGGTACATCGCGATCCACGGCTGCCAGGTCACCAGCGCCAGGCAGAAAAGCATCAGCCCGATGTAGGGTAGGGCGGACTTGACCAGCAAGCCGAAGGGCTGCTTGAAGGCCGACATCGCGACGATCAGGTTCAACCCCACCGGGGGGGTGAGGAAACCGATCTCCAGGTTCAGGATCATGATGATGCCGAACACCACCTTGTTGTATCCATAGGCCTCGGCCACCGGCATCAGCAACGGGGCGAGGATCAGGATCGCCTCGCCGGTGGTCATCAGGCAACCGACGATCAGCAGCAGCACATTGACCAGCAGCATGAACATCAGCGGGCTGCTGATGAAGCCCTGCATGAACTCCACCATCTGCCCTGGCACGCGGTGCTCGACCAGCACGATGTTCAGACTGAGGGCCACGGCCAGCACCGGGAACAGCGAGCCGCCGAGCTTGGACTGGTCGAGCACCACCTGGTAGAAGTCGCGCGGCTTCATCTCCTTGTGCACCCAGATCTCGATCACCAGCGCGTACAGCAGCGCCACGGCCGCGGCCTCGGTGGCGGTGAAGTAGCCGCTGTAGATGCCGCCAAGCAGGATCACCGGCAGCAGCGCCGCCCAGATGCCTTCGCGGCAGGCGGTGACGAACTCGGCCGTGTCGAAGCTGCGCGTCGGCATCTTGCGGTTGAACCACAGCCCGTAGATCGAGAACACGGTCAGCATCAGGATGCCCGGGCCGATGCCGGCGGTGAACAGGTCCACCACCGAGGCCTCGGTCACCAGGCCGTAGATGATCATCGGGATCGACGGCGGAATGATGATGCCCAGCGTGCCGCCCGACATGATGGTGCCGAGGGTGAACTTGTTGTCGTAGTTGGCCGCACGCATGGCCGGGTACATCACCGTGCCGATGGCCAGCATGGTGACGATGCTGGAGCCGGAGATGGCGGCGAAGATGCCGCAGCTGAGGATGGCTGCGATGCCCAGCCCGCCAGGCAGCGGCTGCGTCAGCGCCGCCATGATGCGGATCAGCCGCTTGGCGGTCGAGCCCAGCGTCATGACGTTGCCGCAGAGGATGAACAGCGGGATCGACAGGATCAGCTCCTTGTCGAGCGCGACCCACATGTCCTCGAGGATGTAGTCGAGCTGGCCCTTGCCCCAGGCGATCTGCACGTAGGCCGCCACCGACAGCAGGATCACCACCAGCGGCTGGCGCAGCCACAGCAGCAGCAGCACCAGCGCGACGAGCAGCAGGGCGGTCATTCCTGGAACTCCGGGGGCAGCGGGCGCAGCGCCGGCCAGGCGGCAAAGAAGAAGTAGCGGATCGATGCCGACAGGAAGCCCAGCGGGATGGCCAGCTGGATCGGCCAGATCGGCATGTCGAAGGCCTGCATGCGCAGCCCGGCCTGCATCGACGAGGACACGTAGACCCAGCCGAACCAGGCCACGCCGACGAAGAACAGGCCGCTCACCAGGTCGGCAATGCGGTCCATCGTCGGGCCGAACTCCTGGGGCACCCAGCCGAAGCCCAGGCGCGGCAGCAGGTGGCTGCCGGTGGCGGTGGCCACGCCCACGCCGCAGAAGCTGCCAATGACCAGCGCGTAGATGCACATCTTCTGGGCGGCAAAGACGCCGCCCGAGCGTTTGATGTCCAGCGCCTTGTAGATCGGGGTCAGCAGCTCACGGCCGGCCACGTCGGCAATCAGCACCAGCGCAATGAAGCCGAACGCGGCCACGGCGATCAGGCATTCGAGCCGGTGCCAGCTGTCGACGAACCAGCGCGCGCCGGCCGGTGCCGGCGCGAATTGCACCGTCATTTGGCGCAGGCTTTGCGGCCGGCTTCCATCGCCGCGTAGAAGCCGGCGGCATCACCGCCGGTTTCCTTGACGATCTGCGGGTAGACGGGTTCCATGGCCTTGCGCCAGGCGTCGCGTTGATCCTGCGTCACTTCCACCACCTGGCCGCCACCTTGCTTGAGCATGCCAAAGAGTGTTTCCTCGAAGCCCCGTACCTCTCCACGCACCTTGGCCGAAGGGTTGCGGTTGTTGGCGCGCAGCAGCGCTTCCTGGTGGGGCTTGCTCAGCTTGTCGAAGGTGGCCTTGTTCATCAGCACTGGCGCCGGCGAGTCGTAGGCCTTGACGCGAGAGGCCACGGGCGCCACCTTGGTCAGTCCTGAGGGAAGCGCGTAGGTGATGGCCGTTAGCACGACATCGGCCATGCCGGTCTGGAACGCCGGAATCCATTCGGGAAGTCCCAGTGGATTGACGCTCGCGCCTTGCGAACCGAAAAACAGGGCCTGGGTCTTGTTGGCATAAATCGCCGCTTTGGCGCCGTTCAGGTCTTTCGGGCTAGTGAACGGCTTCTTCCCATACATGTCGATGCTGCCGACCTCGCTCCAGCCAAGGAATTGCACGCCCTTCTTCGCGAAGGCCTCGGTCACCGGCTTGGTCATGTGGTTGTCGAGCACGCAGTCGAACTCGGCCGTGTTGCGGAAGTAGAAGGGCATCACGAGCAGACCCATCTCGGGGACGATCAGTGCGGACGATCCGGCGGAAAAGCCGCCCATGTCGATGCGGCCTCGGGCCACCTGCTGCACCGTGTCCTGTTCGCTGCCAAGCTGCGAGGCGAAGAAGGGCTGGATCTTGATCTCGCCCTTGCTTTCCTCGTCGACATCCTTGGCGAAGCGCTCGATCTGCATCACCCAGGGGTTGCCCTTCGGCGGCGCACCACTGGTGTAGCGCAGCTCGATCGGCTTGGTCTGCGCCTGCAACAGGCTATGGGGCGCGAGCAGGGCGCCCCCAATGATCAAGGCCGAGACGAGGGGGTTGAGCTTCATGCGGCGAGTCTCCGGAGTTGTTTTCGATGACAGGTCTAGTACGCTGCCCGGTGGCATGATGTCCGCGCGCGGGGAACGCTGCCATCCAGATTGGCCCTAAGGCGATGCCCTGCCTGCTATGGTCGTGGACATGAACACCGCGGACCTTCTCGACCCACTGATCGGCGGCCCCGGCACCAAGGGCTATCCGCACCAGGCAGGGCCGTTGCGCCGCTCGCAGATCGCGGCTCGGAACTGGAACGTGCTGCGCGGCGACATGCCGTTGCCGCTGGCAGTGATCCAGCGCGACGCGCTGGCCGTCAACCTGCGCTGGATGCAGCAGTACGCTCGCAACCAGGGGGTGGATCTGGCACCGCACGGCAAGACGACGATGTCGCCGCAGCTGTTTGCCGCGCAGTTGGCGTCGGGGGCCTGGGGCATCACCTTCGCCAACGTGACGCAGGCGCGGCTGGGCCTGGCCTCGGGGGTGCGCCGCGCGCTGATCGCCAACCAGGTGGCCGCAAAGGCGGATCTCGATGGCATCGTCCATGCGCTCGGCGAGCACCCGGGCGCGCGCGTGCTGTTCCTGGTGGATTCGCTGCGCCAGCTGGAGTTGATCGAGGCCTGGCACCGCACGCACGACGGCCTGCCGGCCGCGCTTGAAGTGCTGCTTGAAATCGGGCTGGACGGCGGGCGTACCGGCTGCCGCAGCCACGGCATGGCCCTGGCCCTGGCGCGGCGCGTGCGCAGCAGCCTCGCGCTGCAGCTGGCCGGCATCGAATGCTACGAAGGCCTCTGGGCGACAGGCCGCAGTGCCGACGACCAGGCGCTGGTGGAAAGCCTGCTGCAACGCGTCGCTGAAGTGGCGCTTGAATGCGATCAGGAGCAGCTGTTCGAGTGCGACGAGGTGCTGGTCAGCGCCGGCGGCTCGTCGATCTTCGACCTGGTGGCGCCGCGCCTCAAGCCGGCCTTGTCGAAGCCGGTGCGGGGCGTGCTGCGCTCGGGCTGCTACGTCACGCATGACCACGGCAGCTACAGGCGCTACATGGCGGTGATGGACACGCGCCTGGGCTGCGGCCACGGGCTGCAGGCGGCGCTGCAGGTGTGGGCGATGGTGCAGTCGGTGCCCGAGGAGGGCCTGGCCATCTTGACGGCGGGCAAGCGCGATTGCTCCTACGACATCGAGATGCCGATCCCGGCCAGCTGGTACCGGCACGGCCAGGGCCAGCCCGTGTCCGCACCCACCGAATGGAAGGTTGCTGCGATGAACGACCAGCACGCCTACCTGCGCTTCGGCAGCGCCGCGGCTCCCCAGGTAGGCGACCTGGTGGGCCTGGGCATCTCGCACCCTTGCACCACCTTCGACAAGTGGCGCTGGATGGCGGTGGTGGACGAGCGCTACAACGTGGTCGACGCCATCACCACCTGCTTCTGATCACATCTCGATGACGATCTTGCCCGCCACGCGGCGTTCGGCCATCGCGCGGTAGGCCTCGGGCAGCTGCTCGAATGCGAAGCGCGCGCCGATGTGTGGCCGGAACAGCCCCTGCGCGGCCAGCGCCTCGACCGCCTGGCGGTTCTGCGCGCCGCGCTCCGGGTCGCGCCGGCCGTACTCACCGGCACGCACGCCCACCACCGAGAAGCCCTTGATCAGCGGCAGGTTGCTGGGCACGCTGGCAATGCGGCCGCTGGCGAAGCCCACGACCAGCAGCCGCCCACCCCAGGCGGTGCAATGCACCGACGCGTCGAACAGGTCGCCTCCCACCGGGTCGAAGATCACGTCGGCGCCTCGCCCGCCCGTGAGGGCCTTGACCGCATCGCTCAAGCCCTTGGCACCCGGCGCCACGCACAGCGTGTGCTGCGCGCCCTGATCGCGAGCCGACTGCAGTTTCAGCTCCGAGCTGCCGGTAGCGATAACTGTCGCCCCCAGGTGCAGGCCCAACTGCACCGCCGCCAGCCCGGTGCCGCCGCTGGCGCCGTGCACCAACAGCGTCTCGCCGCGCTGCAATGCGCCGCGGCGTACCAGGGCCACCCAGGCCGTCAGTGCGGCCACGCCGTAGGCTGCGCCTTCGGCCATGTCGAAGCCCCGCGGCACCGGTCGCACCAGCGCGGCTGGCGCGACCAGTTCCTCGGTGAAGGCGTCGGCATGCGCGGCGAAGCACACTTCGTCGCCCACTTTCGGCCAGACCACGCCTGCGCCGGTTTCGACCACGTCGCCGGCGCATTCCATGCCAGCCACGAAGGGCAAGGGCGGGCGGTGCTGGTACTTGCCCTGCGTCATCAGCAGATCGGGGAAATTCAGTGCCGCGGCGCGCACGCGCACGCGCACCTCTCCGGCGGCGCAGGGCAGCGACGGCCGCTGCGCCAGGCGCAGGCCGGAGAAGTCGTCGCACAGTTCATGGCAGATCCAGGCACGGTGGTTCATCCTTCGATTTGACCATCGGCCGACCGAGCCTGTCCTGCGGCAGGCTTCTGCTAGCCTCGCCCAGCCCGCATCGAGGAGCCGCAGTCTTGGCCCATGCCCTGCCCGAACACGGCCGCCCGCACGACCAGATCCTGCAGGACCTGCGCGGTTTCGGCGCGCACGATCCCAACTACAAGGACGCGCGCCTCTGGAGCCTGGTGTATTGGCTGGACGAGCCTTATGCCGACTTCCTGGGCCAGGCCTACCAGGCCTATTCGTCGGCCAATGGGCTGAACCCCAGCGTCTTCAAGAGCCTGAAGCGGTTCGAGACGCAGATCATCGCGGCCACGGCCGACTTGCTGCACGGCGGGCCCGAGACCTGTGGCGTCGTCACCTCCGGCGGCACCGAAAGCTGCCTGCTCGCGGTCAAGACCTACCGCGACCTGGCGCGCGCCACGCGCGGCGAGCGCCGGCCCGAGATGATCGTGCCGACCACGGCCCACGTGGCGTGGTTCAAGGCCAGCGAATACTTCGGCGTCAAGCTGCGGCTGCTGCCGCTGGACGAGAGGCTGCATGCCGACGTGTCGAAACTGGAGCCGATGATCAACCGCCACACGGTGATGGTGCTGGGCTCGGCGCCCGAGTATCCGCATGGCAGCATCGACCCGATCGAAGCCATGGGCGCGATCGCTCAAAGGCGCGGCGTGCCGCTGCATGTGGACGCCTGCGTCGGCGGATTCATCCTGCCCTTCATGGCGATGAACGGCATCGCGCTGCCGCCGTGGGACTACCGCGTTCCGGGCGTCACGTCGGTCTCGGCCGACCTGCACAAGTACGGCTTTGCCGCCAAGGGTGCGTCGACCATCACCTACCGCCACCTGGAACTGCTGAAGCACCAGATGTTCGTCTGCCAGGACTGGCCCGGTGGCGTGTTCGCGTCGCCGGCGCTGCTGGGCACGCGCCCGGGTGGCGCCTATGCGGCGGCCTGGGCGGCGCTGCAGCATTTCGGCGTCGACGGCTACCGCGACCTGGCCGCGCGCACCAGCGAGGCCTTCGCGCGCATGCGCGCCGGCATCGAGGCCATGCCCGAGCTGAAGGTGCTGGGCGAGCCGCACGGCCCGTTGCTGGCCTATGGCTCGGCCACGCCGCAGGTGAACATCTTCGCCGTCGGCGACCAGCTCGACGCCAGGGGCTGGCTGGTCAACCGGCTGCAGTTTCCCGACGGGCTGCACGCCATGATCACCGCGCAGCACCTGCCGGTGGTCGACGACTATCTGTTCGACCTGCAGCAGGCCGTGGCCGCGGTCAGGGCCGACCCAAGCCTGGCGGGCAAGGGGCGCGCAGCCACCTACGGCATGATGGCCCACCTGCCGTTGCGCAGCATGGTGCGCAACAAGGTGCTGGAGCTGTTTGCCAACAGCTACCGCGCCGGTGGAGCGCCGCTCAGCCTGGACGGGCAGGGCGGCGAGGCCGAAGGCAGCAAGCCGCTGCTGGAGCGTGTGGCAGCCTGGTACGTGGCGCGGCGGCAGCAGCGCTGAGCCAGGGCTGTCCCGAACCCCGGCCGCGGCCCGGGTCGATCAAGCGCCGAAGACCTTCTTCAACAGGTCGCCGGCGGTACCCAGCGGGTCCTTGCGAAGCTTCTTCTCTTCTTCGCCGATCACCAGGAACAGCCCGTCCAGCGCCTTGCCGGTGACATAGCCGTTCAGGTTGGCGTCTTCCTTCTTCAGCAGCCCGAAGCCGGCGGCCTTGCCGGCCACCACGTCGTACTTGTCGGCCAGCGACACCTTCTTCGTCTAGCGTGCCACGATCGGCACAAACTTGGCTGTCAGCGCCTCGCGCGTGTTGCGCGCGAAGTAATCGGTGACCGAGGTCTCGCCACCGCGCACGATAGGCAGCGCGTCTTCCACCGTCATCGACTTGGAGGCGCTGACCAGCAGGCTGCGCGCCTCGGGCACCGCGGCCTCGGCGGCGCGGTTCATAGCCGTCACCAGCTCGTCGACGCGCTCTTGCTGCCCGGTCATCTTCAGCAGCTTGGCGGCATCGTCCAGCACCCCGGGCAGCGGAATGCGCACCTTCGGATTGCCGAGAAAGCCGTCGTTGCGCCCGAGCAGGTCGACCACGGCATTGGCGCCGCGCTCCATGGCGAGTTTCACGCCCGCCGCCGCATCGGCCTGGCTGATCGCGGCACGCGCCAGGCCCGGCAGCAGCGCCGCCGCCAGCATGCCCAATGCCAGCGGCCGGCGGCCCATCGTCTTGCGATTCATGGCAGTACTCCAGTCAGGGCCCACACCCGCGGCTGGCCCAGAAGCATGATGTCCATGGAACCAATCGACAGCGAATGAGTGCCTCGGATGCGCAGTGTTGCATGCCGCTGCGGCGGTCTCGTGCGGGTGGCCGCAGGCGAATCGGCCCGGACATAACCGCTCAGCGCGTTGCCATGTAGGCCCGGAACAGCGCTGGCTGCAGGTCGCGCAGACGCCGGCGCTGTGCCACCAGCTCGCGCTGGCGCCCTTGTCGTTCCAGGTGCAACAGGTCGAGCAGCAAACGCATCGCGCGCTCGGCATCGGTCTGCAGGCCCGGCTGTGCCTGCCCCAGCAAGGGCGCCAGGGCCGGCTTCTCGGTCAGCATCCAAGCCGGAAACCAGGCCATGGCCGGCGTATCGCCCTCGGCTTCGAAGCCGGCTTCGAACTGGCGGTGCAGGCGCAGCAACAGCGGATCGGCCAGGCGCTGCAGCAGTGCATCGAGCCGGGTTGGTGCCAGCCAGGCCAGTTCGGCCAGCAGGCCCCAGCTGGCGTCCAGACCTTGAAGCCGCCAACGCGCCTCGCACATCCATTCCAGCGGCGCGGGTATGCGCCGCCATGACTCGATGCGCTCGACGGCGGTGGCTGCCGCGGCGGCATCGCCGGCCAGCAGCCACAGCGCCGCGGCATGGCAATCGGCATGCTCGGTGCGAAACTCCCGCGCGGCGCTGCGCCGGGCCGCCTGCTGCCAAACCGGCCGCATCCACGTGGCGCCTTCCGCGCCGCCGAGGAGGCGCTGTGCCGCGGGCGCAAGTTCGTCGTGAAGCTGCCGCAGCACCTGAGCTTCGGCAGCGAGGTCGGCGAAAGCTGGCGCCGAGGGCTGTTCCAGTGCGTGCAGGAGTCGGACGAGGTCGGGCAACGCCGTGTCGAGCGGGTACTCGGCCGTCAGCAGCGACAGCGCAGTGCGGGCCGCGGCGGCGTCGCGACGCTGCAGCGCATGCAATACGTCGTTGCGCAGCATCAGGTCGCGGCTGTGTTCGAAGATGTCGAGCTGCATCGGGCCTTGCCTTGGGCGCCCCGATTTTGCCTGCTGTGGCAGGCCCTTTCGCCTGCCAGTTAGACTTACACCAAGCAATCGCTTTTCGAAAATCAACCGGAGTTCCACGCCATGATCGAGCGCAATCTGTTCAACGCCGACCACGAAGCCTTCCGTGACAGCTTCAGCCGCTTCATGGACAAGGAGATCGCGCCTTTCCATGCCGACTGGGAGGAGCAGGGCTACGTGGACCGCGAGGTCTGGCGCAAGGCCGGCACCAACGGCTTCCTGTGCATGACCATGCCCGAGGCCTATGGCGGCGCCGGGGTCGACAAGCTGTATTCGATGCTGCAGATGGAGGCACTGTCGGCGGCCGGTTACTCCGGCATCGGCTTCGGCCTGCACACCGAGATCATCGCGCCGTACCTGCTGCATTACGGCACCGAAGCGCAGAAGAAGAAGTACCTGCCGAAGATGGCCAGCGGCGAGATGGTCGGCGCCATCGCGATGAGCGAGCCGGCCGCCGGCTCCGACCTGCAGGGCGTCAAGAGCACCGCTCTGCGCAAGGGCGACCACTACGTGCTCAACGGCTC
>Ga0316627_100000665_pt1 | contig 10045 bp, 8 predicted proteins | sample OWC_Aug_M2_C1_D1_FD_207653 | JGI IMG/M metagenome (GOLD analysis project Ga0316627, IMG submission 207653) | Wetland soil microbial communities from Old Woman Creek delta, Ohio, United States - OWC_Aug_M2_C1_D1_C | ecosystem: Environmental > Terrestrial > Soil > Wetlands | place: USA: Ohio...
TCAGGGCCATGTCCTTGGCGGCCCTGACGGCGGCGATGTTGGCTTCATAGCTGCGCGTGGCGGAAATCATGTTGACCATTTCCTCCATCACGTTCACGTGGGGCAGGGCGACGTAGCCCGTCTCGTCAGCGTCCGGATGATGCGGAGCGAATTTCAGGACCGGCGGCCGCTGGTCTTCAATGATGCGGGCGGCCTGGACGTCGGCGGGTCGGCGGTTCTGGCGCGACCGCAGCAGGTCGCGGAAGGATTCCGCCTTGGGACGCGCCTCGAAGACCACTTCCTTGCGCCGGTAGGGTCCGCCTTCCGGCGTGCGCGTCGTGTTGACGTTGGCCAGGTTGGCGGAAATGAGATTCATGCGCAGCCGCTGGGCCGCGAGGCCCGTTGAACTGGTGTGCAGCGCATCATAAAGATCCATGTTTACCTACCTCCCTGAATGACATTTTTGAGGCTTTTCAGCTTTGCGGACAACAGCTGGGCGGAGGTTTTGTACTTGAGCGTGTTCTCCGCCAAATCCCCCATGGCCCGGTCGATGTCGACGGTGTTGCCGTCCGCCCGCAGGCTGAAAGCGGGGACCGCCGCCGGCCGCAAGGTTACGCGGTCTGCCGCCGCCGCAGCCGGCACCGGCAGATGGGCGTTCTGGGTCCGGGCCATTTCCACCCGTCGGCCCTCGGGGCGAAGCTTGCGCAATTCCTCCTCCACGGCCACCTCGAAGGACCGGTAGTGCGGCGTGTCGGCGTTGGCAATGTTCGCGGACTGCATCTGATGCTGGGCCGACCGGAGGTTCAAGGTGCGCTGCAGCAGGGACAGAGTTCCGTCGAAAAGTCCGGTGGGCTGCGGCATGTCATCGATCTCCTCTGAAGGCGTCGCCGAAAATCTCCCGCCTCGGGCGGGACGCGTTGAACGGGGTGTTTCCCGTGTGGGGTTTATTCGGCGATGACGCTGTCATGCCGGAAAGCAGCAATTTCCATACCATGAGTCGCACTTGATTCCGGAGGAGTTGCGGTTTCCGCCCGGTATTCCCGCAGTTTGTTGCGCAAGGTGCGAATGCTGATGCCCAGCAGTTCGGCCGCGCGCGTGCGGTTCTGGTTAACCTCCGCGAGCGTGCCCATGATCAGCTGGCGCTCCATCTCCCCGACCGTGGTGCCGCAACGGAAGGTGACGGGCGGCCCGCCGCTGCCTTGGCTTTCGGACGCCGGCGCCAGTCCAAGATGCTGCGGCTGGATGGTGTCGTCCTCGGCCAGAAGCACGGCCCGCTCCACCCGGTTGGCCAGTTCGCGCACGTTGCCCTTCCAGCCGTGCCGGCTCATCAGCTGGAGGGATTGCTCCGAAAAGCGCGCAGCGGCCTTGCCGGCCTGCGAGGCGAAGCGCGCCAAAAAATGATCGGCCAGCAGCTGAATATCCCCCGGCCGATCCCGCAGGGGCGAAATGACCAACGGTACGACCTGGATGCGGAAGTAGAGATCCTCGCGGAAGCTGCCGGCGGCCACGGCCCGGGCCAGATCCCGGTTGGTGATGGCCAGCACGCGGGCCTCGACCGGCACCGGCAGGCCGCCGCCGACGCGGTCGATCTCCCGCTCCTGGAGGACCCGCAGCAGCTTGGCTTGCAACGGTAGCGGCATTTCGCCGATCTCGTCCAGCACCAGCGTGCCCTTCTTCGCCAGCTCGAACTTGCCGATCTTGCGCATCACGGCGCCGGTGAAAGCCCCCTTTTCATGACCGAACAGCTCGCTTTCAGCCAGGGTTTCCGGCAGCGCCGCACAATTGACGGCCACGTAAGGGGCCTCGGGGTGCAGTCCGTGGCGGTGGATGTAAGCGGCCAACAGCTCCTTGCCAGTGCCGCTTTCCCCCTGAATCAGGACAGTGGCCGTACTGCGGGCCACCTGGCGCGCCGTTGCCAGCACCTTCATCAGGTACGGATCGTGCGTCAGGAAGGATTTTTGACCGATACGGTGTTCGGCCGCGCGCGGGGCAGCGGATGCCGCCGGCTCGGCGCCCATGGCATTGCGGGCGGCGGCCACCAGGTGCTCCGGCGACACCGGTGCGACGAGATAATTGCGTGCACCGTTCTGCATGGCGGCGACGGCATCGGCGATCGTCCCCTGCGCGCTCACGAGGATGACCGGAACCGGCACCGGCATCCGGCCGGCCGTTCGGAGCAGCTCCGTCACGCTAACTCCCGCCGTCTCGGCAGCGGCGAGGATCAGGTGCAGACGGCCTTGGGACAGACGGGCGAGGGTTTCCGGACCGCCGAGGGTCGTCTCCACCGTGAAGCCGCTGCGCTGCAGCGCACGGGCCAGTGTCGAGCGCGCGCCGGCATCCTTGTCCACGACCAGTATGGTTTTGGGTTCAACCCCCAAACGTCCGCCTCAGATGCCCGGCCCCGCCGATCCCAAACCTCGGCGATGGGCGGGCTGATATCGCTCCGGAAAATTCAGCAAATAGCATGCCATGAGACCGGCTCACCGCCGGTCGCCGGCACCGCGCCTAATCTTCCTCGGGCTTGCTGGCGCCGTTCGGCCGCAGCTGATGGCGCTTGATCTTTTCCACCAGGGTGGTGCGGTTGAGGTGCAGCAGCTTGGCCGCCTTGTTTTTCACCCATTTGGTTTTTTCGAGAGACTGCAGGATCAGGGCTTTCTCGAACTCGGTGACGGCGCTGTTGAGGCAGATGCCTTCTTCGGAAATTTCGACCATGACGGGGCACTCCACCGCTCGGGTTCCGCCGCCGCGCATCTCCGCCGGCAGATCGCGCCGGCTGATCAGCCCGCTGCCCTTAAGCACGATCAGGCGCTCTACGAGGTTCTTCAGCTCGCGCACGTTTCCCGGCCAGGCGTGGGCCGCCATGGCCTCCAGCGCATCCTCGCTGACGCCCTTGACCTGACGGCGATTCTTGCAGTTGGCCTGTTCTAAGAAGTAATGAACCAAATGGCGGATGTCCTCCGGGCGGTCGCGCAGCGCCGGAAGATTCATGGGAATCACATACAGCCGGTAAAACAGATCTTCGCGGAAGTTGCCTTTCTGCACTTCTTCCGAAAGGTCGCGGTGGGTGGCGGCGATGATCCGTACATCCACCTTGAGGGTCTTCGCGCCGCCCACCGGCTCGAACTCCCCTTCTTCAAGCACCTTGAGGACTTTCACTTGAAGATCGGGGCTCATGTCGCCGATCTCGTCGAGAAACACCGTGCCGCCGTCGGCCAGCTCGAATTTGCCGGGCTTGGAGCTGGTGGCGCCCGTGAAAGCTCCCTTCAGGTGGCCGAAGAGCTCGCTTTCCAGCAGGTTTTCGGGAATGGCGCCGCAGTTGATGGAAATGAAGGGCTTCTGGCGGCGGCGCGATCTTTCGTGGATGGCACGCGCCACTAGGCCTTTGCCGGTCCCGGTCTCTCCGTTGATCAGAATGGTGCTGTCGCAATCGGCCACCTTTTCGATCAGATCGAAGATCTCGACCATGCGCGGGCTGCGTCCGATAATGTGGTCGAAGCGGCAATCGATGGGCTCGGGTTCCGTATCCCGGGTCTGAGGGGAAAACAGATCGAGTTGCTCTGACGGGGTCTTGCGGGCAGCAGTGTTCTGCACGGGATCCTCCTTGACTCACCCCTTCTGCGCAGGGATTGGCGGGGGTGAAAGACGTCGGCGATCGTGCCGCGGACGGCGTCAAAAAATACGACGCACCGTGCACTCAGCAATATCCATGCCGCAAGCGTCAAAAATTAGCCGCAGGAGGACCGGCCGTCATTTGAAGCGTTTGACACAGGGGACGCGGCCGTCAATGGGTGGTGGTTGCAGAAGTTTTGACGCTACAACATTTTGGGTGGAGGGGTTAAGTGGAAGCTATGCGGATTGAGGGATAGAAAATACGGACCTCGATCTCCATCGGTCGCACAGATAGGCCAGCCCTTTGTAGCGGAGTGCCGTTTTCCTTGCAAGATGCAATCAGCAGCGAGGATCATCCGCCGCCGCTGCAAATCTTCCGGCGGCTGGCAGCCTGCGCTAGGGTGGAGGACGGTCTGCGGGGCTTTTTCCTCAACGCTCTGAATTTAATATAAATTATTTTTTCGCCGGTTCTGCGGCCGCGAAGTTAAAAAAGCCACCGCCCCGCATCAGGGTCGCCGCTCGATCCAGGCAACAAACTGTGCGATTTGCGAAAGACATCCTCCCATTTTGCAAAAAACCGCGGGGGGCATCCAACAAATCAACCCGCCCGGAATCATGGCCGCCGAACGCGATCGCTCTGAGATCCTTCCGAATCCGGTTCGGCGCGGTCTTGCTGGTAATGCCCTTATCGGCCCTTCAGCGGGGAAACTTTAGTGCTTTTTTGAACCTGGGCTATACACAACCAGCGGTCAGGGGCTTAACGCAGAAAAGCGCTGATGTCCTCGAACTCGTCGAGCATGGTAGACATGATCGGCTCCAGGGAAGACGTCTTGAGCCGCAGAAGCTCCCAGGCGGACGTGTCCAGGGGCGGAACCCGGTCATCGCCGCCGGAGCCCAGCTGGAGGGCGCGGGCGAGGATGTCGGCCAGGTGCACGATGGAGGTTTCCAGCGCGAAGCCGCCGGCAGCCAGCGGAGCGTGGTGAAAGGCGATGGTATTCATCAGTTTGACCGGCAGCTTCCAGCGGTTGAGCAGGAGCCGGCCGATCTCGGCGTGGGTGCAGCCCAGGATCTCCGTCTCAGCCTCCGAGATCATCATCCGGCCTTCCCGGGCGCGAACGGTGATCCGCTCGAATTCATCCGGCAGCTGCGCCATCGCGACGATCTTGCCGATGTCGTGCAGCAGGCCGGCGACAAAAAGCTCCTCCAGCTTCTCATGCCGCAGAACCTCACCGACCGCCTTGGCGCCGATGGCACAGGCCAGGGAATGGTCCCACAGCGACTCCTGGTGCCGCCGGTCCCTGGAGGTGCGCGACGGGAACAGGTCAAACACGGAGGTGGTCAAGAGCAGGTTGCGCACGGCGTCGAAACCGATGAGTACGATGGCGCCGGTGACCGTGGCAACCCGCTGCGGGAACCCGTAAAAGGAGGAGTTGACCAGTTTCAAAAGCCGGGCCGTCAGCACCTGATCGTCTGTAATGATCCGGGAAAGGTCCCGGGCCGAAGCCCGTGGGTCGTTCACCATCTCGGTGATCCGCAGCACCGTGCGCGGCAGGGTCGGCAGGTCCTCGACCCTCGCAATCAACCGCTTGAGATCAGCTTCGGACATCTCCAGTCTTCTTCTTTTGCCGGGCGGCCAACTGGCGGCCGGCGGCCTGCATGATCGCAACCATCAACGGATCGCTCAAACCGTCGCCGAACCGTGCCCTGAGCCCTTCCTCAATGGCGGTGGCCAGCCCCGCCGCAGCGACGCCATCGCCCGGGTGATCACCCGTCCGCCCAAATTTGACCGCCACCCGCCGGATTCCCCAGGACTTGAAGATCCGGATGCTCTTCTCCGTGATCCGCCGGCCGCCATCCAGCAGAAGCTGGTCCTGATGGTTGCGCACCGCTTCGGCCAGTGTCATTCCCGGTTTTACATCGTCGAGATTTAATATCGGCATCGATCGCAGCTGAGGAGTAGATGAATTCGTGTTCGACAACAACCGCTTGGCGTCATTCTATTACAGATGATCATCTTAACACGAATAGATCTGTCCCGAAAGCCTATGAAGACCGACCCAGCAGCCAAAAAGAACTAAAGTTTTCCGCAAGACTTCCGATATTGACTGCGAAGGCGACAGAATCGAGGGTCCGAAAGGAGGGGGGGAAAATCGCGACCGAGCTGCGCCGAAACCCAAAGTCAAAAAAAATTGCACCACCCACTTGGCAAGAATGCCAAAATAACAACACTAGAAAAGGAGAACACAGACAATGGCAATGCAACCCATCACCTTAACCTCAGGCATGCGGGCCAACCTGGTCAGCCTTCAGAACACCAACAGCCTACTGGAGCTCACCCAGAAAAGACTGGGCTCCGGCAAGAAGGTCAACAGCTCCCTGGATGATCCCGTAGCGTATTTCACGGCGGTGGCGCATGAGCAGCGCGCCAGCGACCTTTCCGCCCGGAAAGACGAAATGGCTGAATCGATCCAGATGGTAAAGGCCGCCGATGCGGGAATCTCGGCCATTGAGACTCTGATTGCGGCTGCCAAGTCTCTTGCAACCTCAGCCCTATCGGCGGATCAGACAGCCGGGGATGTGGCACTTTTGGGCGCTCAGTATGCCGAGGTGCTATCCCAGATCGACAAGGTCGCTGAGGATTCTGGATACAAGGGCGTTAATCTGCTGAATGGTGGCGAGGTTACAGTTAAATTCAGCGAAAAGGGCGATGGATCAAGCCTAACCATCACAGGCTTCACCGCCACATCAGCTGAAGACCTCGCGCTGACGGAAGATGGGAGCGCCTGGGATTCGACCGATGCAACAACCATTACGGCTGCCATCGATGAACTCGACGCTGCCACACAAACCCTTCGAATCAAGTCAAGCAATCTTGCCAGCAATTTGAGCATCGTCACCGCTCGGCAGGAGTTCACCCAAGGAATGATTAACGTTCTGAAGGACGGCGCCGCAAACCTGACCAACGCCGACATGAACGAGGAGGGCGCCAACATGCTCATGCTCCAGACCCGACAGGCTCTGGGCACGACATCGTTGAGCCTCGCCTCCCAGGCGGCCCAGTCGGTCCTGAGACTGTTCTAATCTGATTTGCCATCCCGGGAGGGGACTGCTTCCCCTCCCGGCTTTCAAACCTACACCATCGGAAAAATCACCTGCGAAGACCATGGCCCTTAAAATCACCCTCAAGCCCGGCGAACGCATGATCATCGGCGGAGCCGTGCTCACCAACGGGAGTTCCGCAAGCTGCGATCTGGTAATCGAAAACAAGACCCCTATCCTCAGGCAGAAAGACATCCTGACCGAGGAAAAAGCCAACTCGCCCTGCCGTCGGATATATTACACCATTCAGTTGATGTACATCGATGAGAACGACCTTGCCGCGTATCACAAGATTTATTGGGACTTGGTTAAGGACTTGGTCCGCGCAGCACCGAGCACGGTTGTGCTGATCGATTCCATCAGCGAGCACATTCTTAAACGGCAGTATTACCAGGCTCTCAAGCTGAGCAAACGCTTGATCGAATACGAACAGGAGGCTATCGCACGTGTATCAGGCAGCGTTGAAGGCGTATGACAGCGTGAACAAGTCCACGATGAGCGGACGAGATGTCGAGGCGGAAGTTCTGACCAAGGCAGCACTGAAGCTTAAAGAGTGTCAAGATAATTGGGCTGAAAATGGCCAAGGGGCCAAGCTCGAAACCGCGCTCAAATATAACCAGCGGGTTTGGACCATTTTCCAGGCCGAGGTCGAAAAGCCCGAAAACCCGCTCCCCAAATCGTTGAAGGTAGATTTGCTCCGCCTGAGCGCGTTCATCGACCAGCGCACGTTTGAGGCGCTGGCCTATCCGGCACCGGAGAAATTGACGATTCTGATCAACATCAATCACAACATCGCTGCCGGGTTGCGCATGCGAACCCCTGAAGCCGCAATCGCAAAAGCGGCAGCGTGATGGCGGCCGGATAAAATCTCTCCAACACCATTCGACTGTTTCTGAAATTCAATGAAATCATCTGCTGGGGCGACCTCGAGTCGCCCTGCGCAGGAAGAAAATAACAACAAGGCACCAGAAGGTTATGTGTAAGGCCGCAGGCTAGGCGGCAGCACGGCAATCCGCGAGAAGCGACATCATTTCGTCATTGGCGTAGTTGAAGTCTACTGCCACCTCCAGGACTCGGCGGGCATACTCGACCTGGGAGGCGGCGAATAGCCGTTTTGCAACATCCAGAAAAGAATCGCCAAGATAAGGCCCCAGCGGCGTCGACCGGATTTTTGCCAACCTTTCCTCGACCTGCTGCTGTTCCCGGCAGCAGGCGTATGCAGCGCAGAGCATGAATTGAGCTGCCGGATAGTCCGGGTGGTTACTCAACAACCGTTCCAGGATCGATTTCGCCTCCCCTGCCCTCCCCATCATCAGCAAACCGATGCTCTTGTTAAAGTTGGCTTCCTTCAGCGCACGGTCCAGACGCAGAGCTTTTTCGGCAAATGCAACCGCTTCAGCATACCTGCCCAGGTTCCAGCAGGCGGTTCCCATATTTACGTAGGCTTCAGCGCACTGAGGTTGCAACTGAATGAATTTTTTCCAGTAAGATAGAGCTTCTTCGTGTTTCCCCAGATGAGCGCACTGGATGGCGTGTTCTTTTAAGGCGGATGGGTTGCGGCGATTTTTCTTTAGCTTTTTTTTGCCGAGATCGAAATAACTTTCCGTTTTCCGTTGAGCTCCGGCCTCGTGGAGCTTCCCGAAGTGGTGAACGGGGATCCTGCAGCCCAGAATCGGTATATTCATTGCCTGGAGGACGGGTTCAACCACTTCATGAACCGGATTGACGAATCGAATCCGGTCGTCGTTGGTGAAGAGGCGCACTTTTGTGCTTGGAAACCACCCGATGCCTTCTTCTTCGGAGTATTCGCCTTTGTTTGCTTTCCAGCCCAGGACATTGGAGTGAAAGGTATAATTTCGAGTTTCAAAAGAATACGCTACAGGCGCCTTGCTTGCATTTTTAAGCAGTTCCTTAAGATCATTTTGGTCTTTTAAAGAAATCGCTTCATCCGCATCCAACACCAAAATCCAGCCCCCCGAGGCTTGAGCGAGAGAAAAATTGCGGGCTTCTGAAAAGTCGCCCTTCCAGGCATAATCGAAGACCTTTGCGCCAAATGTCCTTGCGATATCCTTGGAACGGTCAGTGGATCCCGTATCCACTACGATCATCTCGTCCACAACCGCCTGGACGCTCATCAGGCACTTGGCGAGATGCTGTTCTTCGTTTTTGACGATCATGCACAACGAAAGCGTGTTTTGATTCAGACGTTCCGGGTGGATCCCCCGGGGTCCAATTTTGGCGCGGATAGTTAAAGCAGCAGAGAGAATTCCGTCGTCGATGCCGAATTTGATCATGGCCTGTTCGATCTCTTGCATGGCCAAATCGTGTTTCTCCTGCTGGATCAGAATGGCGATCAAGGAAAAGGCAATCCGTCTATCGTTTGGATGCAACGCCGTTGCTTCACGAAAAAACGGTTCAGCCCTTGCAAAACTCTTTGTATCCACAACAGCCGAGTAGTATGCGGTTGCCACATCGGCATGGGTCGGTGAGAGAAGGAAGCCACGCTCGAGGAGATTCAGCCCCTCTGAAAAATCACCCGCCTCCCATCTCAGTGCACCCAGATTGGTGTAGGACTCGCCAAAACCGGGATCTGACTCTATGCCCATTTTAAAAAAATGTTGCGCGAGTTGGTGGCCACCCTTCTTGTATTCCATAACGCCCTTAAGATTCAAAGCCTGCACGTTTGAGCTATCTAGCGCAAGGGCCCGATCGGCATACGCTTCAGCTTTGTCGTCGCGCCCGAATCCTTCCTCGCAGTAACCCAAAAAAGCAAGTTTCTGGCCTTCGAGGTCGCACGATGGCATCAATTCCAGAACGGTAAGCGCATCCTGAAATTCTTTGTTATGAATTAGCATCTCGGCGAGTACAATTCGCAATAGGTTTGCATGGGGTGCCTGTTTAATCCCTTCAATCAGCAGGGATTTGGCTTTCGCCGCCTGACCATGACCGTTGAGATGATCAGCCTTTTCAATACAATTCAAAATCAGCAGCCTCTTGTCGTATTGCCGAACCGCATTCACTCCCTCCCATTTCTTGGAAAAAATGTTTCTGTTCCTTTGCAGGCTTGAACCATAGTCTATCCCGTTCCCGCTGAAAGTCCGGCTGCCGTAATGATGAATGAATACATCCCCGGCGATCATATTCTGATAGCCTGCAAGGGATGCCCTCAAGCAATAATCGTCATCCTCGAAATTTCCGGAGCCGAAACTCTCATCCAGAACCCCGATTTCCTCTACCAGTTGGCGCCTAAAAAGCATGCAGAAACCGACAACACGACGATAGGAGATCCTGCGATATCGGTTTCTTTCACGAAACGCCTTGGCAAAATTAGGCAAGCCTTCGATTTCGGTATAGCCAA
>Ga0316627_100000666_pt1 | contig 10044 bp, 8 predicted proteins | sample OWC_Aug_M2_C1_D1_FD_207653 | JGI IMG/M metagenome (GOLD analysis project Ga0316627, IMG submission 207653) | Wetland soil microbial communities from Old Woman Creek delta, Ohio, United States - OWC_Aug_M2_C1_D1_C | ecosystem: Environmental > Terrestrial > Soil > Wetlands | place: USA: Ohio...
TTCGCGCTCGGCGTCTGAGAAGTCAAACTGTTTTGCAAGGTTTGCAGACCGTTCCAGAACATCTGCGATCGTGATATCGTCAGACGAAAGCTCCGTACGTGCTGCTGAAGCAAGATGGCCGGCACCTACATACAGCCGCTTGAAGACCGCCACTGCACTGCTTTTTTCGTTGTTCCGGGTTAGGAGCTGACCATACCGGTACGCGGCTTCATCATCGTCAGGGAAGTCCCTCACGTATGCCTGGAGCAGATCGAGCCGGTCCGTGCCGCCGCTGTCGTTGACTTCCCGGATCTCGATCATGCGCGCCTTCTTTTTCAGGACAGACGATGGGTACTGCTGAAGAAGAGACCGTACGGCATCGAGTGCCTTGGTATGTTCTCCCAGGCTGTGATACGCCTCGGCAAGGTAGGAAAGGGCGTAGTCGCCGAGGATGCCGAACTCCTGCCGGGCTATGGCAAGGTTGGTTACGGCATCTGCATAGCGGCCGGCTTCAAAATCTGCTTTACCGTTTCTGAATGCTTCCCTGCCCCCCGAGTCACCGGAAGAGGGAGAGGAGAAAACGGTAAAGGGGATGAGCGCAAGAGCGATAATTATGAGGACAGCTCTTTTCCCGGAAGAAGGGATATGCACAGGGTTGTTCTTCATCATCTACACTCCTTTCTATAATAAATGAAACCGTGTCTTTGATCAATATTTCCGGCCCTGTTTATGCCTTTGCATGAGAATAAAACACTAGCGCTGTGGTATATTTTCACTATGATCAAAGACCTCAGACTCCACGGCAGTCTCGGTCCCGCGGATTTCTTTGCCTTTGTGTCCGGCGCTGATATCTTCAACACCTATTTTTATGAGGAGGAGCCCGGCCGCATCCGGTTCTTTGCCCGCGGCAACGAGCTGACCATTTCCGATACCGGGGTAAGCTATCGCGGGACCGGCGGCAGTTTCTGTGGTTACATGTTCGGCGTTGACAAGCCGCTCAAGGACCTGGAAAAGGAGGACGTGCTCAACCGCCTCATCATGTTCGGAGCGGTCATGGATGATCAGGAGAAGGTCGTTTTCACAAACGACACCGAAGGATCGGAAACCTTCTACCGCCTTTTTCTTCAGGGACATGCGGTCACCAACTACTATTTTCTGGTGGCATCCGAGTCAGATCGCGACTATAAGAGGCGTCAGAAGCAGGTGCTGAAATCCGTGGGAAAGTTTCTGAAACGCACGGATCTCGTCTCCCTGAACAGGGACACGGAACTCCTCGAGGCTTTCTGTTCAGAGCTGCGGGAGAAGCGGTCCATGGTCTTCATCTTCAAACTGGTCAACAGGGCGAACAGGGAATATTACGACGCATACCGGAACTTCTATGCACGCAGCAAGACGCTTTCCCCCCAGGAGGCGCTGCATCTCGCGGAGATCGTGCAGCGGAACAATATCGACCATTACCAGCAGGAGCGGATGAAGATTGATGTCATGTACCTGCACCCTGACAACAAGCTGGTGGTTGACGAATACCGTGACATTTTGATACAGGGGCTTGCTGAAGACACGCTTCAGGCATCCGAACATGCGCGGCTCAACCGCCTCAGGACACTGAGCATCCGCAATAATATACCGGTGGTGCTCTTCGACACCCTTGACGACCTCCTGCTCAAGGACAAGAAGGTGATGGAGATAGAGGAGCATGAATACCTGAAGGAGGCGCGCGCCATCCTCGAAAACCTCTTCTTCAAGGACATGGCGCTCAAACGGCATATCATCAAGGAGGATATTGTCAGACTCATCAAGGCAAAGCATGTCGCGTACGCGCAGAACGACCGCGGCTTCGAGCAGATACTGCTCGATATCGGCAAGGCATGCGATGAGTTAGCGCGGGAGCATGACGACTTCACGGTTTTTGAGGAGTTCAGCTCCATCATCACCTATTTCGACCGGTATGATAACGTGCGGGCGCTGCTCGGTCAGCTTTCCTTCATGAAGAATATCGAGTTCAGGGAGGAAGCGCTGCGAAGCCTTGTCGGCAACAAGAAAGAGTTCGACGGACTGGAGAGCGATCTCTTCAGGGCGCTCTTTATCAAGGACCTTTCAAACAACAAGTATATCACCGCATACGGGAGGCTCAAGCTGAAGATCGTTGTGAAGGGCGTCGAGAATATCCTGAACGGCGAGGCATCCTACCGGGATGTCATCAGCGAGCTCACGGCCCTTGCCGCAGAGGAGAAGCTCTATTTCGAGCTCCATGCGGCACTGAAGGAACGGATGAGGAGTTTTTTCCCGGGCCTTGAGCTGAAAGAGATCAGGGACCAGATACGCCAGGATATTGCGCGCGAACTTGCTGAAAAGGGCTTTCCCGCCAGGATCCCGGTAAAGCTCTTCGAAAAGGTCTTTCTCGACCTCCGTAAGGAATCGGTCTATCTCAACCAGATCCTTCCGAAGGTCATTCAGGCCAGGGACGCAGATCTCAGGGAGGACTTCCTGCAGAATAGCGGCCTTGACCGGTTCTATCTGGAGTCCCTTGAGCAGGAATATTTCGAGGAAAAGGGTCTGGACCTTTCTCTGCTGGAGTCCGTCAGAGAGGGTATTTCCTAGGGAGTGGAGGCGGCGAGCGGATTCGAACCGCTGCATAAAGGTTTTGCAGACCTCTCCCTTAGCCACTTGGGTACGCCGCCGGCAAAGACCGTGATCAGCAAGTAGTAATCAGTGACTGGCAAAAGAATGACGTTAAGGAATTGTACCGATCTCTATTCTGCTGACTCAATCTAACTTATCACGTGTCACGGCAGGTTATGGAGCGGGAAACGGGATTCGAACCCGCGACCCCAACCTTGGCAAGGTTGTGCTCTACCAACTGAGCTATTCCCGCATGGTTTCAGCCGTTATGTGTGCGCATGCTGCCGTGTAATGCCCTTAACTTCTTGCCCCGTAATGCGCTATAATTGCAGGACATTACATACTACTGAATTGAAGAAAAGTTTGTCAACATGCACTACCCGGACATAGCAGAGTTCAAGAGACTTTCCGAGAAAGGGAACCTTATCCCCGTCTACCGGGAGATTCTTGCCGATACCTTCACCCCGGTGACCGCCTTCCTCAGGCTCGGCGGAACACCGTCGTTCCTGCTGGAGAGTGTCGAGGGCGGAGAGAAGTGGGCGAGGTACTCGTTCATCGGGTCCCGTCCGTCAAAAGTACTGCGGGGAAGGGGCAGTACGGTCGAAGTGATCGAGGGATCTAACGCGCCGGTGGTGATCGAGTCTGACAATCCGCTTGCTGTCATTAAACAGGAGATTGCCGCGTATTGTCCTGTCGAAGTGAAAGGACTGCCCCGGTTCTTCGGCGGTCTTGTCGGGTATATCGGCTATGACATGGTCCGGTTCTTCGAGCAGGTGCAGCAGACTGAGAAACAGGGCCTCGGACTGCCTGATTTCTTTCTTATGCTCACGGATACCATGCTCATCTTCGACAGTCTCCGGCAGAAGATACAGGTCGTTTCGAATGCCCATGTCAACGGCGGGGACATCGAAGCCGTCTACCGGGAGTCCGTGCAGAAGATCGATGCGATCATCAGCCGTCTCAAATCACCGGCAGAACCGCTGAACAGGGACGAAGGCCGCAGCTCTGACGGGTTCGTCTCGAACATGCAGAAGCAGGACTTCCTTTCCGCCGTGGAGCGCTCCAAGGAATATGTCATGGCGGGTGATATCGTCCAGGTCGTGCTCTCCCAGAGATTCGAACGGCCGTCCCGGGTTGATCCTTTCACGGTATACCGTGCGCTGAGGGTGATTAATCCTTCACCGTACATGTACTATCTCGATACCGGTGAGGCAAAACTGGTGGGATCTTCTCCCGAGATACTTGTCCGCATGGAGAACGCCAGGATCGTGCTTCGTCCTATTGCGGGCACCAGGCGGCGGGGTGAGACCGAGGCCGCCGACCGTGCGCTTGAGGAAGAGCTGAAAAGGGACCCCAAGGAGGTAGCCGAGCATATCATGCTGGTCGACCTCGGCAGGAACGATGTAGGCAGAGTTGCAAAGATCGGGTCGGTAGCGGTGACCGACCTCATGACCGTAGAACGGTACAGCCATGTGATGCATCTCGTGTCGAATGTGGAAGGCGAACGGGAGGAAGGCCTCGATGCCTTTGATGTGCTGGCAGCATGCTTCCCCGCAGGCACGGTGTCAGGTGCGCCGAAGGTGCGCGCCATGGAGATTATTGAGGAACTTGAGTCTGCCCGCCGAGGCCCCTATGCAGGATCGGTCGGGTATTTCAGCTATTCGGGCAACATGGACATGTGTATCACGATCCGCACGCTCATCATCAATGAAGGCAAGGTTTATGTGCAGGCGGGCGCCGGCATTGTTGCCGATTCCGAGCCGGAAAAGGAATTCGTCGAGACGGTCAATAAGGCCAAGGGCATGATGAAGGCGGTCGATATGGCGGAAGAGGGACTGGACTAGATGGGTCCGCCGAGCCCTGATGGATATCCCATTGATCTCTCCGGTCCCGGCAGATGGTCTTTGATACCGTTCCCCGCGATATCATTTCCCTTGGCATTGCATCATATCGCCGTGAGGCCGGTGAATATTCAGTCCTTCCGGGAATGCAGACGTGGCTTCTGAAGCGATGGGGAATCGTTGCGAACGGTTTTTCAGTCACTCTGCCGGATTCGTGCAAAGGTTTTTTTGTTGTGGCAGATAACCATCAGGTTGTGAAGGAATGAAGAGGGAAGAAGAATGCTCTTGATGATAGACAATTACGATTCGTTCACCTATAACCTGGTCCAGTACTTCGGTGAGCTGGGAGAGGATGTGCGGGTCTTCAGGAACAACAGGATCACCATTGCCGAGATCGAGACTCTGCAGCCCGACCGGATCGTAATCTCTCCCGGACCCTGCACGCCGAACGAGGCGGGGATCTCGGTCGAAGCGATCAGGCATTTTGCGGGCAGGCTGCCGATACTCGGCGTATGTCTCGGTCACCAGGCGATTGGTGCTGCCTTCGGGGGAGAGATCATCCGTGCGCCGCGGCTCATGCATGGCAAGACCTCGCTGATCCATCACGACGGAAAGTCCCTGTTCGCGGGCCTGCCCAATCCCTTTGAAGCCACACGGTATCATTCGCTACTCATCAGGAAAGAAACAAGGCCCGAATGCCTTGAGACCACGGCATGGACTGACGCAGGAGAGATCATGGGGGTGCGGCATAAAGAGCTGGTCATCGAGGGGGTGCAGTTCCATCCCGAATCGATACTGACCATTACAGGAAAAGACCTGCTGAGGAATTTTCTGAAGCTGAAGCAGCCCCGGGATTAGAGACTGTTCGAGACCTTCCTGATCTCCTCAAGTTTTTTCGCCGCGCTGCCTGAGTCGATCGTTTCCTGAGCAAGGGCAAGGGCTGTTTTTAAATCGTTGGATCTGCCTGCTACCGCGAGGGCAGCCGCTGCATTGATCAGTACGATATCCCTCTTCGATCCTTTCTCGCCGTGAAGGATACGGAGGGTGAGTGCTGCGTTCTCCCTGTTATCGCCTCCCACCAGGTCCTCCCTCTTTCCCCTGCTGATGCCGAAGTCCTCGGGAGAGAGGATGAAGTTCTCGACCCTGCCCTGGCTGAATCGCGAGACCTGTGTGCCGTCGGTTACGGTGATCTCATCCAGTCCGTCCTCACCATGCACAACCATGGCATCTTCTGCCCCGAGATTGCCGAGAACCGTCGCAAGGGTTTCGGTGAGCTTGCCGGCAAATACGCCCAGGATTTGGTGCCGCGCTCCTGCAGGGTTTGTGATGGGGCCGAGAACATTGAAGATCGTGCGTATGCCCATTTCCCGCCGGGGCCCGATCGCATACTTCATGGCAGGGTGGAAGAGCGGTGCAAAGAGAAACCCGAACCCTGTTGCGAAAAGGCACTTCTCAACCTTGTCCGGCGCAAGGTCTATCCTGACGCCGAGCGCCTCCAGTACATCTGCACTGCCCGATTTGCTCGATACGGCTTTATTCCCGTGCTTGGCAACGGGGACGCCCGCTGCAGCAACCACCAGGGCAACCGTTGTGGATATGTTGAATGTATGAGACATGTCACCGCCGGTGCCGCAGGTGTCAAGGACGCCGTCAGGAGCCGTGATCCTGGCCGCCTTGTCCCGCATGATCCGCGCTGCACCCGTGATCTCATCGACGGTCTCACCCTTAAGCCTGAGCGCAGTAAGGAACGAACCGATCTGCGCATCCGTTGATCGTCCCTCCATGATCTCTTTCATGCATTCGGCCATTTCGGGTTCAGAGAGGTGGATACCTCCGACGAGAAGATTGATGGCTTCCTTGATCATAATGGCCCTTTCTATAAAGCGTAGTCCCCGTTGTCGCCGTCAGGAACCGAACCGATGCCTGTGAAGGGGGCGGCCGGGGTTATGAAAGCGGTCGGCGCAGAAGAAGCTCCCTGTCCGTGCTGAGCCCCCTGTTCTGTCAGCTCTGCACGCGGACCCGCGGTATTTTTCTGCAGTATGAAGTCCTGATAATGACGAGGGAGGTGGCGCATCCGGACATCTCCCTGCGTCCGGAGCCGGACAAACGCATCGTATGCCTGCAGGTTGAGCCGGGTGTTTTCGATAAACCCTGAAGCTGCCTCCTCGTCTAAATCCTCAGGAGAGAAGGTCGAGAGCTCGGGGACAATATAATACAAATCAGCAGCGGTAAAGTTCGTCACATACTGGTAGAACTCCTTCTGACACCGTCCAACATAGCCGCCGCCGATCAGCGTCGTCTGTGCCCCGACTGCGTTAAGGAAGGACAGCAGGGGAATGAGGTCATCGGCGAGGAGTTTGCCGCTGCTTGAGGACTCAGATTCAAGATAGAGGATGGCAGGGGAGCCGTTTGCGATCCCGTTGAGATAGCGTGCGTATTCATCAGGACCCTGAAGATAGGCATAGTCCATTGCATGCAGATAATCTCGCGGGAGGACCAGGATAACAAGCTTCTCTTCAGTCGTAAGATATTCAAGGAAGTTCTTCTCGATCTTCAGCTGCTCCTGCTCAAGCAGCGTGACCGCAGTGTCAGGGGAGCTTTCGAGAAACCTGTCGACCATGCTGCTGCGCAGATCAGCAGGTCCCCTGAGAGCGCGGGGCTTTCTTGCATGAAAAAAAAGAGAATAGGAGGGATGAACAAAGATGTATACGGATCCATGGTCAACATATGTTCTGTAGCGTTCGTACTGTTCAGGGGACAGGGTGTTCAGTTTTGCTATGGAAAGGCCCTGATACGCCCCGTTGATCCATTTCGTATCTGCTTCAATCCCGCGGTTTCGTTCTGCAACCGCATTCATGACATCCCGGATGGTTCTTTTTTTCTGATCCGGCAGTTCTGCTGAAAGGGTATCTGACGGCATGATGACAGGTTCGCTCCTCGCCGTCTGCTGCGGTGTGCAGCCAGCCATGCATGCCATGGCGAGGCAGACCAGAAGATATGACCGGACAATCCCCACAATTTTCTATTCTACCTAGGGGACGAACCCGAATACAAGAATTCCCCCGTGTCTTGCTGAAAATACCTGCGATAGTGCAATATATCCTTTATTTTGAATGAAAGGGGAACGTGTGCCACTGCGTATCGGCGTGATCGGTGTCGGCTATCTCGGACAGCACCATGCACGTATCTTTGCCGGTCTTGAGGATGTCGATCTGGCCGGCGTAGCGGATGCGGACAAGACAAGAGCTGATGAGATCGCAGCAAAGTACGGGTGTGCGTCATTCGGCGACTGGAACGAGCTCGTCAGGCGGAGCGATGCGGTCAGCATCGTTACCCCGACAACAACGCATCATGAAATCGCACGTGCCTGCCTGAGGGCCGGCAAGGACGTCTTCATCGAAAAACCGATCACGGAAAGCCTTGATGAGGCTCGCGAACTCATCAGCGTGGCTGATGCGGGAAACCGCATCCTGCAGGTAGGCCACCTGGAGCGTTACAATCCGGGTATCGTCGCTGCAGCAGAACTGATACAGGAACCGAGGTTTATCGAGGCAGAAAGGCTTTCACCCTTCCTCGGCAGGGGCACGGACGTGGATATCACCCTAGACCTCATGATCCATGATATTGATATTGTCACGGGATTTGTACGGTCATCCGTAAAAAGCATCAGTGCTGCGGGTGACCGGGTGCTTACCGGCAAGCTCGATGCAGTAACGTCGTGGATAGAGTTCGAGAACGGCTGCAAGGCGCTTGTCACGGCAAGCCGGCTGGCAGCAGAGAAGGTGCGGCGGCTGAGAATCCACCAGGAGGACGCGTTTATATCCGTTGATTATCAGACCCAGGAGGTAAGAAAGTATTTCAAGGGTACTGCTGGTATAGCATTCGACGTGATCAGGCCGGAGAGCAGGGAACCGCTCAGGGAAGAACTGAAAGACTTTGTTTCCTGTGTTCTGGGGAGGTCATGTCCGAGGGTATCCGGCAGGGAGGCGACGCAGGCACTGGAGATTGTTCTTAGAATCAACGACATACTGAAACAACAATAACATGCGGTAATGGAGAACGAGAGAACATGGTCCCAATGATAGATCTGAAGAAGCAGTTTGCCGGCATTAAGGACGAGATCCTCGCTGTCGTGACCGAGATTCTTGAGAGCGCACATTATATTCTCGGCCCCAAAGTTTCCGAGTTTGAGAAAAAGGTTGCTGCCTATCATAGCGTGGCCGAGGCGATAGGCGTTGCGTCCGGTACAGATGCACTGCATCTTGCTGTCAAGGCGCTCGGCATCGGAGAGGGCGATGAAGTAATTACCACGCCGTTCACCTTTTTTGCCACCGCGGAATCGGTCATGTATACCGGTGCCAGACCGGTCTTTGCCGATATTGATCCCGAGACCATGAATATCGATCCGGTACAGATAGAGGCAAAGATAACAAAGAAGACGAAGGCGATCATCCCGGTTCATATCTTCGGCCACCCTGCAGATATGGATGCCATCATGGCAATTGCCAGGAAACATCGCCTCCATGTCATCGAAGACTGCGCCCAGTCATTCGGCGCCGACATCAGGGGAAAGAAGACCGGCAGTTTCGGTGAGGCCGGATGCTTCAGCTTTTATCCGAGCAAGAACCTCGGTGCGTTTGGGGACGGCGGCATGGTGACGCTCCATGATGCCGGCCTTGGCGACAGGATCAGGGTGCTCAGGAACCACGGGTCCAGGGGAGCATATAAGCATGAGTCTGTCGGCTTCAACAGCAGGCTCGACGAACTGCAGGCCGGCATTCTCCTGGTCAAGTTCAGGAAGATCGACGCATTCAACAGCAGAAGAAGGGAAAACGCCGCATTATATAATGACTGTCTTTCGGACCGCGTCCTCAGGCCGGCAGAGCGGCAGGGTATGACGCATGTGTATCACCAGTATACGATCAGGAGCCTGAAGCGGGACCAGATAAAGAGCAGGCTCAACGAGGCCGGCATATCGTCAGTCGTCTATTATCCGGTCCCCCTGCACCTGCAGGAGGCGCTGGGCTTCCTCGGCCACAAGAAAGGTGACTTCCCTGTTGCTGAAGAGGCTGCGGAGAAGGTTCTTTCGCTTCCCATGTATCCGGAGCTAGAAGAGAAGACCATACGGGAGATCGCAGAGATCATCAACAATGTCTGAAACGGTCATGATCGTTGCAGGCGAGACCTCGGGGGAACTCTACGGAGCGCTTCTTGCAGAAGCGCTGAAAAAAAAAGTCCCTCAGGTCAGGGTCGTCGGCATCGGTGGTGAACGGATGCAGGCTGCCGGTGTTGAGCTCATTTCCGGCATAGCAAGCGCTTTTGGACTTGCGGAAGCTGCATCTTCCCTCAGGACGCTCAAAGAAACGTTCCGGAAAGCCTCTGATGCATTCCGCCGGTATCGTCCTTCTGTCCTTGTGCTGATCGATTATCCGGACTTCAACCTTCGCCTGGCGGCAGATGCGCGGGTGCTGCGGATCCCCATACTCTATTATGTGAGCCCGCAGGTATGGGCATGGCGAAGGGGCAGGGTCAAGAAGATAGCCCGTCTGGTGGACAGGATGGCAGTCATCCTTCCTTTTGAAGAAGCGATCTACCGTGACAC